>OLWU01000353.1_pt1 | contig 12040 bp, 8 predicted proteins | sample 1673351 | NCBI WGS metagenome assembly OLWU01 (sample SAMEA103958109, study PRJEB25191) | human gut metagenome | biome: human-associated habitat [ENVO:00009003]; feature: intestine environment [ENVO:2100002]; material: feces | place: Germany | collected 2013/2015
CAGTATGGGCATGAGGCAGCGCCTCACCATCGCGCAGGCCATCATGGAGGCGCCCGAGCTGCTCATCCTGGACGAGCCCACCAATGCTCTCGACGTGGACGGCATCGAGACGGTTGCAAAGATCGTGCGTGAGGAGCGTGAGCGCGGCTGCACCGTGCTTGTCGCCTGTCACAACGAGCCCGCGCTCGAGGCGCTGTTCGAGCGCAGCTGGCGCATGGTCGACGGGCACGTGGCCAAGGAGGTCGATCGCTCATGAGGCGAAGGAAGCTCCGGCTGCCCGTGCTGACCGTCAGGACCCTCCTGCTCGTGTCTGGCGCGCTCGTGGTCGTCTGCGTGGGAGTGGGCCTTGCCATGCGGGCAAGCCTCACGGACTATGCGCACGACGGGGCTGCCGTGGAGCAGCTTCCCTTCCCGCCCGCTGAGATATACCGCGTGCTTGGCATTTTTTTGAAGCGGTTTTTCGCGCAGCAGTTTAAGCGTAACTGCGCCCCCGAAGCCGCAACGACGGGTTTCGCGCAGCGGTCGACGCTCCCCCGGCGTCGTGACGGTGCAGCTGAACGAATCCAGGCGCATCGACCCCCCGAATATGTCCAAACCCCGAAATTTATCTTGACGTATGAACAGATGCTCATATACTCAAGTGGACCCGAGAAAGGAGCACCGCCATGTGCGACGACCCCAATGGCCCCATCCCCGTCGGCGAGTCACTCGACGAGCTGCCCGACGAGGAGCTGCTCTACGACCTGGCCGACCTCTTCAAGGTGTTCTCCGACACCACTCGCATCAAGATCCTGTTTTCCCTTATGGGTCGCGAGCTGTGCGTGGCGGACATCGCCGAGGAGACCGGCAGCACCCAATCCGCGGTCTCCCACCAGCTCCGCACGCTCAAGCAGGCGCACCTCGTCAAGTTCGAGCGAGACGGCCGCAACATCGTCTACTCGCTCGCCGACGACCACGTGTACACCATGCTCAACCAGGGCATGAGCCACATCTGCGAGTGACTCGCGGCGACCAAAGAACAGCTAATCAACCGGGCGAGGCGCTCCCCCGCCCCAAAATAGAAAGGCACCACCATGAAGAAGTCCTTCAAGCTCGACGAGATCGACTGCGCCAACTGCGCCCGTGAGCTCCAGGACGAGCTCGCTAAGCTCGATGGCGTCCAGTCCGTTTCCGTGAACTTCATGACCCAGAAGCTCACGCTCGAGGCCGCCGACGACGAGTTCGACGCCGTGCTCGAGCGCGTCGTCGACTTCACCGCCGACGCCGAGCCGGACTGCGAGATTATCCGCTAGCAGCCCTCATGCAACCCGAGGCCTGTGTGGTTCATTCCCTGCTCACTTCGCCGCTGCGCGGCTCAGAAATCGCGTGAATGAACCACGCAGGCCTTCGCCCCGGAGCAGACTCGCTCAACGCTTTGATGTAATGGAGGACCTCATGGCTGACCAAAAGAAAAAGAAGAAGCGCAGGAAAAAGGAGTCGCTCGAGCACAAGCGCAACCGTATCCTGATAGCGCTCGCGGTCTTCGCGGTCGTTTTCGCGCTCGACGAGCTCGGCGCCCTTCGCGCCGCCTTCGGAACCCCGGGCTGCGTTTATGCGAGCTTCGTGCTGTTCCTCGTTCCGTTCATCATCGCCGGCCATGACGTCCTCACCAAGGCATGGAGCAACATCCGCCGCGGCCAGGCCTTTGACGAGAGCTTCCTCATGACCGTCGCCACGCTGGGCGCCTTCGCGATGGTGTTCTTCCCCGACACCGACCCGCACATGGCCGAGGGCGCCGCGGTCATGCTCTTCTACCAGGTCGGCGAGCTTTTCCAGGCCTATGCCGTCGGAAAGAGCCGCAAGTCCATCTCCGACATGATGGATATCGCGCCCGACTACGCCAACATCGAGGGCGCCGACGGCGCGCTCGAGCAGGTCGACCCCGATGAGGTCGCCGTCGGCACCGTCATCGTGATCAAGCCCGGCGAGCGCGTGCCCATCGACGGCGTGGTCGTCGAAGGCGCGACCCAGCTCGACACCGCCGCCCTCACCGGCGAGTCCGTCCCCCGCCACGCTGAGGTCGGCAGCGAGGTCATCAGCGGCTGCATCAACATGACCGGCCTCATCAAGGTCCGCACCACCAAGCCCTTCGGCGAGTCCACCGTCGCCCGCGTCCTCGAGCTCGTGGAGAACGCCAGCGAGAAGAAGGCAAAGACCGAGAACTTCATCACCCGCTTCGCCCGCGTCTACACCCCCGCCGTCACCGGCGCGGCCGTGTTGCTCACCCTCGTCGGCGGCATCGCGACCGGCGCCTGGAGCGACTGGATCCTGCGCGGCCTCACGTTCCTCGTCGTCAGCTGCCCGTGCGCCCTCGTGATCAGCGTCCCGCTGAGCTTCTTCGGCGGCATCGGCGGCGCGTCGAAGATCGGCGTCCTCATCAAGGGCTCCAGCTACCTCGAGGCGCTCTCGGAGGTCGACACCGTCGTCTGCGACAAGACCGGCACCCTGACCAAGGGCACCTTCGAGGTCGTCGCGACCCATCCCGAGCAGGGCTACACCGCGGACCAGCTCCTCGAGCTCGCGGCCCACGCCGAGGCGTTCTCCGACCACCCCATCGCGGTCTCCGTCCGCGAGGCGTACCAGGGCGTCCTCGACCCCAAGCGCGTGACGGAGTCCGCCAACGAGGCGGGCCACGGCGTCATCGCCACCATCGACGGCAAGAAGGTCCTCGTCGGCAACGACAAGCTCCTCACCGAGGCGGGCCTCGACGCCCCCAGCTGCGAGGTCGTCGGCACCATCCTCCACGTGTCCGTCGACGGCACCTACGCCGGCCACATCGTGATCGCCGACATGGTCAAGGACGATGCCGCACAGACCGTCGCCGACCTGCACGCCGTCGGCGTGCGCCGCGTCGTCATGCTCACCGGCGACCGCGAGGAGGTCGCGGCGGCCGTCTCCAAGCAGCTCGGCATCGACGAGTACCACGCGCAGCTCCTCCCTGGCGACAAGGTCGACCACGTCGAGCGCCTCCTCTCCTCCGAAGACGGCAAGCACAAGCTCGCCTTCGTCGGCGACGGCATCAACGACGCGCCTGTCCTCACCCGCGCCGACGTGGGCATCGCCATGGGCGCGATGGGCTCCGACGCCGCCATCGAGGCCGCCGACGTCGTCCTCATGGACGACAAGCCCTCCAACATCGCCCGCGCCATGCGCGTCTCGCGCAAGACCATGCGCATCGTGTGGCAGAACATCATCTTTGCCCTCGGCGTCAAGCTACTCATCCTCATGCTGGCCGCCCTCGGCATCGCGAACATGTGGCTCGCCGTCTTCGGCGACGTGGGCGTGGCCATCATCGCGATCCTCAACGCCATGCGCGCCATGCGGGTCGAGTAGCCTACTTCAACCAGCGGAAGGCCCGGTCACAGAGCCGCGAGAACCTCGGGGCTCTGTGGCCGGGCCTTCTTTCCATGCGAGTCGCGAAGCGAGCGAGCGCGCAGCGCGAGCGCCGAGCAATGGGAAGAAGGGCCTCCCCCCTCGCCCCGCGGCGATCCCCTACCCCAGCAGCGCCTCGAAGTCCTCGGGCGGCATGGGACGATAGTACTTGAAGCCCTGCGCGATGCCGAGGCCGACGGAGCACACGAGCTTCTCCTGCTCCTCGGTCTCGATGCCCTCGACGATGACGGGGACGTCGAGCGTGCGGGCCATGCTCGCCACGCTGCGCACGATGCCGGCGCTCTTCTCGTCGTTGACGCTGCCGTTGGGCAGGAAGCTCCGGTCCAGCTTGATGGCGTCGACGTTCACGTCGCTCAGCATCGCCAGCGACGAGCGGCCCGTGCCGAAGTCGTCCATATGGACGTGGAAGCCCTTCTGGTGGAAGCGCGCGACGAGCGCCGCGACGTCCTTCTCGTCCTCGGCGAAGGCGCTCTCGGTGATCTCCACGCGAATGAGCTCGCTCGGGATCCGCAGCTCCTCGACCTGCGAGCTCAGGTACTCGACGACGTCGAACGAGGCGATGTCCACGCGGCTCAGGTTGATGGCCACGGGCACGGTGCGCCCGCCGGCGTCCATCCAGATGCGCAGCCACTCCATGAGCGAGCGCCAGACGGCCTTGTCGAGCGTGACGACGAAGCCGCTCTTTTCCAGCACGTCCATGAACTGCCCGGGCGAGGTGACGCTGCCGTCCTTGTGGCGCCAGCGGGCGAGCGCCTCGGCACCGATGATCCGCCCCGTCTCGATCTCCACCTGCGGCTGCAGGTAGAACATGATGCGCCCCTCCGTCACCGCGTACTGGAACTTGGAGAGCAGGAGGTGCTCGCCGCGCTCGCGCGCGTACTCGACCGGCTGGAAGTACTTGACGTGGTTCTCGTAGTCGCGCTTCGCCGCCGTGCAGGCGAAGGTCGCCTTCGAGTACTCGTCGATGCCGATCTCGGCGCGCTCCTCGAGCGGGTAGACGCCCAAAGACGGCGTGAAGCCCACGGAGTCGTCGAACGACGCTATGACCTCGCACAACCGGAGGAACACGTCGTCGATGAGGGTCCACTCGTTGGGGCACAGCAAGGTGAAGTCGTCGTTGCCCCAGAACCCGGCGACGCCGTTGCCCGCGCGCTCGGCCCGCGCGAGGGTCGCGCCCACCGCGGCGAGCAGCTCGTTTCCGCGGCCTTGGCCATGCCACTCGTTGAAGATGTGCATGTTGCCGATGTCGATCTTCACCAGGCAGCACTTCTGGGATCCCGCTCCCGCGCAGTAGAGGTTCGAGCGGCGGAGGAACTCGTTCGAGCGCCAAAGCCCGGTCAGGGGGTCGATATTCTCCTCGACCGCGACGTCCCCGACGGCGGCGCGGCGCACGGGCAGCTCGCCTTCCTTGCTCTGCGACTCGCACAGGTCGCGCAGGTCGCTCAGCACCGAGAACGTGCCCGCCGAGACGACGCTGTGGTAGCGCGACACCACAACCGCGGGCACGCGGAGCAGCTTGTCTTTGACCTCGAGCGGCGAGAAGAGCCTGTGGCGGATCGCGTCGGCGAGCTCGGAGGTGGTCTTCTGGTCGGCGCCCTCGGCCACGACGCAGAAGCGAGCGCCGCGGTAGCGGAACACCTTCGCGCGCCCGCGCAGCAGCGAGACCAGGCGCGCTGCGGTCTCGGCGAGGATGCCGTCGCCCACGGCGTACCCGTAGACGGAGTTGTAGCGCTCGAAATCCTCGAGCTTGGTCATGATGAGCCCGGCGGACGCGCCCGAGATCCGGCACTCCTCGATGCGCGAGATCAGCGCGCGGACGTCGGGCAGCGCCGAGGAGGGGTCAGCCATGTCGGCGATGCTGTAGTTCGAGATGATGCCGACGAAGAGCGCGGGCTCGTCCTCGCTGCCGTTCAGGCGGTAGCCCCGGATCTCGCACATGACGTAGCGGCCAGAGGCGTCGCGCATGCGGTACTGGACCGAGCAGCGCTGCGTTCTCCCCTCGCACAGGTCGATGACGTCGGAGAGCCAGGCGTCGCGGTCCTCGGGGTGCGCGAGCCCGGCGAAGACGTCGATCGCGTTCGGGACGTTCTCGCCGGGAAGCGCCAGGTCGCGCACAGCGTTGACCGACCAGCGGCTCTGGTTCGTGGCGATGTCGTGCACAAAGAAGTACCGGCCCTTCATGCACAGCGAGAGCGTCTGGAAGATCCGGTCGTCGAAGATGTCGCCCGCGGTGAGGGCGCGCCCCGCCCCGCCGGTGACCTCGCGGCGCCGGTGCGCGAGCTTGTAGACGTACATGCAGCGGTCGAGGTCGAGGGTGAGCTGGCGGCGCTTGTCTCCGCGGACGGGGTCGATCACGGAGCAGCCGTAGCTGAACGTGAAGGCCAGTGAGCCGTCGGGGCTCTGCTCGTTGGCCATGAGGCCCTCGCGCACCGCCTCGAGGCGGTCGCCGAGCTCGTCGGGGGAGCTGACGGGAGAGACGATGACGAACTCGTCGCCGCCCACGCGATAGAGCTTCTCGCCCTCGTCAGCGCGCAGGCAGTCGCCGAGGTAGTGGGACGCGGTCTGTATAAAGCGGTCCCCTGCGGCGTGCCCGCAGCGGTCGTTGCAGGCCTTGAGGTTGTCCAGGTCGATGAAGGCAATGCAGAAGCGGCTCCCGGCGTCCCAGAGCACATCGACGTCCTGATTGAAGCAGGCGCGGTTCCCGGCGCCGGTGAGCGCGTCGGTGAGGGCCGCGCGCGTGACGCGGAGCTCCCGGTCGATCGCCGCGCCGAGCGCGTCTGCGAGCTCGTTGAGCCTGCACCCCAGCGGCCGTAGCTCTTCGGGGAGCCCGTCGCAGTCGAGCGGCGGCACCATCCCGCCGTCGTAGGTCAGGGCGGACTCGGCGAAGCGCTCGAGCGTCTCTAGGCCGTTGTTGCCGGGTGAGCCCATGTGCCTCCTCATTCGCGCGGCGGGCCGAAGTTGCATTATTTCAATAATATGCCATGAGACCGCGGCGGGTTCTTGCAGATACGAGCGTTAAACGACGATTGAGCGGATATGCTCCGCGAACGGAAAAGCCCCCGCCGAGGAAGGGGAACGGCGGGGGCTACAAGGAAAGAAGGTACTTACAATGTACCCCGTCCCACGCCGCTCAATCACCCGCAGGTCAAGTACACATTCCCGCCACGCGGCCTCCATGCGCGCGCCACAAACCTTTTGCTCGGGGCACGCCGGGCCGGCTCTGCGCGCGGCATACCGGGCCCCGTGCGCAATTCAGCCCGGCCGTGGCGGCTGGTTGCGGCTAGGATAAGTGAAGAAAACCAGCGCGAAGGAGCCTCATGCCAGACCAGCACCGCAGCAAGAAGCACAAGCCCTCCCCCGCCGCGGGCCCAGGACGGTCGGTGGCCGCGGGCCAGGGAAAATCCGCAGCCGCGAGCGCGAAACAGCACGCCAAGCCCGCGGCGCCGAAGCGCCCCGTCAAGCCCGCCGCCCCCGAGCGCCCGCCGCGCGAGGCCTTCCTCCCCGTGAGCCGAGCGGACATGGACGCCCGCGGTTGGGACCAGTGCGACTTCGTCTACATCTGCGGCGACGCCTACGTCGACCACCCGAGCTTCGGCATGTCCATCGTCAGCCGCGAGCTCGAGGCCCACGGCTACAAGGTGGGCATCATCTGCCAGCCCGACTGGCACGACCCGGAGAGCATCGCCGCGCTCGGCGAGCCTCGCCTGGCCTTCCTCGTCAGCGCGGGAAACATGGACTCCATGGTCAACCACTACACCGTGGCAAAGAAGCGCCGCCACAAGGACTTCTACACCCCCGGCGGCCGCATGGGTGCGCGCCCCGACCACGCCGTGACGGTCTACTCCAACCTCATCCGCCGCACGTTCAAGCACACCCCCATCGTACTCGGGGGCATCGAGGCGAGCCTGCGGCGCCTCGCGCACTACGACTACTGGTCCGACTCCCTCAAGCGCTCGGTGCTTCTGGACTCGGGCGCGGACCTGCTCCTCTACGGCATGGGAGAGCGCTCCATCGTCGAGATGGCCGACGCCCTGGCCGGCGGCATCCCCATCGACCAGGTCACCTGGATCGCGGGCTCGGCGTACAAGGCGCGCTCCCTCGACGACGTGTACGACTACGAGCTTTTGCCCACCTACGACGAGCTGCGCGCCGACCGCCTCGCCTACGCACGGAGCTTCGCCGTCCAGTACCGCAACATGGACTCGATCACGGCCAAGCGCCTCGTGGAGCCCTACCCCGCCGACAACCTCTACGTCGTGCAGAACCCGCCCACGGCGCCTCTCTCTACCGAGGAGCTCGACGCCGTCTACGAACTGCCCTACGCGCGCGCCTGGCACCCGGACTACGACGCCGCGGGCGGCGTGCCGGCGTTCGACTTCGACGAGGTGCGCTTCTCCATCGCGGCGAACCGCGGGTGCTTCGGCGAGTGCAGCTTCTGCGCCATTACCTTCCACCAGGGCCGCGTCGTGCAGGTGCGCAGCTACGACAGCATCATGCGCGAGGCGGAGGCGCTTACGCACGACCCGAGCTTCAAGGGCTACATCACCGACGTGGGCGGCCCCACGGCGAACTTCGGCCGCTCCGCCTGCGACAAGCAGGCCAAACACGGCGTCTGCTCGAACCGCCGCTGCATGTGGCCGAAGCTCTGCCCCAACATGGTGGTCGAGGAGGACTCCTACGCCGACCTGCTGCGCGACCTGCGCCAGCTCCCGGGGGTAAAGAAGATCTTCGTCCGCAGCGGCGTGCGCTTCGACTACACCCTGGCCGACAAATCCGACAAGTTCCTCGACGAGCTCGTGCGCCACCACGTGAGCGGCCAGCTGCGCCTCGCGCCCGAGCACGTGAGCGACACGGTGCTCGCCGCCATGGGCAAGCCGCCGCGCGCCGTCTACGAGGCGTTCTGCCGCCGCTTCGAGCGCGCGACGAAGGCCGCCGGGCTCGAGCAGTACGTGGTCCCCTACCTCATCAGCAGCCACCCCGGCTCCACGATGAAGGAGGCCGTCGAGCTCGCCGAGGCCGTGCGCGACATGGGCTACATGCCCGAGCAGGTGCAGGACTTCTACCCCACGCCGTCGACCATGAGCACGTGCATGTTCTACACAGGCGTCGACCCGAGGAACATGCAGCCCATCTACGTACCGCGCGACCCGCACGAGAAGGCCATGCAGCGCGCGCTCATCCAGTACCGCAAGCCCGAGAACTGGCAGCTCGTGCACGAGGCGCTGCTGCGCGCGGGGCGCCAAGACCTCATCGGCTTCGAGCCGCGCTGCCTGATCCGCCCCTACCCGCCCAAGGCGCGCGACGAGAAGAAGGGCGCGGCGCGGGGAAAGAAGAGCGCGGGACCCCGAGGCGCGGGAGCGAAGGCCGGCGGCTCGAAGGGGGCGAAGCCCGGCGGCGCGAGGGGCGCGGCGGCCAACCGCGGCGCCAAGGCCCCAAAGGCCCCCGCCGCCGGCACAAAGAAGGGCCCGCGCAAAGGCGGGCCCACGAGGAAGAAACCGATGAACTGATGGGCGCCGGGGGTCGAGCCGCGAGAGCTCGGCCCCCGGCGCTTCTTGCCGCCGACCGCCCGCTCATCGCGCGGGGGAACGGGCGGCGGCGGGGCGATGCGGCGCCTACGCCGCGTCGGCCTCCTCGAACTGCGAGTTGTAGAGCTTGGCGTACGCGCCGCCGGCGGCGAGCAGCTCCTCGTGGTTGCCGGACTCCACCACGTCTCCGTGCTCCATCACGAGGATAAGGTCGGCGTCGCGGATCGTCGAGAGCCGGTGCGCGATGACGAAGCTCGTGCGCCCCTCCATGAGGGCGTCCATCGCGCGCTGGACGCGCAGCTCGGTACGGGTGTCTACCGAGCTCGTGGCCTCGTCGAGGATGAGCAGCGGGGCGTCCTTGACCATGGCGCGGGCGATGGTGATGAGCTGGCGCTGGCCGGCAGAGACGCTGCCCGGCTCGAGCTCGGTGTCGTAGCCGGCGGGAAGGCTGCGCACCCACTTGAGCAGGCCGCACGCCTCGCAGACCTCATCGAGGCGCTCGTCGCCCACGCCCTCGGCGTCGAAGGCGATGTTCTCGCGCAGCGTCCCCTGGAAGAACCACGTGTCCTGCAGCACCATACCAAACTGCTCGTGGAGGTTCTCGCGCGTGACGTCGGCGATGTTCACGCCGTCGATGTAGATGCCGCCGTTGCCCACCTCGTAGAAGCGCATGAGGAGGTTCACGAGGGTCGTCTTGCCTGATCCCGTGGCGCCCACGACAGCGACGGTCTGGCCGGGCTCGACGGTGAAGCTCACGTGGCTGAGCCCCGGGGTGCCGTCGTCGGGATAAGTGAACGAGACGTCGCGAAACTCGATGCGCCCGCGGTCGGCGGCGGCCACGTCGGAGTCGAGGACGCCCACGCCGTCAGTCACGGCGGGCTCGGCCTCGATGACCTTGCTCACGCGCTCGGCGGCCACCTGGGCGCGCGGCAGCAGGACGAAGATCATGTTGAGCAGCACGAACGCGAGGACCACCTGCATGCCGTAGTTCGAGAAGACGACCATCTGCGAGAAGAGCGTGAGGCGCGCGCCCGGCGCGGCGGCCTCGATGAGGACGGCGCCGATCCAGTAGACGGCCAGGGTGAGGCCCGAGGTCACGAGCGTCATGCCCGGGTTCATGACGGCCATCACGCGGTTGGCGATGAGGTTGTTGTCCGTGAGCTCGTCGTTCGCGCCGGAGAAGCGCTCGCGCTCGTAGCCCTCGGCGTTGTAGGCGCGCACGGGGCGCACGCCGGTCAGGTGCTCGCGCAGCAGGCGGTTGAGCACGTCGGTCAAGCCCTGGACCTTCTGGAAGCGCGGGATGCAGACGACGACGGTGAGCGCGAGCATGAGCGCGATGGAGAGCGCCGCCACGGCGGTCGCGAGCGTCCACTCCCAGCCGAAGCCGACGATCTTCACGACGGCCCAGATCGCCATGACAGGGGCCTTGACGATGACCGAGAGGCCCATCGAGACGAGGTTCTGGATCTGGGTTATGTCGTTCGTGCAGCGGTTGACGAGCGACGCCGCGCCGAAGCGGTCGACGTCCCCGCACGAGAGGTCGAGTGCCTGGTTGAAGACCTTCTCGCGAAGGGTGCGCGAGAGGCCCGCCGCCACGCGGGAGGCGAGGTAGACGCAGATGACGTTGCACACGAGCGAGCCTGCGGCGCACAGCATCATGTAGCCGCCCTGGACGAGGATCTGGCCCATGGTGGAGCCGGGGGGTCTCGGCAAGCGAGGTGATCGTCGCCATGTAGTCGGGCAAGGTGAGGTCGAGCCACACCTGCAGGACCACGAACACGAGCGTGAGCAGGGCCTGCCCGCGCTGGCGCTTGTCGAGGTATCTGAGCAGTTTCAGCATCGCGAGTTTTCCTTTCATTGTTAGGTATTTGACGGTAAGTAATCCGCCGCGTTGTGCGGCGGATGGTTGGCGGACGAGGGCCGAGGCTGCGGACGGTTGGCGGATGGAGCCGGCGGCCGCTTACGGGCGGTGCTGGGACCGGGCCCGTGACCTCGCAGTTATTTGACGAGGGGCTCCGCGATCCTCTCCACCAGGCGGGCGAGCTCGAGCTGCTCCTCAGCCGAGAGCGGCGCCAAGAGGGACGAGACCCCGCGCACGGCGGACTGGAAGTTCGCCTCGCCGAAGGCCTCGCCGGCAGGCGTGATGCGCACGATCACGCCGCGGCCGTCCTCGGGGTTCGTTTGGCGGACGACGTATCCCTTGCGCTCGAGTGCCTTGAGCGTGTTCGCCACCCGTGCGCTCGAGACGCCGAGGGCATCCATGAGCTGGGAGGGCGTGGCCTCGCGGTCATGCTGGACGAGGCAGCCGAGGACGCCCATCTCGCCGCGCGAGGCGTTGAGCGCGTCCATGCCGCCGGCGTTCGTGATGGCGCCCATCGCGCGGGTCACCTTATAGGCAGCGAGGCTCGATGCGTCATCCGCGGAGGGTTTCTCCATGCGATTCTCCTTTTAGTGTTAGCTTTTACTGCTGGGTATTGTATCCACGCCATTTACCTTCTAGTGCAAGATATTTGACCGGCACAAACGCTCCACAAACCACGAGTTGTTCCGGCGCATGGGCAAGAAACCAGCGCCTGCGGCCGCGCGCCGAGCCGAAACATGGCAAACTGGCATACCGGCCTGGTGATCCGCCCCGGGCCGTCGAGTCACACAGAAACGAGGCGCCGCCCGATGGTCAAAGACATAGTCCGCTCTCCCCTGCTGCTCCGCGTGCCGAGCGAGCCCGCGGTCCCGCACTCCGCGCTCGACTCCGAGGTGGGTCAGGACCTTCTCGACACGCTCGCCGCGCATGCCGACGAGTGCGTCGGGATGGCGGCGAACATGATCGGGCAGCGCCGGCGCATCATCGTCGTCGCCAACGGGGCGCGCCATATGCTCATGCACAACCCCGAGATCCTCGAGGCGAGCTGCCCTTACCAGACCGAGGAGGGGTGCCTCTCGCTCGAGGGGACGCGCCCCTGTACGCGTTACCGCCGCATCAAGGTCCGCTACCTTGACGAGTCCTGGAACGAGCGGACCTTCACCTTCACGGGCTTCATCGCCGAGATCATCCAGCACGAGATCGACCACTGCGACGGCGTCGT
>OLWU01000359.1_pt1 | contig 11932 bp, 10 predicted proteins | sample 1673351 | NCBI WGS metagenome assembly OLWU01 (sample SAMEA103958109, study PRJEB25191) | human gut metagenome | biome: human-associated habitat [ENVO:00009003]; feature: intestine environment [ENVO:2100002]; material: feces | place: Germany | collected 2013/2015
TCATTCGGATGTTTCTATTCAATTTTACGGGAGATTCATCCATGTATAGCAAATATAGCATAAACATGATAGCTTTGCAATATATGTTCCCGCAGAATTTCCGAAAAAACGACATGGGGAAAGGCGCTCAGTCCCTCCGGTCGAGGATGCGGTACACGAGCTCCATGTCCAGCCCCTCGCGCACGACCTGCGCGAGCTTGTCGTACTGCTCCTCGCGGTAGGCCACGGGGTCAAAAGCGCCGAGAATAGCGGGGCTCAGCCCCTTTTTGCGGCAGAGCGCGCCGAGCACGGCGTCAGCGACGCCGGGGGCGTCGAAAATGCCGTGGATATAGCTGCCGTACACGTTCCCGCCGCCGGTGACGACGCCGCGCGCTTCCCGGCTACGTCCCATATGGATTTCATATCCTTCGTACGAAAGACCGTTCAGGCAGACAAGCTCTCCCGTCACGCCGGAGAACGTTCCGCGCGTCTGCGTCTGCACCTTTTCGCCCCGAAAAACGGTGTCCATATCGAGAAGGCCCATGCCCGCGATGTCCGTGATGCCCGCGGCTTCGACCTGCTCGGGGTCGGAAACGCTCCGGCCGAGCATCTGGTATCCGCCGCAGATGCCGAAAACGAGCGTCCCGCCGTCCGCGGCCTTCAGGATCGCCGCCTCCAGCCCGCTCTCGCGCAGCCATTTGAGATCGGCAATGGTGCTCTTCGTGCCGGGGAGGACGATCATGTCGGGCGCTCCGAGCTCCGCGGCGCGCTCAATGTAGCGCACGGACACGTTTTCGTACCGCTCAAACGGGCTCACATCCGTAAAGTTCGAGATGCGCGGCAGACGAACGACGGCAATGTCGATCGCGCGGCGCTCGCTGCCGCGGTCAAAGCGCGTGGAGAGGCTGTCCTCGTCGTCGATATCGAGATGGACATACGGCACGACGCCCGCCACCGGCACGCCGCACAGCTCCTCGAGCGTTTTGAGCCCCGGCTCCAGGATCTTCTTATCCCCGCGGAATTTGTTGACGATGGTGCCGCGGATGCGCGCTCGCTCGTCCGGCTCGAGCAGGGCCACGGTGCCGTAGAGCTGCGCAAACACGCCGCCGCGGTCAATGTCGCCGACGAGGAGCACCGGCGCGTCCACGAGCTTCGCAAGGCCCATGTTCACGATGTCCTCCTGCTTGAGATTGATCTCCGCAGGGCTTCCCGCGCCCTCGATGACGAGGATATCGTTCTCCGCGGCGAGCGAGTTATACGCTTCCATCACCGCGGGGATATACTCGCGCTTGCGGCGGTAATACTCCATCGCGTGCATGTTGCCCTGCACGACGCCGTTGACGATCACCTGGCTGCCGACGTCGGTCGTCGGCTTGAGAAGAATGGGGTTCATGCGCACGTCCGGCGCGATGCCCGCGGCCTCCGCCTGCACGACCTGCGCGCGCCCCATCTCGCCGCCCGCGGCGGTGATGAAGGAGTTGAGCGCCATGTTCTGGCTTTTGAACGGCGCGACTCTGTAGCCGTCCTGCCGGAAAATGCGGCACAGTCCGGCGCAGAGGATGCTCTTGCCCGCGTTGGACATCGTGCCCTGGATCATAATGTTTTTCGCCATGGTCAGACCTCCCGTACGGCGCGGATGAGCGCCTCGTTTTCCTCGCGCGTGCGCACGGCGATGCGGTACCAGCCGGGGCAGAGCCCCGCGTAATTTTCGCAGTTTCGTATGAGGATCCCCTGTTCCCGCAGCGCGGCGTCCAGTCCGGGCGCGGCGCGGAACAGGAGATAGTTCGCGTCCGAGGGTATCACGCGAAAGCCGAGCGCGGCAAGCTGTTCCGCGAGCCACGCGCGCTCCGCGCGCACGAGCGCGCGGGTCTTATCAAGAAATTCCGTCTCCCCCAGCGCCGCGACGCCCGCCGCCTGCGCAAGCGTGGATACGTTCCACGGCGGCACAGTCTCGGACATACCGTGCAGCAGCGCTGCGTCCGCGCAGAGACCGTAGCCAAGCCGGACGCCCGCCATGCCGTAGCTTTTCGTGAACGCCTTGAGGATAAAAAGCCGCGGGCAGCGCGTGAGGAACGGCTTCAGGCTCTCGCCGCCGTCCGTCAGATCAAGAAAGCACTCGTCCACGAAAAGGTACGTTCCGAGCTTTTCGCAGAGCGCGAGAATTTCTTTAAGCAGCGCGCCATCGGCCAGCCGTCCGGTGGGGTTATTCGGGTTGCAGAGGAAAAACACCTCCGGCCTCGTCTCCCGCAGAAAATTCAGAATGCCGCCGTCCGGCGCAAAATCGTTCTTCTCCGAGAGCGTATAGCGCGCCACGGCACAGCCCGTGCGCGCGAGCGCGAGCGAATATTCCGCAAACGTCGGCGCGAGCTCGGCGGCGCGCTGCGGCCGGACGGCGTCGGCAAAGGCGTATATGAGCTCCGCCGCGCCGCTGCCGCAGAGGATGTATTCCTCCGGCACGCCCTCCGCCGCGGCAATGGCGGCGCGCAGCGCGCGGCAGTAGGGGTCGGGGTAGCGGTGCACCTCGGGCAGCGCACGGGTGATGGCCGCGAGCACGCTCTCCGGCGTGCCGAAGGGGTTCGTATTGGCGGAAAAGTCCAGCCGGACGTTTCCGGCGTAAATATCCCCGCCGTGGGGGTTTTTCGTATCGTACAGCATTTACATCACCAGAAGGAAACGGACCGCGCCGAACAAAACGAGCGAGAGCGCCGCCGTCGCGTAGAGCAGCCGCCCCGCGCGGGGGATGTCCTCGTATTCGATCTCGCGCAGCGCGTCGCCGATGTACGGCTTTTTGTGGAGCTCGCCGTGGTAATACGCATCGCCCGCGAGACGCACGCCGAGCAGGCCCGCGCACACGGACTCCGTCTGCGCGGAGTTGGGGCTGGCATGGTTCCGGCGGTCGCGCCGCCAGATCCGCCAGCCGTTTTTCGCGTCCATACCGAGCAGCGCACCCGCCGCGAGCATCAAAAGCGCCGAGAGCCGCGCGGGGATATAGTTCAGCACGTCGTCCATTTTTGCCGGGACAAGGCCGATGTTCTTATACGGCATCTCGATATACCCGAGCATGGAGTCCATGGTGTTGGCGGCCTTATAGAAAAAGCCGAGCGGAGCGCCGCCGAGCGCGAGAAAGAGCATCGGCGCGATGACGCCGTCGGAAGCGTTCTCCGCCACAGTCTCCACCGCGGCGCGCGTTACGGCCAGATCGTCCAGCTCCGCGGTATCGCGCCCGACGATCATCGAAACGGCGCGGCGGTACTCCTCCGGCACGCCCTTTTTCAGCGCGGTATAGACCTTCATGCTCTCGTCGCGCAGCGACCGGGTCGCGAGGATCTGCCAGCACATGATGCTCTCGAGGACGAGTCCCGCCGCCGGATGGAGACGGTAGGCCGCATACAGAAGCAGCGCCGGAACGGCGGTCGAGACGAGCACGACAATGACCCAGAGCACGCCTCCGGCGATGTTCTCGCCGCGGACGGTTTTGGGAAACAGGCGCCGCACGAGCTTTTCCGCCGCCGAGATCAGCTTCCCGATCCACACGACCGGGTGCGGGATGCTGTGCGGGTCGCCGAGCAGCAGATCGATAAAAAAGCCGATCAGCAGCGCGATGAGATGGTACATCGGTTCTTCACCCCTGCATGGTAAAAATGTATACCGGGTTTTGTCCGGTCATCAGATGGTACGCGCCGGCTTTGCGGCTGCGCGCGGCGGTGAGAGACACCGCCTCCGTTTCGCGAAACGGAAACGCCTTTACGCACTCGGTAAGCTCCGCAACGGATTCGAGCGTTACCGCCGTCGCCACGATGCGCACGCGCGGATTTTTCTCCAGCAGCAGCGCGATGATCTCCTTCATATGGCCGGTCGTCCCGCCGAGAAAGGCGTGCGTCGGCGCGGGGAGATCGGCGCAGGCGTCCGGCGCGGTGCCGGAAACGGGCGTCACATTGTCGGTGTGGAACCTGCGGAGATTTTCGCGCAGGATATCAAAGGCGGCATCTTTGCGCTCCACGGCGTATACGCGCCCCCGCCGGGCGGCCATCGCCGCTTCGACGGTGACGCTGCCCGTGCCAGCGCCGACGTCCCAGACAACGGAGTCTTCGCGCAGCGCGAGCTTCGAGAGGCACACGGCGCGGATCTCGCTTTTCGTCATCGGCACGCTCTCGGCGCGCGAAAACGCCTCGTCCGGCAGCCCCGCCGTTACGGGCAGCGGTTCGCCGCCGTATTCAATGAGCGCCACGGCGAGACTTTCAAACTGTCTTTCCGAAAGCTCCTCCGCCGTGCCGGTGGTGATGGCCTCGTCGGGATAGCTCAGATGCTCGCCGACCGAAACACGCGCCGCGCCCATGCCGTTTTCCGTAAGCGCGCGGCAGAGCTTTCCCATGCCGTTTTCGCCGCCGACGAGCGCGAAGACCCGCCGTCCCTGCGCGAGCGGGAGCAAAATCGGCTCGCTCCGGCCGTGGAGCGTAACGGGGAGCACATCCTCGTAAGACGTGCCGAGCCTCGCGCAGAGGCAGGAGAGCGAGCTCAGCCCCGGCAGCACCGTGACGCGGCAGCCGGCGAGCAGCGGCAGGAGCTTCTTCGTGCCGCTGAAAAAGCCGGTGTCGCCGGACATAACGACCGCGAACGAGCGGTATTCCGGGTGCGCAAGAATGTAATCGCGGATATCCTCCGGCGCGATGGCGGCGTGCGCCGCCTGTCCGGGCGCGGTGGCGGCTTCGATCATCCGCGCCGCGCCGATGAGACACCCGGCGCGGGACAGCGCTTCGCGCGCCTCGCCGGTGAGCGCGGCGCGGCTACCGGGGCCGAGCCCCACGACGGCGACCTCCGGCTTTGCGGAAAAGCCGAACCGGCGGCAGAGAAGCTCCACCGTTTCCGCGGCGGAGAGCCCCTCGCGCTGCGGCGGACGGCCGATGATGACCGGCACCGCGCCCGTTTCCGCCGCGGCGGCGATCTTTTCTTCAAATCCTCCGGCGCTGCCGGAGGCCTTCGTTACGAGATACGCCGCGCCGATGCTCCGGAGCACGGCGGCGTTGAGTTCCCTGGAAAACGGCCCCTGCATCGCGAGAATGTGCGCCGGCGGCAGTCCCGCCTCGCGGCAGGCGCGGAGCGAATCCTCCATCGGCAGCACGCGGGCGTAAGCACGCGAAGCGAAATTGCGGACGGACGCAAAGGCGTGCAGCTCCCGGCTGCCGGTCGTAAGCAGGATGTTCCCGTCCACGCGGTCGAGATACTCCGCCGCTCCGGCGGCGTCCTCGACAAAGACGGCGTTTTCCGGCGCAGCCGTGTCGGGCCGCAGGAGCCGGAGATACTCCGTGTCCGTGCCGGCACAGGTCGCGGCGATGCTCTCGGTGATGCGTTTGGCGTACGGGTGCGTCGCGTCGATGACAAGATCGAAGCGCTCGCGGCGGAAGAGCTCCGCCATCTCCTCGCGCGGCAGAGGCCGCGCGGAAATGCGCAGCCCCTCTCCCTGCGGGAGCAGCGTTTCGCCGTATTCCGTAGCCACGCACACGGTCACGTCCGCGCTCTGCCCGGCGAGAAACTCGGCGATCTCGCGTCCCTCGGTCGTGCCGGCAAATACGCAGAGCTTAGGCATCCGGCACCTCTTTGCGGCGGTAGCCGCGCGGCGTCACCATCGCGCCGCCGATCATTTTCGTCATGGCGTTGCCGATGAACACGGTGCTGAACATATCCACATCGGCATCGCGCAGCGCGCCGAGCGTCATATACTCGCCCGCCTCGCCCTCGCGCCCGATGGAATGCGCCACGCCGCAGGGCCGGTCCTCCGGCAGATACCGCAGCAGGATATCGCACGCCATGCGGAGATTGTCCGGGCGGCCCTTGCTGCGGGGGTTATAAAGCACGATGCCGAGATCCGCCTCGGCGGCGCACGCGAGCCGCTTTTCGATCTTCTCCCACGGCGTCAGCCGGTTGCTCAGACTGATGACGGCAAAGTCGTGCGTGAGCGGCGCGCCGAGCAGCGCGCCGCCGCTGCACGCGGCGGTGAGGCCGGGGATGACCTCGATCTCGGGCTCGGCTGCCTCGCCGCGCAGCTCATAGAGCAGCGCCGCCATGCCGTAAATGCCGCTGTCGCCGGAGCAGATCATCGCAACAGTCTTTCCGCCGCGCGCCGTTTCGAGCGCCATTTCGCAGCGCTCCACCTCGCGCAGCATCGGCGTGGTGAGAAATTCCTTATCCGCGTAGCGTTCCTTCACGAGATCGACGTACACGGTATACCCGACGATCACGTCGCACTCGCGCAGCGCGCGGTCGGCGCGGATCGTCATATTTTCATAGTTTCCGGGGCCGATGCCCACAACAGCCAGCTTACGCAAAGCGCACCTCCCAATGTTCTGCCGCCGCCGCCACGGTCACGCCGCTGCGGGCGGTCTTTTTTACCAATAACGTTTCGGCGTTTCGGAGCGCGGCTCTCTCGCACACGTTGTCCACGCCGGTGATGCTTTTCACAAATTCCGAAGGGGTAAACTCGCCGCGCACCGCGCGCAGCTCGTCCGCCGTGTAAAACTCCGCGCTCAGCCCCTCCGAGCGGCAGTAGGCGAGAAGCCCCGCCTCCTCCGCCTTGAGATCGATGGACGCGGCGCACTTCACCGCGCGCCGGTCGATGCCGTGCGCGGCGAGCGCTTCGTTCACCGCTGCGCGGATCGTTTCCTCGTCCGTTCCCTTCCGGCAGCCGATGCCGAGACGCACGACGCGCGGGACGAGCCGCAGCGTCTTTGCAAACGGCGTCTTTTCATAGACGCCGATGTATACGCCGAGCGCGCCGGCATCGCCCGGCGCGAGCCCGCGCGGCAGATCCGTCACGACCGGAAAATCGCTGAGAAACGGAACGTCCCCCTCGAGCACGGCGGCGGACACGGTCTTCGCGAGCGGCAGGCTCGCGATAGCGCAGCCATTCTGCACCGCCCACGCGTCCACGGAGAAGCGGCCGTTGATGTCGGTCGCCGTTGTGATGACCGCCTGCGCGCCGAGCGAGGCGGCAAGCGCTTTGGCCAGCTCGTTCGCCCCGCCGATATGACCCGAGAGCACGGGGATCACATACTGCCCCAGCTCGTCGAGCACGAGCACCGCGGGGTCGGTCGCCTTGCTTTTGAGATGCGGCGCGACCTCCCGCACGGCGAGCCCGACGCTCGAAACAAAGATCATGGCCTGCACGCCCCCGAAGATCGGCCCGTAAAACTCCCTCGCCGGACGGCCGAGCGGCGCGAAGCCGTCCTCCGCAAACCGCTCCATGGTATACGGCTGTATGTCCCAGTCCGCCAGCGCCGCCATGACGCGGCGCGCCGTGGCGCAGCCGCGGCGGCTGTAGGCGAAGAGCGCGGCGTTCATTCCGTGGCCTCCCGGAACTCCGTGGTGAAGCCGGGATGGTACAAAAGCGAGCGGAGATACTTATCCCCCATGCACTCGCCCACGATGATGAGGCTCGTTTTCGTAAGGCCGTTTTCCGTAACGGTCTTATGCAGCGTCCCGACGGTGCAGCGGAAAATCTTCTCCTCGGGCCACGTCGCCTTGTATACAACCGCCGCGGGCGTGCTCTCGGGGTAGCCGCCCGCGAGCAGCTCGCGCTGGAGCTTTTCGGTGAGGCTCGTGCTGAGGAAGAGCACCATCGTCGCCTGATGCGCGGCGAGCGCCGCGATGGACTGCTTTTCCGGCACCGGCGTCCGGCCCGGCGCGCGGGTGATGATGACGGTCTGGCTCACGTCGGGCAGCGTGTACTCCGTTTTGAGCGAGGCCGCCGCGCCGCAGAACGCGCTCACGCCGGGGCATACGTCGTAGGCAATGCCGAGCTTGTCGAGCTCGTCGAACTGCTCGCGCACCGCGCCGTAAATGCTCGAATCGCCGGTGTGGAGACGGACGGTCGTTTCCCCCGCGGCCTCGGCCTTTCGGATGGCGTCGATGACCTGCTCGAGCGTCATTTCGGCGCTGTTGTAAATGCGGCAGTCCTTCCGGCAGTACGCGAGCAGCGCGGGGTTCACGAGACTTCCGGCGTAGATGACCACGTCACACTCGCCGAGCAGCTTCGCTCCCCGCACCGTGATGAGATCGGCAGCGCCGCTGCCGGCTCCGACAAAATGTACCATACGATTTCATTCCTCCATGATCTTTTTGAGAAGCGCCGGGGCGTTTTCGCTCTGCCCCAGAACGCCGTATTCCTTGGAAAACATCAAAAGGCCGACTTCCATGCCGTCCGCGCGGTGCGAAAGATGGAAGAGCGCCCTTTCCGTGACGCGCGCGAGCGCCGAGGCGTCCCGACCGCATTCGCGCAGGATGCGCACCGCGTCGTCGCACGCGGCGCAGTCGAGTATCTCGCGGATGTGCTCCGCGTCCACGCCCGCCGCCGCGGCGTGCGCGGCAAGGATCTCCATGCGGCAGTCGCCGTATTTGGAGTGGGTGTTCATCATGCCGCCCGCAGTCTTTACGAGCTTGCCGACATGCCCGACGAGCAGCGCGCCGCGAAAGCCGAGCGCGCGGCAGATATCGAGCGCGTCGCCGAGGAAGTTGGAGACCTGCACCGCGGTATTCAGATCGACGTCGAGATTCTGCCGGATGAAGTCCGAGCCGTAGTTGCCCGGCGTGAGCAGGGCGTATTCCTTCCCCATCGCGCGGCGCTGCCGCAGCTCCACGCGGATGGTCTCCACAAGCGCCGCTTCGCTCATCGGCTCCACGATGCCGGTCGTTCCGAGGATGGATATCCCGCCGACGATGCCGAGGCGGGGGTTGAACGTCTTTTTCGCGAGAGTCTCGCCCTCGGGCGCGGAGATGACCACGTCCAGCCCGCCGGAGGAATCCGTGAGTGCCATGACCTCCTCCACGTTCTCGCGGATCATCTGCCGCGGCACGGAGTTGATGGCGGCGTTTCCGACCGGCTGGTCGAGTCCGCGCTTTGTCACGCGGCCGACGCCCTCGCCGCCGTCGATATGCACGCCCGGCTCGTCCGTCCGGCGGACCGAAGCAAAAATGAGCGTGCCTTTCGTCACATCGGGGTCGTCCCCGCCGTCCTTTTCGATGGCGCAGGAGACGCTGTCCGCGCGCATCGTGATCTCACGCACGGCGAGCTCGAGCCGGATGCCCTTCGGCGTATCGAGCGTGATGGTCTCCTTCCTCCGGCCGGTGAGCAGCATCCATGCCGCCGCCTTGGCCGCCGCCGCGGCGCACGAGCCGGTCGTATATCCGAGCCGGAGACGCTTGCCGTCCTTTTCGATGTACTGTTCCATATTACCGCAGGATCTGATAGAGCAGCGCGTTGCAGATGGCGGCGGCGACGTTGCTGCCGCCCTTGCGGCCGCGGGCGATGATGTGCGGCACCGGGGAATCGAGGAAGAGCTCCTTGCTCTCCACCACGTTCACGAACCCGACCGGCACGCCGATGATGAGCGCGGGGTCGAGCTTCCCCTCTTCGATGAGGCCGTGCAGCGCGATGAGCGCCGTGGGTGCGTTGCCGATGGCGAAAATGCACTTCCCCGGCAGCTGCGCCGCCTTCTCCATGGAGACGATCGCGCGCGTGACGCCACGCTCCTTCGCCTCGGCGGCGACGTCCGCATCGGACATGAAGCAGTGCACCTCGCCGCCGAGACGGCCGAGGATCGTTTTGTTGATGCCCGCTTTCGCCATCTGCGTGTCCGTGACGATGTGGCAGCCCGCGCGGAGCGCGTCGAGTCCCTTCGTCACGGCGTGCGGGGAGAACACAAGATTCTGCACATAGTCAAAATCCGCGGTCGTGTGGATAACGCGCTTGATGACAAGCTCGTTTTCGGGGTCGAGCACGCGGTCCCCCAGCAGCTCCGTGATGATCTCGAAGCTGCGCTGTTCAATTTCCATCGGCTTCATCGGCTCACTCATAGCGGTGTTTCTCCTTTCGGCAGGCTTCAACAAAGCGCACCGCGGCGCTCAGGTTTGCGTAAAAGTGGAAATGCGGATAGCCCGCGTAGAGCGTTTCGCCCGCATACGCGCAGCGCCAGCTTCTTCCGCTCGGCTTTTCCGCGAGGAAGTCCTCGCCCGGATTTTCCGCATCCCAGCGGTGGAACTCGTGCGCGGGGATCTGCTCGCCCGCGGCAAACAGCATCGAATCCCGCTGCGCCGTCAATGTCGCGTAGCCAAAGCGCGTCAGCTTCCCCGCGTCGAAGCAGCTGCCCGATAAAACGCCCGCCATCGCATGTCCCGCGATGGACTGCGTCAGGTACATAAAGCCGCCGCACTCGGCGACGCAGGGCAGTCCCCTTTCCACCGCCGCGCGGATAGAAGCGCGTATGGCGGCGTTTGCCTCCAACCGCTCCGCGTAGAGCTCGGGATAGCCGCCGCCGAGATATAACCCATGCAGGTCTTCCGGTAAGCGTTCATCTGACAGCGGACTGAACGGCACAAGCTCCGCCCCTAAGCGGTGCAGGAGCTCCAGGCTGTCTTCATAGTAAAAGCAAAATGCCCTGTCGCGCGCAACACCGATGCGGACGTGCTTGCCCGCATCCGAAATGTCCGGCGGCGTAAATGCGAGCGGCGGCGCACTCTTCGCGATTTGCAGCAGCGCGTCCAGGTCGATCGACTCGCGTGCCGCAGCGCCGAGGCGCTGCATTTTTTCTTTCAAGTTTTCCACCTCTGCCGCGGTGACGAGGCCGAGGTGCCGGCTCTCAAGCGAGCAGTCCGGCAGCTGCGGCAGAAAGCCGCAGGCGCGCACGCCGAAGCGTTCTTCGATCGCCTGCGCAAGCGTCGGATAGCTCATCGCCGTGCAGCCGTTCAGAATGACGCCGCGGATGCGGTTTTCCGTCGCAAAGTGCAGAAATCCGTCGAGCACGGCCAGCACTGACAATCCCGCGCCCTTCGCGTTCAGCACGAGCACGACGGGACTTTCCGTCCGCTGCGCGACCTCAAAGGTGCTCGCGCGCGAGGAATCAAGGCCGATGCCGTCGTAATAGCCCATCACGCCCTCGATGACCGTCACGTCCTTCCCTGCGCCGTTTTGCGCGAGGAGGAAGCGCAGCGTGTCGTCGTCAAAAAAGAAGGGGTCCAAATTGCTGCTCTTCGCGCCGATGATCTCGCGGTGGAACATGGGGTCAATGTAATCGGGACCGCACTTCGCCGCGGCGACAGAAACGCCGCCGTCGACAAGCGCCTGCAAGATCGCGCAGGTCACCGTCGTCTTGCCGCAGCCGCTGTTCGTTCCGGCAATGAGCAATCTCGGCGCTGCCTTCTGCATGGTCTCCCCTCCTTCTGCAATCTCTATAAAGCGTTTTTACTTGTATGCGCTACGGTACAAATTCCAATGTGCTGAAGCACTCGTCGTACTTCCCGCGCTCCAAGTGATAGAGCTGCGCGATGTAGTCGCTCGTGAAGATCTCCTCCGGCGTGCCGATGCGGTCGATGCGGTCGCCCGCGACGCAGATGACTGTGTCCGAAATGCGCCGCGCCAGATCGAGCTCGTGGAGCGAGAGCAGCACGGCGAGGTCGTTTTCGCGCACCATGCGCTTGAGGACGGAGAGCAGTTCCAGTTTGTAGCGGATGTCCAAAAAGCTCGTCGGCTCGTCGAGCACGATAAGCTGCGGCTGCTGGCACAGGGCCCTTGCGAGCAGAATGCGCTGCCGCTGGCCGTCGCTGACGGCGGAAAACGGCGCGTCGGCGAACGCGAGCGCGTCCACCTGAGAAAGCGACTGCTCGACGATCTTCTTATCTTCGTCCCGCAGGACGCCGAGCCTTCCCGTGTAGGGATAGCGGCCCGAGCTGACCACATCGCGGCAGGTCATGAGCTCTGGTTCGACGCGCGCGGTCATCAAGATCGCCATGCGCCGCGCGACGTCGTTGCGGCTGCGCGAGCGCATCGTCTCGCCATCCAGATACACTGTGCCGGAAAGCTCCGGCAGCTGACCGATGACGGTTTTCAGGATCGTCGACTTGCCCGATCCGTTCGGCCCGATCAGCGTAACGATCTTTCCCCTCTGCACGCAGAGGGACACATCCT
>OLWU01000361.1_pt1 | contig 11922 bp, 5 predicted proteins | sample 1673351 | NCBI WGS metagenome assembly OLWU01 (sample SAMEA103958109, study PRJEB25191) | human gut metagenome | biome: human-associated habitat [ENVO:00009003]; feature: intestine environment [ENVO:2100002]; material: feces | place: Germany | collected 2013/2015
CCGAACACTGTGATGTATGACGGCGGATCGAGCTGCAAGTTCCCAAGCATAGGGAAGCTGATGATCGAGTCGCGCTTGATGGTCTGGATAACTGTGGTCGTCATGGGTGCGTCACTCCTTTCCCGGCGCGATGACCGCGAGCGCCAGCCGCTCCGCGGCGAGCTTTTCGCGCACGAAGCTCTCGCACTCGTCCTTCGTCACGGTTTCGAGCACCGCCGCCGACGAGAGCGCGTCGTACCCGTCGAACACGCCCTCCGCGATGGAGAGGCACACGTTGTCGAAGTCCTCCAGCCCGCGCAGCCGCGCGCCGAGCGAGGCGCGTCTGGCGCGCTCGAACGCATCGGCGGCAAAGCCCTCGCGCACTATGCGCCCGACCTCGGCTGTGAGCTCGTCGCGCACGCGCTCCGGCTCCGCACTCTCGCCGCCGATGATGATGGTGGCGGTCCCGGCGGTGAAGTCGACCTCATAGTCAAAATCGCGGTTCAAAAGCCCCTCGGCATAAAGCCTGGCATAAAATGGCGACGAGTAGCCGCACAGAAGACGCATTGCCAGCATCGCGACGAGGCGCTGACGCAGCGCCGCCTCGCCGTCAGTCTCAGACCGGAGCTTTGCCCCGATGAAAAACTGCGGCGCGGAGACGGGCATCTCCGTGCGTTTGTACTGCTCAAAGGGAAGCTCGCCGTCGTCGGGCAGGTCTGCCGTGGGCGCTGTCGTGTGCGCGGAGGGAAGCTCCTCAAACGCGATGGCGGACATGCGCTCCGGGTCGACATCGCCCGCGATGCACAGCACCATGTTTGCGCCGGAATAGAACGCGCGGTGGCAGTCATAGAGCGTTTTGTCCGTGATCTCGGCGATGCTCTCCACCGTGCCGGCGACGCGGTCGCGGATGGGGTGGGATTTGTAGAGCATGCGCAGCAGGTCATAATAGAGCACGACGCCGGGGTTGTCCTCGCCCATGCGTATCTCCTGCGCGATGATGCCCTGCTCCTTCTGCACGGTCTCCGGCGTGAAGTACGGCGTGGAGACAAAGTGCAGCAGCATACGGAGATTCTGTTCAAAATTCTCCGTGCACTCAAAGTAATAAGCGGTCATGCCGCTGGAGGTGAAAGCGTTGGGGTCGGCTCCGTTCGCAGTGAGGATGTTGAGCGCATTATCACCGCCGGGGAGGTCGAACATCTTGTGCTCAAGAAAATGCGCGACGCCCGCGGGCGTGTCGATATGCTGCCCGTCAAGCGTGAACGCGCGGTGCGCCCCGCCGTAGTTCGTGGCGAACACGGCGTAGAAGCTGTTGAAGCCGGGCTTGGGCAGCACCCTCACGCGCAGACCGTTGGGGAGCGTACAGGCATAGAGCGTTTCGCCGATGTTTTTGTATTCAGTTTTCTGCATCGTCCTCAGCCTCCTCCATGTCGTCGCCGTCCTCGCCGCTGCCGGTCAGAAAATATACAAGATCGCACTCGACGCCGCGCGCGATGTCGACAACGTCCTCTTTTGTGACCTCCTCCACGAGCGCCGCAAGCTCCAACGGACCGTAGTCCAGCCCGGCGAGCGCCTGAGAGAGGTAGAACCCCTCAAGCTCGCCCTGACTGTCCATCTCCGAGCGCAGCATGGAGGCGATGCCCGCCTTCGCGGCGCTCAGCTCCTCATCAGTGATGCTGCCATTACGTATCTCGTCCAGCTGGGCAAGTATCTCCGCCTTTGCCTCGTCAAATTTATCAAACTCAATGCCGGAGGAGACGAGCATGATGCCCTTGTGCAGGTCGATGGCGGAGCTGGCGTAGTAGCACAGCTGTAGCTTCTCACGAACGTTGACGAAGAGCTTGGACGTGCTGCCGCTGCCGTAAACGGCGTTGAAGACCGACAGCGCCGCCATGTCCGGCTCGTCCATTGCGTCGCCCAGGCGGAAGCCTATGGAAAGCTTGCCCTGCGTGACATTCATGGCCTCCTCGACATAGCGCGGCTCTGCCTCCACGGCGTTCATGCGCACGTCGGTGCCGATGTCGTAATCTATCTCGCCGCGCGGCAGAAGGGCGAGCGCGTCGCGCAGCGCGCGCTCAACATTCTTCGCATCGGCGCGCCCGCAGTAGAAGATCTCGACGGGACTCGTCTGCAAAAGCGTGCGGTAGCGGCGGGTGAGCTTTTTGTAGTTGATGCTCTCGCAGTCGTCCGCCGAGCCGTAGCGCCCGACGGCGTAAGGCTCAAAGCAGCACATCTCCTCAATGCAGCGGATGACGGCATAGCCGCGCTTGTCGTTGACGCGGCTGCGTATAAGCTCGCAGAGCTTGTCGCGCTCACTGTCGACATAGTCGGGCAGGAAAAGCCCGCCGCGCGTCACGGGATCGAGCAGCAGCTGCCCCATCAGCGCCGCCGCGTCGTGCAGCACGTCCTGCCCGCCGGGCAGAAACTCGCCCTCGGGTATGCTGGCATAGAGACCGACGCACTGTATCTCGCCCACGCGGCGCACGACCGGCTCGATCGCCGTGCCGTAAAGCTCGTCAAGGCGGCGGGAAATGCTCTCCATATCGGGGTATACCGTCGTCCCGCGCCGCAGCACGAACGGAATGAGCGCGTTCATGGAGGCGGTCTCGCGCTCAAGCTGGGACAGGAGAGAAATGCTCAGGCACGCGGTCTTGAACTTGTCGGAGCGCAGACAGGTCAAAGATACGCCAGGCAATATTTCTTTCTGTGATATATCCATGAAACACCTCCGAAAAGTTTTTCGTTTTGTAACCTACATTATAACACCGGCGTGCCGAAAAAGATAGCCAAAGTGTGAAATTTCCCGGCGTATATCAGCCGATTTCTCCGCCGGTGTAGCGCTCGCCGTCGACGGTGACTCCGCCGTGCGTCAGATCTATCTCGTGGCGCACGCCGGAGAAGTCCGTCCACACGACGCGGCACAGGCGCAGCGCCGCGGGAAGACGCGGGGAGACGGTGAGCCTGCCGCCGCGCAGATGCAGCCCCAGCAGCTCCTCCGTCACGGCGCGGAAGTACCACCCGGCAGAGCCGGTGTACCAGCTCCACCCCACCTCGCCCTCATGTCCGGGGGCGGCGTAAACGTCGGCGGCGATGACGAACGGCTCAGCGCCGTAGCGGCGAAGGTCGTGGTTTTCCGGCAGGAGCATGGAGAGTATATCCCAGCCGTCCTCCGCACGACCCAGCCGCAGACACGCCATCGCCAGCCATATCGCCCCGTGGGTGTACTGCCCGCCGTTTTCGCGGAAGCCCTCGCCGTAGCTGGCGATATAGCCCGGACACGGGCGCTCATCGGGGGAGTACGGCGGCGTGAACAGCCGCACGAGATCCTCCGCGCGGTCGACGAGACGGCGCACGGCGGAGTCCACTGCGATGCCGGGGCGGTTACTGTCGGGCAGAGCGCCGCTCAGCGCAGCCCAGCTCTGCGCGACAGAGTCGATGCGCTCCTCCCCGCCGAGCACCTCGCCGGAGGCAAAGTACCCGCGCGCGTACCAGCGCCCTGTCCAAGCCTTGTCCGCCGCCTGTGCCGCTTTCTCGGCACAGCGGGCAAAGCGCGCCGCGCCCTCGCGGCCGAGATGATCCAGAAGCGCGGCAAAGCGCGCGGCGTTTGACGCGAGGAACCACGCCAGCCATACGCTCTCCCCGCCGACCTCATCCAGCGCGTCGTTCCAGTCGCCGCGCCCGATGCGGGGCAGACCGTGCGCGCCGAAACCGCGGGCAATGCAACGCTCAAGCGCGGTCTGCGCGTGCGAGAGGACGCTCGCGCGCTCGTCGGCGCGGCGCGGCGTCTCATAGCGGTCGCGCTCATTGGGCGCGAGCGGGTCGGACGTGATATAAAGCGTCTCATCGTCGCAGATGGCGTAGTCGCCGGTCTTCTCCGTGTATTCGCACAGCGCCCACACCAGCCATAAAAGGTCGTCGGAGCAGCGCGTGCGCACACCGCGGTCGCCCTCCGGATGACGGTGCCACCAGTGCATGACGTCGCCCTCGGTGTACTGATGGCGGCAGCAGTCGATTATCCGTTCGCGCGCGTATGCCGGGGAGATGAGCAGCATGTTCACCGCGTCCTGAAGCTGATCGCGAAAGCCGATCGCCCCGCCGCTCTGGTAGAGGCTCGCTCTCGCGTCGAGCCGCCCGGCAACGCACTGGTACACCGCCCATGTGTTTATATAAGCGTCAAAAGCCTCCGCGCCGGAGCTCAGCTCAAACCGGCGCAGAAGCGCGTCCCAGCCGCCGCGCACGCGGTCAAGCGCTTCAAACGCCGCCTTCGGCGTGCACAGCGCGCGAAGCTCATCCTCGCCGCCGCACCCGCACGCGAGCACCGTCACATCGTCCGCGAGCACCGTTATCACCGCGGTGGGCGGCGCGTAGTCGCAGCTCGCCTCGCACGGGAGCGAGCACACGGCCACGGCCTCCGCGCCGGGGAGGTAGGATTCCGGGTTTGAGCACACGAGCGCGCTGCCGCGCGCCTCGATGCGCACGGCCTTCGCGTCCGCCGCGCCCATGACGGGCTTCATCGCCCAATTAAGGCGCAGACCCGCCGCACCCTCGATGATGAATACGCGCGCGTCCGTGTCGGCGGGGATGAACGCCGTGGTCTTCACCCGCCGCGCACCCAGCTCTTTTTCCCAGCTGGCGTACCCCGGCGCATAGCACACGCGGCAGCGCCGGAAGTCTCCCGCGGCGAAGAGGCTTATCCTCTCTCCGCCCGTGTCGCACCAGAGGGCTTCGTTGCCGATCACGGCGTTCACGTCCGCCGGGGGCGCGGTGATGCGCATCTCCCGCGCGTTTTCAAACCACATGCAGCCCGAGCCGCACTCCGTGGCGATATACCCCGTACTGCCGTTGGAGAGCACGTGCTGCCACACCCGCGCAGGGAGCATACCGTCGAGCGTGAACACAAAGCTCCGCCCGTCGCGCTCATGCCGCGGCACGTAGTCCGCCCTGCGCGGCGCGCCCTGCGGCGGCCACGGCGGGGGAGGGGGAAAAGTTCGCTCTGCCCCGACGGTCAGCGCCGCGCGGCTTATCACGGCGGACGCCGCCTCCATCGGCGCAAAGTGCACGCCGCCGTCCGTGCCGATGAGCGATTCCAGCCCGAACGCCATCAGCGCCTCGTTCACCTTGCGGTAAACGGGCTGGCGGTATTCGCCCTGCTCGTCGGTGAGATACACGAGATCGGCGTTGACGCCGCAGCTTTTCAAAAGACAGAAGCGCTTCAAAAGCGCCTCGCATTCCAGCGCCCGCCCGTCACAGCAGATGATCGGCAGATCGCCGGAGATGCCATAGCGCCACAGCTCCTGCTTTGCCGCGGCGCACTGGGTGCGGTCGGGGCACAGCTTTTCCAGCATCGCCATCGCCGCGCCGACCTCTTCCCCGCGCATGCCGAGATGCGCCGCGCTCGCCGAGACCATGTTGCCCCGGTCGTTCACGCCAGAGACGAGGATGCGCTGCGCCCCGCGCTCGCTCTCGCCGCGCTCGCGGCTCGCGCAGAGGGCGAAGCGCACGGTCTCCGCCTGTCCGGCTTTCAGCTCCAGCACGGTCTCCGCGCGCACCATCGGGCGCGACAGCCAGCCGAGGGCGCCGTTTTCATCGGCGGAGAAGCGCAGGGGCGTGTTCGCCGCGAGGCACAGCCAGCACTCGCCGGCGTCGCCCCGGCGCACGCGCCGGAGCGTCAGCATGCCGTCCGCCTCCTCGGCGTATATGCCCAGCGCCCAGAACGCCGGGTGGCTCATATAATCCGCCATCGGGGCGAGGAGAGGCATGAACGACAGCGCGAGCGAAACGCGCATATCGCGCGATGCACACAGCGTCACGGCGCGCCCCTCACCGCAGTCACCGTATGCCGCCGATACGGAGCATGACCATTCCAGCTCGTCCGTGCGCCCCGTTATGCGCACGCACTCCTCCTCAAGCTCCCACAGCACGGGCGCGGCGCAGGGCAGCAGTGTCAGCGCCTCCCCGTCGATCCCGGCGGAGATGCGTATGCCGCCCTCCGCGCCGAGACCGGGTATGCCGCCGTATATCGCGGTGCTGCCGCACGCGGCGCGCGTGTGACCGGTGTTCGCCGCGAGAATGTTGTACGCCCCGTTGGAGAGGACACAGCAGTGCCGCGCCGTGTCCTCCTCCCCGCCGCGAAGCTGCCAGCGCATCACGGCGCTGCGCTCTGTGCGCTCGGGAATGTCGGAGCTGTCGCGGCGGATGATGACCCCACCGCCGTCCACGCGCTCCTGCAATAGAAGCGAGAACGCCGCCATGTCCGGCGCGGACATGAACCGCCGCTGCACGCAACCGCCGCACGCGGCGTTCGCTGCGGCGATGACGCTCATGCCGATGTGGTGCGCCATGTAGCAGCGCACCTGCTCGCCGTTATCACTGCGGCAGCGCCCGGGCGTGAAGTCCAGCGCCTCTATAAAGCCCCAGCGCCCCAGCGCGCCGAGCGCCTCAAGGTGCCGGAGGTTGCGTATGCCGCCTTCGGGGTCGATCGCAAGGGCGAGGAAGCTGGAGTACGGCGAGACGACCATGTCCGCGTCCTGCCCGCGCTTGAGCGCGAGCGCGGCACAGCCGTGCGCCTTGTAGCGGTAGTTGAGCGCGCTGTCGAGCGAGTAGAACGCGCTTTCGGATATGCCCCAGGGCTTGCCCGCCCACACGCGCTTTTTCTGCGCGTACAGGCAGAATTTGCCGCTCTCGTAGATGAGGCTGCCCCGGTATACCGGCAGAAAAAGCTCCGGCATGAGATATTCAAACATCGTCCCCGTCCAACTCGCAAGCCCGCGGTAGCCGTCCTTCTGCAGCTGCGCGCGGCTGAGCCGCCGCCAGTGGCGCACAGGCACGTCGCCCTTGGCGCACGCGATGTAGCTTGTCAGCATTGCCTCGCTCGCCATCAGGTCGTACCATCCGCCCGCGCCGCGCTCGTTCGCCGTGTCGTAGCAGATGTGGAACAGTCCCCTCGTCTTGTCATAGAGCGGGGCGAAGTCCATCTCCGCCATCAGCGCGTCCAGCCGCGCGGCAAGCTCCTCCTCGCCGTATTCCGCCATGGCCTGACGCGCGGTGAGAAGCCCGGCGTACATGTTGCCGCTGTCCACCGTGGAGATGTAGGCGGGCAGGAGGGGGAGCAGCGTCGCGGTGTCGTACCAGTTATAAAAATGCCCCATGTGGCGCGGCATGCGCTCAAGCGTGTCGAGCACGGTTCCGGTATAGTCCCGGCACGCCTTGCGCGTGATGATGCCCATGTCCACTGCCGCCGTGTGCGCCGCGAGGGCGAGACCGATATTCGTCGGCGATGTGCGCCGCGCGAGCCCGACGGGCGGCTGCTCCTGAAAATTATCCGGCGGGAGGAAGCTGTCCTCCGGGGAAAAGAAGCTGTCAAAATACCCGAAGCTCCGCTGCGCCGCCTGTATGAGATAGCGCCGCTCGTTCTCCGCCAGCTCCGTACCGCGGCGCGCCGGGAGCGCCAGCGCGAACGCCGCCGCCGGGGACAAAAGCCACATCAGCCCCGCGCTCTTGCCCATGACCGCCGGGGAGAACGCCAACAGCGCCGCGCCCAGCAGCACGGGGAAATACATCGCGCGTATATGCCCCAAAAGCCCCGCGTCGCCGCGCACCTCGGCGGCGGTCTGCCATTGCAGCAGCCGCCTGTGCGTCACCGCCATGCGCCACAGCGCCGTTGCCGCCGCCGTCAGCGATACCCACGCCTCATACGGCAGCAGCCACAGCCGGATGAATGTCTGAACTATCGCGCCGCCCGCGCCCGTGAGTATGCGCGTGTAGCGGCGCGGACGCTCCCCGCGGCGGCGGGAGAGCGTCGTCTCCGCCAGCGAGAACATCAGCCGCGCCGCAAGCGCCAGCAGCGCCGCCCATGCCGCGACGGTGATGGGCGTCCCCGGCACGAAAAAGCCCGCGCAGATGGCAAAGAGCGTTGCCGGGGCGATGAGACTGCGCCGCAGTGAGTCTATCAGCCGCCAGCGATCAATGTCGCTCAGCCCGCGCGCGAATATGAAGGGGATGTTCTGCCAGTCGCCGCGTATCCAGCGGTGCAGACGCTTATAGTATGCCAGCGGGCGGGAGGGGAAGCGGTCGGAAAACTCCGCGTCGCCCATGTACGCGCCGCGCAGATACGCGCCCTCCGGCGCATCGTGGCTGAGTATCCGCCCCTCGGGGAAGCCGCGTGTACACGTCAGCAGTGCGCGCGCGTCGATCACGCCCTTGCCTGCGAAGCCTCCGCTCGCGAAGGCGTCCATGTACAGCTCCCCGCAGAGTGTGCCGTAAGGATCACTGCCGCCCGCCCCGGCGAAGATGAGCGCAAAATCCGTCTCGCCGGAGCTTTGAAGCTCCGTGTCGATGCGCGGGTGTATGACGGCGTGACCCGCTGTGACCGTGTGCGTGCGCGCGTCGATCACCGGGCGGCACAGCGGGTGCAGCATCGCGCCGATAAGCTCGCCCGCTGCGCCGGGATAAATGCGCGTGTCGCTGTCGAGCGTGAGGATATACCGCGTGCCGCCCAGCGCATCTTTCTCACCGGTAACCTCAAGCTCGCTCTCCTCATCGCAGAGAAGCTTTGCCAGCTCCAGTATCGCCCCGCGCTTGCGCTCGTGCGGGGTGTAGCGCTCGCCGTCAAAGCGGCGCGGACGCGTGAAAAGATAAAACCGTCCGCCGTATTTGCGGTTGAGGCGCATGACGGCCTCGCGCACGGGACGGATGAGCGCTTCGTCCGCGTCCGTGTCGGCGCTGTCCGCCTCCGGCAGGTCGGCGAGCAGCCCGAACGCCAGCGCCGAACCCTCGCCCCGGCAGGCGTAGTAAAGCTCCTCCAGCCGCTCCGCGCTCGCCTCCGCGCCGAGAAGCGTTGATATCACGCATATCGTCCGTCCGTCATGCGGCACGCCATCTTGCGTGTCCATGCGGAAAAGCCGCTTCGGACGCACGATGTGCAGCAGGATATAGTCGATAAGGTTCTTCACGAGCTCCGACACGGGGAGCAGCAGCAGCGCCGCCGCGGCGGCGCTTTTCAGGTGAAACCCCAGCGCCAGCGCCGCCGACAGCGTCATCAGCACGTTCGCCCCGATGTACCAGCCCTCGCCGCGATGACCGCGCGCGGGGAAGAGGTAAAAGCCGATGTGCCGCCCGTCATTCGCCGCTCGGCGGACGAGGGCGCGGGCGTATATGTGCTCCTCCGTGTCGGCGCTGCGCGCAAGCTGCTCCACCCGGCGGAGATACGCCTGCTTTGTCCCGGCGTCCATGCGCGCGTATTCGCCCGTCGGGTCGCCGGTGAGCACGCGGTCGGTCACGTCGGCGGACTCGATGAGCGCTTCCATGTCCAGCACCGAAAGGAGCCGGAGCGTTGTGAACAGCGCTTCCAGCTGCTTTGCGTAGGCGTCCGTGTCGGCGGCGTAGCGCATCTCGCGGCAGACCGCCGCCGCGCACTCTATCACCGCCGCGCCCAGCAGCGCCGGGATAAGGCACAGCTCGCCCCGGCGCAGCACCGTCACGGACTGGAACCCCTCCATGTACGCCCTGAAGCGCTCCTCCGTCACCTCGCCCCGCCCGGACATCAGCATATTGCGGCACAGCGCCGCGGCGAGCACCCCGTCCGGGCACAGCCGGAGCCGCCGCGCGCCCTCAATCTGCGGCAGAACACCGCGGTATTCGCGCTCTATCATGTACCAGTTGTCCAAAAGCCACTCGCATGCCGCCGGGGGCGAGGTCACGGTGCCGTAGCGGCGCGCGATCTCGGCGTGACTGCGGCGCAGCTCGCGGCAGCATTTTTGCAGCCGCCGCGCCTCTGTGCGCCCGCTGCCCTCGCTCTCCGGGGAGAGCAGCTTCGCCGCGGACGCGGCGTATTCGCCGAGCTGGGGAAGCTCAATATATATCGCGGAGTTCATAGTATTATCCATTGGCGTATCTATCCTCTTTGCGTTGTTGGACGCGGTGTGCCGCGCCCGTATACGTCCATTTTTCCCATAAGAGGAAGCATTATGCAATATGCGCGGAATATGCGCGAGGGTAGAATACTGACAAGAAAAAATACTTGACAGCGGCGGCGGAATGGTGTATAGTCTGCAAAGTGATATGACTTGACAGGAGGAGTGCCCCGTGGAGGATAGCAGACTGATGCACAGCATGCTGCTGGATTTCTACGGTGAGCTCCTTACGGACAAACAGCGCGAGTGCTGTGAGCTGCATTATAATGAGGACCTTTCCCTCGCGGAGATCGCAGAGCAGCTTGGCATATCCCGGCAGGGCGTGTGGGACAATATCCGCCGCGCGGACGCCGCTCTTGCGGAGTTTGAGGATAAAACAAAGCTCACCGCGCGCTTCACCGCGGCTCAGCGCTCGATCGACAGGCTGTGCAGAAAGGCGCGCAGACTGAGCGAGCAGTGCTCCGGCGACGCGCAGAGCGCCGCGCTCGAGATCGAGCGGGAGCTTGAGCGTTTGAAGCAGGATATTTGAAATAAGCTCAGATCATATGAGGTAAGCCGATGGCGTTTGAGAGTTTAAGCGAAAAACTGAATGCCGCTTTCAAAAAGCTGCGCGGCAAGGGCAGACTGACCCCGGCGGACGTGAAAGAGGTCATGCGCGAGGTGCGCCTGGCGCTGCTTGAGGCGGACGTCAGCTATAAAGCGGTCAAGGACTTCACCAAGACCGTCACCGAACGCGCCACCGGCGCGGACGTGCTGGAAGCGCTCAGCCCGGCGCAGATGGTCATCAAGATCGTCAATGAAGAGCTGTGCAAGCTCATGGGCGGAGACAACCAGAAGCTCAATATCAGCTCCAAGTCCCCATCGGTCGTGATGCTCGTCGGGCTTCAGGGCGCGGGCAAGACCACGAACGGGGCGAAGCTCGCCGCGTATATGCGCCGTCAGGGCAAGCGCCCGCTGCTTGCCGCGTGCGACATTTACCGTCCCGCCGCCATCAAGCAGCTGGAGACCGTCGGCGCCCAGCTTGATATTCCCGTTTTCCAGATGGGTCAGACCGACCCCGTTGATATCGCCAAGGCGGCTGTGGAGCACGCGAAGAAGCACGGCAACGACCTTGTGTTCCTCGACACTGCCGGACGGCTGCACATTGATGAAGCGCTCATGCAGGAGCTTCAGAATATCCGCGACGCGGTCGAGCCCGCGGAGATACTGCTCGTTGTCGACGCGATGACCGGTCAGGACGCTGTCAACGCCGCGAACGCCTTTGACGAGGCGCTAGGCATCACGGGCGTCATGCTCACAAAGCTTGACGGCGACGCGCGCGGCGGCGCGGCGCTCTCCATAAGAGCCGCGACCGGCAAGCCCATCAAGTTCATCGGCGTGGGCGAAAAGCTCGACATGATAGAGCCGTTCCACCCCGACCGCATGGCCTCGCGTATCCTCGGCATGGGCGATATGCTCACGCTCATTGAAAAGGCGGAGCAGAGCTTTGACGAGAAGAAGGCGCTCGAAGCGGCGGAGAAGCTGCGCGCCAACCGCTTCACCCTTGCGGATTATCTCGACCAGATGGATCAGCTCAAGAGCATGGGCGACCTCGGCGACATTGCGGGCATGATCCCCGGCGTGGACGCAAAGGCGCTCAAGGGCGCGAAGATCGACGAGCGCGCCATGGCGCGGCAGGAGGCAATCATCAAATCCATGACCCCGGCGGAGCGGGACAATCCCGCCGTGCTCAATTCCAGCCGCAAGAAGCGTATCGCGGCGGGCTCCGGCACATCGGTGGTCGACGTCAACCGCCTTTTGAAGCAGTTTGACGCGATGCAGCAGATGATGAAGCAGTTCTCCGGCAAGAACATGAAGAAGCTGCAAAAGAAGATGGGCAAGATGCCCGGCGGTCTCGGCGGCTTCGGCGGCATGGGCGGTTTCCCCGGCTTCTGAGCCGTATAAAGCGTTTACACTCGCGCAAGCGTTTGTAATATATATTAAGAGAAAAAATATGGAGGTGAATATACACATGGTTAAGATCAGACTGCGCAGA
>OLWU01000362.1_pt1 | contig 11917 bp, 9 predicted proteins | sample 1673351 | NCBI WGS metagenome assembly OLWU01 (sample SAMEA103958109, study PRJEB25191) | human gut metagenome | biome: human-associated habitat [ENVO:00009003]; feature: intestine environment [ENVO:2100002]; material: feces | place: Germany | collected 2013/2015
AGGTGTTGACCTCCTTGAGAACGTTCTGTCCAAAGAGTGTGGTCAGTTCGGACAACTCGGAGCTGAGATTTTTATACTGTTGGCGAGCCTCGCCTTCAAGGGTGGCACCATTGCGGGCAAAGGACTCGTATGTTCGTTGCAACAGCATACTATCTTCGGAGGCCAGCTTGAGTGCATCGCGATTGTCGTAAACTTGACGGACACGCTGCCACAATTTCTCGTTAAGGGTGATGGAGGTCGAATATTCGCTCAGCAGTCGCGAAGCCACTACCGAGACCTCCATCATTTGATCATCGGCTTCGGCCGAAAGCAGTGCGTAGAATACGCCAAGAACACGGCTGAGATCTTCGCCGGCACAGTCGAGAGCTTCTATGGTATTCTTAAAGGTGGGCTTGGCCTTTTGGGAAGCTATGGCATCAATGTCCTTATTGGCACGTGTTATGCTTTCTTGTATAGCCTTAAGCCACATACTGTTATCTATAGCGTTAAATGGAGGTGTGTTGTGCTCGGTGTTCCTGAATGGGCGCAACAGCGGATTGGCGGTCTCGGCCTTCTTGGCCGTAGATGCCGCCACGGGAGCTGAAAGTGACATAAGCGGTTGAGCCATAAAAAGCACCGTCACCAGTGCTGTCAATGTTTTCATTAGCGTGGTTGGATGTTTTGATCTATTATTTTGTGTAAACGAACACGCGCCTGCCCATGGATGCAACAAGGCTCCGGCAAGCGCGTATAAGGGCAGTCCTGCATTGCGTCAGAAGGGCAAGTCGTCCGATGCTCCGGCTGCGCCGGGAGCGGGAGGAACAGGAGCTTCGACGGGAGCTTGCTGAGCCATAGGGGGCACGGGAGCTGCCGCGGCAGGTTCGGCACCTTGTCCTTCTTCGGCTTTCCATGCGTGTGCATCAGTATACCAGCGGCCGTTAAATTCACGACTCTCAAGGTCAAAACTTACGGTATATACCTTGCCTACGCTCAACTTGTACTGGTCGGCCTTGTCTCCGAAGAAGTCAAACTTCACTTTTCGTGGATATATCTCCTGTGTCTCAAGGACATACTCGTGTTTCTTCCAATTGTTGCCGGCCTTGCTGACTCCGGATTGTTCTTGGAGGTCGATAATGATTTTTCCTGTAATTTCCATGAAATTATCTGATTAGTAATTTTTCTGCCGTATGGCCGTCAGTATATTTTGGCTTAGGCCAAACGTCCTTGCGGCATATAAGTTTACAAATTTAGCATTTTTTTTCGAGACATGGTCGGATTGGCTTATTTTTTTACTTATAATTTCCTAAAACAATACTTAGGTAAATTTTCAGGATACCTCGTTCACGATGGTAAGCCGATATTGTGCTGCTGTAAGTTTGACATCAAGAGCAAGCGGGTTTTTGACAGAATAAACTTGAGTTTAGCAGAATTTTATTGATTCACAATTTGGTAGAATCAATTTTTTGTCATACCTTTGTGCTACCATTTATAGCTACAATTATGTTCGCACAATTCAAACCGACCCGAAAAGGCGACTTCAATGCCTATATTGCCCGCTCTTACCGCAGCAGTAAAAACTCCAAGACTTCGTCCATTATTGTTGAGCGACTTGGGCTACTCTCCGAAATAGCGTCCCGACACCCCGAAGTTGACCCGCGTGAGTGGGTTCGCAGACGTGCAGCCGAGCTTACTCGCAAGGAGAAGGAGGAAGAAAAGACCGTCAATGTGAAACTCTCGCCTGCACGCCGTATACCATTTGGAGTTAAAAGGCAGTTGCACGCCGGAGATTTATTTCTGGCACCGTTCTTTAATCAGCTGGGGCTAAGGGATATTTGCGATAAAATCGCTAATCGAGGAAAGTTTAAATTTGACTTGGGCGACATTTTAGCTAAGCTGGTATATGGTAGGGTGTTATTTCCCGACTCCAAATTGTCGACATGGAAGAACGCGCAAAATTTCATCAAGGAACCCGTTTTTGAACTCGAGGATATCTATCGTGCATTGAGCGTTTTCGCTCGCGAATCAGACTTTATCCAAGCATCGATATATCGCAATTCTCTGAAAACCTGGAATAGGGATACGCGAATCATATATTATGACTGTACTAACTATTATTTTGAAATAGAAGAAGATGACGATTTTCGTAAATACGGTCATTCCAAAGAACATCGCCCCAACCCGATAGTACAACTTGGCATGTTCATGGATGCCAGCGGACTACCGCTGGCCTTCTGCGTTAATCCGGGAAACACTCCCGAGACACAGACAATGCAGCCTTTGGAAGAAAAGCTTGCAGCCAACTTCTCATTGTCATCATTCGTGGTTTGTACTGATGGTGGTTTGGGTAGCGTCGACAATCGCATGTACAATATGACGGAAGGGCGCGACTATATCACCGTATTGTCCCTCAAAAAGATGCGTCCGCACCTGCAGGACTGGGCGACAGATCCTGATGCAATTTGGTATACGGCCGGTCACAAGCACGGTTATACCCTCAAAGAGGCCAAAGTGAATTTTGGTTCGGCGTTCGACGACATCACCTTTTATCGAGATCGCTGGACAAAAGAAGAATATAAGGATAAAAACGGGAAAAAGAGAGTGCTTGAGGAACACCTCGTGGTCACTTATTGCCATAAATATGCTCTGTATCAGCGAAAGACACGCGACGAACAGATCGCTCGGGCTCAAACGAAGATTAATCGAGGAGAGAGTACACGTCAGAAATCGCCTAACGACTGCCGCCGATTTATTAAAACCGACGAAGTGACCGCTGACGGAGTCGTTGTGGAACATACAATATCGACAATAGATTGGGAAAAGGTACGAGCAGAGGAACGCTTCGATGGCTTTTACGCCTATGGATCTTCTCTTGACGACCATCCGCTCCACATTCTGAAAGCCAATTCATACCGCGGAGACATAGAGGCATTATATCGTGTCACAAAAACAGACCTCGACCTCCGACCTATATATCTTTCACGAAAAGACCGTATCATCGGCCACTTCATAGTGTGCTTCATCTCCCTGCTCATCATCAAACGGCTTCAACAATCACTTGCAGGAAAATATTCGGTGGAGAAGCTCTGCGACACACTGCGCAAAATCAAGCTGCTCTACCACGATGCCTATGGCTACGAGCCCGCCTTTGATCGTACAGAAGTTACCGATGATTTACAGCAGAATGCTAACATCTTGATAGATACCGAAATTATCACCAAACCGACAATGAGAAAGATACTCAAGCAAGTGGAGAAAAGTTAATGTAATGTTAAAAATAAACCGGCGAGTTGGGTAGCACATTCTAATGCTGCTCAACTCGCTGTGTATCTGCACGTAACACTATCCAACTGTCAAAAATGGGAAGTTACAAAAAATGTTTGATGCACACGCATTTTGGTAGTGTTTTTTTGTTACGGCTTTCATTTATTTTTGTACGCTATTTTTGTACGCTTCGAGAGTTTTTGGGGATAGGTGTATGCCACGACACGAGGGCCAAAATCACCGGCTTGAGCAAACTCGACTCAGATACACTGACTGAAGCACTATTACTGAAACACTATATACTAAAACCCTATTACTGAAACATATTGGCTGAAACCCTATCCCAAAACCGTTGACCTTGGGGGTAATTAGTCATTATGCCTTTTCTGTTGAGTCTGTTATTTTGAGGCAGTATCTTTCGGGTGTTCGGTGAAAAAAAGCGGAGGCGTCAGGCATTAGAGCCGGGCGCCTCCGTGTTGTGTATCGCAATTGGGGTTATGGTTGATGCTATTGTTGCGTCGGGTCGTCTGCGGACTTGGACGCGGTGGTTGAGGTCTGCTTGGCTTCTGACGCTGTCGGCTTGGCCTCTGATTTCTTGGATGTTTTGGATTTCTCCGAGTTCTCTGAATTCTCCGAGTTCTCTGAGCTTGTCGGGGCTGCGGCCTGCTTTCTTGCGCGCGAGCTGCGTCGGCGATGTTTGTTTCGTCCGGGCTTGTCCTTGGCTTCGACATCGGAGCGTGCGGAGGATGCGTCGTCCTCGGCGGTGATTCGAGCTTCGGCGGGTGCGGACGCGGCGGGTGCGGACGCGGCGGGAGCGGCGGCAGACGCGGCGGATGTCTCGGCGGGCGCGGTTTTTACGTTGGGCGTGTCCGTGCCGCTTGTTTTCTCGGATTTTTTCTCTTTCTTGGGGGATTTCGGGGTCTCGGATGCCTTGGCTGTCTTGCCGGGCTTCTCGGCCTTGGGCTTCTCGGTTTTCTCAGTCTTTTCGGCCTTTGGTTTCTTGGCTTTTTCGGCTTTTTCGGGCGCGGCGTCTTCGGCTTCGGCGCGCGCGGCGTCTTGGCGTCGTCGTGTCTTGGCTACGCTGCTTTGCTGTGTGTCTTTTTCCTGCTTGAGGTCGATGGCGTTGCCTTCTTTGTCCACGACGCGGTATTGCAGGTAGGCCAGCGACTGGTCGGGGACGAGGCCGAAGCGGACGCCGAGGTTGCGGCGCCAGCGTCGGTAAAGGCTTGAGAGCCATCCTTTGCGCAGGTATGCTTCGACATAGGGGTGGACGTAGAGCGTGAAGTCTTTGATGCCGAGGTCGTCAATCATGTAATGGAGCTTCTCGTAGAGGGTGTCCGTGAACAGCAGCGAGGGTTGTATTTCGCCTTTTCCGAAGCATGAGGGGCAGGTCTCGGTGGTGGTGATGTCGAGCACGGGGCGCACGCGTTGGCGCGTGATTTGCATCAGGCCGAATTTGCTTAGCGGCAGGATGTTGTGTCGTGCGCGGTCGTTGGCCATGACTTCTTTCATGTGCTCGTAGAGCTGCTGGCGGTGTTCGCCTTTGGCCATGTCTATGAAGTCGACGACGATGATGCCGCCCATATCGCGCAGGCGCAGTTGTCGTGCAATTTCGTCGGCGGCACGCAGGTTGACGTCCAGGGCGTTTGTTTCCTGGTCTGTGTCTGCTTTGGTGCGGTTGCCGGAGTTGACGTCTATGGTGTGGAGTGCTTCGGTGTGCTCGATGATGATGTATGCTCCGGCCTTGAAGGATACGGTCTTGCCGAAGGAGGCCTTGACTTGGCGTGTAACGGCGTAGGTGTCGAAGATTGGCTCGGGTTTGTCGTAGAGCTTGACGATGTCTACGCGTTCGGGGGCGATGAGTGCCACGTAATTGCGTATCTGGTCGTATGTCTCGGCGTCGTTGACGTATATGGCTTCGAAGGAGGGTGAGAAGACGTCGCGGAGCATTCCGACGATGCGGCTTTCTTCTTCGAAGACGAGTGCGGGCGCTTTGGCGCGTTGTGTCTTGGCCAGGGCGTCTTCCCAGCATTTGAGCAGGGTTTTGAGTTCGTTGTTGAGCTCGGCCACGCGCTTGCCTTCGGCGGAGGTTCGGATGATGACGCCGAAGTTCTTGGGCTTGATGCTTTCCAGGAGCTGGCGCAGGCGCATGCGCTCTTCGCCGGACTTAATCTTCTGTGATACGGAAATTTTGTCTTGGAAGGGTATCAGCACCATGTAGCGTCCGGTGAACGATAGCTCGGTGGTCAGTCGCGGGCCTTTGGTGGATATAGGCTCTTTGACTATCTGCACCATGATTTCGCGACCGGCTTCGAGTTGGTCGGCGATTTTGCCCTGTTTGTCTATATCGGGCAGGTTTTTTTGGCGTGAAAGCTGTGGAATGCGTTTTTTGTCATCCAGCAGCTTGGACATGAACTCGGAGTAGGACGCGAAGTGCGGCCCGAGGTCCAAGTAGTGTAAAAAAGCATCTTTTTCATAACCCACGTTGACGAAGGCGGCGTTGAGGCCGGGCAGCAGCTTGCGGACTTTGGCCTTGTAAATGTCGCCTACGGCGTAGGCGATATTGCGGGCCTCCTTTTGCAGCGATACCAGGCGCGAGTCTTCCAGCAGTGCTATGGACACTTCGGAGGGCTGTACATCTATGACGAGTTCGCTTTTCATCGTGTGTGGTTTATGGTTTGGTGTTACATTTGCCGGGGGGCGCAGGGACGCTGTGGCGGCCGTATCGGCTATTTATGGCTGTTATAGCTATTTATAGCTGTTATGGCCATGATAGGCGGCGTGGTCTCCGGGTATTCCGGACTCTTTGGGCTCTTTGGGCTCTTTGGACTTTGCCGACCCCGGCATAAGAAAATGAAAAAAGGCAAGCCGTATGGCCGAGGTGTCCGGCCAACCGTCGGGGAGCGTTGTGTGTCGTCATCGACACCGCTCTACCCTGTGGTTTGCCGTGCTTTCCCCCGCGTTACGGCTTGTCCTTTTGTGACTACAGCGCGGCGCATGCGCCGCCTACTGTATCTTCCCCGGCGTATTATGCCGCCGGAGCCGTCTTATTTCTTCTTATGACGGTTTTTGCGCAGACGTTTCTTGCGTTTGTGCGTGGCCATCTTGTGGCCTTTTCTCTTTTTTCCGCTGGGCATTGTGTCTGTTTTTGGATTTTGGTTAGTGTATACGTTTTGGCGTGCTAAGGTGCATTGCGGGTTGTCCGCAGTGCTTTCGCACTCTCAGGCGTCTTATTTGTCCTTAACTTCCTGCATGAAGACCTTGGCGGGCTTGAATGCGGGGATCTTGTGCTCGGGAATGATGATGGTGGTGTTCTTGGAGATGTTGCGGGCTGTTTTTTCGGAGCGTACTTTGATGATGAAGCTACCGAAGCCGCGGAGGTACACGTTTTCGCCGTTGGCGAGTGAGTCCTTAACTACTTCCATGAATTTCTCTATTGTTTCGAGCACGTTGGCTTTTTCGATGCCTGTGGTTTTCGAAATTTCGTTAACGATGTCGGCTTTAGTCATTGTTACGTTTTTTGTTTATGTTATTATATTCAGTTGATTAGCGCGTTAATGAACCGGGCGCGGCACTAAGTCTTGCGGGGATGTCGCGCTCGTCTCGTATTTTTCGACTGCAAATATCGTAATTTTTTTTGATTCGGCACGCATTTTTGGAGAAATTTCTTTGATTTTTTGGGTTTTATGGGTTTGGAGTGGTTTGGATTTTGCGGGAGTGGGGGGGAATTATAGGAATTATGGGAGTTATGGGGGGGCCGCCATTGCTCTTGTTGTTGTTATTTTTCGCGGCTTTTATGTTTTCGATGTTTTTGTGTTTCTATTGTTGGAGGAGTGCTTGGAGGCTTGGGATGTTGCGGGCGCGGTTGGCCGGGGCGTCGGGTCGTGGTGTGCCGTTGGGGTTGAGCCATATGGCGTCCCATCCGGCATCTATTGCGCCGCGGATGTCTGTGTCGGCGTTGTCTCCTACCATAAGGCAGTCGCGGGGGGTGCATGGTATTTCGGGGTAGAGGGCGGCGGCGCGTTGTCGTGCGTAGTCGTATATTCGGCGGTCGGGTTTATTGACGTCGATGTCGTCGCTGAGTACTACCAGGTCTACCAGTGCATCGAGGCCCGAGGATCGCAGTTTTTGTTGCTGTGTGTCTTTGAAGCCGTTGGAGAGTATGCCTATGTGGCATCCGGCGGCGCGTAGTGCTTTGAGTGTGGCGTGTGCGCCTTCTATGACGTTGGGGAGCAGCGCCAGGCGTCGCAGGTATTCGCTGTCGAGGTGCTCGGCGATGGCGTCGGCAGTGGTTGCATCGACTCCGGCGTCCAGCAGTGGGCGGCGGAAGCGTTCGCGCCGCAGGGTGTCGCGGTCTATTTTCCCGGGGGTGTATAGTGCCCACAGCATCGTATTGTGGTGGTGGTAGTTGTCGCGCCAGCTGTCTACGTCTGCCCACCAGCGGTTTAGGTGCTCGGCCTCGTAGAGTTGGGCCAGCGCCTCTAAGGAGTTGTCGGTGAAATTCCAGATGGTGTCGTCGAGGTCGAACCACACCCAGGGATAGGATGCGGCGGCGCGTGGCTCAGCGCCTGTCATCGTGGGGTTGTATTTCGATGACATCACGTCGGGCTTGGTCGTGCATCATGCGGCGTCGCGCAAGCCCCAGGAGTGCGCTCTCGACAAAACCGCCGAGGCCGAATATGGTGAGTGCGCTGCCTGTCAGGATGTTGACTGTCGAATCGGTGTATCCGCCGACAAATATCAGGATGGCGCATATGGCCATAAGGCCGGGTATGGTGTATAGCCACAGCGGCATGCGCACGGGACGTGTGCCGTAGGTCAGTATCCATAGTTGCACCAGGGCGCCCAGCAGTACCAGGATGCCGAACATCGGGGCGATGAGTTGTGTGAAGGTGTTGTTGAACACGAACATGCTGATACCCAGCAGTAGTGCGGCCACGCTTACTATCCATCCGAAGACGAGGGCGGCGCCGCGCTTGCGTCGCTGTCCTTCGCGGTTGCGCCCGCCGATGTATAGTACTATGTCTACCAGTGCCGAAATCACGAATATGATGCCGCCTGCGGTGACTATGCCTGACCCGGTGATGGTGTTGTGGCATATTATCAGTATCAGTCCCATGGCGAGTATGATGACGCCTGCCAGTAGTGTCGATGTTGCTTTCATGTGTCTGAGTGTTTTTGGGGCATATAAGCCGTTTTTTTGTGTCCGGTTGTGTTGTTGCCTTATACTAAGGTCTTATATAATATATGTATAGTGCAAATGTACGCATTATCCGGCAAACGGCCAATTCTTTTTTTTCGGCGAAGGGTGTGGGTTAGGGTAGTGTGATGCGTAGGGTGTCTGTAGCGATGTTGACGTTTGGCGGCAGGGTGGCGGCGGTGGCGGCGTGGGTGCCCATGTCGTGGCTCAGGTGGGTGAGGTAGGCTCGGCGCGGGTTGATGTCTTGTATCAGGGCGAGGGCTTGGTCGAGGTTGATGTGGGACATGTGGGGTTTGTGTCGCAGGGCGTTGATGATGAGGGTGTCTACGCCGCGCAGGGCGTCTATGGATTGTTGTGGCAGTGTCTTGCAGTCGGTGATGTATCCGAGGCTGTGGGCGTTGTCGGATGTGTATATGCGGAATCCGAGTATGGGCAGTCGTGCGTGCATGACGGTGACGGGCAGTATGCGTATTCGGTTGATATGAAATTCTTTGTATGGTTCGATGATGTGTATGTCGTAGGTGGGTACGCCGGGGTATAGGTGTCTGGCGAAGCAGTATGGGACGCGTGTGCGCAGGTCGTGTGCGACGTCTTCGCTGCAGTATACGGGGAAGGGTCCGGTGGTGCCGTGTCGCAGTGCCGGGATGTTGCAGTATGGGCGCAGGTCGTCGATGCCGCCTACGTGGTCGTAGTGGCTATGGGTGACCAGGAGGGCGTCGAGTGCCGGGGAGCCGGCGCGTAGTATTTGTTGGCGGAAGTCGGGGCCGCAGTCTATGAGGATGCCGGTGTCTCTTGTTTGGACGAGTGCGCTGGCGCGCAGGCGTTTGTCGCGCGGGTCGTCGGAGGTGCAAGTGGGGCATTGGCAGCCTATCTGCGGGACGCCGGTGGATGTGCCTGTGCCCAGGAATGTTAATTGCGCCTTATGGTAGGCCTTTGGGGAATGTGGAATGTGGGATGAGGAATGTGGAACGGGCTGCGCCGGGCATGGGCTGTAGTGTTCGGAGTGTTCTGTTTTCTCTGAGTGTTCGGAGGGGTCTGTGTGTTCGGAGGACACGGATTTCTCTGTTTTCTCGGAGGGTTCAGATTCCAATTTTGTCGTGCGGGTTGTCATTGGTGTTGTGTGCGGCTGCGCGGGGCGAAGCGTATGGCGAAGTATGTCACTGTGAGCAGTGCGAATACTATGATGAAGTATGTCAGGTGTTGTTGTGGCGGGATGAGGAAGTATATGGCGTTGATGAGCAGTTGCAGCAGGGCGTAGCATATCGAGACGACGATGTGCGGCAGCTGCCATTGGCGTATAAGCAGGTGGAAGATGAATTTGTGGTGTGGGGTGAGGATGTTTTCGCCAGCGAAGAGGCGTTGGGTTGTTGTGAGTCCGGCGTCGAAGAGGCATACTATGAGGAATATCATCATGGTGGCGTCTCCTTCGGCGAGTATCATGGTGGTGAGGATGTAGACTATGAGGAATCCCAGGGTGATGGCTCCGACGTCTCCGGCGAAGATTTTGCGGCTGATGTTGAATATGCCGAATATGGTCATGGCGGCCATAAGGGTGATGCAGAAGTGGATGTACATCGGTGCTTCGGGCATGGATGTGGTGCCGTGCAGTACGTATAGCATTGAGCCGAGGACCACGAGGGTGTATAGTGCGAGCATTCCGGTGATGCCGTCTATGAAGTTGACGGCGTTGATGCATCCTACGCCGAAGATGATGATCAGCAGGTAGATGTCGAAGGCGCCGGGATAGCAGAGGCTTTTGAATGTGATGGCTACGGCGATGATTTGGAGCAGCAGTCGTGGCCAGGGGGGCAGTGGTCGGATGTCGTCGTACATGCTGACGGCGGCGAGTGTCAGTGCGCATATGCCCATGGTTATCCATTGGGTGTTTTGAGCCTGTGGGGTGACGGCGGTGAATATCACGGCGGCCAGTGGCACGATGATTCCGCCGCAGGTGAGCATCGGGCGGTTGTGGGACGAGCGGCTGTCGACGGGTGCTGTTATGTGCAGTCGTCGTGCTATCGGGATGTAGGCTATCTCGATGGCCAGCAGTGATATGAGCATCCAGAGGGTGGGCAATGTGTCGAGCTTTTTTTCGTGGTTTTAGTGGTTGTCGGGTTCTCAGCGGTTGGCCGGGTCGTTGGCGGGGTCGGTGTACCAGCGGTATAGGCGGTCGATGCCGTCATCGAGTTCGACTGTATGACGCCATCCGAGGCGGTGCAGGCGGCTGACGTCGCAGAGTTTGCGCATGGTTCCGTCGGGGTGACGGTGGTCGAAGATTATGGCGCCTTCGAAGCCTACGCATCGGCGTATTTTTTCGGCGAGTCGGGCTATGGATACTTCGATGCCTGTTCCGACGTTGATGTGCATGTTTCGCAGTGGTTTGTCTGCGGCGCGGCGTTCGGCGGCGAGGTCTTTGTATGATACGTGTAGCATGACGTATACGGTTGCGTCGGCCATGTCTCGGCTCCAGAGGAATTCGCGCAGTGGAGTGCCTGTGCCCCATAGTTCGAGGCGGTCGGCGTATATGCCGTATCGGTGTAGTATGGTGTCTATTTCGGCGTCTGAGAGTGCGGGGTCGAATTCTTTGACGGGCAGTCGTGTAAGGTCGTGTCGCAGTGCGGCGTAGTCGCCTTGTCGGAGCATCCGTGCCAGGTGCATTTTGCGCATCATCACGGGCAGGACGTGTCCGTTGTCGAGGTGGAAGTTGTCGCCGGGGCCGTAGAGGTTGGTGGGCATGACTGCGACGTAGTCTGTGCCGTATTGTCGGTTGAGGCTTTCGCAGAGTTTGAGTCCGGCTATTTTGGCTATGGCGTAAGGTTCGTTGGTGAATTCGAGTGGAGATGTGAGCAGTGCGTCTTCGTCCATGGGCTGGGGTGCTTCGCGCGGGTATATGCATGTCGAGCCGAGGAATACGAGGCGTCGGACGCCGTGGCGCCATGCTTCGCCGATGACGTTTTGTTGTATTTGGAGGTTTTGGTATATGAAGTCGGCGGGGTAGGTGCTGTTGGCGAGTATTCCGCCGACGTGTGCGGCGGCGAGGACTACGGCGTCGACTTGTTCTTGGTCGAAGAATGTGCGTACTGCGATGGGGTCGAGCAGGTCGAGTTGGCTGTGGGTACGGCCTACGAGGTTGGTGTATCCGCGCTGTATGAGGTTGTGCCATATTGCCGAGCCTACGAGGCCACGGTGTCCGGCGACGTATATCTTGGCCGTTGGGTCGAGTAGTGGCTTGGCGGTGTTGTTGTTATCTTGCATTGTCTTGGTTTGGGGGTGGCCGGTATGGCTATTATAGCCGGTATGGCCGGTATGGCTGTTATGGATGCACAAAAAGAAATTTCAGATTTATTTAGATTATATAAAGTTGCTAAATCAGCAAATTATACTGCTGGTATGGAACTAATTTCAAGTAAACTTGGCGGAATTACACCTGATATGATTGATTCTTTATCAGAAATTGGTAAAAAACATAAATAATTA
>OLWU01000363.1_pt1 | contig 11905 bp, 12 predicted proteins | sample 1673351 | NCBI WGS metagenome assembly OLWU01 (sample SAMEA103958109, study PRJEB25191) | human gut metagenome | biome: human-associated habitat [ENVO:00009003]; feature: intestine environment [ENVO:2100002]; material: feces | place: Germany | collected 2013/2015
TTCAATTCCGACTCGAATAAAACAACAAAAAGACGAAAAAAATCTTTGTTTTTTTCTTGACAATCATGGAAGGACGTGTTACAATGCGAAACCGTAGCGAGCTTGCCAAAAATATAACGAGCCCGTCGGGAAAAAGCACCCCTCCCCCGCTCAGCCGCGCAAGGCGGCGCTGTTTTTTGCGGGAATGCGTCAAAAATTTATCAATTCCGCCGCAAAAGGGCGGAAAGCAGGAGGAAAAGATTATGGCTTATGTGCGTTATGAGCTGCGCGGCAATGCGGCGCTGGTGACGATCGACCGGCAGGAGGCGCTCAATGCGCTTTGCAGCGCCGTGCTTGACGAGCTGGACGCCGTTATCACCCGCGCCGAGGCGGACGACGCAGTGCGCGCCGTTGTCATCACGGGTGCGGGGCGCGCCTTTGTCGCGGGCGCGGATATTGCGGAGATGGCGGGCTTCTCCTCCGCGGAGGGCAGGCGCTTTTCCACGCGCGGCAACGCGGTGCTCGCCCGGCTGGAGACGATGGCGAAGCCCGTCATCGCGGCGGTGAACGGCTTTGCCCTCGGCGGCGGCTGCGAGCTCGCCCTCGCCTGCGATATCCGGCTCGCCGGCGAAAAGGCGAAGTTCGGTCAGCCGGAGACCGGACTCGGCATCACGCCCGGCTTCGGCGGAACGCAGCGGCTCGCGCGCATCATCGGCGTATCGCGCGCGATGGAGCTGCTGTTCACGGCGCGCATCGTCGGCGCGCCGGAGGCGGAGCGGCTCGGACTTGTCAGCGCAGTTTACCCGCAGGAGGAGCTTTTAGACCGCGCGCTTGCGCTCGCAGAGACGATCGCCGCAAACGCGCCTATCGCCGTCGCGGAGTCGAAGCGCTGCGTCCGCTTCGGGCTCCAGACCGACATGGCGACGGCAGCCGCCTTCGAGGCGGAGGCATTCGGCGTTACCTGCGGCACGGAGGATAAGCGCGAGGGCATGAGCGCCTTCCTCGAAAAGCGCGCGGAGAAGCGCTTCGTGAATCGGTAAATCAACAAAATTTTTTGCAGGAGGAGAGCGTGGTTATCATGAAAAAAGCAACGGTGATCGGCGGCGGAACGATGGGGCTGGAGATCGCGCAGGTCTTTGCGCGCAGCGGCTGGTCCGTGACGGTGCGGGACATCAGCGACGAGATTCTGGACCGCTCCCGCGCGCGGCTGGAGCGCAGCCTCGGAAAGCTGGAGAGCAAGGGCCGCATCGACGGCGCGCAGCGCGCGCAGATCGCGGCGAACATCGCCTTCACGACGGCGCTTTCCGCCGCGGCGGACGCCGACATGGTCGTGGAGGCGGCGGTGGAGAACGAGAAGATCAAAAAGGACATCTTCGCGGAGCTGGACGGTATCTGCCGCCCGGAGACGATCTTCGCGACCAACACCTCCTCCATTTCCGTCACGGCGCTCGCCGCGGCGACGGGGCGCGCGGACCGCTTTATCGGCATGCACTTTTTCAACCCTGCCACGGTGATGCGCCTCGTGGAGGTCATCCGCGGCGCCCACACCTCCGACGAGACCTACGAGACCGTTTCCTCCGTTGCGCGCGGGCTGGGCAAGGAGCCCGTCGCGGTCAACGAGGCGCCCGGCTTCGTTGTGAACCGGCTGCTCATCCCGATGATCAATGAGGCGGTTGAGCTTGTGGAGACCGGCGTCGCGAGCCCGGCGGACGTCGACAAGGCGATGCAGCTCGGCGCGAACCACCCGATGGGACCCCTGACGCTGGGCGACTTTATCGGGCTGGACGTCTGCCTTGCGATCATGGACGTGCTCTACGAGGAGACGCGCGACAGCAAATACCGCGCGAGTCTGCTGCTGCGCAAGATGGTCGCCGGCGGGCTGCTGGGCCGCAAGACGGGCAGAGGCTTTTACGATTATGGCAAGTGAGGAGCGGAAACGATGGATTTTCAGCTGACACGGCAGCAGGCGATGCTGCAAAAGCTCTTCCGCGATTTTGCCGCGCGCGAGGTGAAGCCCCTCGCCGCCGAGATAGACGAGACGGAGCGCTTCCCTGCCGAAACGGTGCGGAAAATGGCGCAGCGCGGCATGCTGGGCATTTACCTCCCGCGGGAATACGGCGGCGCGGGCGCGGATTATCTGAGCTATGTCCTCGCCGTGGAGGAGCTGAGCCGAGTCTGCGCCACGACGGGTGTCATCCTCTCGGCGCACACGAGCCTTTGCTGCGCGCCGATTTTTGAAAACGGCACGCCGGAGCAGAAGGCAAAATATCTTCCGCGGCTCTGCTCCGGCGAATGGCTCGGCGCCTTTGCGATGACGGAGTCCGGCGTGGGCACGGACGCGCAGGGGCAGCAGACCGTCGCCGTGCTCGATGAGGGCGGCGAAAACTGGGTCCTGAACGGCTCGAAGATTTTCATCACGAACGCCGGGGCGGCGGACCTTTTCGTCGTCATCGCCGTTACCGGAACGGTGCCGGACCACCGCGGGCGCTCCGGCAAGGAGATCTCCGCCTTCCTCGTGGAGCGCACGGACCCCGGCTTCTCCGTCGGCAAGCGCGAGAAAAAGATGGGCATCCGCGGCTCAAGCACCTGCGAGCTGGTGTTTGAAAACTGCGTCATTCCCCGCGACCGTCTGCTCGGCAGGCAGGGCAAGGGCTTCGCCCTCGCGATGAAAACACTCGACGGCGGGCGCATCGGCATCGCGGCGCAGGCGCTCGGCATCGGCGAGGGCGCGGTGGCGGAGACTGTGGCGTATACGCGAGAGCGCATGCAGTTCGGCAAGCGCATCAGCCAGTTCCAGAACACCCAGTTCCAGCTCGCCGACATGCACACGCGCATGGAGGCGGCGAAATACCTCGTTTACTCCGCCGCGCTGAAAAAGCAAAGCGGCGCGCCCTACTCCGCGGACGCCGCGATGGCGAAGCTCTTCGCCGCGGAGGCGGCGAGCGACGTGACGCGCCGCGCCGTCCAGCTCTTCGGCGGCTACGGCTACACCCGCGATTACCCCGTGGAGCGCATGATGCGCGACGCGAAGATCACGGAGATTTATGAGGGCACGAGCGAGGTCCAGCGCATGGTCATCGCCGCGGCGCTCGGTGTGAGCTGAAGGGAGGGGAGCAAATGAAAATCATCGTATGCGTCAAGCAGGTGCCGGACACCGACGCCGCCGTGCTGCGGCGGGACGGCACGCTCGACCGCGCCGCCATGCCGGCGAGGCTGAATGCGGACGACGCCGCTGCCCTTGCCGCCGCGCTGCGCGAGCGCGAACGGGAGCCGGACGCGCGTGTCACGGTCCTCACGATGGGTCCGCCGGAGGCGGAGGAGGCGCTGCGCGAGTGCCTCGCCGTCGGTGCGGACGAGGCGGTGCTCCTCAGCTGCCGCGAGTTTGCCGGGGCGGACACCTTTGCCACGAGCGAGTGTCTCGCCGCCGCCGTCCGACTGCTCGGTCTCGGCGCGGAGGACCTTGTCTTCTGCGGCCGCGCCGCCTCGGACGGCGAGACCGCACAGGTCGGTCCCCAGCTCGCGGAAAAGCTCGGCATACCGCAGGCGACGGCGGTCACGGCGCTCGAGCGCAGCCCCGACGGCGTCAGGGCCCGCTGTGCGCGCGACGGGGAAACGGTGCGCCTTGCGCTGCCGACGCCCTGCCTGCTCACTTGCGCACGGGAGCTCGCCGCGCCACGGCAGGCGACGGTCCGCGGCGTGGTGGAGAGCTTTGAAAAGCCGCTTCGCCGCCTCGGCGCGGCGGAGCTTGGCCTCGCACCGGAGACGGTGGGGCTTGCCGGCTCCCCGACCCGGATCAGCGCGACCTATCCGCCTCCGCCGCGCCCCGCGGGCGAGCTGCTCGAGGGCAGCGGGAGCGAGACCTGTGCCCGGCTTGCCGCAATTTTGTGCGAGCGGGGACTTCTCGGAAAGGAGCGTGAGGCGCAATGACACAAGGAGGAAACGGCGTGTGGGTGCTCTGCGAGCAGCGCGGCGGGCGCGTAACGGAGGACAGCCTCCGGCTCCTCGGCGCGGGCAGGCGCCTTGCGGACGCGCGGGGAACGGAGCTTTCCGCTCTGCTTCTCGGCTTCCGGCTCGGCGCGGAGCAGACCGCGGCGCTCGGCAATGCCGGGGCTGACCGGGTCTATCTCTGCGATGACCCGCTCCTCGCCGATTACGCCACGGAGCCGTATACCCGCGTGCTCTGCTCCCTTGCGGAGGAAAGAAAGCCCGAAATTCTGCTCCTGCCCGCCACGGCGACGGGGCGCGATCTTGCGCCGCGTGCGGCTGCGCGGCTGCGCACCGGACTCACCGCGGACTGCACCGCGCTCGCGCTCGACGCGGAGACCGGCTGCCTGAAAATGACGCTGCCCGCCTTCGGCGGACGGCTGATGGCGGACATCGTCTGTCCGGAGCGCCGCCCCCAGATGGCGACGGTGCGTCCCGGCGCGGCGGAGCGAGCCCCGGCGTCGGCGGCGCGCGCCGCGGCGGTGGAGCGCGTGGCGGCGCGGTTTGCGACGGCGGACTGCCGCGCGGTGCTGCTCGGAACGGAGCCGCTGCCGGCGGAGGCGGGGCAGGGACTTGCCGAAGCGGAGACGGTCGTCGCCGTCGGACGCGGCATTCTGCGCGACGGCGCGCGGGGTCTTGCCGTCGCGGAGGACCTCGCCGCGGCGCTTGGCGGCGTCGTCGGCGCAACGCGGCCGGTCGTGGAGGCGGGGCTGCTCGGAGGCGAGCGCCAGATCGGTCAGACCGGTGTGATCGTCCGTCCGCGGCTTTATGTCGCGCTCGGCGTTTCCGGCGCGATCCAGCACCTCGCTGGCATGCAGGACTCCGACTGCATCGTCGCCGTCAACAAAAACCCCGGCGCGCCCATCTTCGCCGCCGCGACTTACGGCATCGCGGGCGATTTGTTCGAGGTCGCCCCTCGCCTCGCTGCGGCGATCCGCGCGCATAAATCCGCGGGAAAGAACGAATAAATGACCCGTTGCGCTTTGCGGGGCGGACAGTGTATAATGAAGGAGCCGGCGGCTGCGTCCGCCGGCTCCGAGGTTATTATCAACGGGAGGGCAAAGCGATGCTGACATTGCAGGGCAGGACCATGGTCATTACCGGCGGGGCGGGAAACAACGGACTCGCCATCGTGCGGAGCGTCATCGAGCAGGGGATGAACGTCGCGTTCTTCAGCTCCAGCCTCAAAAAAGGGCAGGGCGCGGTGGACGCGCTGGAGCCGGAATACCGCGCCCACGCCGTCGGGCTCAGCGCCGACGAGAGCGGCTATGACGCGGCGCTCGCCGCCGTTGCGGCGCGCTTCGGCAGTGTGGACGTGCTCGTGAACGCCGCGGGACCTCACGAGAGCTTTCCGCTCGAGGACACGGACGAGGCGCGCTACGACGGCAACCAGCGATTGCTGAAGACCGCGTTTTTCACCGTGCGCCACGCGCTGCCCTACCTGGAGCGCAGCCGCGCCGCGCGCATCATCAACCTTACGACCGCGGAGGGGCGGCAGGGCGGCTGGCGTCCGGCTGCGGCGCAGGCGTGCGCCCGCGGCGGGCTCATTTCGCTGACTTACGCCCTCGCGCGCGAGCTGGGCGGCCGCGGCATTACCGCAAACTGCGTCTGCATCGCGCCCATCGAGGGCGACGTTCCGGCGCACGACACGCTCCCGGACGATGCGCGCGCCCGCCTCACGGCGATGACGCCGCTGGGCAGGCTCGGCGAGCCGCGGGACATCGTGTCCGCCGTGGAGTTCCTCGCGAGCGAGGAATCCGCCTTCGTCACCGGCGCGGTCATCGACGTGTCCGGCGGACTTGTGATGGGCTGAAGGGGGACAAACGGGCAATGAAGCGTTCTGAAATCAACCGTGCTCTGCGCGAGATGGAGAATATGTGCCGCGAATACCGCTGCTATCTGCCGCCGTTTTGCTCTTTTACGCCGGAGCGGTGGGCGGCGCTCGGACATGAGTGGGACGAGGTGCGCGACTGCGCCCTCGGCTGGGACATCACGGACTACGGCCTCGGCGACTTTGACCGCGTGGGCTTTTCGCTCGTCACCATCCGCAACGGCAACCGCGCGATGGCGGATCGCTACCCGAAGGTCTATTCCGAAAAGCTGCTCTATCTGCGCGAGGGGCAGTATGCGCCGAACCACTTCCACTGGTTCAAGACCGAGGACATCATAAACCGCGGCGGCGGCAACGTGCTCATCCGGGTGTATAACTCCCTGCCGGACGAGTCGATCGACCGCGTTTCCGACGTGACCGTCCACACGGACGGTCTCGCGCGCCGTGTCCCCGCCGGGACGCAGATCCGCCTGACGCCGGGCGAGAGCATCCACATTCAGCAGCGGCTTTACCACGATTTCACCGTCGAGCCCGGCACGGGTCCGGTGCTGCTCGGCGAGGTCAGCCAGTGCAACGATGACAATACGGATAACCGCTTCGAGCCGCCGGTCGGCCGCTTCCCCGCCATCGAGGAGGACGAGCCGCCCTACCGTCTGCTCTGCAACGAGTATCCGGCGGCGAGGTGAGCGGCATGGAAGCACTGGACGTTGTCGCCCTCGGCGAGCTTTTGATCGACTTTACCTGCCTGACTGCCGACGCGGGGGGCTATCCCACCATGGCAGCCCATCCCGGCGGCGCACCGGCGAATTTTCTCGCCGCGCTCGCGAAATTCGGCGCGAAGACCGCCCTGCTCGCCAAGGTCGGGACGGACGCCTTCGGGCGGCGGCTCATCGCCACGCTGCGCGCTCTCGGCGTCGAGACGCGCGGCATCGTGACGGCGGAGGACGTGTTCACCACGCTCGCCTTCGTGACGCTCGACGAGCGCGGCGACCGCGAGTTTTCCTTCGCGCGCAAGCCCGGCGCGGACACGCAGCTTCACTTCGACGAGCTGGACTTGTCGCTTATCGACCGCGCCCGCGCGCTGCATTTCGGCTCCCTCTCGCTGACGGATGAGCCCGCGCGGGAGACAACGCGCCGCGCCGTGGAGTACGCGAAGGCGCACTTCAAGCTCCTCAGCTTTGACCCGAACCTCCGCCGCCCGCTCTGGCGCAGCGAGACCGAGGCGCGCGAGCAGATGCGCTGGGGACTTGCGCAGGCGGACGTTGTGAAGCTCAGCGACGAGGAGGCGGCGTTTCTGTTCGGCGACGATCCCGCCGCCTGCGCGCGGCGGCTCATCGGCGATTACGGCGTGAAGCTTGTGTTCGTGACGCTTGGGGCGGAGGGCTGCCTCGCCGCGAACGCAGCCGCGGCGCTCCGCGTCCCCGCGCCCGCGGGCATCGCCGTGCGGGACACGACCGGCGCGGGCGACATCTTCGGCGGCAGCGCGATGAGCCGCCTGCTCGCCCTCGGCAAGTCGCCGGACGCCCTCAGCGCCGAAGAGCTCGCCGCCGTCGCCCGCTTCGCCGCCGCCGCCGCGACGCTCTCCACCGCCCGCCCCGGCGGGATCGAAAGCGTCCCGGAGCTCGGCGAGGTGCTGGCAATCTGCGGCGCTTAAAATGAGAAAGAAGAGAGACCGCCTTGCGGTCTCTCTTCCTTTTCGTTCGGTTTTACCGCAGCTCCCCCATCGTGTGCAGCTTTACGCCATGCTCCGCCAGCCATGCTGCGGTGCGGCTGGCGTCTGTCGTCGGGGTGGTGGAGAAGGTCTCGTAGACCTCCTTGCCGTCGGGGAGAATGTCGCGGAGGGAGAGGTCGATATTCGCCTGATAGACGCCGGCGTCGTAGCTCGGATCGCTGTCGAGGATCCAGACGCGGCCGAGCGTTCCGTCGGCGATGTCTGGCTCCACCGCCGTGCGGTAGAGGTCCAGCAGCTCACGGGCGGAGAACTCGAAGCTATAGTAGAAATAGGCGTTTGCAAGATTGAACATATAGTCCCGCGGGGCAACGTCGACACCGTCTCCGACCACATAGGAGGCGGGCTCGCCGGTGTCGGAGAGCGTGCTCAGGAACACGCCGGAGTTCCACGCGAAGTCGAGCACATAGCCGTTCACGCGCTGGTTGCGCTCGCTCTCGCTGAGCGCGGCGGCCTCCTCGGGGGTGAAGCCATACGCCGTGCAGAGGATATATTCCGCGCCGTCGGCGTAGCCCTCCGCGGCGGCGCACTCCTCGGCGCTCATCACGGCGCTGACGGAGCCGGCAATGAGGGTCTTTTCCGTGATCTCGATATTGGTCTGCTTGCGGTTCGCGATCGCCTCCGGGCAGTTCAGCAGCGCCTGCATCGCCGCGGCGTCGCTGCCGCTCGCGTCCGCCGGGTCATAGGGCAGCGAATAGCTGCGGGTGACGGTGCCGCCGTTTTTGAGGCTGTAGCGCAGGCTGCACCAGGTCAGATTGCGGGCGTTATAGTTGAAAAAGAGCGTGCCGCTGCCCTGGTCCTGCCGGGGCTTATGGTCGATGATGCCCTGATGGAAGGCGCGGACGAGCTCGACGGACTCCGGCTCGATAAGCGTCACGCCCGCGCCGCTGCCGGTGATCGTGACCGCCTCGATTTTGTCCGCCGCGGGGATATGGCGCTCATAGCCGAATACGTCCAGCTCCGTGCAGAGCATCAGCGCCACGAGCGCAAGACAGCAGAGCCCGAAGCCGCCCCAGTGCCGCCGGAACACGCGGAAGGACTTGCGGATGAGCATCTCCGCGGCGAACCATCCGATGAACGCGCCGCCGAGCAGCAGCAGGACGACCGTGATGAACAGCGTCATCTGATGGCGCATCTCGCGGCCGCCCCAGGCGATGACGAGGATAAGGCAGGTGAAGCCGAGCGCGCAGCCGAGCGCCATGCACCAGCGGAAAATGGGCTTCAATGCCTGCACGGCGACGACGTCGCCCGCCGACTCCATGCGCCGCCGGCGCATCAGGCAGAGCGCCGCGATGCCGAAGACAACACCCACGGCGGCGTAGACCGCGAGCAGTCCAAAGCCGGAGAAGGCGTAGCCCGTGACGATCCACTCGCCGGTCAGCGCGTCCTGCACATAGATGTCGCCGGCGCCGAGTCGCGCGATCATCGCGACGACGGGGGAGAAATAGCCGCTGAGGTCAAAGCTCATGCTGGAGCCCGCGCCGTAAAGGAACAGGCACAGCAGCGCGCGCCCCAGCTGCGTAACGCCGCAGACGACGACGTTCAGCACGCCGTAAAGCAGCGGCAGGACCACGATGCTGCCCGTGAGCTGGGCGCAGAAGCAGGCGAAGCCATAGAAAAAGATGAGCATCAGCGTCACCGCGCCGAGCCACTGGCCCAGCACGCCGAGGTTCAGGCAGCCAGCCGCCGCCTCCGCCGCGAACGCGAGCAGGAACACGGCGACGTTCGCCGCCGCGAGCGGGACGAAGCCGCCGAGCGCCGCGGAGACGAAAAGCCCCTCGCGCCGGACGGGGAGGCACGCCGCGCCGTGGGCGGCGCGGGCGTTATAGAGGAAGCTCCAGACCGCCATCGCCATCAGCACGGCGAACACCGCCGTCATCGCGATGCCGCCATAGAGCGCAGTGTTCAGCACATATCTTTCCGCGCGGATCGGATACTCGCCGTAATAGCTGCGCGAGGACAAAATCGGCAGCGGCAGCACGAGGCACCAGATCGCGAGATAAGCGCCCCAGAGCGGCCAGAAACGGGTGATATTCTTAAAAAACAAGGTTTTGTTAAAGCAGGATATCCTTGACCGCATAATCGGCACCTCCCAGCTCATAAATAAAGATCTCCTCCAGCGTCAGCGGCAGCGCGTCGAGGAACAGCGGCTGAAGCTCCTGAAGCTGCGCCAGCGTCTCCTGCGGGTCGCCGCGCAAAATCAGCGTCCGCAGCCTGCCGTTCACCGTCTCATGAACGAGCTGCAGGCCCTCCGGCAGCGGCCGCTCGTCCGGCAGCGCGAGCTGGACCTTCGTGATGTTCTCCTGAAGCTCGCTGAGCGAGCGCTCCAGCAGCAGCCGTCCGTGGTCTAAAATGCCCACATGGTCGCAGACGTCCTCCAGCTCGCGCAGATTGTGGCTGCTGACGAGCACGGTCACGCCGCGCTCCGCGGCGTCCGCCATCAGCAGGCTCCATACCTGGCGCCGCATCACGGGGTCGAGCCCGTCCACCGGCTCGTCGAGCACCAGCACCTCCGGCCGCAGACACATCGCGAGCCAGAACGCCGCCTGCTTCTGCATGCCCTTGCTCATCCGGCGGATGGGCATTTTTTCGTTCAGCCCGAAGACCTCGCGGAGCTTTTCGTAGCGCTCCATATCAAAGGTCGGGTAAATGCCGCGGTAATAGTGCATCATATCGCGCACGCTCGACTGGACGAAATAGAAGATGTCGTCCGGGATATACGCCATGCGCGACTTGACCGTCGGGTTTTCATAGACGGGCGCGCCGTCGATGAACACGCCGCCGCTGTCCGGGCGGAAAATGCCCATAATGTGGCGGATGACGGTGCTCTTGCCGCTGCCGTTCGGTCCGACGAGCCCGTAAACGGAGCCGGTCGGCACGGTCATCGTGAGCCCGTCCAGCGCCGTGAAGCCGTCAAAGCGCTTTGTCAGGTTTTTTACTTCGATCATGATCTCTCTCCTCCTTCTGCTTTCGCCGCCGCGGCGATGTCCGCCTCGCTCGCGCCTAAAAAGCGCAGCTCCCGCGCCGTCTCCGCCAGAACGCCCAGCAGCTCGCGCCGCCGCTCCGCGTCCACCTCGCTGTGGGTCCCGGCAAAGTTGCCCTTGCCCGCCACGGAGTAAATGTAGCCGCTCTGCTCCAGCTCGCGGTAAGCGCGCTGGATGGTGTTCGGGTTGATGGCGAGCTGCTGCGCCAGCTCGCGCACGCTCGGCAGCTTCTCGTCCGGCGCTATCACGCCGGAGATGATCATTTTCCGCAGCTCATCCTTGATCTGCTCATAGATCGGCCGCGGATCCCGGTAATTGACCGCAAACACGCATCGTTCACCTCGCTTGCTCAAGTGTCGCAACTGTATTAGCTGTGTTAATACGGTTATACAGCATGCAAGGGCGTTTGTCAAGAGGGAAGTTGGGGATTTTTTATCAATGCGGCGAAGCCGCACAATTTAAAGACCTCCCTGTGCAAGGGAGAGGCAAGGGGGTGTCAAAGACCCGGGCGGCACGGAAGTGCCGCCCGGGTCTTTTCTATAGACGCTTACTCGGTCACGAGGCGGATCAGGAGCGCGGTTTTGCCGCTGGGGAGGGCGGCGCGGATCTCCAGCGCGCCGTCGGCGGCGCGGCGCTTCTGGAAGGCGAGGGTGTCGCCCTCGTAGCAGGGGGTGCGGAAGTGGATCTCCGCCTCGCGGATATTGAGGTCCCGCTGCTTGGCGACGGGAAACAGGCTCGCGAGCGCGCGGGGATAGGCGGCGTTATTCATGTGCCCACCGAGGTCGATGTCCGTGGAGTGGACGGTGTAGTGCGCGAAGGGCTCGTCCGTGAAGTTGTCGTGGACGCGGGTGAAAAGCCCCGGTACGGCGGATTCGTCCGGGAACACCGTGTCCGGCGCGTAAACGTCCATCACGTCGTGCAGCCCGCCGCCGTCCAGCTCCAGAATCGCCCACTCGCTCTTGCCCGCGACGAGCACCTCGCCGTTTTTGCTGAGCGTATAGCTGCGGTTGCCGCGCTTTTTGCCGACGCTCTCCGGCCAGGTGGAGGCGGTCACGATCTCCGTGATGCCGGGGCGGCGGAAAAAGCGGATGCGGGTCTTGACCGTCAGCCAGAAGAGCCCGCGCTTTTGCATATCCACCGGACCGTTGCCGATGGCGACCGCGTGCTCCGCGGCGAGGTCCATAAAAAGCCCGAACGTGTCCGCCACGCCGAGGCGCGCGGAGCTGTCGCAGCAGCCGGGCAGGATCATCATATCCTTGGTCATTCTGCATTCCATGTCAAAAAAAGTCCTCCGAGCCTTGTCATTCTCCGCCCATTATACCCCGCCGCGCGGAGATTGTCCACCGGGAAAAATGGAGGAGAATCGAAAAATATTCAGTTTCTGCGGATAAATTATAA
>OLWU01000366.1_pt1 | contig 11837 bp, 8 predicted proteins | sample 1673351 | NCBI WGS metagenome assembly OLWU01 (sample SAMEA103958109, study PRJEB25191) | human gut metagenome | biome: human-associated habitat [ENVO:00009003]; feature: intestine environment [ENVO:2100002]; material: feces | place: Germany | collected 2013/2015
GGGGCTGCGGGTACCGCCTGAGAGACCTGCTTCCCTTCTTGCGTATCTCGAAGAGCTCCTACGAGTACGCCAGGGCGGCCAATGAGCGCCGCGCCGGGCGCGCCGGGGCGGTCGCGGAGCGCGTCGATGAGCGCGGCGGTGTCGATGAGGACCCCGCGCGCGGCGTTGACGATGACGACGCCCTTCTTCATGCGCGCAAACTGCTCGGCGCCGATCATGTGGTCGTTCTGCGGCAGGCCGGGCGCATGGAGCGTGATCACGTCGGCGCGCTCGAGCAGCTCGTCGAGCGAGACGTACTCCACGCTTCCGCGCAGGCGGTCCTTGGGGTAGGGGTCGGTCGCGATGATCTTGCAGCCGAAGCCGGAAAGCCGCTGGCAGACGGCCTCGCCGATGGCGCCCGTGCCCACCACGCCCACGGTGCAGGTGTTCAGCGAGCGGCCGATCTTGCCGCGCAGGCCGAAGTCCTGGTAGCGCGCGGCGGAGTCCACGAGCTTGACCTTGCGCAGCGCCATAAGCATGAGCATCACGGCGTAATCGGCGACACCCGCGGGCGGGTAGGCGGCGTGCCCGATGCGGATGCCGAGCCGGCGCGCGGCCGCGAGGTCGATGTGGTCGTAGCCGATGGAGCGTGTGGCGATGCCGCGGATGCCCAGCTCGGCGTAGCGCGACAGCAGCTCGGGCGTCATCGGGTTGGTGATGATGGTGAGCGCGTCGTAGCCGCGCGTGAGCTCGGCGTTTTCCATCGTGGGGTACTCGGGGGTCCAGCCGAACTTGAAGCCGCGCTCGTCGGCGACCTTCTGCAGCGCGGGCAGCTCGTCGTACTCGCGCAGGGAGAATGCGAACAGCTTCATGTGATGCTTCCTTTCGTCGTGGCGCTCCCCATCGTAGCCCTTTGGCTGGAAAGAAGTACGGCCGCCGCTAGGCCCCCTTTGCCTCCATCTTTGGGCGGATAACGAAGATGACCAGCGCGAAGCCGACCAGGGTGACGATCGCGGCGATGAAGAACACGGCGTTGACGCCGTTCTGGATGAGCACAGGGTTCGTCGGGTCGGCGGCGGTGTTCAGGTTGTATGCCACGCCGAAGATCGTGGCGGCGACGGTGTTGGCCAGCGAGTTCGCGAAGTTGACGAGCGAGGTTCCGACGCCCATGTCGGCCGGTGGAAGCGTCGCCTGCGCGCTCGGGGTGATGGAGACGGCGCGGAAGCTCTCGGCGACGCCGGTGACGGTTATCGCGACGAAGTAGACGAGCACGGGCGTGCCGGCCGTCGTGAAGCCGAGCGCGAACATCGAGCCGGCCACGAGCAGCGTCGCGATGGCCATGGCCTTCCAGGCGTTGCCGGACTTCTTTCCGACCCAGGCGCCGATCGCGGTGGGCAGGATCATGGTGAGGATGGTGCGGGGGAACTGCAGCGAGCCGGCGACGGTCTTCGTGGTGCCCATGACGTTGAGCGCGCCGACCGAGGCGTAGGTGTTCATCGCGGTCATGTAGAAGTAGCAGATGAAGCCGACGATCAGCAGGACCGTGTACTCGGAGTTCTTGAAGAGGCGCAGCGGGATGAGCGGCTCGGGCGCGCCCTTCTCGATCTTGACCAGCACAAAGAGCGCGGCGATGCCCACGACGAGGCCGGCGAGGATGGCGGGGCTCGCCCAGCCGATCGCGGAGCCGAAGTTGAGGGCCAGCATGATGCACGTGAGCGTGACAACGAGCGCGACGATGCCGGCGACGTCGATTTGGACCTTACCGGGGCGCTTCATGTTGGGCAGGTTCAGGCCGATGAGCAGGATGCCCGCTGTCAGCGGGATGCCGGGCATGAGGATGGCGGCGGTGAGGTGCCCTGCATCGGTGAGGGCGCCGGCGATGATGGAGCCGCCGAAGCCGCCGACCGCGATCGCGGTGGCCAGCAGGCCCATTGCCTTGGGCACGTCCTTGCGCTCGTTGATGAGGCCCATGATGATGTAGGGCGCAGCCGTGAAGGCGCCTTGCGCGAAGCCGATGAGCAGGCGCAGGACCATGAGCGGCACGAGCGAGCGGACGAACGCGAACGCGATGCCGCACGCGAGGCAGACGATGCCGGGGATCACGACGATGTTGCGGCGGCCGACGAGGTCGCCGAGCTTGCCGCCGATGGGCGTCATGATGCAGACGCCGAGGCTGGCGAAGATGGTGAAGAGGCTCACGTAGCCCATGGCGTCGACGCTCTCGAGGATGGGCGAGGTGAGGGTGGCGAAGACGAGGCCGTACATTGCGACGGACAGCATCATGCAGACGCAGCCGATCTCGACGGCCCGCTTCTTTGCGGGAGGCAACGGCACCGCCACCTGGGGTTGCTGGGTTTGCTCGGCCATTCAGGGGCCCTCTCTGTTGCGGGGAAGCGGGGGTTGGGGAGTGCCGGGGGCGCGTGGGCTTTTTGCCCGCCGGAAAGAAGGGCCTACGCCTGGTGCTCCTCGAGCCAGCGCACGGCGCAGTGCGCCAGGCACGCGGGCCCGATGCCGCAGACGTCCTCGTTGAAGCGGACCTTCGGGTTGTGCGCGCTGTACCGGCCGCGCTCGTCGGTGTAGCCCGCCGAGAGGTACATGAAGGTCGAGGGGACCTGCTCGGCGATGGTGGCGAAGTCCTCGGAGGCCGAGGCCTGGATGCCGGGGTAGGGGGTGAGGCCGGGGATGCCCGTCTCGTTCATGTAACCGACGAACTCGCGGGTGAGCTCGGGGTCGCACACGAGGGGCGGCACATCGGAGAGCGGGGTGACCTCGGCCGTCGCGCCGTACGCGGCGGCGGTGGCCTCGGCGACCTCCCTCATGCGGCGGACCATGAGCTCGCGCGCGTCTTTGTCGTTCGCGCGGATGGTGCCCTCGAGCACGGCGGTGTCGGGGATGATGTTGGCGGCGGTGCCGGCGTCGAACTTGCCGACCGTCATCACGGCCGCGGCGGTCGGGTCGACCTCGCGGGCCATGATGGCCTCGAGCGCGAGATAGATGTGGACGGCGGCGTTGATGGGGTCGATGGAGCGCTGCGGGTAGGCGCCGTGGGAGCCCTTGCCCTTGACCTCGATGCGGAAGCCGTCGACCGAGTACATCATCGTGTTCTTGTCGTTGTACATAAAGATGCCCACCGGCATCTGGCCGGGGGCGACGTGGTAGGCGAGCGCGACGTCGGGTTTGGGGTCCTCGAGGACGCCGGCGGCGATCATGTCCTTGGCGCCCTCGAAGGTCTCCTCGGCGGGCTGGAACATGAGCTTGACCGTGCCCTTGAGGTCGCCCTCGGTCTCCTTGAGCATGCGCGCAGCGGTGAGGAGCATGGCGGCATGGAAGTCGTGGCCGCAGGCGTGGGCGTGCTCGCCGTCCGGGCAGGCGAAGGGCTCGCCGCTCTCCTCGGGCATGGGGAGGGCGTCCATGTCGGCGCGCAGGAGGATGACGGGGGAGCCGGAGCCCAGGGTGGCGACGACGCCGTGGCCGCAGTCGCGCGGCTCGAGGCCGTACTCGCGGAGCTTCTCCTTGACGAACGCGCGGGTCTTCGGGGTCTCGAGGCCCACCTCGGCGTTCGTGTGGATGTGACGGCGGTTGGCGATCGTGTCTTCCTTGAGCTCGCAAGCTCGCTGGTAGTAGTCCATGGCGCCTCTTTCTCGCGGGGTACACGTGTTGCTTTAGCATGGCAAAGTAGTGTGTCCTGCCCGTTTCCATACGGTGATAACTGGCGTTCGGCGCGTTTGCGGGTGCGGGCGGTCGGGCCGCGGGGAGGGGGCGAGGGGCGCGGAATAATGTCGCAGGGCAGGCTCGGAATGCGTGAATTTATGCCGCAGGGAGCGGCTGAATAGCGTGCATTAATGTCGCAGAGAACCTCTCTAAAGTTGCGAATAATGTTGCAGGCAGGTCATCGATGCAGGTAAGCAGGGGTGGGCGACGACAACGCGTTTCTCTCCCGGCGTTGCGTTTGCGTTGCGGAGCGCCCCGCGGCGGCGCGGCGGGGCGGCGGTCGCGCTAGCATGTCGAGCAAATACGCTTGCGAGAGGGGAGGGCCCATGGCCCAGATCAGGCCTTTTTCCGATGAATACGAGGAGTACCGCCGCGACGAGTCGCGCACCTGCGGCGAGGCGGACTCCATCAGCTTCCCGGCGAGCGAGCAAGAAGTTCGCGACGTGCTCGCCGAGTTCCACGCCGACGGCGTGCCCGTGACCGTCCAGGGCGCGCGCACCGGCCTCGCGGCGGGCGCGGTCCCGCACGGCGGGCACGTGATGAGCCTCGGGCGCATGAACCGCTACCTCGGCATGCGCCAGGGAGACGACGGCACGTTCTACCTCAGCATGGAGCCGGGCGTCGTGCTCTCCGAGCTGCGCAAGAACCTAGCCTCGAAGAGCCTCGCCCACGACGGCTGGGACGACGCGTCGCTCGCGTCGCTCGCGGCATTCGAGTCCGCGCCGGAGCAGTTCTTCCCCACGGACCCGACGGAGGCCTCGGCCTGCATGGGCGGCATCGTCGCCTGCAACGCCTCCGGCGCCCGCAGCTACAAGTACGGCCCCGCGCGCCCGCACGTCACGGCCCTCCACGTGGCGCTGGCCGACGGTGACCTGCTGGTCCTGCGCCGCGGAGAGCGCTTCGCCGACGGCCGGACCCTGCGCCTGGTCACCGAGTCGGGCCGCGAGCTCGAGCTCGACCTGCCCACCTACCAAATGCCGCGGACCAAGAACGCCTCCGGCTACTACGCCGCCGACGGGATGGACGCGATCGACCTCTTTATCGGCGCGTGCGGCACGCTCGGCGTGATCACGCGGATCGAGGTCGCCCTCATGCCCGCGCCCGCCGTCGTGTGGGGCGTGAGCTGCTTCTTTGCGACCGAGGAGGCTGCGCTCGACTTCACCGAGAAGGCCCGCCCCGCGCTTGCGTGCGCGGCGGCCATCGAGTTCTTCGACGCGGGCGCGCTCGACATCCTGCGCCGGCAGCGCGAGCAGTCCACGGCCTTCTCGGCCCTGCCCAAGCTCGCTGACGACGCTGCGGTCTGCGTGTACGTCGAGCTCGACTGCGAGTCCGAGGAGCAGGCGACCGAGCAGCTTTACCGCCTCGGCGACGTGCTCACGGAGGCCGGCGGCGACGAGTCCTCCACGTGGGTCGCGCGCACCGAGGTCGACCGCGAGCGGCTGATCTTCTTCCGCCACGCGGTGCCCGAGAGCGTGAACATGCTCATCGATCAGCGCCGGCGCGCGGAACCGACCATCACCAAGCTCGGCAGCGACATGTCCGTACCCGACGAGCGCCTGCACGACGTCTTTGCCCTGTACCGGCGCACGCTCGCCGAGGCGGGGCTCGAGTCGGCGGCGTGGGGGCACATCGGCAACAACCACATCCACGTCAACGTCCTGCCGCGCGACGCGGCGGACTTCCGCGCGGGCGGCGAGCTCTTTGCCGGGTGGGCCGCCGAGGTCACGCGCATGGGCGGCGCCGTCAGCGCCGAGCACGGCGTGGGAAAGATCAAGGCCGGCTTCCTGGCGACGATGTACGGGCCCGATCACATTGCGGAGTCCGCGCGCCTGAAGGCCGAGCTCGACCCCAAGGGCCAGCTCGGGCGCGGCAACCTCTTTGGCGAGGACGTGCTCGAGGCTGCGATGGCCGACGTCGCGCGCGGCCGTGCGCAGAAAGGGGGCGAGTAGCATGGCGGAAGAGAAGCGCGATGCCCTGGGCATCGTCGTGTGCGTGAAGGCCGTGCCCTCCACCACCGAGGTCAAGATGGACCCGAAGACGAACACCATCGTGCGCGACGGCAAGCAGGCCGTCGTGAACCCGTTCGACGCGAGTGCGCTCGAGGTCGCGCTGCGGATCAAGGACGAGCGGGCGGGGGTCGCGGCCGCGGGCTCCGCCGCCGAGCCCGTCGCCGGCAAGAAGACCCGCGTGACCTGCGTCTCTATGGGAATCCCCGCGACCGAGCGCCTGCTGCGCGACTGCGTGGCCAGGGGCGCCGACGCGGGCCTCTTGCTGTCCGACCGCGCCTTCGCCGGCGCCGACACACTGGCCACGGCGTATGCCCTGACCTGCGGAATCCGCGCCCTGGGCGAGCAGCCCGACCTCATCGTCTGCGGGAAGATGGCCGTCGACGGCGACACCGCTCAGATCGGCCCCGAGCTCGCCGGCGCCTTCGGCGTCCCGTGCGTCGCGGGCGTGAGCGAGGTCGTGGGGCTCGAGGGTGGCGAGCTCACGCTGCGCCGCGACTCCGATGAGGGCTCTGAGCTGGTGCGGGTCGAGCTGCCGTGCGTGATCACCGTGTCCAAGGACGCCGCGGACCTGCGCATGCCGTCCATCACGGGCGTGCGCGCGGGCGAGGCGGCGCGCATCGAGGTCCTCGGCGCCGAGGCGGCGGGCGCGGACCCGTCGCGCTGCGGCCTTGTGGGCTCGCCGACGCAGGTTGTCCGATCGTTCGTGCCCGAGCGCAGCCAGCAGAGCGTGCGCATCGAGGGGGCCGCGGCCGAGCAGGCGGCGGCGTTCGCCGAGCTCCTGGAGGGGATGGAATAATGGCTGGACTTCTCATCGACGCCCAGAAGTGCATCGGCTGCGGTCGTTGTGCCAAGGCCTGTGCCAATGGCGGCGTGCGCATCGAGGGCGAGAAGCGCGACCGCCGCGCCGTCGCCACGGGCGACTGCGTGTACTGCGGCGCGTGCGTGGACGCGTGCCCCGTGGGCGCGATCCGCATCGACCGCGGCGAGGCGGCGGGCGCGGCGGACCTGGCTTCTTTCCACGGCATCTGGGTCTTCTGCCAGACAGACCGCGCGGGCGAGCTTGTCCCGGTGGCTTTCGAGCTCCTGGGCCGTGCGCGCGAGCTGGCGGCCGTGCGCGGCTGCGAGGTCGTCGCGGTGCTGGGGGAGGGCGCGGACGCGCCTGCGGGCAACGCCGCCCAGCTCATCGCCGTGGGCGCCGACCGCGTGCTCGCCTGCCGCGACGATCGCCTGGCCGAGAACGACTCCGAGTGCTACGCGCGCCTGATCTGCGACCTCGCGCGCGGGCGCAAGCCCGAGATCATCCTCTACGGCGCCACGAACTTCGGCCGCGAGCTCGCGCCGGGCGTGGCGGTTCGCCTGCAGACGGGCCTCACCGCCGACTGCACCGTGCTCGCCATGGACGAGCAGACCGGGCTCCTGCACCAGACGCGCCCCGCCTTCGGCGGCAACCTGATGGCCACGATCATGTGCCCTTCTCACCGGCCGCAGATGGCGACGGTGCGCCCGGGCGTCTTCAAGGCCCCGGAGCCCGATGCCATGCGGACGGGCGAGGTCGAGGAGGTCGCGCTCGCAGCCGACGCGCGCCCGCGCGTGCGGGTGGTCGAGCACGCGAAGCCCTCCGACGAGCCCTCGATCCGCGATGCCGAGCGCCTGGTCGTCGTCGGCCGCGGCATCGGCGGAAAGAAGAACCTCAAGCTCGTGCGCCGCTTCGCCGAGGCCATCGGCGCCGAGATCGGCTGCACGCGCCCCGTGGTCGAGGCCGGCTGGCTCGAGTACCGCCACCAGGTCGGGCAGACGGGCGTATCCGTGGCGCCGAAGCTGCTCGTGAGCTTGGGCGTCTCCGGCGCGATCCAGCACCTCGCGGGCATCGGCGGTGCCGAGTGCGTCCTCGCTGTCAACGAGGACCCCGACGCCCCGATCCTCTCTGCCGCCAACTACGCCGTCGTCGGCGACTGCATCGAGTTCATGAACGCCTACCTCCGCTGACCAACACTGGGTGAACAGTCATTGGGTGTAGCTTTCTACGACACCCATCATCCGGTGCCACCCATCAGCCGGTGACAGTCATTGGCTGAAGCTATTTGGGACACTCTCGGCGATTCACCGTCCCAAGTCGCCGTTTTCAACGGGGCAGCCTTCTCTTCCGTGTGAAAGAGAAGGCTGCCCTTCTTCAGAGAAGTCTTCTCTTATCAAGAAACCGAGAAGAGAAGCCTGCTCTGCGGAAGAGAAGTCATCTCTCCCGCGAGAAAGGGCGCGCTGCCCCCCGCCCCGCCCGTCAAGGGCGGGTCAGGCGAGAAGGTCCTCGAACTGGAAGGTCTCGCAGTTGACGTAGCCGCGGTTCGTGAGGCGCAGGACGGGGACGCACGGCAGCGAGAGGATGCCCATCGTCATGAAGGGCGACGGCATCTTGCAGCCCATATGCGCCCATGCATGCTCGATGCACGCGACCTCGGCGGCGACGGTCTCGACGTCCTTATCGCTCATGAGGCCGCAGACGGGCAGCTCGACCAGGGCGAGGACCTTGCCGTCGGCGACTGCCACCTCGCCGCCGCCGCACTCGACCAGTGTCTGCGCCGCGAGCGCCATGTCCTCGTCGTTGTCGCCGACGACGAGCAGGTTGTGGGAGTCGTGGCTCACGGTCTGGGCGAGCGCGCCGTGGACGCCGAAGCCCGTGCAGAATCCGTAGGAGTGCGTGCCCTCGGCGCCGTGGTGCCGGTCGAAGACGGCCATCTTGAGCACGTCGTTCGCGGGGTCGGCCTGGAGCGCGCCGCCGACCACGGGCACCTCTACGACGATGTCCTGCGTGATCGTGGAGCCGCCGATGCCGCCGATCGCGCGCACGCGGGCGCGGCCGTCGGGGCGGTCGATCGGGACGCGGAAGTCCTCGGCGGTGAAGCTGCGCCCGACGTTCATCGTGTGGGTCATGAAGTCGGGCCAGCGGTAGAGGTCGAGGTGGAAGAGCGGCTCGCCGTCGCGCGCCACTACGTCGCCGTCGATCATGACCGCCTCGGGAACGAACGACTCGAGGTCGGGAAGAAGCACGAGGTCGGCGCACTTGCCGGGCGTGACGCTGCCCATGTCCGCGTCGATGCCGAGCATCTGCGCGGCGTTGATGGTCGCGAACTGCAGCGCCGTCACCGCGTCGGCGCCCGCCGCGACGCACGCGCGCAGGGCGCGGTCCATGCCGCCTTCGGTGACGAGCGTGTTCGGGTGATTGTCGTCGGTGCACAGCGTGATCAGCCTGGTGTCCACGCCGGATGCGAGGACCTGGGGGAGGTAGCCGGGCAGCGAGAGCCACGCGGAGCCGTAGCGCGCCTGGACGTACATGCCCATGCGGAGCTTCGCGATGACGTCCTCGGGGGTGATCGACTCGTGGCACGCGCGCACGCCGGAGGCGATGTAGGCCGCCAGGCCGCGGTCGGTCTCGGATACCGAGTAGTGACCGGTCACGCACTTGCCGGCCTTGAGGGTCTCCGCGACCTCGTCCTGTGCGTTCTTCTCGCCGCCGAGGATGCCGGGGAAGTTCATCATCTCGCCGAGGCCGACGACGTCGGGCCAGCCCATGGTGGCCGCGACCTGCTCGGCGTCGACGGAGGCGCCGGAGTCGTCGAATCCCGTGACAGCCGGCACGCAGGAGGGCGTGGTGAGCATGGCCTTCAGAGGGGCTCGCTTGGCGTCGTCAAACATGACGCGGACGCCCTTCAGGCCGACGACGTTGCAGCACTCGTGCGGGTCAGCGTAGATCGCGGTCGTGCCGCGGGGGACGACGACCTTGGCGTACTCCCCGCAGCCGATCATGGCGGACTCGACGTGGATGTGCGAGTCGATGTAGCCGGGGGCGACGTACTTGCCCGTCGCGTCGATAACCTGGGTGTCCGGGCCGATGCAGTGCTCGGCGGTGTGGCCGTCGAGCCCGAGGTAGGCCACGCGCCCGCACGAGATCGCGATGTCTGAGTCGGGGAGGACCTCGTGGGTGGTCACGCTCACGAGGTTGGCGTGGCGGATCACGGTGTCGGCGGGCTTGCGGCCCTGAGCGACGTCGACGAGCGTGGAATGGCACTCCCAGAGCGGGACCTTGCAGAAGTTGTTGATCATGGGGGCTCCCTTCGCGTGCGTGCTTCGCGGCGCGTCGCGGATCGGGCGGCGCGTTTGCGCATTTGCGAAGAGTATGCCCTGCCTGGCCGGTCGGCTGCCCGGCGTCCTGCCGGGCGGCGGTCCCCGTCCGTCAACGGTCGCCTGCCCAGTGATGTGTGTCCCCAAAAGCTGCACGCAATGACTGTCACCCAGTGAAGGGCGTGGCTCGGCGAGGGTGGGGCTAGTCGGGCCAGACGAACTCGGTGCGGCCGGCCTCGCCGCCGTCGATGAGGAGGTTCTGGCCGGTCATGAAGCGGTTGCGGACGGCGACGAAGTAGATCCAGTCGGCGATCTCCTCGGGCTCGGCCCAACGGCGCAGCGGTGTCAGGTCCATGATGCGCGACCACATGCGCTTGTCGTCCATGACGGGGCGGTTGAGCTCGGTCGCGACGCCGCCGGGGTCGATGCTGTTGCAGGTCGCCTGGGGCGCGAGGCGCATAGCGACGTTCTTCGTGTACGCGGAGACGCCGCCCTTGCTCGCCGCGTACTCGGGAAACTCGCTGCCGGTGTGCGCGCTCGCGCTCCCCACCATCACCACGGCGCGGATGCGCGGCGACGGCGTGCGCGCGAGCTCGCGTCTCTCGCCGGCCGCCTCGCCCGCGAACGCGTAGCGCTCGGTCACGTTGATGGTGCCGCAGAGGTTCACGGCGATGTCGTCGGGCGACCCCTGGACGCCGGCGTTGTTCACCACGACCTCGGGGCAAAGCCCCTCCGGCAGCGTCGAGTCGTCGGCAACGTCGCAAATAAAGTGCTGGTAAGAAGGGCTCTCGATTGTCGCCGCGGCCACATCGAGCCCCCAGACGCGGTGTCCCTCCCCGAGGAACCTCAGCGCCGTGGCGCGTCCGATGCCCGACGACGTCCCGGTGATGAGGACGTCCAGCCCGCGGGCTTCTCCGCCGTCCGTGACACTACGCGAGCCGTCGCCCGCGACGCCGGCCGTCGCCATCACGCTCTCGCCTCGAGCTCGGCCGCGTGCTTCTGCACGTACATCTCGCCCACGCCCTCGCGTTCCCAGCCCTTTGCCACGCGGAACCCGACGGGGGAGAGCACGACCTCGCACAGCAGCTCGGCGAGCGCGCCCGTGAGCGAGCACGTCACGACCTGCAGCCAGGTCCAGCCGAAGAACGTGTGCGAGACGACGATGGCGAACACGAGGTTGTCGACGATCTGTCCGATGCCCGTGCTCACGTAGCTGCGCAGCGCGAAGGTCGCGAAGGAGCCGTTGTCGGTCAGGTGGCCGATGAACTGGTTGACGTGCGAGTTCACGAACGACGAGCAGAACATGGCAAGCGAGCTGCCCAGGACCACGTACCAGGAGCCGCCGAGGGTCGCGTTGAGCGCGGCGTTGACCTCGAGCGAGTCGGTGTCGTAGTAGGCGCCCCACATGCCGGGCGCGAGGCTGACGAGCCAGAACAGCCCGCTCACCGCGAGGTTGAGGGCGAGCGCGAAGATGGAGACCTTGACCGAGGCCTTGGGCCCGAAGCGCTTGCAGATCATGTCCATGCACAGGAAAGAGACCCACGAGAGCGTGAAGCCGCAGTCGAGCGCGAGCCACGGCAGGCTCACGAGCTCCTTGTTTGCGAGCAGGTTCATGAGCACGACGCTCAGGACGAAGCACGTGACGGTGGGCGCAGGGATGCTGCGCATGAGGACCCTGTAGTCCTCCAGGACGTTCTTGATCATGCGGTTGTCTCTCTTTCCTTTGGTTTTAGTTTCTAACGCGCTGGATATCGGAGTAGAACAGCGCGGGCGGCGAATCCGCCGCAGGACATGGTAGCAAAAGCGCGTGGCGGTCGCGTGCCGGGCATGGCGAGACGCGCTGGCGGCGTGGTGGTCGCGTGCTGGCGGTACACCGCTAGCGATGCCTGCCTCGCCAGACTGTCGCGGAGCAGCCGTTCGCGGCTTTGAACGCCTGCGCGGCTATCTTGCCGTTTGAATAATTTGGTACATTTTTATTGACTGACATTGCGATCCGCTTCCTTTCAAAAAGTTTTCCGGAACATT
>OLWU01000373.1_pt1 | contig 11762 bp, 8 predicted proteins | sample 1673351 | NCBI WGS metagenome assembly OLWU01 (sample SAMEA103958109, study PRJEB25191) | human gut metagenome | biome: human-associated habitat [ENVO:00009003]; feature: intestine environment [ENVO:2100002]; material: feces | place: Germany | collected 2013/2015
AAATACGCTCTCGCCCTCGGTAAATTCCACCGCGGTCGGAGCCAGCAGAACGCCGTCCGCAGGGATCAAGTCAGCCTTCTCCGCGTTGAGCCGGTCGAGATTTTCCAGGATCGTCGCGCAGGAGATGGAGACCGTACACGTCGGCACGGTGCTCTTCGGTGATGCATCGGGTTTGTTGGAAGAGCTGTCCTGTGCGTCGGAGCTGCCGCCTGTCGGCAATGCGTCGGAGGCGTTTCCCTCCGGCGCGCCGCTTTCCACTGGCTGCTGTTCTCCGACCGGCGGAGCGGCAGGAGTCTCTGCCTCCTGCCGTTCGGTTTCAGAGGGAGCGGACGTGGCGGGCGCATCCTGCGCCGCATCGGGCGCGGGCGTTTCGCTCTGCGCCGGCGTGGGTGTCGGCGTCGGCTCCGTCGTTTGTGCATTGCAGCCCGCAAGAGTGAATATCAGTGCAAGCGCCAGCAGCGCCGCACAAAGGCGCTTTGCCGTTTTCATGTCCGTCTCCCTCCTTTCGTTTCGGTGCTGCTATGCCATCAGGCGGCAGGCTGCGTCAGCGCCGCCATCCGGTAGAAGCTGCTCTCGCCGCGCTCGGCGCGGACGAGCGACGCGAGGGCGCAGGCTGCCTGCTCGCTCGCCATGAGATTCGTTTCCCCACTGCGCTCGTGGCAGAAGCCGCCGTCCGCGTTCTGATAGGTCAGCAGCGCGTCGAGCACGCTGTGGCCGTTCTTTACGAAGCGGCTGTCATCCGCATCGAGACCCAGCGCGTTGAGCGCAAGGAGCACCTGCGCGCAGCTCTCGGCGTTCTCACTTCCCCAGGAAGAGAAGCCGCCGTCCGCGTTCTGCATGGCGCTCAGGCACACGAGCGCGCGGTCGACTGCCGGCCGGACGCTGCTCTGCTCCCGATACATCGCCAGCGCCTGTAAGGCCATGGAGGTCAGGTCGGGATCGGCGTCCTCGCCCATGAAGCTCCAGCCGCCGTTTGCAAGCTGAGCGGCCAGGATAGCGTCCACATACAGCTGCCGCGTCGCCTGCGTGCTTGCCGCCGCGTTCTGCGGCATGGGATAGTCGCGGCTGTCGAGCGCGAGGAGCGCGTAGATCACGCCGTTCACGCCCTGCGCCGCCGTCTTTTCGTAGTCGCCGAGCGGAAGCGTCAGATCAAAGCCCGCGACGTCCCGCGCGTCCTTCCCGAGCGCGGAGAGCGCGAGGATGACGCGGCTGTACTCGGTGTACTTGCGCTCGCTGAGCACGCCCTTATTTTCACGCACGGTCTGCTCGAGCGCGGCGCAGTAGCCGGTGAAATAAGCGGTCTCGGTGTCCGCGCCGCCGCGGGCGAGGGCCAGAACCGTCCACTCGCCGCCGAGACTGCCGTAGCGCGGCGCGCTCACGGCGGCGGTCAGGTAGGCCGACGCACGGTCATAGGCGGTCTGCGCGGTGCTCCCGCTTACGGTTTCCTTGGGCAGCTCACAGAAGCGCCGGAGGATGGCCGCCAGCTGCGCGCGCGTCGCGGTAAGCTGGGGGCTGAGCGTCGTTTCGCCCGTGCCGTTGAGGACACCCTTCATCACGCACCAGTGCATCGCCTCGTCCGCCCAATCGCTGATGCTGGCCGCATCGTCATAGCGCAGCGGGAAGTACCACATACCGGTAAAGCCCTGCCCCTGCGTTTTAATATAGCGGTAGAGGATCGCGGCGAGCTGCTCGCGCGTAATGGCGTCGTTCGGGCCGAAGCTGCTCTCGGTATAGCCGGTAACGACGCCGGTGGAGGCTGCCCAGCGCACGGCCTCGCCGTACCACGCGCCCTCGTCCGCATCGGCGTAGCGCATGGCATAGTTGACGACGGGACTGCCCGCGAGACGCCAGAGAATGGTGACGATCTGGCCGCGCGTCGCTGTGCCGTCCGGCGCAAACTCGCTCTCCGAAACGCCGGTCATAAGACCGTTTTCATAGACGTACTGCACCGCGTCCGCGTACCACGCGGCAGCGGGAACGTCGGCAAAGGACGGCGCATTTTCCGCGGCGCGAGCCGCGGACGGCAGAAGGCCGACGGCCAGAGCGAGAGCTGTCAGCAGAGAGCATAACTGTTTTTTCATTGGAGGTTCTCCTTTCCTTGTAAGCGCCGCTCACGGGGCGATCTCCCCGGGCGCTGCGGTATGTCAGAACGGCAGGATGCCCATGAAATACTCCACGGCCAGCGCCACGAGGACGACGAGCGCGGAGATCAGGAAGCCGTGCACCATCGGCGCCGCGCCGGATTTCTTCATTTCGGCGAAGCTCGTGTTGAGTCCCACGGCGGCGAGCGCCGTGACCATGAGGAACTTGCTGACCTTCTTGAGCGCCGCCGCGGCTGCCGCGGGGATCACGCCCACGCTGCTGAGCACCGCCATGGCGAGAAAGCCGAGAATGAACCACGGGAAGACGCTCTTCCACTTGATCTGCACCGCGCCGCCGGACGCGGCGGCTTCCTTTTTCTTCAGGTGCATACTCACAAACGAGAATACCACCACCGTCGGGATGATGGCGAGCGTGCGCGTGAGCTTGACCATGGTGGCGAAGTCGCCCGCGCCCTCGCTGAAGGCATAGCCTGCGGCGACGACGCTGGAGGTATCGTTGACCGCCGTGCCCGCCCACAGGCCGTAGGCCATGTCGGAAAGGCCCATCGCGCGGCCCATGATGGGAAAGAGCACGATCATCGCCATATCAAAGAGGAAGGTGGCGGAGAGGGCGTAGGCGATGTCGCTGTCCTTGGCGTCGATGACGGGTGCGACCGCCGCGATGGCGCTGCCGCCGCAGATGCCGGTGCCCGCGGAGATGAGGTTCGAGAGCTTCCAGTCCAGACCCAGCGCGCGGCCGATGAAGTAGCCGCCGCCGAAGCAGGTAAGGAGCGTAAAGAGCATGACGGTCAGCGACATTCTGCCGACGTTCAGGATGGTCGTGACGTTCAGGCTCGCGCCGAGGAGAATGATGGCAAATTTCAGGATCTTCTTCGCCGTGAACTTCACGCCGGGCGCGGTGGTCTTGCCGGGCTTGCGGTAGCCGTTGATGAGCATACCGATGAACATGGCGATGACGGACGCGCCGATGACGTCGAACGGCAGCAGCGCCTCGATGCCCTTGGCGAGCAGTGCGATGACGAGCGCGAGCGCGAAGCCCGGCGCGTAGCTTTTGATTTGAGCGGGAATGGAGCGCATGGTGATCTGACCTCTCTTTGCCGGTAGTGATTTCTTTTGAATTTGCCTTGCAGGCCGCGCGCACTTCTGCTATGATCTTTGGCAGAAGCACAGCCAAGGAGCAGAGGAGCACGATAGCTATGATAGAGAATTATGCAGAAAAAATCAAGCACGAATCCAATGGATTTATCCGGCACAACGGGATCCGCATCGTTTCCGTTGATGAGGAAAGGAGCGTGCTGGAGGCCGAGATCACCGACAACAGCCGCAACGTTTGGGGCAGCGTCCACGGCGGCTTCCTCTACACGATGGCGGACACCGCCGCCGGAGCCTTTGCGCGCATCAGGTACGGGCGGCGCAATGTCACGCTCAACGGCTCGATGAATTACCTGCGGCCCACCACGCACAGCAAGACGCTGACGGCGGTCGGGCGCGAGATCAAGGTCGGCGGACACGTTGGCTTTTTTGAAGTCAATATCACCGACGACACCGGCGCGCTCGTCGCCTGCGCGCAGATGAATATGTATTTTCTGGATTGAGCGGCCCGCTTGCGAGTCACGCTCCGCCATACCGGCAGGGTCGGGCGCAATGCCCGTCCCCTTTCTTCATTCCGCCGCGCGAAGAAAGAATAAAGGGAAGATACGCGGCGCGTATCTTCCCTTATCCTTTGCCTTATTTTTTCCGCTGCGCGGTGAAGAGGCGGACGACGGATGAGACGAGCAGGATCGCGGCGGCGATACTGCCGGCGATGCCTGCGGTGGCGAAGCCCCGCTGGAGGGCGAGCTGGGTGCTGCCGTTCAGCCCGAGGGACATGGTGTAGTAAATACCGGCGCCGGGCAGCAGCGGTACGGCGGAGATGACCTGATACGAGGTGACCGGATACTTGCGGGCGCGGGCCATGCCCTCGGCATAGACGGCGGCGACCGCGGCGGCGATGAAGTTCGCGCCGTAGGGACCGAGACCGAGCTCGCCGCACAGCAGATACGCCATCCACGTCACGACGCCGCCGAGCGCGCACAGGCAGCGCCCCCAGCCGTGGACGTTGAAGAGGATAACAAAGCCGGTGCAGGCGACCGCGATGGCGATGGCCTGAAGCCAGAAGGGATAGGAAAGCGTGCTGGCGGCGGTCTGGCCGTAGAGGGAGGATGTGATGTGCCACGCGGCCGCAGTGCCCATGGCGATGGCGAGCGCCGAGAGGAGCACCTGCACGATGCGGTTGACGCCGGAGTTTGTGTCGCCGTAGATGATGTCGCGCATGGAGTTGGTGATGAGCAGACCGGGGACCAGGATCATCAGCGAGCCGATGATGACCGCGTCCGCATAGTCGACCAGCCCGAAGGCGGCGGCGAGGTAGGCGGGCACCGCCATGGCGAAGGCGGCGGCGATGGTGCTGAAAAAGGGGTTGGTCTCGAGCTTATCCATCCGGCGCGTGACAAAGCCGATGATAAGCCCCATCAGGCCCGCCCACAGGCTGTCGCGCAGGGTTCCGCCAAAGACGGGGCAGAAGCCCGCTGCGGCGAGGAAATTGCCGAGGTAGTAGACGGGAATGGGGTAGGTGCGGCGGGCGGCGCTCGTCTCCTCCAGCCATTGCGCGGCAACGGCGGGGTCGGGCGTTTCGGCGCAGATGCGGCGCGAGAGCGCGTTGAGCCGCTCGACCGCGTCAAGATCGTTGCCGTGGAAGCCGACGCGCTTCATCACCATCAGCGGCTTGCCGTTGTCCGCCTCAAGGCTGACCATGACGCAGTTGGGGATCGCAAAGGCCTCGCATTCGATGCCGTAGGCCGCGAGCACGCGGCGCATCGTCTCCTCGATGCGGAAGGTCTCCGCTCCGGCGGCGGCCAGCTCATAGCCGATCTGCGCGGCCATATCCGTCAAAAGATAGTAGTCCATGAATATCACTCCTGCCGCCGTTTTGTGGAACGGCGGGCATTATCTTACTGCGAAAGCATTCCCCTGTCAAGAAGAGAAAACACCGCTTAAAAGGCGGTGTTTTGCGCGCTGAGACATTTTTTCTCCGCAAGCTCCAGAAGCGCCTGGCGGAAGCCGTATTTTTCCGCGAGCTCCCGCGCGGCGGAAAGGTTCCTCTCGCCCACGCGGCGGTCCTTGACGCAGCGGAGCATGAGGTTTTTCGGCGAGTGGGCGAAGTCGATGAATTCGATCACGTCCACCGTGTAGCCCATGTCCTCGAGCACGGCGGCGCGGATGGAATCGGTCAGCAGCGCGGAAAAGCGCTCCTGCAAAAGACCGTGGCGCAGCAGCACGTCGAAATCGCCGCCCTTGTGGATGGTGGCGTTGATCTCGTGCTGGCAGCAGGGAACGGAGAAAATGTGCTTCACGCCCTTTTCGACGGCGTACCAGAGGGCGTAGTCCGTGGCGGTGTCGCAGGCGTGGAGCGTGACGACCATATCGACATGGGTGTCCGCGAGCGTGTCGCGCGTGACGTCGCTCACGACGAAGCGCAGGCCGTCGTAGCCGTACTTTTGCGCGATGGCGTTGCAATGCTCCACCACATCCTCCTTGAGGTCGTAGCCGAGGATGGTCGCCTTCACGCCGCGCTTGACGGTGAAGTAATAGTAGAGAATGAACGTGAGGTACGATTTGCCGCAGCCGAAGTCGAGAATGGTGATCTCCTGCTGCTCCGAGGCGCGGAAGGCGTCGTCCACCAGCTCGATGAAGCGGTTGATCTGCTTGTACTTATCATACTTCGCCTTGACGATGCGGAGGTCCGGCGTAAACACGCCGAGGTCGACGAGCGCGGGAATGTTCTCGCCCTCGGCAAGGATGTATTCCTTTCGGCGGTCATGCGCCTTCGGCGCGGCGGTGCGCTGCGCCTCGCCTTTCGCGGTGCATTTGTAGCTGCCGTTCGTTTTGCGGATGTACTGGCGCGTCTCTGTTTCGGTGCAGAGCACGGCCTGAAGATAAAGACCGTCCAGCTCCTGCGCGAACAGCCCGGGCAGCTCGCCCTTCGTCACGTTGCGGTGCGTGACCTTCTGCCCCTGCTGGTATTCAAGCTGAAAAAACGCCTTGCCGCGCAGCGACAGCGGGCGGATGGTCACCCTGGAGCAGCCGATGCGCGCGAGCGGCTGAGAAAGCACGGCCTTGGTGAGCGTGTCGAGCCGCGCGGTGAGGTCGTCCAACACGATGCTCATGCGCCGAACCTCTCTTTCAGGGCAAGATGCGCGGCGTAGAGCTCGTTTTTGCTGTAGGTGTTGTTGTCGTCCTTGAGGAGCAGCTTGATGGCGTCCTTGGCGGTGCAGTCATGCTGCACCATGCAGTCCACGAGCAGCGCCTCGGGCGAGGAGACGTGCTCGACCTCGGTGATGAGATAATCCTCCTCCACCTCGCAGAGCAGGACGTATTCGCCCTTATCGTAGCTGCCCTTGGCGAGCAGTTGATCGCGCACCTCGGCGGGCGTGCCGCGGAAGGTCATCTCGTGGAGCTTCGTCATGTCGTTGCACAGGCACAGCCGCACGCCGGCGTGCTCCGAGATAAAGAACTCCACCGCGTCCATGATGCGCTTGGGGCTTTCGTAAAAGCAGTAGGTGCGCGTGTCGCCGCGGCGCATCATGGCGAGCGCACGGCGGCGGTCGGCGGCCTCCCGCGGGAAGAAGCCGAAGAAAAAGAAGGTCGAAAGGTCGAAGCCCGAGATGGACAGCGCCGTGACCGCGGCGCAGCAGCCGGGCACGCCGACCACGCGGATGCCCGCGTCGATGGCGGCGCGGATCAGCTCGTTGCCGGGGTCGGAGATGCAGGGCGTGCCCGCGTCGGTGATGACGGCGATGCTCTTGCCCTGCTGAAGCTGCTCGATGAACCACTTCGCCTTGCCGTATTCGTTGAACTTGTGGTTGGCGCTCAGACTGTTGCCGCGGATGCCGAGCTTGTTGAGCAGCACCACGCTGCGGCGGGTGTCCTCGGCGGCGATGATGTCGGCGGTGGACAGGATTTCGCGTCCGCGCTCGGACATGTCGCGCGAGTTGCCGATGGGCGTTGCGACGATATAAAGGGTGCCGGTGGTCTTCTGCTCGTCCATAAGATCCTCCAAAAAGCAAAAATTTCTCATTATGCTGACAGTATAGCCTATTTTCGCCCGCTTGGCAAGGCGGGCGAAGCGGCGGGATTTGCGATTGCTTTTTGCCGCGGGCACGGTATAATGGAGAAAACTGCCGAACAAAGGAGAATCGGGCATGAAAAAGAGACTGTTCCGCTTGGGCGCGCTCTGCTGCGTCGCGGCGATGACGATAACGACCGGTGCGCAGGCGCTCAGCGTGGAGGAGGCCTACGACATTTTGCAGCGCAGCTATGTTGATAAGCTGCCGCGCGCCGCGCAGGACGCGAAGTCGCTCGACGAGCTCTTTTCCTACACGGACGACTACACGTACTACATGACGGCGGAGGAGTATCAGGCGTTTTTGCAGGGCGTCGAGGGTGATGTGAGCTTCGCCGGCATCGGCGCGGAGATCACCTATGTGCCCGAGGGCATCCGCATCGTCTCCGTCCTCAAGGGCGGCGGCGCGGAGAAGGCGGGCCTTGCCGCGGGCGACATTATCATCGCCATTGAGAGCGAGTCCTGCGCGCCGGGCGGCGCGGAGCACCGCGCCAAGCTCCTCGGCGAAGCGGGGACGAGCGTGACCGTCACCGTCCGCCACGCGGACGGCACGCAGGCGGATTATACCGTTACGCGCGCGCTCGTCACGCAGACGAATACGACCGTCTCGGTCACGGGCGGCGTGGGCTACATCGACTGCGACAGCTTCGGCACGCAGACGGGGACGTATTTTCAAGAGGGCGTGCGCGGGAATGACAGCGCTGTGCACGCGTGGATCGTGGACCTTCGCGGCAACGGCGGGGGGCTGACCTCCGCGGCGGTGTCGGCGCTCGGCGCGTTTTCGGGCGAGGGAGACCTCATCTACTTTGTCGATCAGGATGGCGAGAGTACCGCGCAGCGCTATTCGGGCAAGGACCTGACGGACAAGCCCGCCATCGTGCTGATGGACAGCGGCAGTGCCAGCGCGTCGGAGATCTTTGCGGGCGGCGTGCTCGGCACGGGCAGCGGCATCGTCATCGGCACGCGCAGCTATGGCAAGGGCGTGGCGCAGGTCCTATACGATGAGTCGAACTGCCCGTATCTGCACGGCGACGCCGTGAAGGTGACGGCGTACCGCTTCTACTGCGCGGGCGGCAACACGACCGACCGCATCGGCGTGGTGCCGACGCTCTACATCCCGCAGGATCAGGCCGTTGCGGCGGCGCGCCTGCTGAGCGGCGAGAAGACGAAAGACAGCGCGTATCTCCGCCTGGTGCTGAACGGCTGCGACTTTTACATCGACATTCCCGCAGCGAAGGAGAGCTCTTCCGCCGCACTGGAGGCCATTTTGACGGCGCTGACGCCGGACGCCGTGCTTTACTGGGGCGAAAACGGCGGCGAAAGGAAGCTCACGCTCGCGCAGGCGCGCGAAAAGTGCGGCTTTGCCGCATCGTCCGCGCTCGACTTTTCCGACGTGGCGGACAGCGAGTACGCGCAGGAGATCGATTCGCTTGCGGCGAGCCGCATCGTCTTTGGCGATGGCGGCAAGTTCCGCCCCGACGCGACGATGACGCGCGCGGAGGTCTGTGCGCTGCTCGCGCAGGCGCTTGACCTCTACTCCACGGCGAACGGGTACTTTACCGACGTTGCCAAGGGGAGCTGGTACGCGCCCTCTGTGAACGCGATGGCGGCCATCGGCCTTGTCTCCGGCGTGGGCGGGGGAAAATTCGACCCGAACGCGACGATGACACAGGAGGAATTCATTACGGTGCTGGGCAGGCTCGTGGAATTCGTGAATCTGGATGCGCGTGAATTTTTGGACAAGAACCCGCTGGCCATTTTGCAGCCGCTGCCGAAGTATAAGAGCTTTTCACACTGGGCCATCCGCAGCGCGGAGCTTTTGACGAATTCCGTGTTCGATGAAAACGGCGATGCTGTGAATATGTACTGCATGAGCCTTGAAGATATCGAGCCCCAGGCCCCCATCCTGCGCGAGCAGGCTGCGGCGGCGCTCTATAACGCGCTGCGCACGACGGGCGTGCTCAAGTATTGAGATGGACTGGTACGTCTACATGCTGCGCTGCGAGGATGGCTCGCTCTACACCGGCATTGCCTCAGACGTGGAAAAGCGCTTTGCCATGCACAAGAGCGGGCACGGGGCGAAGTACACTCGCTCGCACCCGCCTGTCGCGGTCGTGTACCGCGAGCAATGCAGCGACAAGGGCGCGGCGCTGCGGCGCGAGGCCGCCATCAAGAAGCTGCCGCGCGCGAAAAAACTCGAACTGACGGAGGAAAACTGCGATGCGTGAAACGATCGTCGACCGCGCGTATGCCAAGACGCTCCTGCCGCCGCGCAAAGAAGATGGGCACAAGGGCGACTTCGGCAAGCTCTTAGTCCTCGGCGGCAGCGTGGGCTATACGGGCGCGCCGTATCTGGCGGCGAGCGCGGCGGTGCATTCGGGCTGCGGGCTCGTGTATCTCGGCGTGCCGGAGAGCATCTGGGCGGTTGAGGCGCAAAAGTGCGTGAGCGCAATGCCGTTCCCGCTGCCGGAGACGGACGGAAGGCTCTGTCTCGCCGCGCTCGACAAGATGCAGGACAAGCTCAAAGGCTGTGATGTTTTAGCGCTCGGTCCCGGCCTTGGCCGCGGAAAAGAGACAGAGCAGCTCGTCCACGCGCTTTTGTGGCAGGTGAAAGAGCCGCTGGTGCTGGACGCCGACGGCCTGAACGCCTTGCAGGGCTGCACGGAAAAGCTGGACGTCCGCCGCGGACGCGTGACGATTTTGACGCCGCACGACGGCGAATTTGCGCGCCTGACGGACCGGACGCTCCGGGAGATCGCGTCGAGCGAACGGACAGAGCTTGCGAGCCGCTTTGCCTGCGAGCACGGCTGTATCTTGGTGCTCAAGGGGCACCGGACGCGCATTGCGCTGCCGGACGGGCGGATGCTCGTCAACACGAGCGGCTGCTCGGCGCTCTCAAAGGGCGGGAGCGGGGACGTGCTGACAGGCTTGATCGCGTCGCTTCTGTGCCAGGGCATGGGCGCGGCAGAGGCCGCGGCGCTCGGCGTGTGGCTCCACGGCCGCGCGGGAGAGCTTCTGGCGCAGGAAATGACCGCGTATTGTGCGAGCCCGCGGGAGCTCGTGACGCGGGGACTGGGCCTCGCGTTCCGGGAGCTGCTGGAAGCATAAAAAGGCAAAGAGGAACAAGGCCGCCGCATCGAATGATTCGGCGGCCTGTTTGATAGAAGTGAAGACAGGAAAAGCGCCCCCGAACGAATCGGGGGCGCTTTTGCCTATTTTAACAGAGGATGGAAAGGATCACTTTTTGCCGGGGATGCGGTTCGGGTCATCGGCGTGCTTGACCACAAGGTTCGTCAGGGCGAAGAGGGCGATGACGTTGGGGATGACCATGAGGTTGTTGAACATATCGCTCAGCTCCCAGACGAGGTCGTTGGACATCGTGGTGCCGAGGAAGATGAAAATCAGCGCGAGCAGCGTGTAGACGTTGGCGCTCTTTTTGCCGAAGAGGTAGACCATGTTGATCTTGCCGAACAGGTTCCAGCTCAGGATCGTGGAGAACGCGAAGAAGAACAGGCAGATCGCGACGAACATACTGCCCGCCTTGTAGCCAAACACCGTGCCGAACGCGCACTGGGCAAGGTTCGTCTTATTGAAGGTGCTGCTCAGCGCCGCTGCGCCGCAGCCGGCGAGCGGGCCGTCGCCTGCGTAAAGTGTGGAGATGATGACGAGGGCGTTGAGCGTCAGGATGACGAACATGTCGATGAACACGCCGATGATGGCGACGGTGCCCTGCTCGTGCGGATTTTTGACGTTGGCGAGCGCGTGGGCGTGGGGCGTGGAGCCCATACCGGCCTCGTTGGAGAACAGGCCGCGCTTCGCGCCCTGGGAGATGGCGAGCTTGATGGCGTAGCCGAAGCCGCCGCCGACGATGGCCTGCGGCTCAAAGGCGTAGCGGAAGATCATGGCAAAGGTCTCGGGAATGTACTTGATGCGAACGACAAGCACGATGAGGCCGCCGAAGAGGAATACCGCCGCCATGAGCGGCACGACCTTTTCCGTCACGGACGCAAGGCGCTGCACGCCGCCGAGGAAGATGAAGGCGCAGATGACGATCAGCACGATGCCGACGACCCAGGATGGGATGCCAAACGCGGTCTCCATCGTTGCGCCGATGGAGTTGGACTGCACCATGCAGCCCATGAAGCCGAGCGCCAGCGTGATGGCGACGGCGAAGAAGCCCGCGAGAAACTTGCCGAATTTCCCCTGGAAGGCTGTCGTAATGTAGTAGACAGGACCGCCCTTGATCGTGCCGTCGAGCTCGACGATGCGCGTCTCCTGCGCGAGCGTCGCTTCCGCGTAGATCGTGGCCATGCCGAAAAACGAGATGACCCACATCCAGAACACCGCGCCCGGGCCGCCGGTGAGGATCGCGCCCGCGACGCCGACGATGATGCCGGTGCCGACCTGGGCGGCGATGGCAGTGGCGAGCGCCTGAAACGAGCTCATTCCGGTGCCGCCCTTCTTGCCGTTGAGGGTGATGTTGCCGAACACGCGGGTCC
>OLWU01000374.1_pt1 | contig 11740 bp, 12 predicted proteins | sample 1673351 | NCBI WGS metagenome assembly OLWU01 (sample SAMEA103958109, study PRJEB25191) | human gut metagenome | biome: human-associated habitat [ENVO:00009003]; feature: intestine environment [ENVO:2100002]; material: feces | place: Germany | collected 2013/2015
TCGCGCATACCGATGCCCTGCCCCACGGCGTCTACATCCTTGTGTCGCCGCAAGGTCGCAAGAAAATCCAAATTTGAAATGACTCACTAATTTTATAATACCCATATAAAGGGCGCGGATATAGGCGGCGATTGCCACCGATATCCGCGCTCGCTTTGTGTGCTAATTCGCATTGCCATAGTCCGGAAGAAGCCGCGTCAAGCAAATCCGGGGTTACGATGGATGTTCAAAACCGTAAAAGCTCAAACGCAAAGGCCCACAATTTCAGACATGCACAAAAACATCCCCAATCGGCTAATAATGACAATATTACGGCACTTTGTAAAATCATTAAGTACTGGGATATGTATCAGTATTTATCTTATAAAAGCCGTATTGAGAAGCTCAAGAAGTCGCTCGGCATTCAAGCCTCTAAGCTTTGCATTTTTGAAGAAATCGGTATTTGGTAGTTCTCCTATTCTTTGATATAAGTCTTTTATGTCGTTTTTCAACTTTTCAGGAAGTGTAAAGTGAGAATCCTGCGGCAGCATAGCAATCAGCCTAAACACATCCTTCTTATGCTTCTCGATATCTCGACTATCTACCTGTTCGCCTTCTGCTTTTCTATCCAGCATCTCCGTATATGCTTTAGCTTTCAAACAAATTAGAGCCTCCGGATTTGCGACATGGATGTCGTCAATATATCTGCTATGCTCAATCGTGAATGCATAGTAGTTGTCATCCATTAGAATTGCAGACAGACTGGAGAGGTCCTCTCCAACGCTAATCGGTTCTATATGTACATCCGGCGGAAGGTTTAGAATGCCTGTAGTTCTTGCAAAAAGCTCTATTTGCTTCGGATAGGTCTTGTCTTGAGGATTGGTAAAACGATAATATTCGTGTTTGAATTCGTTTTCTCCTTTGTTTCGGTGACCATAATCGGCAGCTTTGATAAAATCCCACAAACGTAATCCGAAATCAGGTGTAAGGGCTTCAACAACAAGTACAAGGTCAAGATCCTTCGTTGCACGAGGATTCATATCAAGTTCTTCTTCAAGCAGATTGCACGCAGCCCCACCTATTAGCACATACTTGTCTTTATAATCACTGAAGTATTCCTTCCAGCGTTCAATTCCTGTTACCATTTCATACCTTTAATTAAAGTGTCACATTCCAACTGTACTCTTTCATCATCGCTATCTCTCATGCACAGATAAAGCGAAAGTTTGTCTACTATTCCGATTTCTGACAAAAACGTCGGAGAGTATTTCCATACTTCGACCTTTATGTCCCCGTATCGTTTGTTCATTATTGCAGCATTCTCTTTGGCTGTCGTTTTGTCAATTGCAACGACAGTGGTTGTTGGCTCTGCAAGCATGGTATAATGTCCCATTGCTGTTTCACCGGACATCAAACTTCCCGTAGGTTTTATGTCAGCGAAAAGAGTGCGTTCTATAGGAGACGACATCAGTGGAAGGGATTTATTCCATAAGTCCATCTTATTCAATACTATTTGAACAGATTTCTGTTTGCCTCCGACAAGTGTAATTATATTATTGGCTTCAAGCCACCTTAGAGCGACATTGATTGTTGGGTACGCTAAACCAACCAGCTCTGCTATTTCCGAAGTATTAAAACCATCAATCGGACTCTTCACTATATGATAGATTACAAGCATCTGAGCAACAGGAGGCATTTTATTTGGCATCACCTTAGACTTGTTCCTCATTTTGCGCAGCACGATGAGAAGACTTGGAATGAAAACAAGTTTGCCCGGAACAATGAAATTTACCTTGGCATGGGTTAGCCTCGATAGATTATATGATGCGACTGATTCAAGAGCAAACACAACCGGATGGTGGAATACTTCCATCATCTTTGTCTGATGTTTGGATAGCTGCATCGGAGAAATGCTATCAAACTCGGTGGGCATCGCTATGGTAACTATCGTCTCCATAAGCTCAACATCATAAAAAGTATAGCAGCAAGCAATTGCTATAGCAAGTTTACTATCATTCTTTTTTTCATGAGCGAACATCCTTACTTCACTACCTGTCAGTTCAGCAAGAAAATCAACTACTTTATCAATATTATATTTCATATTGCATATTACATCAATAGAGATATTTTGTGCAAAAGTACATATAATATATTGATCTACCAAACTTTTACAATGAAACAACTACACAATTATGTAAATTTACGGATTTATATCTTTAGTGTCCACTAAAAAAGATCAATAGAGAACTTTGGAATTATTACACTCAACAGAGAGGGCGCGGATATAGGCGCGGATATAGGCCCGGTAGGGGCGCAATGCATTGCATCCCTACAAAACGCCACTGTAATTGACAAGTCATACCCACCATTACATTATTAAATAAGGCTAAAACGGAGGGGGTAGATGTGGGGATGGCGGATTTTTTCGTATATTTGCACGATATTTTGCGCCGTCGGTATGGCGACGCACATCAATTGAAAATAATACAGCTAATTAAATATAAATATGGCACAACAAGAAGATGTCTTCAAGAAGATAGTTTCGCACGCCAAAGAGTACGGCTTCGTATTCCCCTCCAGCGAAATTTACGACGGCCTCGCCGCAGTGTACGACTACGGCCAAAACGGCGTCGAACTTAAGAATAATATAAAACGCTACTGGTGGGAAGCGATGACCCTGCTCCACGAGAACATCGTGGGCCTGGATTCGGCCATTTTCATGCACCCGACCATCTGGAAGGCTTCCGGACACGTCGATGCGTTCAACGACCCGTTGATCGACAACCGCGACTCTAAGAAACGCTATCGTGCCGACGTTCTCATCGAGGACCAGATAGCTAAGTACGAGGAGAAGATTGACAAGGAAGTGGCTAAGGCACGCAAGCGCTTCGGCGACGCATTCGACGAGGCTCAGTTCCGTTCAACCAATCCCCGTGTGCTGGAGCACCAGCAGAAGCGCGACGCACTCCACGAGCGTTACACCAAGGCTATGCAGGGTCCTGACCTCGCAGAGCTGAAGAAGATTATTGAGGACGAGGAGATCGTAGACCCCATCAGCGGCACAAAGAACTGGACCGACGTTCGTCAGTTCAATCTTATGTTCTCTACAGAGATGGGCTCAACCTCAGAGGGTGCAATGAAGGTGTATCTCCGTCCGGAGACAGCACAGGGCATCTTCGTCAACTATCTCAACGTGCAGAAGACCGGCCGTATGAAGATTCCTTTCGGTATCGCTCAGATCGGTAAGGCTTTCCGTAACGAGATCGTTGCTCGCCAGTTTATCTTCCGTATGCGCGAGTTCGAGCAGATGGAGATGCAGTTCTTCGTACAGCCGGGCACCGAGCTCGAATACTTCCAGAGATGGAAGGAGCTGCGTATGAAGTGGCACCAGGCTCTCGGCTTCGGCGCTGAGAACTATCGCTTCCACGACCATGAGAAGCTTGCTCACTACGCCAACGCCGCTACGGACATCGAGTTCAAGATGCCGTTCGGATTCAAGGAGGTGGAGGGCGTACACAGCCGCACAAACTTCGACCTCTCTCAGCACGAGAAGTTCTCAGGCCGCTCAATCAAGTACTTCGACCCGCAGACAAAGGAATCGTACACTCCGTACGTCATCGAGACATCTATCGGCGTAGACCGTATGTTCCTCAGCGTAATGTGTCACTCATATCGTGAGGAGAAGCTCGAGAACGGCGAGACACGCGTTGTCCTGCTCCTCCCGCCGGCACTCGCTCCTACAAAGCTCGCCGTGCTGCCCCTCGTAAAGAAGGACGGACTGCCAGAGAAGGCTCGCGAGATTGTAAACAACCTGAAGTTCCACTTCAACACTCACTACGACGAGAAGGACACCATCGGCAAGCGCTATCGTCGTCAGGACGCCATCGGCACTCCGTACTGCGTGACTGTAGACTACGACACGCTGAAGGACAACACCGTTACTCTCCGTTTCCGCGACACAATGGAGCAGGAGCGCGTAAGCATCGACCAGCTCCAGGCCATCATCGAGGATAAGGTGAGCATCACCAGCCTCCTGAAGAAGCTCCAGTAAGACGTAGGGCGTGAAGCCCCACCACTTATATACACGTACTTAACAATTAAGAATGAAGAAGATATATGCATACCTAACGCTCGCCATGACCACAGCTCTCGCAGCAGGGCTGTCTTCATGCAGCGAGACAAAGGAAGAGGATAACGAGTTCAACAACTGGCAGAGCCGCAACGAAACTTACTTCGATGCAAAGTATAACTCCGCCAAGCAACTCGCTGACGCTGGCAACACCGACTGGAAGGTGCTGCGCTCATACTCGCTCAACAGCGAGGTGGCAAAGCATTCGTACGACCATGTCGTGGTGGAGGAGAAGAATGAAGGCAAAGGATCAGGATGCCCGTTCTTTACTGACTCCGTGAAGGTGCACTACAGCGGACGCCTTATCCCCACAACCAGCTACCCGAAGGGCCTGTTGTTCGACCAGTCATGGACCGGCGACTATAATCTCTCCACCATGAATCCCTCGACATTTGCCGTAAGCGGCGTAGTGAACGGTTTCGCCACCGCCCTGCAGAGCATGCACATCGGTGACCGATGGACGGTGACCATTCCGCAGCAGTTAGGCTATGCTTCGTCGTCAAAGAGCAATATCCCTGCCTATTCGACGCTCATCTTCGACATTACGCTCGTGGGCTACTGCCGCACAGCATCGCCGGCGCAGGCTCCTGCAGCCAATGGTGCCAAGGCCGTGAGCAAGGCAGAGTGGATATACGAGTAAGCAGCAAAGCGCGTATATACATTATATAATATATAAGCGCCCTGCAAGAGTAAAAGCATTTATCAGAACGCTTTTGCCCTTGCAGGGCGCTTTCGTTTTGGCTCTAATGTTAAGTATACGCAACAGATTCGATGATTTTGTCAAAAGTGTTGAGTATACGCAACACTTTCATAAAAAGCAAATTGCAGGATATGATCAAGCAAGTGTGGAATTTTTCCCCACTTACTCCACACTTTTCCCCACTTCCATGCTTCTTTATTTTTGCGATGTTTTTCTTACATTGTTGATATTCAATGGTTTAAGTTTTTAAGCGTTGTTTTGGCACGCCCGTTGCATTATATTAATCGAACGACGCAATGAACAGAATTGTTGAAGTAGAGTTCATTAAACAGTAAACAATAATAATATTAACAATTTAAAAATTTACGCATATGAAGAAGTTATTTTTTGCAGCTATCGCAGCTATCGTAATGGTATCAGTAAGCAACGTATTCGCTAACGCCTCTATGTCAGGTCTCAACAACGCACTTCCGCAGGACACAACAACAGTGGACACCGTGGCACCGGCAGAACAGCCCGCTGAGCAGCCCGCTGAACAGCCGGCAGACGCTCCCGTAGAGGCAGAGGCTGAGGATTCAGCAGTAAGCGCAACAGGTGCTGACGACACAGCCATGATGATGTTCTCTGACTCAACAGAGGTGGACACCACAAAAGCTGAGGTTACTCCTGACGTAGCATAATAGGAGGAACAAGGTCATATCCATAATATAATAATACCTCATGCCGCTTCAGCCTGCATCTTCTTGTGAAAGCAAGAGATGCAGGCGTTTTTCATCAAATTCTTTTGCAATTTTGATAGTTCTGAGCTAATTGTTTCCTCTTTACACTATATTTGCGTACTTCTTATACTATATTTTGTGTGTACGTACACAAAGCGTTTGATGTAGGTCAAATTAATAAGCAAAAGACGATAAAACAGGCGAAAAAGCTTGTTTGTGTGCCCAAACAGTAGTACCTTTGCATCGTCAAAACAAGGATACCGTGAGGCATCCGAAGACAAAGGACTATAAGAGAACTTTGAGAGAAAAGGTAAAAAAGAAGGTAAAAAGGTAATCAGGTAATTTAATAGTAAGGTATAAAGATTGAGGATGACAACACAGAAGGTATTGAGATTGTATAGTAAAAGGATGACTAAAAGGTAAAAAGAGAAAGGTATTAGCCAGAAGGTAGAAAGGATTATCAAGGATAACACAGACGATTAGCAAGAGATTAGTAACGATAGGTAATTAGTGAATACAGGTAAGAAGAGAAGGTTTGAAGATTGAGACAAGGTAACAAAGAAAGTATTAGTCAGTAAGGTAAACAAAAAAGATTAGGGTAACTCAAGCGTCTCAATGGTATTTAGTCGATGCTTCAAGTCGACAGATAGGTGATTAGACCTTAGGCAAAAGGTCAGGTAAATGGTTTATTAGTCAAAAAAGAGGTAAAAAGTTATGTTGATGACAATGATGATGACCCTATTCGCAGCCAGCGCTGCAATAGGAATGTGGGGAGATGGCGACGGCAAATAGCCTGAGCTACCCACAAGGAGAGGATGGAGCGTGCGTCGAACGTGATGAAGTTCTCGACATTAATACTGAAAAAAGTAAAAACAAATAGATCAGAGGCTGTTTTGGATGTATTTCCGAAACAGCCTTTTTCGATTTTGCAGAAACGTATGTCTTGTGGAAAGTTGCCTTAATGTTTATCCATTGGGCTTGTATTGTTGAGCTGCTAAACAACCACTTTGAGATACTTTTGTTTAAAAAAATTAGCTTCATATTGATTTTTTAGCTATTTTTGTAGCGAGTAATAGAAATTGATAGATACAGCAATAAATTGAAAACCAATAAATAAGAATAGAATGGATAATATAAAGTTGACACGTGAAGAGGCATTGCGACGCTGGAAAGCTTCAAAGGAGCTGAAGCGTAAAATGTCAGAAAAGCTTGAGAATTTTGTCCGTGAAAGTTGTAAAGATCAGTCTGGCGATCATTCTATTAGTGTGGAAATATGGTAATGGAAAAATTGTCTTTGGATGCAATAAACGCTAAATCTGAATATATTGTAAAAATGGAAGCTGATAATGGAACTTATAGTTTCATGACGGATAATATGGCTGAAATTTTTATCTCCTTCGAAAAGGACGATATATTACAATCAGGTATTGTTTATCAGTTTGGCATATCAAATCCAAAAGGAACTAAATCGCCTCGTGATCACAAAGTACGAGAAACCATATTGGCTATAATTGAGGAGTTCTTTAACAAGAACAAAGCTGCGCTACTCTATATCTGTGAGACTGGTGATGGTATGCAAAGGATGCGTAGCCGATTGTTCCAATACTGGTTTAGTATATACAATGAGAAAGCTGATTATTTGTTTCTTCCTCAGATTGTTTATGATGATGAAGATAACGAAAATTATGCAGCATTAATAATAAGGAAGGATAATCCTCGTTTTATTGAATTAGTGTCTGAATTTACTGATACCATTAATTTGCTTAATGGGAAACCAGACTGAAGTAAATATTGATATGAAAAAAAACAGGAGTTAGGAACGACTTTTTTTATTCGTTGTCCTAACTCCTTTATCAATAATAACCTTTTACGTATGGGCTTCCTAATCTTTCATTTCCTTCACTTCCTCAGGCAGGATAGGCATTGCGCCGTTCTGTGTGCAGACGTATGCGCTTACGCTTACCGCCAGCTTGTGAGCCTCCGTTACGGGCTTTCCGGCGAGGATGGATGCGCAGAAGGTGCCTGTGAATGAGTCGCCGGCGCCTACCGTGTCAGCCACCTCCACCTTCGGAGTGGGCTGGTATGACATTGAGCCTGGTGTGAAGACGTAGCTGCCGTTGGTGCCGCAGGTCAGCACGAGCATGTCGAGGTTGTACTTGCCGAGAATCAGCCAGCACTTGTTCTCGATGTCAAGGCCGGGATAACCGAACATACGGCCGATGAGAACGAGTTCCTCGTCGTTAATCTTGAGGATGTTGCAGCGCTTCATGCTCTCGCAGATCACTTCCTTTGTGTAGAAGTTCTGACGCAGATTGATATCGAAAATCTTCATGCAGTCCTTCGGCGTAGTGTCGAGGAACTTGTAGATTGACTCGCGGCTTACGACGTTGCGCTGTGCCAGCGAACCCCAGCAGACGGCGCGTGTGTTCTCTGCAATGGCTTTCACGTCATCGTTGAAGGGAATGTTGTCCCAAGCCACGTTCTCCTTGATGTCGTATGTGGGTATGCCCTCGTTGTCGAGAGTCACCTGCACGGTGCCGGTGGGGTAGGGCACGCGCGGCATGCAGTACTGCAAGTCCTTCTCTTCGAGCTGCTGTATGGTCTCTTCAGCGAGCTTGTCCTCGCCAAGAGCGCTGACAGCTATAGAGTTGAGGCCGAACTGACCTGCGTGAAAAGCGAAGTTGGCAGGTGCGCCACCGAGCTTCTTACCTTCGGGAAGCACATCCCAGAGCGCTTCGCCGAGTCCTACTACATATTTCTTTTCCATAATATAATTTGGCTTTTAGTTTTTTTATTGCTTAACCTTGGGGATGTAACTCAGCAGGTATGCTACGCCCACTGCCATTACTACAGCAGCCCAAACCTGCGGATATTGTGCGCCTGAAGCCTTGGCAGCGTCGCTTGCGAATCCCATGAAGAGGGGGAAGACGGTGCCGCCGAAGAGTCCCATGATCATCAGACCAGACACCTCGTTCTTCTTCTCGGGTGCTGAGAGCATGGCCTGTGAGAAGACGATGGAGAAGACGTTGGAGTTGCCGTAGCCTACGAGGGCGATGGCAGCCCAAAGTTCCCATTGCTCTGTACCGAATACGAGGCCCACCATTGCCACTGCCATCATAAGGACGATGATGGTGAAGAATGTGCGGATGTTGAGCTTGCGCATGATGATAGATCCGGTGAAGCATCCCAGTGTACGGAATGCGAAGTAGATGCTGGTGGCATACTCGAACTTGCTCACCGTGTCGGTGTCAGTGCCGAGACGCTCAAGGAGGATTCGCGGAGCCACAGCGTTGGTGCCGACATCGATGCCCACATGGCACATGATGCCGATGAACGACAGAAGGATGATGGGCGATCCGAGCATCTTCAGGCAGTCAACGAAGCCTGAAGCCTTGTCCTCGAGAGGCTCTTCCTCGATGTGTGTCATGCCGAGCCAGAGTGTGGCGATAAGGCCTATCACGAAGAACAGCAGGAAGAGGATGCGCCAGCTGAGTCCGAGAATCGGAGCTGTGGTGGTGGCGCCCCATGCTGCGATGAGCGGAGCGATGAACGATGCGATGGCCTTGACAAACTGTCCGAAGGTGAGAGTGGATGCCAAGTGTCCCTTGACGAGCATTGTCACCAGCGGATTGATGGAAGTCTGCATGATGGCGTTGCCTATGCCGAGGAGCGAGAACGAGATATACATCAGCCAGAGCTGGCTCTCCTTTGTTGGCATAAAGCTATCGAAGAGCGGCAGGAATACTGCCAGCGTTGTTACGATGATTGAGAGGAGCACGGTCTTCTTGCGTCCTATCTTGTTCATCAGCATGCCCGTGGGCACGGAGAAGATAAGGAACCAGAAGAACACGAGCGAGGGGAAGAAGTTGGCTGCCGAATCAGACAGGCCGAAGTCTTCCTGCATGTTATTTGATACTGCGCCGACCAAGTCGACAAAGCCCATGGTGAAGAATGCGATCATCACCGGGATAAGCGTTATTTTGCTTGAGTTGGAGTTGCCCATTTGTTGAATATGTATTTATTTAGTTATTAGCTTTGCTTGTCAAATCTGCTGCAAAATTATATATTCAGCATCGCTCAGAATATAACAAATGTTTCATCTGATTGTAAAAAGTGTATCATACAACATTTATGCAATCAATGTAACAATACTATATTCTGAGCGATTCGGTCGTTATTTCATATTATATACCACGTATTTGCCCTTACCCTTGATGCTTACTTTGTTGTAAGGCTTGGTTGGGAACACGAGGTTGGTCATTGCCATGCGTCCTTCAGCGTCGAAAGCCTCGATGCTGCTGCGGTCGATGAACAGTCGCAGCTGTGTCATCTTGCCGTGTACGGGAGCAGTGGTCAGTGCCGCGAAGTCGTCGCTGAAGTCCTTCTGTCCGCTCTTTGTGCGGTCCATTGAGAAAGTGCGGATCTTGTCGTCATACGTCATAACCACCTTCTCGCCAAGTTCGTTGAATAGTGTGATGGTGGCATTGCCCTTGAGCGTAACCACCATTTCGCATGATTCGCTCAGCGTCTTTGTGGATTTCTTGGGACGTGCAGCCTTCAACTCAGGTGAGGGAGTTACGCCGCAGTATGTGTTGCCTTCATATTCGTAGAGGTCAAGGTCGCGCGGGATGGAGTTGCCGGAGCGATACTGCTTGGTTGGCACCTGGTTGGCATACTGCCAGTTGCTCATCCATGCCATAGCCACGTGGCGTCCGTCAGGAGCATTGTCGAAGGTTATGGTGGCGTAATGGTCCTTGCCATAGTCCATCCATCGTGTCACTTCGGGTGCCGTCTCACATGTAAATTTCTTTCCGTCGAAGTCGCCCACGAAGTACTGTGTGGCAGAACCACCGAACGGTCCGCCAGGATTGATGTTGCAAATGATCATCCACTTGTATTTGTCAGTGCCGCGCACACGCATCTTCATAAGGTCCGGACATTCCCAAACGCCGCTGTGATTGCCGTATTCTGCACCGAACTGGCTTTCGAGCTTCCACGCCTTGAGGTCATCAGACGAATAGATGTTCATGTGCTGACCCTCTGCGAGAATCATGTTCCATTTCTTGATGTCCTCGTTCCAGAACATGTGCGGGTCGCGGAAGTCGGGCGTATTGCTTGTAATTATGGGGTTGCCTTCATACTTTGTGAATGTCTTGCCGTTATCTGTGCTGTATGCCAGACTCTGTGTCTGGTTTTCGCCAGCCGACGTATACATAGCCACCACTGTTCCGTTGCCGAATCCGGCAGTGTTGTTGTGGTCCACAACAGCCGAACCTGAGAATATCGTACCCCATACGTCCGGCTCTATAGCCTCTCCCTGGAACTCCCAATGCAGGAGGTCTTTGGATGTTGAGTGACCCCAAGTCATGTTCTCCCATTGCGATCCGTATGGATTGTACTGATAATAGAGATTCCATACGCCGTCCTTATAGAACATGCCGTTAGGATCGTTCATCCATCCGTATGCGGGTGTGTGATGATAGACGGGACGATATTGCTCTGTATTTGTCATGTCGTATGAGTCGGCATACTTCATGTTCTTCCAGCATGTGAAGCTCGAAATGCCACCGTCGTTACGATATGTGCCATTCACATGGATGTCGAGCGAGATGTTCTTGCTGTCCTTGAACTCGCTGATGTAGAGCGGCACATAATAGTCGATGTGGTTGGAAGCGAGGCGGATGTTGAGTGCCTTCACCTGACTGTTGCCGTCAATCACCTTGACGTTGCACATCTCAGCCTTCTCCTGCACCGGTAAGAGCAGGACTTTCTGCGAATTGTCCACGCGATAAATGCAATGGTTGCTACTGAGAAACTTGGTTGCTTGGGCTGAGGCTGTCATGGCAACCCCAAGAAGAAGCGATGCTGCCGCATTGCGGCTGAGGAATGTCTTGTTCATATTATTTGTAGGTTTTTAGAATAATCAGAATCGCATTAGCCCTATTATAGGCTTAGGTTTTTCTGCGTGCAAATTTACGTAATCTGCCAGAATGTGTATGTTACTTATGTTTCCTAAACTTATAGATATCGCCTTATGAAACAATACTTGACTTATTTGTTTGTTTTCTTTATGTGTATATATTGAAAAATCATTAACTTTGTTACTTGAAGAAAATAACCAATTAAACCTTACATTCATATATGATAAATAAAACCTATAAGTAAGTGATCTAAATTATTTATATATATCAGTACTAATATGGTTCATTTTCC
>OLWU01000375.1_pt1 | contig 11735 bp, 10 predicted proteins | sample 1673351 | NCBI WGS metagenome assembly OLWU01 (sample SAMEA103958109, study PRJEB25191) | human gut metagenome | biome: human-associated habitat [ENVO:00009003]; feature: intestine environment [ENVO:2100002]; material: feces | place: Germany | collected 2013/2015
GAGGATGTTGAAATCCGTAACCCGAGCTATGCACAGAATGGCGACGGCCTGGACCTTGAGTCGTGCAAGAATGCTCTGATCGTAAACTCCCGCTTTGATGTTGGTGACGACGGCATCTGCATAAAGAGTGGTAAGGACGAAGACGGCAGAAAGCGTGGCGTGGCTTGCGAGAATGTTATAGTAGATGCACGTTCCATGCCGGAGAGTTCTGGAAGATTACTCCATTGAGCCAAACGTTTTTCTATAAGTGTATGTACCTCGGGCAGGCTCGTCGGCGCAGATTCGCCGACATGTGTGCCGACAGCTGACGAACCATCTTCGACTATGGTCAAGGCGTTTGCTGCGACCATGGGCACATCCCACACTTCTCCCGACCCGGAGACATCCGCAACACGGACGATGAATGCTCCGCGAGTGCGGTAATTGATTACACAAATACCAATGTATATGTAATATATTGTATATGCCACCATAAAGCAATCAAAATACTTCAACGACATGGGCACGGACGCAAACACAAGAGCGCCAATGCCTACGGCCAAGGCTCCGAGGAAGCACCTTCGTATCCAGCGCACCCGATAACTAATATCGTCTTCGTACTCATTGTCGATATGTTGCTTGCCGGCGCGATACTCGCGTGCAAAGAGCATACAGTATTCGACCATCTGGCCGGCAAAGGCTCCAGACCAAACCCATCGCCAAGCAACATAATCCTCCGGCGAAAACACAGACAGGGCTACGGCAACGCCGCCTACGATGGCACAAACCAGCAACATAACAATGATGTGCATACGGCCCCGAAATTCGGGATGCACCATCCATATACAAATGTACGTGAATATCGTAGCTTGAATCATCCCCACAAAGAACGTGGATGACGATACAAGCTCCCAACCTACATTTTGACGGCCGAGGATAATGCCGAGTATTCCGGTGATGGCGATAACAGCCGAAGCCAGAGCCAGATACCTGCGTGCACGATGCAACTGATACCACCGACTACCGCTTTCGATGTGCAATAAGGACAACACGACCACCAGTAACATTATGGCAACTGCTGTGACTATGGTGACTATGTCGTGTGTCTGAAGTAGCATATTTCTAATTATTTAGGACCTTGTAGTTGTATCCAACAGATATTATGGCTGATGTATCGGCGTGCCGGGCAACCGGCCTTTCCTGATGACCGAATCGTAACGCTTGTAATATCGGAGCATTCACAACCCGGAGGCGATTATGCTCAAAAAAACCCCACAGGAGAGTATCTCTTGCAGGGTTTAAAAAATGGCGGAGAGGACGAGATTCGAACTCGTGGTAGGATAACTCCTACGTCAGTTTAGCAAACTGGTGGTTTCAGCCACTCACCCACCTCTCCGTGGTGGAAGGTTTCAGCCTCATATGCACGCTTAGCCGTCATATCTTGGAGACGGCCGCCCTCCTTTGCGACTGCAAAGTTAGCAATTTATTTTTTTCTCCGCAAAACTTTTCGCCGAAATTAAAAAGACAAATGCGAAAAAACGACAAAAGCGCCTCGTTTCGCATTTTTTTTGAGCCTCAACCCTGTGTTTTTTAGGGTCGCGTCTGGCCGTGGCCATCGATATACCATCTGTAGGTAGTAATCTCGCGCAGGCCCATAGGACCGCGAGGTCCCAATTTTTGGGTTGATATGCCGATTTCGGCACCGAGACCGAATTGTGCTCCGTCGGTGAAGGATGTGGGAGCATTGACATATACGCAGGCGGCATCCACGTTGCGACGAAATATCTCGGCCGCTTCGGCATCCTCCGTGACTATGGCCTCGGAATGTCCGCTGCCGTGGGCTGCGATATGAGCAAGTGCTCGTTCGAGGCTGTCAACTGTCCGTAGCCCCATTTTGTAGTCCATCCATTCGGTATCCCATACGGAGGCGCTGTCATCGTCGTCGGCGTGAGCAAGCAGCGAAACAGGGTATCCTCCTTCGAGCAGTGCCCCATAGGCCGGAGTATCGGCATATATGGTCACGGATTTGTCGGCTAAAGGCGCACATATCTGCGCAATGTCACCCAAGCGCGATGCGTGCACTATGGTGGTATCGAGCGCATTGCAGACGCTGACTCGGCGGGTTTTGGCATTGACGACTATGGCGGAGGCCACCGCGGTATCGGCAGCGGCATCTATGTATACGTGCACCACACCGGCGCCGGTTTCGATGACGGGAACCTTGGCGTTTTGGCGCACTGTGTCGATAAGTCGGCGACCGCCACGCGGAATACACAAGTCTACGAGGCCGCGAGCTTCAAGAAGTCGGCGAGTAGCCTCATGTGTCGGCTCGGGCATGGCCACAACGGCAGTGTCTATACCGTGACAGCGCAGCACATCGTGAATGACGGACACGGCAGCGACATTGGTATTTGCGGCATCCTTTCCACCCTTGAGTACACATGCGTTGCCGCTCTTGAAGCACAAGCCGAATACATCAAAGGTGACGTTGGGGCGAGCCTCATAGATGACCGCAATGACGCCGAATGGCACGCTGACACGGCGAATGTATAGGCCGTTGGGAAGGGTGTTGGCGTCCGTGACTATTCCCAGCGGTGAAGGCAGCGAGGACACGTGGCGCATATCGGAAGCTATATCCCGAAGGCGTGCGCGATCAAGGCGCAGACGATCATATAGCGGTGAGACGGGATCCATGGCTGCAAGGTCGCGACCGTTAGCTTCAAGGATGACACCGGCGTGAGACTCGATGGCATCAGCCACGTCGTTGAGCACCTGCGTGCGGCTACATTCGTCCATAGCAACCAAGGCCGGTGCGGCAGCATGCGCGCGTTGCAATAGTGTGTCTATATCTGTGTATTGCATTTTTACTCGATAAAAAGGTAATCATAATGTATGAGCGGACGCTCGCCGTGATGTCCGAGGGCAGCGCGTGCGGTGTCGGCATCGCAGGCGGCGCGCCCTACGGCTATGCGGCGGCCGTCCGGATTGATGACAGCGACGATGTCGCCCTCATCGAAAGGCCCGTCTATGGCCGTGGCTCCCACGGGAAGTAGACTGACGGCGCGGTCGCTGAGCAGTATCTCTGCAGCCTTGGCATTGACGTGTATAGCCCCCTTGGCAAAGGCAGTACTGCGTGCCAGCCACCGGCGCACGGGGCTGATGTCGGCATCGGAAGCCACAAAATGCGTGCAGGGGGTGTCCGGTGCATCCATATCACCCAGAACCACAGCACGCAGTATATCCGGTCGTACACCATTGGCGATGACCACATCAACGCCTTCGGCGGCAAGACGCCGGGCTACACCGTACTTGGTCCCCATACCACCGCGGCCGAAGCCACTCTTGCGCGTCACAATAACTCCGGACAGGTCATCACCGGGCATCACACGCCGTATCAGCGCCGAAGAAGGCTCTGCCGGGTCACCGGTGAATATTCCGTCAACGTTGGATAATATGATGAGTAGCGAGGCATCAGTCATTGAGGCCACCAAACCGGCCAACTCATCATTGTCGGTAAACATCAGCTCGGTGAGCGAGGTTGTGTCATTCTCGTTGAGTATGGGCAAGACTCCGCTCTCGAGCAGGGCGTCTATGCAGGAGCGCTGGTTGAGGTATGCGCGGCGGTTGGCAAAGTTGTCTTTCTGTGTCAGCACCTGTCCAACGGTAATGCCATATTCGGCAAACATATCGCTATAGATGTTCAGTAGTTTGATTTGCCCCACGGCGCTAAACACCTGACGACAGCCCACAGCATCGAGACTGCTTCCCGGAGTAACCATGGAGCGTCCGCAGGCCACGGCACCACTGGACACCAGAACAACCTGCTCGCCGTGTTCACGTATTTCGGCTACTTGGCCGACTATCTGCGCCATGTGCGCGATATCGGGGCGGCCGTCGGCACGGGTGAGCACATTACTGCCTATCTTGATAACTATGCGGCGCATATTGTTGGTGTGCATATCCGGCGGTTATTTGGGTGTCGAGGCAAGCAGTCCCGAGATTACGGCATGAGTAAATCCGGCAGCTTCCATGGCGTTAAGTCCACGTATAGTCACTCCGCCGGGAGTAGTCACTTTGTCTATTTCGGCCTCGGCATGTGCGCCCGATTGCTCGGTCAGCAACGCGGCGGCACCGGCGATGGTGGCGGCCACGATGTCCTGAGCCTCGGCCGCGCGTATTCCCATTTGAACGCCACCTTCAACGGCAGCGCGTATGTAGCGCAGCGCATAAGCTATGCCGCAAGATGCCAAGGCCATGGCAGCCGGCAGATGTGCCTCGTCTATAGCCTTGACCGTTCCGAGTTTTTCAAATATTTCGGTGATTTGGGCCGGAATTTCCTTGCTTTTGGGCAGGGGCACGGCGAAGGTCATCGACCGACGCACATTCATGGCCGTATTGGGCATCACCAAAGCTCCATCGGCGTATTTACTATCTATCCACGCGTCTATTTCGGCACAAGTAACGGAAGCGGCTATGACCGCAAGCATGGTATGCGTTGTATCGGTGGATGTGGCTATCTGACGCAGCACATCGGGCAATATCCATGGTTTGACAGCCACGACTACAATATCAGCACCGCTTACCGCGGCACGATTGTCAGAAAACGTAGCGCACCCTGCATCCGCAAAGGGACGCAACTTGGCTGCCGTGGGATTGGATACGCGCAGGCTTTCGGGCGAGACGCCGGCGGCGAGAAGGCCGCGAGCTACAGCACCGCCCATGGCGCCTGCTCCTATGATTGCTATTGTCATTTTATGGTTGCATTAAATTGTATCACTGCGACTTACGCAAAAAATCACTCACCATCAGGCATCTGATTTTCCGCTAAGTCATCATATTTCTGATAGAGGAAATCGTTGTAGGGGAAGCGACGGCGATGCACCTCGACGGCCTTATCGTAAATGCGGGACTTCAGCTCGGCTATATTAAGGTTTTTCTTGGCCGAGATGAAGACGCAGTCATCGCCCATACGAGCCATCCAAGACGTGCGCAACTGTTCCAGCGACATATTGCGCGTGGTGCGTTCGGTGAGGTCGTCTTCGTCTTTTGGTTGATAGGTGAAGGCATCTATCTTGTTGAACACTAATATCACCGGCGTGTCGGCATCCTTGCCTATAACTTCGCGCAAGGTCTGTTCGACCACCTGTATTTGTTCCTCGAAATTGGGGTGCGAAATGTCCACGACATGTACCAAGACATCGGCTTCGCGCACTTCGTCAAGCGTTGATTTGAAGGATTCTACAAGGTGCGTGGGCAGTTTGCGTATAAATCCTACGGTATCGGTGAGGAGTATAGGCAGGTTGTCGATGGCTATTTTGCGCACAGTGGTGTCGAGTGTCGCAAATAGCTTATTCTCAGCAAAGACATCACTCTTGCTCAACAGATTCATAATCGTGGACTTACCCACATTGGTATAACCCACCAGGGCAACACGCGTCAACTTGCCGCGATTTTTGCGCTGCAACGCTTTTTGTCGGTCAATAGAGGCAAGTTCTTGCTTAAGGCGGGCAATTTTATCCAAGATGATGCGGCGGTCGGTTTCGATCTGTGTCTCACCCGGGCCGCGCATACCGATACCGCCGCGCTGGCGCTCGAGGTGCGTCCACAAACGCGTCAAGCGCGGAAGCATATATTGATATTGGGCCAGTTCGACTTGCGTCTTGGCATGCGCCGTTTGGGCACGCCGGGCAAATATGTCAAGTATCAGCGATGTACGGTCCAATATCTTGACCTGCAACTCGCGTTCAATATTGGACACTTGCTTGGTGGACAGGTCGTCATCAAAGACTACAAGACCTATGTCGTTGGCCTCGACAAATTGCTTGATTTCGTCCAGCTTGCCCTTACCTACGAAGGTGCGCGGATTAGGATACTCGCATTTCTGGATAAAAGTCTTGACGGTTACGGCTCCGGCAGTGTCGGCCAGGAAAGCCAATTCGTCGAGGTATTCGCGAGCCTTTTCCTCGGGTTGCTCGCGCGTGGCGAGTGCAACGAGCACGGCGCGTTCGTTGGTTTCTTGTGATATGACGAATTCTTTCATTAAATATGATTTAGATGAGGGAGGGGAATATAGTATGCTACGGCTTGGGCGGCCCTACTATGAGCGTGCCGTGCATACTGTCGCAGAAAAATTGCCGGGCAACGCGGCGCATATCGGCGGTGGTCAATGCGCAGTAACGTTGCAATTGCGCGTCCGGGGCTTCGCGGTGGTATACGGCCAAGGCGAGGGCTGCGGCACGACCCACATAATCGAGGCTGTCCAAGCGGAAGGCGGCACGTTGACGATTTTGGAGACGTTCCAACTCTGCATCGCCCACAGCATCCGAGCCGCACAACAGGTTGCATTCGCGAAGAAGCATCTCGATGGCACGACGACAAGTGTCATCATCGGCATATCCGGGGGCGGACAGTCGAGCCGAAACAGTCAACAGCCCGGGGCCTTCGCTTCCGGTAATACTGGCATCGACGCCACTGAAGGTACCATCACCGTCAATGATAAGACGGCGATATAGACGCGAGGCGGCGCCGGCAGCCAAGGCATCGGTGATGGCATCCGCAGCAGTGTAGTCTACAGTGCCATACGGGTCTGTAAGCCAAGCTATAGTAATGGCCGTAGCCGGTACCGAGGCATCATCGCACCGCACCCAAGGCGCAGTCGCCAATGCAGGCACCGCCATGGGCGGTGTCGCCACCGCATCGCGTCGCGGAATGCCTCCGAACCATTTGTCGGCCAAGGCAAAAGCCTCTTCGCTCCCGATGTTTCCGGTGACAGCAACCACGGCATTACCCGGGGTGTAGTGACTTCCGAACCACCGACGTGTATCCTCTCCGCTGATGGCAGCGATATGCGACGGATCTTTGCCGATTACAGGCCACGAATAGGTGTGTGTCGCCGGATACATCATCTTCGACAGCGCATGTCCGGTGACGCCGTAAGGGCGGTTGAGACATTGCTGCTTGAATTCCTCGGTGACGACACTGCGTTGCACGCGCAGGCTTTCACTGTCGAAGGCCGGCGAGAGCATACGGTCGCTTTCGAGGTAAAACAGCGTCTCGGCATTATGCGCCGGCGCCATAGCGTAAAAATTGGTGAAGTCGTTGGAGGTCCATGCATTGGAACGCCCACCGGCAGCAGTGAGCGTGCCGTCATAGTCGGGAATATGCACTGACGGACCAAACATCAGATGCTCAAACAAGTGCGCAATTCCGGTCTTCCCCGGATCTTCGTCGCGTCCGCCGACGCCATAAAGCATATCGAGGCACACCATAGCGGTGGCCTCGTCGCAGCTGTGTACTACGCGCAGCCCGTTGGCAAGGGTATGCACCGCCGCGTCTTCGCTTATTGCAAAGTCTGCGGCGGTGTCTTGTCGCGTGTCAGGCGCGCCGATGTTTCGGTCGCAGCCCGGCGTCATTTCTTGTCGATGATGGACATCGATATTATGCGGATGTCCTTAACGGGACGATCGCCGGCATCGGTCTCGGCTTTTTCGATTTTTTCAACAACGTCCATACCGCTGACCACTTCGCCGAAGACGGTGTAATTGCGGTCCAGAAACGGAGTGCCGCCGACTTTTGCGTATGTGTCTATGATTTCCTTGGGTAGGCCGGCAGTGCTGTCATTGGCAAATTTGGCATTGACTTGTTCCACAAGTTCGTTTTGCAGCGCCATCAGACCTTGCTGATCACCGGACTGCTGCATGGCACGTATCTGCTGCATATGGGCCTGGGCCAGACGGTTAAATTCTTCCTGCATGGCGCCTTGACGAGCCATAGCCGTGAGTTCGGCTTCCGAGACTTTCTTGCCGGTGACGATATAGAATTGCGACCCGGAGGAGCGTTTCTCGGGGTTGACTTGGTCGCCCTGACGGGCAGCGGCCAGTGCACCGCGCTTATGGAAGTGTTTGGGATATGCTATTTCGGCCTCGATGGTGTAGTCGGGGCCGCCGGCGCCGAGCTGCTGCCCGGGCTTGGCTTCGCGGCTGTCGGGGTCACCGGCCTGGACCATAAATTCGTTGATGACGCGGTGGAACAATGTATTGTTGTAATAGCCTTCGCGCACCAACTTTAGGAAGTTGGCTTGGTGTTTGGGCGTATCGCCATAGACGCGGACGGTGATATCGCCCTCGGAGGTCTTAATGAGTACTGTTGTGTCAGGATTTGTCATTGTTGTCTGTGCTTTGACGGAGTCTGTGGCCGCGGCGTTAGCGTTGTCGGCACTCTTGCCGGCGCATGCCGTCAGTGCCGTTGCTATGGCCATGACGCCCAATATTTGCTTAATCATTGGTGTATAATTATATGTGTTGTCTTAAGTATGTACCGGCGCATTACATAGGACTGTCTGGAAACAGACGCTTGTACATACGGCGGAAGTTATTGTCCGTAGCTATAAGCTGTGGTGTCCTCTCGGCATAATCTTCGCCGTAAATGCTCGTCATCAGATCGCCCAAGTAGCGGCGCTCGCGGTCGCGATCTATGGTCAGCGCCACAAGGCGACGTACCGCTTCGGCGTAATGCTCGGCATCTATAGCGTGCAGAAATCGCGCCGCGCTGGCCATATATTGGCCGGTAAGATCCACTCGCTGCATATTGTCAATGATGGCCGGAATGTCATCATCACAGCGCCCGATGTTGTTGGCCAGGTATTCGTAATTGGCAAGGCCGTCGCAATCCGAGGCCAGTGCCTTTATATCGTCTTCGTTCATATCAGTGCAGATGTTTTACCGCAAAGTTAGTCATTATTTTCCTAATCCGCATCGTGCCAACGCACAATCCGCACTACTTACACAGACAACGATGGACAGAAACCAAAGTTGCAAAGTCAAATATTTACACACCAACACGCTGTATTTCAATCGCGTACCCTACTACTACACAGATACGGCAGGTAGCATACGGCAAGCAACAGCGCAACAATTGTCGATGATAATTCGAACCACGTAAAGTGCGGTACAAGCATCGTAAGTCCCCAAATTACACGGCCCGAAAAGACTATAACTATAGTCGACATAGCTGTGGTCTGCAACGGCAAACGAGGGATGGTCTTGAGCGCTGACATTCCGTAAAGAGCAACCACAAAAAAGGCCACGGCAATAATAATCGTAATGACATAAGGCAAATATGTCCCGTATTGCGCTATCCGATCCATAACGTCACTGATGCCGTAAATAGCGAAAATCTTATCCAACGCAGCCATGCACAGCAGGTGGCCGAGGCCGATAAGGAGATTGAGTACAACTCCGACTTTAATTAACGCTTTCATTGAACAAATTATTTGATATATGATGTTCTCGCTTTTGAGGCTGCAAATTTAGCACTTTATTTGCCTTGGTCGTATACTTCAAAGACTTTTGTTTCGACACATCCCGGGTGCACTCGATTTTACAGAAAAAATCGCTAAATTTGCACATCAACAGCACACAATATACCACGATGGACAATACAGCCGGCATACGCGCAAAAATCGAGCGCCTGCGCCTCGAACTCAACGAGCACAACCACAACTACTACGTACTCAACGCCCCAACAATTTCGGATCGCGAATTCGACGAAATGATGCACCGCCTCGAGAATCTCGAGCGACAATATCCGCAGTATGATGACCCGTTATCACCCACGCACCGCGTCGGCAGCGACCTTACTCGAGGATTTGCACAAGTCGCACATATCTACCCTATGCTGTCTCTGGCCAACACCTATTCGGTCGAGGAAGTCGACACTTGGGGCACGCGCATACGACGCGACCTCGCCGCCGAATCCAATGTCGCCATCGTAGGCGAAATGAAGTTTGACGGCACAGGCATATCGTTGATATACGAACACGGACGTCTGGTGCGTGCAGTCACTCGAGGCGACGGCGTGCGCGGAGATATCGTCACCGAAAACGTCAAGACCATACGCAGCATTCCGCTGACACTCCAAGGCTCGGACTGGCCCGAGATGTTCGAATTGCGCGGTGAGATTGTCCTGCCGTGGACGGCATTCGACCGCCTCAACGCCGAGCGCGAAGACGCCGGAGATCCGCTCTTCGCAAACCCGCGCAATGCTGCCGCCGGAACACTGAAGTTGCTCAACCCCGCGGAAGTGGCTCGTCGCGGCCTCGATGCATATTTCTATTACCTGCTGGGCGAAGACCTGCCCTGCGACAACCACTACGACAATATGCAGCGCGTGCGTCAATGGGGCTTCAAGGTAAGCGATGCTATGACATTGCTGCACAATATAGACGAGATTGACCGATACATAACCTACTGGGACACCGCACGCAAGCAGTTGCCCGTAGCTACGGACGGCCTGGTATTCAAAGTCAATTCGTTGCGACAGCAGCTCAACCTCGGGTTTACAGCCAAGTCGCCGCGCTGGGCCATAGCCTATAAATTCCAAGCCGAACGCGCCCTCACTCGTATGAACTTCGTATCCTTCGAAGTAGGGCGCATGGGTACCATCACCCCGGTGGCCAACCTCGACCCGGTGCTGCTGTCCGGCACCATCGTCAAGCGCGCCTCGCTGCACAACGCCGATGTAATGCGCAGCCTCGATATACACAACGGAGACATGGTATATGTCGAAAAAGGCGGCGAAATCATACCTAAAATTACCGGCGTGGACATATCACAGCGTCCCGCCGACAGCGCCCCCGTGGTCTTCGTAACCCATTGCCCCAAGTGCGGAACCCCACTGGTGCGCATCGAAGGCGAAGCCGCATGGGTATGCCCCAACAAATGGGCCTGCCCGCCGCAAATCGTCGGACGCATCGAGCACTTTGTAGGCCGCCACGCCATGAACATCGATGGCATAGGCGCCGAGACCGCCGAGCTGTTGTACAATATAGGCAAGGTAAAGACGCCCGCCGACCTATATGCTCTGCAAGTGAGCGACCTCGAGCACCTCGAAGGATTTGGCCGACGCAGTGCCGAGCGCGTCATCGACGGCATTGGCGCCAGCACCACCGTGCCTTTCGAACGCGTACTATTTGCCCTGTCCATACCCAATGTGGGCGAAACCACAGCCAAGAAAGTAGCCCGTACCGCCGAAAGCATCGACCGCCTAATGTCCATGACCCTGCCCGAACTGCAAGCCATCGAAGACGTGGGCGAAATCATAGCCCGAAGCATCATCGAATATTTCGCGCAGGACACCAATCGCGAAATGGTCGAACGGCTGCGCCAAGCCGGCGTGCAGATGGCCATTGCCACAGACACCGCGCCCGTCAGCAACGCCCTGGCCGGCAAGTCGATAGTCATCAGCGGTGTCTTCGCCCTACACAGCCGCGACGAGTACAAGCAGATAATCGAGCAGCACGGCGGCAAAAATGTCGGCTCAATCTCGCGCAAAACCGATTACGTCCTCGCCGGCGAGAATATGGGTCCCGCCAAGCTCGAAAAGGCACGCACCCTCGGCATCCCCATCATCGACGAAAACGCCTTCCTCGCCATGATCTCCCCCACCGACTGACCCCGACCAACATCCGCCCACTACCTGCTGACAAAAATCATCGACCGCCAACCGTGCACATCCGCCGCAGACCATCGCGCCGTATATATACAAACAGCGCATAACGCTCTATTTTTAACGAGCTATTGTCAATTAAACGCAATAACATCAATCCCTGACGTTTATCAACGATTAGCGTGCCATCCTGCGTTACAATAGCGGGGAATTTGGTCTTTAATTCCGACACAAATGCATCTTCAATATCATCATCTTCCACAACCTATTTATGCAAATGGGTCTTGTTCTACGCATCCTTTGTCAATAAC
>OLWU01000377.1_pt1 | contig 11681 bp, 7 predicted proteins | sample 1673351 | NCBI WGS metagenome assembly OLWU01 (sample SAMEA103958109, study PRJEB25191) | human gut metagenome | biome: human-associated habitat [ENVO:00009003]; feature: intestine environment [ENVO:2100002]; material: feces | place: Germany | collected 2013/2015
TCTGTTGATCATCTTCTATTGCGAAATTACAACTTTTCTCCGAAACATCTTAATTAAAGTATTTTATATTATATTCCAGTATGCCCAAGAAACTACATTTACAGTCAATAGCCTTTGTTCATGCTTCCATTTTTTATCTACCTGTTGCTTGTTTTGATATGCTTCTTGATCTTCTTTATGGCCCAGTCGTAATGGCTTGCCGTTGTCGAAACACAGTAAGCGCCAAGCGTGGAAGCGCCTGTCCAACCGAACGAATCCTTGGCAAAGAGTTCTTCATTGGAGAATCGCTCTATCAGTGCCACTACCTCTTTGTGACTCTCTTTCAAGATTGCCTTTGCTTCTGTCAATTGCGTGTTTTGATGCTTCCTCCAAAACTCCAAGTTCATTGCAGGGTAGGTTTTCCAGTTGTACGGTACGGGTAGAAAAGTTTTGCGTTCACCGTTAAGATTCGCTTTTACCCAACTCAGCAGTAGTTGATGCCACTCGTACAGATGTACCAGCACATCACGCAGGTTCCTGTCCCTGCTCCAATGTGTCTCTTTACCGGCCGTTGCCATTTCTTCAGAAAAGGCAGCTTTCTGCTGACCTTCGGTCATACTGTCGATGAGTTTCCACATCTTGTTGAATTGTTCGTTGGCTGATGATGTCAAATCAGCTTTTGTCGTTGCACGTGCCATGATTATTCTTTTGTCTGTTCTTTTTATAATTAGTAATTCGTAAAAATAAAAAGACATCTATACTTGAAAACACTGCCAAAACTTTACCAACTTTTTTTAGTATGCGTTAAAAAATAAGTTGAACTAAATTTTGTGTCAGATTTATGAGGATGGATTTCTTTGGGAAAAAGGAGTGTGCCTGTGGCACATGACTGATGAGAAAAGAAATATAGACCATAAAGATATACAAATTGTTCAAGTTATTCTTTAATGATTACTTAGTATCGGAATACCGTTCTATTTTTCAGTCAGTCCCCTGGCACGGAGAAGAGCACCCGGGTCCGGCTGCGCGCCACGGAAAGAAAGGTAGAGGGTCATCGGTTCCTCGCTGCCACCCTTCTCAAGGAAGGTCTGGCGGAACTTCAGAGCCACCTCAGGATTGTAGATGCCCTGCTGTTCGAAGTACTCGAAAGCATCCTTGTCCAGAACCTCGGCCCAGAGGTAGCTGTAGTAGCCGGCGCTGTAGCCGCTGTTGAAGATGTGGTTGAAGTATGTGGTGCGGTAGCGAGGGATGATCTCGTCGATGAGACCCATCTCCTTGCAGACCTTCTTCTCGAATTCAGCCACATTGGCAGCCTGGTCTCCCTCGGAAAGCTTCGCGAGATCCTCCTCGTCAAGCTCGTGCCACTTCATGTCGAGGATGGACGCGGCGCAAAGCTCTGAGGTCATAAAGCCCTGGTTGAACTTCCTGGCATTGTTAATCTTGGCCACGAGGGAGTCAGGAATGACCTCACCGGTCTCGTAATGCTTGGCATATTCAGCGAGAATCTCCGGCTGGAAAGCCCAGTTCTCATTAAACTGAGAGAATGTCTCCACGAAGTCACGGGCGACATTGGTTCCGCTGACGGAAGGATAGTGGCACTTTGTGAGAAGTCCGTGGAGGGCGTGACCGAACTCGTGGAACACAGTCTCGACCTCATCAATGGTGAAGAGGGCCGGGAGAGAGTCGGTCGGAGCCGTCATGTTGCAGACGTTGATGACGATAGGGCGAACGTCATTGCCCTGGGCGTCAACATACTGCTCACGGAAGTTCGTCATCCACGCGCCGCCTCTCTTCGAAGAGCGAGGGAAATAGTCGGTCGAGAATATTCCAAGAAGACTTCCGTCCGCGTCAATGACCTTGAAGGCCTCGACGGCAGGGTTGTAGAGCGGAACGTCCTTCAGCGGCTCGACGGAGATGCCGTAAAGCTTGTTGGCGGCGAAGAATATGCCGTTGCGGACATTCTCCATCCGGAAATATGGCTTCGTCAGATTCTCGTCCAATGAATATTTCCGCTGACGCACCTTCTCGGCGTAGTAGAACCAGTCCCAAGGCTCGATCCTCGAACCTGCGGCCACCTTACCGGCCTGGATGTCCTCATCCATAATCACCTGCATGTCAGCCACCTCTTCCTTAGCCTTGGCCACTGCCGGGCCGATGATCCTGTCAAGGAAAGCGTCCACGGTAGCAGGGTCGTGAGCCATCTTGTTGTCCAGCTGATAGGCTGCGAAATTGTCGAAGCCAAGGAGTCTGGCCTTCTCGGCGCGGAGTTTCAGGATCTCAAGGCAGAGAGCCTTGTTGTCATATTCATTGCCATTGTTTCCTCTTGAGGAATATGCCTTGAACATCTCCTCGCGGCGGTTCCTGTCCTCGCAGGATGTCATCTCGGAGGTGTAGGATGAGACAGGGAGTCCGAATTGCTCCTTGAACGCGTTGTTCTCGGCCAGAAGGTTCGTGCCGAACTTCTGCTGCGCGGCGGCGATCTTCTGGTTGATCTCCTTAAGCCTTGCCTGGGCGGCCTCCTCCAGATCCACACCGTTGCGGGTGAAACTCTGGTAGAGCTTCTTGAGAACCATCTGCTGCTCTCTCGTAAGTCCGCTCTGGTCAGCGTCATAGACAGCCTTGACACGCTCGAAGAACGCCTTGTTCATCGAGATGTTGTCCTCGTGCTCGGTCATCAGGGCCGTGGCCTCCTCGACAACTTTGTTCATCTCATCGCTGCCTTCTGTCTCCTGAAGGTTGAACAGCACGGCCGTCGTTTTGGTCAAAGTCTTGCCGGACAGCTCGTAAGCCGCCACGGTGTTCTCAAACGTCGGCGCATCCTGATTGTTCAGGATAGCCTCAAGTTCCTTGTTCTGCTCCTCAATCCCGGCCTTGACGGCAGGAATGTAATCGGTAAGCTGAATCTTCTCGAACGGCGGAATGCCGTAAGGTGTGTTCCATTCCTCCAGGAACGGATTGTTCTTTGTCTGTGCGCAGGCTGCCATCATCGCGATCGCTCCTAATGCTAAGATTGCTTTTCTCATAATGTGGTTTAATTATTTAACGATTTCCACTCCTGTAAGATCAATGAGGGTGAACTGTGCATTGCCCTTGTAGATGGTAAGGATGCCCTTGACATTGATCGGGGTCCCGGCAAGCACCGACGGGTCAATCTGGGTGTCGGCGAAACGGGAGTAGCCGCTCGTGCGGATCTGCACGGACTGACTGCCCATTTTGAAATACTGGCTTACGGCATAGGCGTCGGCGTTCTTCAACAGGGTAGCCTTGAGTTCCGGATCCGAGATCTTCCTCGAATAGTCAGCCACATCCCCGTCATCGAACTTTCCGGAATTCAGGTAGCCGATGAAACCCTGCTTGGACATCGCCCAGGTCGTTATGCCCCACGTCGGATCCGCGACCGGCTTGTAGTCCTTGCCTGTGCCGGAAAGGAATATCCTGTTGGACGAGGACTTCTTGTCCTTGTAGGAGTCTATGTAGATCAGGCAGAAGATCTCGTGGGCGTAGGTCAGGCCGTCAAGCTCGACATAGCAGCCGATGTTCTCCTCTTTCAGAAGATCGGCGGCGGAGACTTTCTTAGGCTGCAGCGGAGTGTCAATCTTACCTCTGAATATGTGAGTGTCAATGATGTACTGAACCTCGATGTAGGAGGTCTCATATTCACCGGTAGGATCGGCGTAGCCCAGCTGGATCATTCCGTTGTAGGCGCCGAGCGTAAGGCCGCCGCACTTGACATAGACCCACTGGCCGAGCTTGTAGTCGTTGTAGAGGGCGTTCTTGCCGATCTTCAACTCTATGCCGCCCGTGGCGTCCTGGATGTAGATGCTCTTGTAAACATTGCCGCTGCGGTCCTCGGAGACCACCTGTCCTCCGATGACGATGTCCTTCTCGATCTTCACCGGACCGGACTTGTACAGAGCCTTGAGCTGGGCGATGGTCGTGTTGGGGGTCATCGTCACAGGCTCGTAGACATCAGCCTTGCCGTAGTCCGTGGTGAAGACCTGGTCCCACTCCTCGCAGGAGGCGAGGACGAAAATGGCGGCGATCAGCGCGAAATATATTCTTTTCATACCTTGGAATCCTTAGAATCTGAAATAAATGTTCAACATGTAGTTGATTCCGCTCATGTAGAAGTACTTGGAATCAAACCTGTAGAATCTCTCCTTGCTGACGGTGTTGTCCACAAGGCGGGTCTGCTCGTAACCGCCGGTGCGTACATCCCTGTTGTTCAGGAGGTTCTTCACCTGCATCGAGAAGCCGAGCTGGTACTTTCTCTGAATATACCAGGACTTGCCCACGCTGGCGTTCACGAGCATGAAGTTCTTGAACTTCTCCTGCGCTGCCATGTACTCGATCTCCTGGGCGGTCACCTGACCGTCAGGCCCGGCTGTGGCCATGTCCGTCCTGTAGAGAGGATTCATGTCCAGATAGGAGTTCCCGAAGAAATCCACATCCGCGTCGATGAACCAGTAGTTCTTGTTCCACGCGAGACCAAGGCTGGTCGCAAGCTGCGGGGTACTAGGCACATAGTGCTGCACGGTCTTTCCGTCCACGGTAGGATGGCTCTTCCAGTAAGGAATTGTCACTCCGTAGGTTCCGGCGACATATTCAGCGCTGTTGTCGAAGGTCTGGTACATCGTAGGGTTGGAGGTGTAGATGTACTGGCCGTAGGTGAACACTCCCTGAAGGGAAAGGTTAGGCACCGGAGTCGGCACCTTGAAGCCGAGTTCGACTCCGACGTGCCTCTCGTCGATTCCGGACATCGCGAAGTTGGTGAACGAGTTCTGCGAGTCATCGTAGAAGCTCATCACGTCCGTCTGATCCTTGATGGAGGTATAGAATCCGGTGACGCGAACATCGTAGCCGGAATTGCTGTAGGCGTAGTTGATGTCCGCCGTCAATGTCTTGATGGTCTTGAGGTCAGGCATCACGGTGTTCCTCGTCCTCGGGGAGATGAACGCCTGGTTGAATGTCGGGGCCTCGGTGATGTAGGCTGCGTCGGCGTAGATCCTGTGGCCTCCGCTGATGAAGTAGCCGAGGTTGATCTTTCCGGATCCCGTCAGGAAGTCCTTCTTGTCGGACTCGCCCTTCGAGGTTATCGGCCTGCCGTCGATCTGGTCGTACTTGGTGATGATTTCCCCATTGTAGGTGAACGGGTTGCCGTTGTCGTCAAGTCCCGGGAAAAGACCCTTCCTCAAAAGACCTTCCCTCCAGAATTTCGAATATCCAAGCCTTCCGGCCACCGTCGCCTCGAAGCCGCCGAACGTGAAACGTCCTGAAGCCCATGCCTCCGCGCGGCGGACGTGGGCATAGTAGTCGTAGCCGTACTTGTCGCCCTGGGCAAGGGTCTGGGCGGCTCCGTTCCTGAGATAGTAGTCCAGATCGTTCTGGATCATCGTCGGATAGGCGGCGAAATCCCTCTCGGCGAACTGGTCGATGTTGACATAGTAGTCTCCTCCGAGCAGGTCGTCCAGAATCTTGTAGTACTCCGTGCGATTCCACTTGTAGGAGAGTCCTCCGTTGACTGTCAGGAACTTGACAGGATTCCACTTGGCGTTGACAGCGAAGTTGAGGTCGTTCTGGTCCACACGCCTCTCCTCGATCACGTACTTCGAGCGGTTACCTGAGGCGGTGGAGTTCAAGGAGTTCACGGCATAGAGACGATCCCAGTTGATGTGGGTGGTCGATGGGAGGTCGGTCTCCCAAGCCTCCTTCGCCCATGCGTACTTGGCGAAGTTACGACGGTTGTAGTCCGTGTTGTCCATGTAGAAATAGCTCGGAAGGTTCCTGTAGTAGTCAGGACGAGGATCCGGGGCATCGTACCAGTCAAGAGCCGTGTAGCCGTTCTTGCCGAATCTGTAAAGCACTGTGGCCGAGGCCGAGAACTTCTGGGACTCCGGTGTGAAGTCGTACTTGAGGATGGCGATCGGCTCGTGGGTCTTGCGGACGCGGGCGTTGCGCACCTTGCCGTTATAGTAGCCCCAGTTGGAGTTGTACATGTTGTCGCCCATCAGATCGTAGACCTCCTGGGTGGAACCGTTCTGCGCCCCACGCTCGCCAGGGGCGGCCATGAATGTGAATCCCAGCTTATGCTCCTCGCCGAACCTCTTCTCCACGGCTCCGTAGTAGCCGAACGAGCGGTAGAAAACACCCTTTATCCAGTCATTTCCGCCAAGCCTCGCCGATGCGCTGAAAGCGTAGGACCAGCCGTTGTCCAACTGTCCGGAAGCGTAGGTCAGCATCAGGCGGAGCCTGTACAGAGCGCTGTTGGTCAGCACGCTTCCTCTCCAGCCTGTGCGGACGGAAGAGGCCATCGGCATGATGTTCGTGAGGCCGTTGTATCCGCCGAATCCGAAATCGGAGACCTCGGCTCCGTTCACGGACTCCTTGCTTCTGGTGGCCTCGTTGAGACCGCTCCAGAGGGAGTACGGCGTGTAACCCGTGATCGCGTCGTTCATCCTCACGCCAGCAAGATAGACATCCTGAGACTCACTGGAATAGCCGCGGACACGGAAGCGCACGGAACTGAAATTGTAGCCGGCCATGTTGTTGAACACATCGTTCTGGCCGAAAAGGATGGTAGGGCTGTCCTGGTAGCCGGAATCGTCCATGTCGAACTCAGAGAAACTGGCGTCGTCCACCTCGGCGACCTTCGTCACCGGAGTCAGGGAGAGGTTGAACATATTCTTGACATAGCCGTCGTTGACGGTCACGTTCACTCTGGACTGGAGATAGTCCGGGCTTTCGATGACAAGGTCGTACATTCCGTCCTTCAGGTTCCCGATCTGGAATGTTCCGTCCTGTCCGGCCTTCACACGGGCGACTTCCTTTCCTTCTGAATACAGGATCAGATCCGCTCCGTCAATGGTCGCCTTGCTCAAGCGGCTGACGACCGTACCTTTCACGCCACCGGTGTAGTTCTGGGCCGACAAAGTCAGAGCCAGAAACAGAGCCGATGCGGCAAGGAATATTCTTTTGTTCATATTTATTGAATATTAACTATTTATCCATTTGGAGGGTCACTTCGACAAGCTCAGTGACCGAGCCTCTGCGGTCACTGCACTTTCAGTCACCGAGCTTGTCGAAGTGCCGAAGCGACTGAAGTAACTACTTGTTACTAATGACAATATAGGTCGGGTAGTGGTCGCTGTAGCCGCCGACGTAGGAGCCGGATGAATATGTCCGGAACGGCGTACCCTTGTACTGTCCTGTCTGCTGAACCATGAACGGCTGGTTGAAGACGCGTCCGTAGTACTTGCCCTTCACGATCGGAACAATCCTGAGCGTCCCCTTCGGAGCGTTCACAAGCGCCTCGTTCGCAAGGATGATGTCGTAGATGTTCCACTCGCCACGATAGGCCAAAGAGCCGTAACCGGCTTTCAACATTGAGGTAAACGGAGAGAAGAAGTCCATCTTGCCGACTTCGGATACATTCTCCTTGCCGTGCATATAGACGGCCATGCTCTCGTCCGTAGGGTTGTCGTTCATGTCACCCATCACCACGATCTTGATCCCGGGATATTCATTCATCAGTTTGGCGGAGTTCTCGTAGATGATTTCCGCGCCACGGCTCCTAAGGTCGCTCCCCTTGCCTCCGATCCTGGATGGAAGGTGGGCGACGAAGAACGCGAACATCTCGCCCTTGATCTCGCCCCTGACCATCAGCACATCACGGGTGCGGAAGTGTCCCTGAGACTCCTCGTCCATGTCGAACTTTATGTCCTTACTGTTGAAATCAAACGGAATGGATTTGCTTTCAATCAGTTTGAACTGCTCCGGCCTGTAAAGCAGAGCCACATCGACGCCTCGCCTGTCCGGACCGTCATAGTGCACGATCTGGTAGTTCGCGTCGGCGATCTCCTTCTGGCTCACAAGATCCTCAAGCACATGGCGGTTCTCAACCTCGCTCAGGCCCAGAACCGTGTGGAAAGCCTTGTTCTCGTCAGCCATCGCCTTGATCACCGTGGCGATGTTGCGGAGCTTGCGGTTGTACCGCGCGTCAGTCCAGCGGTTTGCCCCGTCGGGGAGATATTCATAGTCATTCTTGCCCTCGTCGTGGTAGGTGTCGAAGAGGTTCTCGACATTGTAGAAGCCGATGACATACCCCCTCGCGCCCTTGTCCCCCTTGGCACAGGCCGTGGCGGCCACAACCAGTAGCAGCAGAGCGGAATAAAGTATTTTTCTCAAACGCATATCAGTTTAGTATTGTATTAATTCATGGTATCTTACCACCACCAGGAAACCTTGGACGGGTTCTCGGATTCAATCTTGGCGGCCATTTCCTCGCCGACAACGGCAGGCAGGTTCACAAAGAAATCCATGCCGACTTTCTTCTCAAGATCCTTGACGGACATCGAGTACTTCGAGTCTATGTTCTTCGTGCTGTAGACTTTGTGGTCCAGCCACACGGCACAGGCGGAATAGCCCGAATAGCCAACCGTGGAATTCTTCATGTAGCGGAGGACGACCTTGTAGTACGCGGTCGGAACGGAAACCTTCTTGCCGTAGTTGTCAAGGGCGTACTTTACCGTCTGGCCTTCCGGATAGTCGATCACGCAACCGGTCACGACATAGAGGGTATCGGAACTGTTGGCCCAGGAGCGAACTTTGCCTTCGAGGGTAGCCCAGATGTCACCGTTGAAACCATCCTGTATCTGAGGAGTCATATTCGTGCCGTAGAATGTCATAGAGTTTGACTCGTACGAGGTGAGCCTGTCCGCCGAAGGGATCTGGTGACCTCTGGCATACCATCCGTTATTACCTTTGCTGAACCCTCTGTACAGCACCGGTTGCTTGCCTTCCGGAAGCAGAGGATCCAGCCCCCAAGCATTGGTTCTCTTGATGTTGTTGCCAATGTTCCATTTGCACAGAGGATAAGCCACCCACGGAGCTACCAGATTGTCGTAATCCCAAAGGAATGAATAATTTCGCGTGCTCACCGACCCGACAGTCATCGAATGCGTGAACGCATCCATCCCCTCCGGAATAGCCGGAAGTTCCATCCACCCTGTCTTCGGAGAGAGATTGCCGCCGGATGGTGTCGGATCAGGCTTCACTTCTGACCCTTTAGCCTTCTGACTGATAGTCTTCGAAGCCTTGCCCGCACTGTTCTCCACCGTGATCACAGCCGAGCGCTCCTTCTCCGATTTGTTCTCCTCCACCTTCAGGGTGACATCCATGTCGCCGCTGCCACAGCTCGGATCAGCAATAATCCAATCCACAGGCTCGCCGCCGTCCACCGAAGTTATAGTGATCCTCCAGGATGACGAGGCCTTCACATAAATGAACTGTGAATATCCTCCCGCCTCTACCACCGCGGTCTTAACCTCGACTGTCGGCGGAAGCACATCCTCCTTACCACCTGAGCCACAAGATGATAGCGCCAGCATCACAACCCCGGCGCAAATCATCCAAAACCTGCTCAACGTTATCTTCATGTGTTCGTATTATTAGAGAGCAAAAGGGCTGCCCGCTTTTCCGGGCATCCCTTAGTCTTTGTTAATCAAGATTCTATGACTACACCATCATTCCGCCACTATTCCAAACAGAATCACACGCACGTTCTCCTTAGTGGTGATCTCTATATTTGATTCTGAAGCCTGAGGCGACAGGGACATAGTGTAATGATCGGAGTCAGAAACCGAGATTGTATACTCTGGATTTCCCGTAGCACCGACATTACCTGCCACCGCCTGCGTTCCGACTTCGGTTCCAGCAGAAGAAGCGACCAAAGTGGCTGTCTTACCTTTCCACGCAACCGCATAGAAGGACAACTTGGAGGTGTTCGCAGGGATTGTCAATGTGGCCTTTCCCGGTTTTTTCGATGTTCCAAGTTTGAGGATGGTCACCACCTTCACACCATTAATCGTGGCTGTCTGCCTTGTTTTGTCTGGAGAAGTACCATCATAGGCATTCTCTCCCAATGTCCATTTTACATTGCTGGCAAATTTCCCTTCGTCCGGAGTCTCTCCGCCAGGATTGTCGCCGCCTCCAGGATTGCCTCCGCCGTTTTCTACGGCCTCGGTGATGTCCTTACCGTCAACATTGACCGCCACAATCTGGTAGTGGGTTCCACCTCCCACGAAGTAGCCCTTGACGGTAATTTCCTTGTCCACGAAAGATTCCATGTCACCAGGGAAGTAAGACAACGACAAATCCTTGTCCGTAACCCCTCCTATGAATATGTTGTAGTAAACATCGTTCTTTTTCACCTTACCCTTGAATGTGACGAATTCAACCACATCACTCTTATAGGAAGACACATTGCTTTCGTCAATAGCCTTAGGATCAGGATAGGTCACGGTGTTGCCTGACGATGCGATCTGGAATTTCGGCTCAGTAATCTGCATAAGTCCGTTGTGCTTGCCCGTGGTACCGGTCACAGTGACTTTGTCTCCAACCTTTACTCCCGGAGTAGCGTTGGCAAAGACAAGGATGCTACCAGTAGCGTCGGTGACAACAGCACTCTTATTCGTCACGCCTGTGACAAGGACATCCTTCAGAGTCACGGACGCATCGGTTTTGCCCGAAACGATAGAAGCCACGGTTCCCTCGGTCGGAGTGGTCGTTCCACCACCGCCACCACCGGTGCCGAGGTCAACGCCCTTGGAGAAGTCGATGACGGTGCCGGCTGAGGAAGAGACGGCAAGGCAAAGGTCATCAAGGCGATAAGAGCTAGCCACATCGACCTTTACATAGATGCCAAGCGTCGTTGTTCCTGACGGAACCGTGAAATTAGAGGTCGCAAGATCCCAGCGACCTTCCTTGTCGCCATTAGGAAATGAATACTCAAGCTCGACCCACTTAGCTCCGTCATTGCTGACATAGACATGGAACTCGTTATGCTTGAACAGGCTACCATTATCCTGGCTATATTTCTCCGCTCCGAAAGTCAAAGAATAGTCAGTGGCTGACTGAAGTTTGATGCCGGTCACGGAGAAATAGGCGCTCGAACCAAAGAACAGGTTGTTGCTTCCGGATCCGGCATAGTCGGAATAGTTGCTGTTGGAAGTGGAGTTCGCCCTGGCCGACATCGCCTTAAACGAATATTCCTCACTTCCCGCTCCCGTTCCAGTCGCGTTCTTCCAACCGTCAAACTGATCGAGATATGGCCAGCTTGTGCCTGTTCCATAGGTCTTTGTTGCTTCCGCCTTGTCAAAGTCGTTCTTGTAGACGGTCATGTCAGCCACGGAACCTGTTCCTTTCTGCTTAACGGTCAAAGTCTTGGAGTCAAAGCCGATGTCGAACTTCACTGATCCTTCACGATCAACCCCGGTGTTCTCCATCACCTTGATCTCGACAGTCACAGCCTTCGAGGAGGCCTCTCCTTCCTTCGGCCCGATGGAGATCCAGTCCTGCTCGGTGGTGGCCTTCCAGTCTCTGGTGGCCGTCACCTGAACGGTCTCGGTTCCGCCGGTCTTCTCAAATGAAATCTCGGACTTTTCGACCTCCACCGACGGAGCGCCCAAGTCCTCTTTCTTGTCATCACAAGCCGTGGCCGCGAAAGCAAGGGCCGCCACAGACATGATGAAGCCTAAAAATCTATTTGTTTTCATATTCATTAGTGTTAATAAATGTTCCACTCATTATGCAGCTCCGGCACTTCCCCGCTCCAGTCCTTCCTTTACCGGCACTTCTATCGATACTTCGGCACCATCCACCCCCGCAAACTCAGCTGTCGCATCCAGGCGACCGGCTATTCTTCC
>OLWU01000378.1_pt1 | contig 11663 bp, 9 predicted proteins | sample 1673351 | NCBI WGS metagenome assembly OLWU01 (sample SAMEA103958109, study PRJEB25191) | human gut metagenome | biome: human-associated habitat [ENVO:00009003]; feature: intestine environment [ENVO:2100002]; material: feces | place: Germany | collected 2013/2015
GGAGGAGTACCCGCATGTCCATGAACTTCAAGCGCCACCTGCCCATGGCCAAGGAGGTCCGCGAGGAGCTGCCGCTCTCTGCCGAGCTCTCCGAGCGCAAGGCCGCCTTCGACGCCGAGGTCGCCGCCGTCATGCGCGGCGAGGACGACCGGCGCCTGCTGATCATCGGGCCGTGCTCGGCCGACCGCGAGGACTCCGTGCTCGACTACATGAACCGCCTGGCCAGCGTGGCCGACGAGGTCCGCGACAAGCTCATCGTCATCCCGCGCGTGTACACGAACAAGCCCCGCACCAAGGGCACGGGGTACAAGGGGCTCCTCCACAACCCCGACCCGGAGGCGCCGGCCGACCTGCTCGAGGGCGTGAAGGCCGTGCGCCGCATGCACCTGCGCGTGATCGAGGAGACGGGCTTCTTTACCGCGGACGAGATGCTCTATCCCACGAACTACCAGTACCTCGTCGATGTTCTGAGCTACGTCGCCGTGGGCGCGCGCTCCGTCGAGAACCAGGAGCACCGCCTCGTCGCCTCCGGCATCAGCGTGCCCGTGGGCATGAAGAACCCGACCGCCGGCTCCATGACCGTCATGCTCAACTCGATCTACGCGGCGCAGGCGCGCCAGAGCTTCATCTACCGCGGCTGGGAGGTCGAGTGCGACGGCAACCCGCTCGCGCACGCCGTGCTGCGCGGCTACATCGGCCTCGATGGGCGCAACTACCCGAACTACCATTATGAGCACCTCGAGCGCCTGGCCGGCCGCTACCTCGACGCCGACTTCGCCAACCCCTCCGCGATCATCGACTGCAACCATGACAACTCCGGAAAAAGGCCCCTTGAGCAGCCGCGCATTTGCAAAGAGGTGCTCGAGAGCTGCAAGCGCAACGACCTTGTGCGCCGCATGGTCAAGGGCTTTATGGTCGAGAGCTACCTCGAGGACGGCAACCAGCCCGTCGACGGCGGCGTCTACGGCAAGTCGATCACCGACGCCTGCCTCGGCTGGGACAAGACCGCCCGCCTCGTCCGCGACATCGCCGACGCCCTCTAGCGCCCCGCCCCGCCGCCCACCAACGATGGGTGACAGTCATTGCGCGCAGCTTTTGGGGACACCCATCGGCTGGTGACACCCATCACGCAATGGCTGTCACCCAGCGTTGGTGAGGGGCTTAGAGGCAGGTGTCCTTCGCGAGGCGCGTGAGGACGCGCTGGACGCGGAGGACGTCGGCGCGCGGGACGTACTCGTTCGGCTTGTGCGCGAGGGCGAGCGAGCCGGGGCCGTAGCTCATGCAGTTATGGTTTCCGCAGGTACCGGCGATGACGGCGGTGTCGGTGTAGCCGGTGAAGAAGCCCACCTCGGCAGGCGTGCCCTCGGCGTCTGCGGCAGCGCGCAGCGCGGCGAGCAGAGGAGAGGTGGGGTCGCGCTCGATGGGCGGGCGGTCGCCCGTGACCTCGTAGCTGCCGTGGTTGCCGGGCACGCGCTTCTCGGCCGCGGCGATGGCGGCCTCGACGGCGGCGCGGGCGGACTCGGTCGATGCCGGCGGCACGAGGCGCATGTCGATCCACAGCTTGCAGGAGTCCGGCACGACGTAGGGGCGATAGCCGCCCTCGATCTGCCCGAAAGTGACGGTCGAGCGCCCTAGCTCCTCGTGCTCCGGCAGCGCCTCGCACCAGCGGCGCAGCTCGCAGACGACCTCGGCCATCGCGGCCACGGCATCGGCGCCCTTCCACGGCTGGCTCGCGTGCGCCGTCTGCCCCGTCATCGTGACTTCGAACCAGGTGCGCCCCTTGTGCGCGACCTGGATCTGGCCATCGGTGGGCTCGGTGTCGACGACCCACTCGTCGGCGCCGACCCAACCTTCGCGGATGGCCGCCTCGACGCCGCGCATGAAGTCCTCCTCATCGACGGAGAGAAGCAGCGCGAAGCCTCGGCGCGGCAGCTCCCCGCGGCCGGCGACCTCGTCGAGCAGCGAGAAGAACGCGGTCAGCGCGCAGGCCAGGCCGCTCTTCATGTCGCAGGCGCCGCGGCCGTAGAGGCGTTCGCCCGCGACGACGCCCCCGAGCGCCGGCGTGGCGTCGTCCCAGCCGTCGCCGAGCGTCACGGTGTCCATGTGGCAGGAGTAGACGAGCGCGGGCTCCTCGCCCGTGCCGGCCAGGCGAACCATGAGGTCGCGACGGCCGGGCAAAGCCTCCAGCTCGCTGATCCGGACGGTATCGGAGAGCCACTGCGGCAACCCCGAGACACGCTGTTCCACCAGCGACTTTATGTGCTGCTCGATTTCTCCCTCGTAGACACCGGGGTCGGTGCTCTCGATGCGCACGAGCTCAGCGGCGAGCCGCCACGCGTACTCCTCGTCGATCTTCTCGGTCATGTACGATCGCCTCCAGATTGGGTTCCGCCGAGATTCTACGCCTTGGCGGGCCTGCGTGCCCCGGGCTGTCGGCGACCCGCCCCGACTCCGCGCCATGCGCAGGGGCGCGGAGGGCGGCCCATGGCGGATGCCGCTTGCTTTAATCCGAACTCGTACTAAACTTAGTCAAGAAAGTACGAACACGGACGAAAGCAACCCCACCGATGAACCAAGAGAACCAACTCCCGCGCGACGCCGACGGCCTCGTCGGGCTCGAGGCGTGGAGCCGCAGCTTCGACCGCCTCTACCGAAAGACGGACCGCCTGTACTACGACATGGCACACACCTGCGGGCTCTCCGAGTCCGCGTACTGGGTCATGTACGCCATCTACGCCAGCGGCGGTACCGCGACCGTGCGCAGCCTCGTCGAGGATTGCGTCGCGTCGAAGCAGACCATCAACTCCGCGCTCCGCTCGCTCGAGGCCAAGGGCCTTGTGGAGATGTCCTTCTGCGAGGGGAGCAAGAAGTCCAAGTCCGTCGCGCTCACCGAGGCGGGCACAGCCTTCGCCGACCGCAGGATCGCGCCCGCCTGCGCCGCCGAGCGACGCGCCTTCGACGTGCTCGACGCCGATGAGCAGGCGGAGCTCATCCGCCTGGTCGAGAAGTACGTCGAGGGCGTGGAAGCCGAGCTCGCGCGCTCGAAGGGGGCAGACGATGAGCGATAAGTTACAGACGGCTGCGGCAGCGCCCTCATCGCAGGTTGCCCGCCGGCCCGCGGCGCGCGGGACGCAGAAGACCTCGGCGTGGGCGCTTCTCGCCAGCTTGATCGCGCCGTACAAGGGACTCGCCGCGGCCACGCTCGCGTGCCTGCTCTGCGACATCACGGGCATGCTCCTCGTGCCGACCGAGCTCGCGGCGCTCCTCAACTCGATCCTCGCAGGCGCCGGCTCCTCGGCCGTCCTCATGCACGGCGCGCGGATGCTCGCGGCCTCGTTCTTGGGGTCGGGCGGCTGCATCGTGAGCTACAAGCTCGCCTCGCGACTTGCCGCGAACGTGGGCCGCGACCTGCGCACGGCCGTGTACGAGCACAGCCTCGAGCTCTCCGGCTCGGACTTCGCGTGCTTCGGCACGGGCTCGATGATCACGCGCACGCTCTCGGACGCGAACGTCGTCCAGCAGACCCTTTTTATGACCTTCGTCATGCTGGGGCCCGCGCCCGTGACGAGCGTCGTCGCGGTCATCATGGCCTTCGGGATCGACCACGTCATGGGCGCGGCGCTCCTCGCCGTCGTGGTGGCGTGCCTGGCCGTCAGCGCGGTCGCGGTCGCCAAGTCAGCGCCTATCTTCGTGATCCTGCAGGGCTTCATCGACCGGATGAACGCGCGGCTGCGCGAGTCCATCACCGGCGTTCGCGTGATCCGCGCGTTCGGCAAGGAGTCCTACGAGCGTGCCCGCATGGACGAGACCTTCGAGGAGTACGCCCGCCGCGCCATCCGCGTGAACCTCGTGTTCTCCGTGACCGACACGATGACGTACTTCCTCATGAACGCGGTCGAGGCTCTCGTGTTCTGGCTCGGCGCCGGGCGCGTGGGCGCCCACGCGATGGGCATCGGCTCGATCAGCGCCGTGCTCGAGTACGCGATGCTCATCATGTTCTTCATGATGATGGCGCAGTTCGCGCTGCTTCAGGTCCCGCGCGCGCTGGCGTGCCTCGGGCGCGCCGCGGAGGTGCTCGACGCCGAGCCGAGCATCGCGGACGCGCCCGCCGCCGGCCGACAGGAAGCGCCCTCGCGCGACGAGGCCGCCCCCGCCGCGGTGGCGCGCTTCGACCACGCGAGCCTGCGCTTCGACGACGCGGACGAGGACACCCTGCGCGACCTTGACTTCGCGCTTCTCCGCGGCCAGACCACCGCGATCATCGGCAACACCGGCTCCGGCAAGTCAACCGTCGCGAAGCTCCTGCTGCGCTTCCTCGACGCGACCTCCGGCGCGGTCGAGTTCGGCGGCGCTGACGTGCGCGACGTCCCGCAGGAGCTTCTCCGCTCCCGCATCGCGTACGTGCCCCAGAAGGCCTGGCTCTTCTCCGGCACGATCGCCGACAACCTCCGCTACGGGGACGCTGTCGCCGACGACGCGCGACTCTGGCATGCCGTCGACGTCGCCCAGGGCGCCTTCGTCCACGAGCTGCCCTACGGCCTCGCCTCGCGCGTGGCGCAGGGCGGCACGAACTTCAGCGGCGGCCAGCGCCAGCGCCTGGCCATCGCCCGCGCGCTCGTGCGCCGCGCCGACCTCTATATTTTCGACGACTCCTTCAGCGCCCTCGACTACAAGACGGACGCCGCCCTTCGCCACGCGCTCGCGACGGAGCTCGCCGACGCCGCGGTCCTCGTCATCGCGCAGCGCGTGAGCACGATCCGCGACGCCGACCAGATCGTGGTCCTGGACGAGGGCCGCGTCGTGGGCCTGGGCACGCACGACGAGCTCAGGCGAACATGCCCGGTCTATGCCGAGATCTGCGAGTCCCAAGAGAGGGGAGGTGCCCAGGATGACTAACGACAATGCGGACAACGAGAAGAACAACCCGCAGGTGGGCGCCGAGGACGTCCCGACCGACGCCATGGGCACCGCGCGGCGCCTGTGGGCGAGCGTCGGCCCCGAGCGCTGGCGCCTCGTCGTGGCGGCGGCGTGCTCGGTGGGCAACGTCGTCCTGACCCTTGCCGCCATCAGCTACTCGGCGGGCCTCGTCGATCTGCTGTGGCGAAACATCCAGGCCGCCTGGGCCGCGGGCGGCGACTACGTGACCGCCTTCGGCAACGGCGGGCGCGAGATCCTCACCTACCTCGGCATCTGGACCTCTGCGTGGTTCTTCTACACCATCGCCTCGCTCGTCATGGCGAGCTTCGCCGAGCGCCTGAACCTCGGGCTGCGGCGGCAGATCTCAGCCAAGGTCGGGCGCCTGCCGCTGTCGTACTTCGACGCGCACCAGCCCGGAGACGTCATCAGCCGTGCTACGAACGACCTCGACAAGGTCTCCGAGGTGCTGCAGCGCGGCGTGCTGCAGCTCATATCGAGCTCGGTCGCGCTCGTGGGCTCGGTCGCGATGATGCTCACGTGCAGCCCCGCGCTCGGCGGGGTCTTCCTGCTCTTCGCGCTGGCGTCGCTCGCGGTCACGCGCCTTTTGACCGCGCGCACGATTCGGCTCGCCGCTCGTAGGCAGGCCGTGCTCGGGCGCCTCACCGAGGTCGTCGAGGAGGCGTACTCCGGCCGCACCGTCATCAAGGCCTTCGGGCGCGACGAGGCGTCCGCCGCCGAGGTCGCCGCCGTTTCCGCCGAGCTCGCCGACGCGAGCGCGGAGGTCGACTTCATCACCGAGTTCGCGAGCCCCGCCATCCGCTTCGTCACGCGCTTGGCGCAGGTGTGCTGCGGCGTCCTCGCGGGCATGATGGTGCTCGCGGGCACGCTCACCGTGGGCACCTTCCAGGCGTTCTTCCAGTTCATGACGAACGCGACCGAGCCGCTCACGCAGCTCTCGATGACGGTGAACATGCTCCAGGGCGCGCTCGCCGCGGCCGAGCGGGTCTTCTCGCTGCTCGATGAGCCAGAGGTCGTGCCCGACCCCGAGGCGCCGGCCGCGCTGCCCGAGCCCGTCCGCGGAAGGGTCGCCTTCGAGCACGTGAGCTTCGGCTACGTCCCGGGCAAGCCCCTGATGCGCGACGTCGACCTCGTGGCGGAGCCCGGCCAGAAGGTCGCCATCGTGGGCGTCACCGGCGCGGGCAAGACGACCTTGATCAACCTGCTCATGCGCTTCTACGAGGTGGACGGCGGGCGCATCACGCTCGACGGGGTGGACACGCGCGACCTCCCGCGCGCCGAGCTCCGCCGGCAGTTCGGCATGGTGCTGCAGGACGCCTGGCTCTTTGAGGGGACGATCGCGGAGAACATCGCCTACGGCAAGCCCGGGGCCACGCGCGAGGAGGTCGAGGCCGCGGCGAGGGCGGCGCACGTGGATTTCTTTGTCCGGACGCTGCCCGACGGCTACGACACGATGCTCGCCAACGACGCCGAGGCCGTGAGCCAGGGCCAGCGCCAGCTGATCACCATCGCGCGCGCCATGCTCTGCGACCCCGCGATCCTCATCCTCGACGAGGCGACCTCGAGCGTGGATACCCGCACCGAGCAGTACATCGTCCGCGCGATGGAGGCCATCATGGAGGACCGCACGAGCTTCGTCATCGCGCACAGGCTCTCGACCGTCGTGGACGCCGACCTCATCCTCGTTATGGACCATGGCGACATCATCGAGCAGGGCTCGCACGCCGAGCTCCTCGCCGCCGGCGGCGCGTACGCCGAGCTCTACCGCTCTCAGTTTGCGTAATGACGAAAAGGGACGGTCCCTTCTCGCCATCCGGATGTTGCGCAACAACGCGCGGACGGGCAACACTATGGTGGAGCCTGTCAAAAGCCTGAAGAGAGGTCCTGAACATGATTTGCCCCAGCTGCGGACACGAGATCGACGACGACGCCGCGTTCTGCACGGAGTGCGGCGCGCGCATCGATCAGCCTGCCGCGCCCGAACCTGACGAGCCCGCGCCCGCAAAGAAGAGGCCCCTTTCGGTCGCGCAGAAGGCGGCCATCGCTGGGCTCGTCGTCGCGCTGCTCGCGGGCGGCGGGGGAGCAGGGTACTACTTCGGCGCCTACGTCCCCGGCCAGCGCCGCGCCGCCGCGCAGAAGCTCGCCGACGAGCGGACGCACGTGAACGTGCGCGTGAAGATCGCCGTCTCGGCCGACGGCTGGGACACCGCGACGGGGGCATCCAGGCTCCCGGTCCACGTCACGGGGACGAGCGCCGACGGGGACGTCGACGAGGTGCAGTACGTCGCGTCCGACGGCACGGGGATCGTGCTCATCCCGGGCACCTACGACATCGTCGTCGCGGCCTCGCCCATCGCCGCGGACGGCTCGCTCTTCGACGTGCCCTCGCAGCGGGCGTCGCTCACCGTCGGCGCGGACACCGACGTCGACCCCGACTCGCCTGACGTCCCGGCGACGCCGGACGAGGTCGCGCCGCTGCCCGACACCGACTACGACTCCACGGGCGACGTCGCGGTCACGCTCACGCCCGCGGACATGACCACCGTGACCGACGACCAGATCGCCGAGGCGAAGCGCTACGCCTCACAGGATCCCCAGGCCGCCGCGGGCTCCGCCGATCAGCTCGCCTCGTCGGCAACGGCCAAGCGAGACGACGCCGTGGCCCAAAAGAAGGCCGCCGAGGAAGAGGCCGCGAGGAAGAAGGCCGCCGAGGAAGCCGCAGCAAAGAAGCAGCAGGCGATGGGCGACCTGGTCAGCCGCGCGCTTTCGACCAATTACGACGACGGGACGAGGTCGGACGGCATCGATTCCACGAGCTTCAAGTTCGACCGCAAGCAAACAAGCAACGGCGCCGGCCCGTTCCTCGACCATCGGGACGGTTTCTGGACCGTCAAGATCTACTCGGGAGACGAGGCGACGTCGCGCGCGGTCGCGCTGTACGCCTTCAAACAGGGGGTCGGCTCTTCTCTTCTCCACAAGGAGAACTGGCCCAGCATCGATGCCGACGGCCAGGGCATCGCTGTCGTGGGCATCTACGGCAGCAAGGACGAGGCCGCAGCCGGCACCAAGGAGCTCGAGGCCGCCGGGATCCCCTACGACAAGGTGATCTTCACCGGGCCGCGCAGCGGCACCTCCGGAAGAGTGTAGGCGCCGACCGCGGCAAAAGCGCGAACCCCGCGGTGACGAGCATGGGGCGGGCGCGGATGCTCCGATGTGCCACGGGGCACCCGCGCCCGCCTCAGAATGACGAAAAGGGACTGTCCCTTTTCGTCATTTCCAGCTGTAGTCGTCCAGGGCCCTGGGGCGCGTCAGGCCGAAGCAGTGCGTGCGCCACGCGGCGTAGCCGACGCCGGCGAGCGCGACGGCGCCCACGCCGGCGAGCAGCGCCCGGCGGCTGAGGACGATGTTGCCCTTGGCCTGCGGCTCGTTCGCATGAGCGACTCCTGACGCGCCGGCGCCGCCTGCGCTGGCCGCGGCGCTGACCGCGCCCGCCGGCCGCCCTGCGCCCGCGACGCCCGCGGCCGGCTTCCCCTCCATCGAGAGATGCGTTCCCTTGGCCACTGCCCTCGCGAACTCGCTCGGCTCCGGCGCGCGGTCTGGCTCGTACTTCTCGCCCCGGCGCCAGGCGTGCAGGCGCCCGAGCAGCTCGGCCGCGTCCTCGCGCTCCCCTGGCGCGCATGGATGCCCGCCGTGATTGCCTCCACCAGCGGCTCGTCCTCGGGGCACGCGGGCTCGAGCGGAGCGGGCTCGCCCTCGGTCTTGAGCGCGTAGGGCGACGCAAGCGGGGAGGAGGCGACGTCGAACGGCGTGCGCCCGGAGTACATCTCGTACAGGACGCTGCACAGGGCGTAGACGTCCACCGACGGGGATCGCCTGAGCTCGGCCACCCCGGGGACGTCGCGGGTGAGCATCTCGGGCGCGGCGTACTCGGGCGTGCCGTTGCGCCAGACGTCGTTTCTCATCGTGAAGGACGCGTCCTCGCGCTCGATGCTCGAGCTCCCCAGGTCGACGTGTGAATTGCTCGCCCGCATCGGTGCCTGGCTCCAATGCGGGCGAGGCCGGGAAGCTCGCAACCTTGATTTGAGCTCCGGTAAAACGCGCGGGAATCGGGGAGGGTCGGTAATCCTGCACCGGAATCGGGGAGGGTCGGTACTCGCGCACGGGAATCGGGGACCGTCGGTAGCCACTGCGCTAGAATCGACGACCGTCGGTACCGACCCTCCTGGATTCACGTGCGAAGAAGGGCGCTTCTCACCGGAAACCACGACCGTCGGTAGCCGTTGTGCCGGAAACCCGGACCGTCGGTACCGACATTCCCGGATTCCCGTGCACGATTACCGACGGTCTCGGTTTTTCGTGCAGCTGAATCCGCTGCGGCACTGCTTCTTTGTGCGATGACTTTACTGATGGCCCAGCAGGCCCTAGCGCCGGGCCTCAGCCGCGAACCCCAGCCTCGAGCCGCCTACCTCGCCGTGCGCATGACTAGGAACCTGGTCGAGGACCCCAGCAGGATCTGGTCGGCGTTCTGGATGGCGACGGGGCGGCCCGGCTCCACACGGATCGGCTTCCTCCTCTACGCGGGCGACCCACCGGGGACGACCCAGGTCCCGTTGGTGGAGCCGAGGTCCTCGAGAAGCCACTGCCCGTCCACGAGCCGCACGCGCGCGTGTCGGCGCGATACGTCCGGCCCCACGTCGGCTATAGAGTCGCCATCGCAGGGGATTGACCCGATGACGGTGCCCTCGGGCCCTCGCGAGACCTCGTAGATCGGCGGCTTCGCGCAGCTGCCGACGGCGCGAAGAAGGCCGAGCCCCTCGGGCGCGGGACTCTCCGCGCGCTTCTTTCCCTTGACGATCGAGGGCGGGGGAGTGCGGACGCTCGCTCCCAACCTGCGATCGGCGTAGCCCCGGGCTTCCGAGGCCGCGAGCGCCGGGTCAGCAGTGACGCCGGCGGCGATGAACAAAAGGACCAGGAGCGTTGCCCGGCTGCGGCTGTCCAGCTCGCCGGCGCCGGCAACCCGGGCACAGGCGTTGCGGTGCACGAGGGCGTCGCGCCCGCACGCAGAGAGGCTCTCCTCCATGCGCGCTGTGCCCGGGCCGCGTCTGACTTCGGCCATCCCGGGCGTCTGTCCCGAAGGTTGCCTTCCCCGAAGGCAGCCTGTCCCGGAGGCGGCCTGCCCAAAATAGCGCCCCCAAGCGTCGGTCTCTGTGTCCAGCCCTCCGCCGGTCGGAGCGTTCACAAGTTGCGCAACAACCTGCGCGCGGCCACGCGTATGCTGGCCCAGAACAGCCAAGCAAGGAGGAAAGATGTGCTGCAACAACTGCGGCGCCGAGCTGGACGGCGACGCGCTCTTTTGCACCCAGTGCGGCGCCCCCGTCGATCGAGGCGGGCAAGAAGTCTCGGCCGCGGAGCCGGCGCCCGCGACGGAGGAGACCCTCGCCACGGGGACTGTCCCGGCCCCGCAGACGACCCCGGCCTCGCAGACGACCCCGGCCTCGCAGCCCGCTCCCTCCACGCAACTGGCGCACGCCGCGGGGGAGCAAGAGGCCTGGGACACCGCCCACTCGAGCCACGCGCTCAAGGTCTGCGTCATGTCCGCCGGCTGGGACACCTCCTCGGGCGCCTCGAAGCTGCCGGTCCACGTGACCGGCACCGACCTTGACGGCAACGATGTCGACGAGGTCGCCTACGTGGACTCCGCGGGCGACGGGATCTCGCTCGTCCAGGGCGACTACACGCTGAGCGTCGCGGCTTCGCCCCTCGGCAGCGAGGGGGACGTCTGGGGCGTCCCGCAGGGGACGATTCAGGTCACGGTCGGTGACGCGCTCGGCAAGGACGAGCCGGTCGATGTGAGCGGGGACGCGCAGATCCCGCTTGGCGACCCTCTCGACGCCGCGGACGTGACCGAAGACCAGATTGCGGCGGCGCGCGACTACGCAAAGAAGGGCGGTAGCGAGACCCCGGACGCGGCCGACGCCCTCGCGAACACTGCGACCACGCGCCGCGACGACGCCGCCCAGAAGCGCCGCGCAGAGGCCCTCGAGGCGACGCTCGCGTCGCTGCACTCGGTCTCCATGCCGGTGAGCTACCGCGACCCCGGCGCTTTTCCCCAGGTCCCGTACGGCTACCCCGCGGCGGACATCAAGGCGACGTGGAAGTAACCCGCCGTCGACGGCACGGACGACGCGTCCTGCGCCTTCAACTCGGCGAAGAAGGGAGCCGCAGAGAAGCTCCTCTCCGAGAGCACCTCCGTGACGCAGGACAACGGGAATCAAATGACCACCGAGTACAGCGCCACGGGGACGGCCGTCGGCGGGAGCATCGTGGGCGTGCGGACCGCGCGGCTCTCGCACCAGACGACGACGCGCGGGTTTTGGCGCATCACGGGCGAGTTCTGGGACCTCTCCTGCGGAAAGAAAGCTAGCTTCTCGGACGTTTGCCAGGGCGTCTACGGGAAGTCGCGCGACGAGGTCTCCGCGCTCGCCGCGCAGGCGATCGCCAAGTGCGTGAATGCTCCCGACTCCAAGGGCTCGTTCCCGGATCAGCTGACCTCCGACAACCTAAGCAAGACTGTCTCCGACGACTCGCGCTACTACGGGACCCCGGACGGGCTGGTGATCGCCATTTGGGCGGGCGAGTACGGCTGCATGGCCTGGGACGCGCACGAGATCGTCGTTATACCCGCCGCCGGGAGCTCGCATGCGCGTGCCCCTGACCGGCCTGACCAT
>OLWU01000379.1_pt1 | contig 11637 bp, 8 predicted proteins | sample 1673351 | NCBI WGS metagenome assembly OLWU01 (sample SAMEA103958109, study PRJEB25191) | human gut metagenome | biome: human-associated habitat [ENVO:00009003]; feature: intestine environment [ENVO:2100002]; material: feces | place: Germany | collected 2013/2015
AGCATCCTTGGTGGTGTAGTCGCCTCCCGGAGAGTAGTAGTAGTCGAAGCTGTGGGTCACATTGTCGGAATAGTTGAAGACATATTCAAGTATGACCTCGGAATTGTTGCCGTTGAAGACATCAGCATAGTTTGAGATCAGAGAATAACCCAACTCCTTCACTTTGTCCGCGGCCGCGACGACCTTGTCATAACGTTTGGCGTACAGCATCGCCCTTGTCATGAAGGCATAGGCCGTACCTTTATTCAGCCTTCCGTTCGCTTTTTCTTTCTCAGGCAGGTTCGCGGCGGCGAACTCAAGGTCGGATTCGATGAAGTTCCATCCTTCCTCCTCTGTCGAGAGAGCCTTGTTGGCCGTGATGGCGCTCAGATCCTCGTCATAGATGATGACATCCTTGTACCTCTTGACAAGGTCGAAGTAGAACCATGCGCGCATGAACCTCAGCTCGGCCGAGAGTCTCGTCTTGTCCTCACCGGACATCTCACCGTACTTCTCCAGATAGTTCAGACCCTGGTTGGTCTTTCTGATCGCGCTGTACATCGTGTCCCAGTAGCCAAGGTACGCGGACACGTAGTTGGCTGTCAACACAGATCCCCCGTAGGCGATCTCGCTCGGTATGTAGCACAGAGCGTTGAAGTTGTAGGAGCCGTACTTCAACTGGTCGGTGAGGGCGTCGGTCATGCCGGCCGCACACTGTCCGGAGTTGGCGTCGGCCATGTCCAGGATGTAGCTATAGATGTAGTTCACTCCATATTCCGCATTCGCGGTGGTTTTCCAGAGCATCTTGTCCGAGACGCTGTCGGTCGGAGTCATGTCGAGGAACGAGTTGCAGGAGGACACCCCCATCGCCACGGCGATTCCCGACACTGTCAAAATCAGATTCTTAATGTATTTCATATCAAGCTGTCCTTTTAGAATGATAATGTCACACCACCCATCAAGAGGCGCTGCTGAGGATAATAACCGTTGTTCACGCCCGGAGACTCAGGGTCGATTCCCTTAGGAAGACCATCGATGGTGAATATGTTCTGTCCCTCGACGAACAGCCTGAGGGAAGACACGCCAAGATGGCTCATCCATTTCTTCGGCAGGGTGTAGCCAAGCTGCGCTGACTTCAGACGGACATATTTTCCGTCCCTCCACCAGAATGAGCAGCTTACACCGTTGTCACCACCGTGTCCCGGAGAGCCGAGGGTTAGACGCGGGAAGGTACCGTCAGGATTGTCCACGCTCCATGCGTTCTCCACAAGATAGAGAGGAGAGTTTCCTCCCTCCTTGAAAGTCTGAGTCCAGATCGTGTTGTCATCATAGCCGTTGTAGTACGTTCCGGTAAGGGAAACGTCGAACAAGGCGCCGCCGGTGAACTGGGCATTGAAATCAAAGCCGTTCCACTCGAAATTGAGGTTCAGGCCGAATGTCAGCTCAGGCCTGTTGGAACGTCCGAAATAGCCCCAGTCGTCGTAGTCGATCTTGCCGTCGCCGTTGATGTCCACGAACTTGATGTCGCCCACGTTAGGGCGTGATCCCCACCAGGCGGAATTGTCAATCTCCTCCTCGGAGCGGAACAGCCCGTCGGTCTTCCAACCCGTGATGGAGCCATAGGTCTTGCCGACAATCTTCCTGTTGTCGCTGACCTCAGGATTGTCCTTGTACTTGATCCATCTGGTCTTTGAATATGTCAGGCTGGCGCTCACCCCGTAGAAGAACGGCTTGCCGCCGAGAGAGAACTGATTCTTGTGAGTGACCATGAGGTCAACACCCTTGGCGTCGATCGCAGGATAATTGATGTAGGTCGGATAGTACCCACCCATGGAAGCCGGGAATCCGGAGCCCTGGCCGGTCAGGATGTCATAGGTGTAGTTGTAGAATCCGTCCACCTCCATGCCCAGAAGCCCGTCCCACAGGGTCGCGTCGAATCCGACGTTGTAGGAAAGGTAACGCTCCCATGACAAGTTGAGCGACGGCACGACATCCGGCTTATAGGCAGGATTGAAGGCAGCGCTTCCGTCAACCATCCTGTAGCCCACCTTCTGGCCATAGCGCGAGTAGGTGCTGAGGAAGGCATATTCAGGAACACCGTCGTTTCCAAGCATTCCGACGGAGGCCCTGATCTTCAAGTCATTGAGAAAATCAGCAGATTTCATGAAATTCTCATTGGAGATTCTCCACGCGACGGATGCTGAAGGGAAGAAGCCCCAGCGGTACTTGTCCATTCCGCTGAAGAGGTACGAGCCGTCCTCGCGTCCCGAAAGTTCGATGAGGTACCTGTCCGCGAAGTTGTACTTGAGTCGGAAGACTCCGCCGACGCTTCTGGACGCTCCGCTGCTTCCGGAGACAGGGTTCTTGGTCGGGTTGCCCTGGCTGATTTCCGGGAGCGAGGCGAAAGGAAGATCCTTGACGTAGGCCGCGAGACTGTTGCTCTTGGTGTCACGGATCTCCATGAGCGCCAAGGCCTCCACGCTGTGCTTGCCGAAGGTGTTGGAATATTCAAGACTGGCCTGTCCCACCATCTGCTGCCAATAGGACGTTCCCTCTCCGAGGTTTATGCCGTTGTCCACTCCCCTTGGGTCATTCTTCTTCGAATATGCTCCGTCCACGAAAGCCATCGTGCTGTAAGGGGTGTTCAGATTCTTGTTGTAGGAGTTGCTCCAGTCATAGACACCGGCAACCTTGGCGACCAGTCCGTCCACACCTGGAATGTCATAGGCCAGCGTGGCGTTGACCGAAAGATCCATCGAGCGGGTCTTCTTGTAGCCTGACTCATAGATGGCGGCGAGAGGACTCTGAGGAAGTCCGGTGTTCTTCTTGATCGTCGAAGTGTACATGCCCTCGTACCTCTCCGGGAGATACGGATGCATCACGATAGTCTGGTTTGCCACCGACAGCCATCCCAGCTCGCTGTATCCGCCGTCCGTGCCTCCCGAGGCATAGCCCGGAGTGTCCCTGTGAGCCAGCGTACCCGACAGGCCCAGCTTGAAATGCAGCCTGGAAGTGATGTCCGAGTCAATGTTGGATCTCAGGTTGTAGCGCTTGTAGGTGAAGTTGTCGATGTTACCGTCCTGCCCGTAGTAGCCGAAAGAGGTGTAGTAGCGGGCCTTGTCGCTTCCTCCGGTCACGGTCACGTTGTGCTTCTGCGTGAATCCGGTGCCGAACACCTTGTCGATGTAGTTCACGTTGTCCCAACCGTCGGTAGGGTCGCCGTTGGTCATCGCGGCGACATTCTCCGAAGTAAAGTACGGATTGTACTGGGAGCGGTCGGTGATGGCTCCGCTGGCCAGCTGGTCCATCATGTCCGCCATATTATATAAGTAGGCGAACTGCGGGCCGTTCATGAACTCCGGGAAATTAGCGTTCATCGACACACCGAACGAGGCGTCATAGGTGATGGAGGTCTTCTCCTTCGCTCCCCTCTTGGTCGTGATGATCATCACGCCGCCCGCGCCTTTCAATCCGTACACAGCGGCAGACGCTCCGTCCTTGAGGACAGAGATGCTCTCGATGTCATTAGGATTGATGTCGTTGATGTCACTCACCGGAAATCCGTCCACAACGTAGGCGATTCCGTAGATCGAGCCGCGCAGACGCAGGGAAGCCTGATCCTGACCAGGTTCTCCGGACTCCTGCACAGAGGAGATGCCCGGAAGACGCCCGGCAAGAATCTGAGAGACGTTCGAGGCCGGAGCCTTCAGGACCTCGTCCCCCTTGATCGCCGAGACCGCTCCCGTCAGGGATGATTTCTTGGATGTACCGTAACCCACGACAACCACCTCGTCAAGATAGGTAGTGTCCTCTTTCAGAGTCACGTTCAAAACCTGCACGGTTCCGTCACATAGTTTCCGGAACGATGTCATGCCCAGACACTGGAACTCCAGCGTCTGTCCTTTTGCGACGGAAATCACATAGCTTCCGTCCGATCCGGTCATCGTGCCGTTCGTGGTTCCGGCCACAACGACAGAGACACCGGGCAGCGGTTGCCCGTTCTGGTCTGTCACCCTACCCTTGACGGAAGGCTGCGCCGACACGTTTCCAGAGAACAGGGAAAACGACAGAACCGACACAAGCACCACCTTTAGGAAAGGGAATGAATAATTCGATGTTGCTTTCATAAAAGAATGCGTTGTTATTAATAATAGTGTCATCTATCCACAAAGGTTAGCCTAACATTTTTACAAAGTTATAATGTTTCATCAAATATTTAACAAATAAATTAATAAATATTAAAATAATTTAAGAAATAAATTCTTACCTTTGCGAAGACAATATTTACTAAGTTATCTTTTAAGGATTACTAAGGATTACTTAAGGATCACCTATCACATAAAGAAAGCACCATGACAGACAGAAGAACTTTTCTGAAGAAGGCCGGAATCGCCGCCGCGACCGCTGTGGCGGCTCCAATTGCCGCCAACGCTATGGGAATGGCCTCGAAGAACGGTAAAGACCTCAGGCTCAAGGCCGACGAGAGCATCAACAGCAGGCTGATCGTCCCTCACGGGAATGCCCTCCCCATCACCGGCACATTCCTGGACGAGATCTCGCATGACATTCCGCACCAGAACTGGGGCGAGAAAGAATGGGATCTTGACTTCCGTTACATGAAGGCGATGGGCATCGACACCGTGATCGACATCCGCTGCGGTTACCGCAAGTTCATCACCTATCCGTCACCTTACCTTCTTAAGAAGGGGTGCTACATGCCTTCGACCGACATGATCGACATGTTCTGCCGCCTCGCCCAGAAATACGGCATGAAGTTCTGGCTCGGACTGTACGACTCCGGAAAATACTGGGACACAGGCGACATGTCCTACGAGGTCGAGGCGAACAAGTACGTGATCGACGAGATCTGGCAGCGCTACGGCAGCAAGTACGACAGCTTCGGCGGCTGGTACATCAGCGGCGAGATCAGCCGTGCCACCAAGGGCGCGATAGAGTCCTTCCGCACGATGGGGCGCCAGTGCAAGGAGGTCTCGGGCGGACTGCCGACCTTCATCTCCCCGTGGATCGACGGCAAGAAGGCGGTAGACGCGGCCGGCGGCAACCTGACCAAGGAGCAGGCCGTCTCGATAGAGCAGCACGAGAGGGAATGGAACGAGATCTTCGACGGGATCCATGAATATGTCGACGCATGCGCCTTCCAGGACGGACACATCGACTACGACGAGCTTGACGCGTTCTTCTCTGTCAACAAGAAGCTGGCGGACAAGTACGGGATGCAGTGCTGGACCAACGCCGAGAGTTTCGACCGGGACATGCCGATCCGCTTCCTCCCGATCAAGTTCGACAAACTGAGGATGAAGCTTGAGGCGGCGAAGCGCTGCGGCTACGACAAGGCCATCACCTTCGAGTTCTCGCACTTCATGAGCCCTCAGTCGGCCTACCTTCAGGCGGGACATCTCTACGACAGGTACATGGAATACTTTGACATGCAATAAGCGATGGACAAAAGCATAAATATGACCCGGATAGTGTTCCTGGCCATCGTGGCGGCGATAGGCGGAATCCTGTTCGGCTACGACACCGCCGTGATCTCCGGCACGACCGAGATCGTGAAGAACCAGTTCCGGCTGACGACGATCGCCGAAGGGTGGTACGTGGGCTGCGCTCTGATCGGCTCGATTCTGGGCGTGATGACGGCCGGAATGATGAGCGACCATCTCGGCAGAAAGAAGACGATGCTCATCTCGGCTCTGATGTTCAGCGTCTCGGCCATAGGCTGCGCCGTCTGCGGCGACTTCAACCAGCTGGTTGTCTTCAGGATCATAGGAGGATTCGGCATAGGAATAGTCTCGATCGTCTCGCCGATCTACATCTCGGAGATCGCTCCGGCGCAGAAAAGAGGCTCCCTCGTGTCGCTCTACCAGCTGGCCATCACGATAGGGTTCCTGATGGCCTACCTGATCAACTACTTTGTCCTGAAAGGCGCCGACGTGACCTCCACCTCGACGGATCTCTGGACAAGAATATTCAATTCCGAGTACTGGAGGGGAATGCTTGGCTACGAGACTGTTCCGGATCTTCTGTTCCTCCTCGTCATATTCCTTATCCCCGAGAGTCCGCGCTGGTTGATCACCAAGCACAAGGAAGATAAGGCCGCAAGGATCCTCGGCGGGATATTCACATCCCAGGAGGAAGTGGCAAGGCAGATCGAACAGACCAGAGCCTCGATCGCCGGCGAGACCAAGTCCGAATGGCGGACTCTTCTGGAGCCGGGAATATTCAAGGCTGTCCTCATCGGCTGCGCCATCGCCATCCTCGGCCAGTTCATGGGAGTGAACGCCGTGCTGTACTACGGCCCCAAGATATTCAGTGACGCAGGGTTGTCAGGCGAGAGTTCGATGTTCTCGACCGTCCTTGTGGGGATCGTGAACATGCTCACGACGGTCATCGCCCTCCTGGTCATCGACAAGGTCGGCCGCAAGCAGTTGGTCTGGTGGGGTGTGGGCGGAATGATCCTCTGTCTGCTGATGATAGGCCTGTACTTCTGCTTCCCGCAAAGCCTTCCGACCTGGTTCCTGCTGACGTTCTTCCTTCTGTACGTTTTCTGCACGGCGATTTCCATAAGCGCGGTTGTTTTTGTACTTTTGTCAGAGATGTACCCTAACAGAGTGCGTGGACTCGCGATGAGCATCGCCGGACTGGCCCTATGGATCGGCACCTACCTGATCGGCCAGCTCACGCCGTGGATGCTGGAGACACTCACTCCGGCAGGCACATTCTTTCTCTTCGCCGCCATGTGCGTCCCTTACCTTCTCATAATGTGGAGACTGGTTCCGGAAACTACAGGCAAGACTTTGGAAGAGATTGAGGAATACTGGACAAAAGGAAAATAAAGCGGATGGTCAAATATTTCAGCGAGAACCTCTCGGACAAGAATTCCATAATCAAGCAAAAGATTCTGGAACTGTGCATGAACTCGGGCGATTTCAGCATCGCAGATTTCGCCCGTGAATTGAACTGCAGCGTCCCGACCACCACCAAGATAGTCGGGGAACTGATTGATGACGGATGGTTGGAGGACCTTGGAAAAAAAGGCTCGGCCAGCGGGCGGAGACCAAGCATATTCGGTCTCAATCCGGAGGCCGGGTTCTTTGTGGGAGTGGATCTGGAAAGAAACCACGCCAACATCATGACAATGGACTTCAAGGGACAGACACTGTCCTATGACGAGGATGTCGAGTTCACCCTGAGGAACACGGAGGATTCCTGCAGAAAGCTTTGCGGACTCATCCGGAAAACCCTTGAGGACAATGGGCTTGGCTCCGAACGCATGCTTGCGTGCAATATTGACCTTACCGGACGGGTCAACACCGCTTCCGGCTACAGTTTCACGTATTTCATCAACGAGGACAAACCGCTGAGCGCCATTCTTGAGGAAGACCTCGGAGTTCCGGTAGCCCTCGACAACGACTCCAGGGCAATGACTTACGGGGAGTTCCGCAGCGGAATCGCCAACGGAGAGAGGAGCGTGCTGTTCATCAATGTCGGATGGGGACTCGGCATGGGAATGATCCTGAACGGCGACCTGTACTATGGCAAGTCCGGTTTTTCCGGAGAGTTCGGACATTTCCCGTTTCTGGACAACGGACAGATCTGCCGCTGCGGAAAGATCGGCTGTCTGGAGACCGGAGCCTCCGGCTCGGCTCTCCAACGGATAGTGACGGAGAAACTGGAGGCGGGATGCCCGTCTATGCTGGCTGACAAATACAAGACAGGAAAAGAACTGACGCTCAACGACCTGCTTGGAGCCGTCGAGGAAGAGGATGTCGTGGCGATCGATGCGATGGGAGAGATCGGCACTACCCTCGGAAGAGGCATAGCCGGACTGATCAACATTTTCAATCCGGAAATGGTCATCCTTGGCGGGAAACTGACCGTCGGCGGGGACTATCTTATGCTTCCTGTACGAGCGGCGATCAAGAAATACTCCCTTAACATAGTGAGCAAGGACACCACCATCGTGTTCTCAAAACTCGGGCGCAAGGCAGGATCGCTCGGATGCTGCATGCTCGCACGCACAAGGTTTCTGGGGTTGATGTAGGCTTCGCTTCAATCAATCCGATCCCGCCCCGTCACCACAAGGTGACCTTTCCTGCAGCCCCGAGATCAAGCGTGGCGGACTCGACTCCCAAAGCGCGGAAAACCCGGCGCATCGAGCGCAGTGACATATCATCTCCTCTCTCCAGTTTGGACACCTGAGACTTCTTGACTCCCATCCTCTTCCCAAGTTCCTCCTGGGTCAGATTCTGATCCAAACGCCGCTCCCGGACAACCTCTCCAAGTCTGAAGGCATTGACCGCATCTGTGACCTCCTTTTCGAAGGTGTCCCTTTCCGGAGTCCCAATCTTACCAAAATGCTCATCAAGAACCTCCTCCAACGGATATAATTTCATTTCAGCCATAATCGTTTATCTTTCATTAAAATAAGACTTCATAATCGTTTCCGCTTTCGCAATCTCCTTATGCGGAGTTTTCTGTACCTTTTTGACAATTCCGTGAGTGACTACCACCAACATTTCCTTTCTCGTGTCCCAAAACGCGAACAAACGATAAGTCATATTGCCATAGAGGGTACGGAATTCCCAAATCTTGGTTCCTGTCAACTTTTTAAACAAATCAGCATCACGCTCACCATCTACAACTCTACGAATATTGTAGTAGATTTTATTTGCGGCAGGACGGGGCAATGATTCTATAAAATCACGTGCGTCCTCCATCAACACCAATCTTAACTTCCCACAAGCCATCTTTCAATGCAAAAATAATAAAAGTTTCCAAAATGCGACACCGTTCCGGAATTATTTTTCAGTCAATTCCGAACCGGACAAAAAGCAATTTATGCGATTTGTCACAACCGACCAAACATCACAGGGGGTAACAACCGAACTTTTTATGTTTCTTTGCAATTATATATGTTTTTTATCCTCTCGTTGAATTTTACGGGAATTTTACGTAATATTACATTATGTAATTTTACATAATGTTGTTTTACATTATGACAGCATTATGTCGGAAACGACCAACTGAAGCAGATCAATGACTTGATTTTAAGAGACTGGCTTCGCAAATACATTTAGTTTATGAATCTTACGGTGATATTAGTTTTGATCTCGGCGGTGGCGGTGGCTGCCGTGGTGGCGCTGCTTGTCGTCATTCAGAGGAATGCGGCGGAAAGGCAAAGGATTGCCAAGGAACATGAGGACGCGGAGGACGATCTCCGGAGGCGGCTGATGGAACTGACCGGAGAGAAGGCGGCGCTGGAAAGCACACTCAAGGCCAGGGATGAATATGAAAGCCGGCTCAGGGAGGAGCAGGAGAAAGCGCTTGAAACGCAAAGGCAAGCTCAAGAGAAAGCTATGGCCGCCCAAAGGGAAATCCAGGAAAAGGCGATGGCGGAGCAGAAGGAGGCGCAGGAAAGGGCTTTGAATATGCAGAAGGAGCAGCATGCAAAAGAACTTGAGAATATGAAGGATGCGTTCAAGGCCCTGTCGGCGGACAACAGTTCCGAGTTCAAGAGGCAGAGCGCGGAGTCGATCTCCGATCTTCTGAAACCGATACAGGAGAAGTTCGCCGAGTTCGGCAAGGCCGTGCAGGAGTCCAGAAAGGAGGCCGTGGAGCAAAGCGCGCAGCTGAAAGAGCATATTCACAATGTGATGGAGCGGTCGCAGGCGGTGGGAGACGAGGCCAGGAACCTGGCGAACGCGCTGACGGGATATTCAAAGGTGCAGGGGGACTTCGGCGAAATGCTGTTGACCGATGTGCTGAAGAACGCCGGGCTGGTGGAAGGCGTGCACTTCTTCACCCAGAGCGTGATGACGGACGAGGCTGGGCATGAGATCAAGAGCGAGGGCGGCAGGACGATGATCCCGGACGTGATGGTGCTTTACCCGGACGACACGACCGTCATCATCGATTCAAAGGTCAGTCTGAACTCTTACAAGGAATATATCAACGCGGAGAAGGTGGAGGATCGAGTAAGGCTCGCCAAGGCCCATGTCGAGAGCGTCCGCAAGCATGTGGACGAGCTTAAGACCAAGGACTACGCCTCGTATATTCCGGAAGGGAGGCGGAAAGTGAACTACAATCTGATGTTCATCCCGGTCGAGGGGGCGTTCAGGCTTATGCTGGAGGAGGATCCGATGCTCTGGCAGGTGGCCAAGGACAACAATGTGTTGATCGTGAGCCAGATGACTCTCGTGATAGTTCTGAATATGATCCAAATGGCATGGAAGCAGGCGAACCAGGAGAAGAACATCGCCGAGGTTTACAAGACAGCCGAGGAACTGATGAGCCAGCTCAGCGGCTGGATGGAGAGCTATGTGGCGATCGGAACCATGCTCGGCAAGGCCCAGACTGCCTACGAGACCTCGACCAAGAAACTGACCGAGTCCAACCAGAGTGTCGTCAAGAAGATCCAAAAGCTGGAGAAACTCGGCCTCTCCCCCAAGAAGTCCCAGGCCAAAATAAAACCCGGAGCCCGTAAAACCGGCCCCGAGTCCATAATTCCACCCGAGCTATCACCAACTTCCTCCCAAGACACCGAATAAGCCTCTCATTTGCCCAGTCTCGTGAGCAAGACCCGGTCTTCCACGCACCAAAGCGCCTTACAGCCCAGTCTCGTGAGCAAGACCTATATATTTGCTCACGGAGATCTATCCTGTAAAGGCTAATTATTATATAACTAATGATCTTCCTTCCCCACAGCGCTACAGCCTCACATCAATCAGATTCGGGTAATGGTCTGTGATCCCGACAGTATAGCTCTCCATTATGCAGTCGAACACCTTGACTTCGGTCTTGCCGCTCGGATCGTAGATCAGACAGTGATCAATCGCTCCTGAGGTACGGTCTTGCCCGCGTCTGCGGCTGTCAACGGAATATCCGTCCGAGGGTCCGCAGATATGATGACCATTGTGCGTGTCGCCGTATAATGTGGCGGCTTTGTAGCAAGGCACATAACCGCCCTGGATAAACTGCTGGATGGGGACAGTGTCCTCCTCGCAGTTCATGTCACCGACCACGAACACCGGAATGTCTCCGAACTTGGCCCTCATGATATCCGTCTCCGCCATGACCAGACGAAGTTGTGAAGCCCTCGCCATCGTGCTGCCGGGCTGAGCCTTGTCACTCTTCCACCACAGATGACCACAACAAAGCTATCCTTAGGCAGTCGGCGCAGCAGTTTCAGGGCCAGGGTCGTCATCGGCCCGCAGCCAATGGAGCCGCTCATCACCAGCACCATCTCCCCCTGCTGGGGCAGGTGCAGCAACCGCCGGGCCACATTCCGGTCCACATGGGCGGCCATTGCCGGGTTGGTGGGAATACCCAGCGGCAGCAGACGATCCTCCGGGATGCCCCGGGCGGTAAATTCCGGGATCAGCCTCTCATCCGGAATGACCCAGTAATCGGGCGTGATCTCATCCACGCAGGGGCTGCAGGTGTAATCGGTAGCGATAAAGTAAAACGGCTTTTTATATTCATATTTCCGGCGCAGCCTGGTCAGCATCTCCGCCGGGAACACATGCGGCGTCACTATGGCGTCAAACCCGCCCGAAAGCAGGTCGCGGTACAGCTGTGGCACACAGATGGCATTCATCTTGTATTCAAAGGAGGTCTCGTCCTCCCCCAGCACTCGCT
>OLWU01000384.1_pt1 | contig 11563 bp, 8 predicted proteins | sample 1673351 | NCBI WGS metagenome assembly OLWU01 (sample SAMEA103958109, study PRJEB25191) | human gut metagenome | biome: human-associated habitat [ENVO:00009003]; feature: intestine environment [ENVO:2100002]; material: feces | place: Germany | collected 2013/2015
CTCATGCTTACGAGTGAAACAGAGCCATCATAGGCAAGGCTGCCTTCAAATCCGTAGCTTCCCGGTGATGATATATTGAGATTCAATGTAATTGTATCTCCGGCTCTTACTGTTCCAGGACCTGTAAGTGCCGCAGATGCCGCATTGACATCTGTTTTCTTAAATCCGCAAATCACACAGAGTGTGAATACAACTATAAAAGTAAGAATCTTATTTATTTTCTTCATTGGTAGTTATTCCCTTCCAAGTATTTTTGCTTTTACTTTGATAAAATCGGTAATATTGACTTTTCCGTCATTATTCATATCTGCTGCCTGTTTCTGTATGTTGGACAATGATGATCTTCCAAGTATACTCTGTTTAACCGCAATCAAATCAGTGATATTGGTTTTTCCATCACCGTTCGTATCCCCGGTGACGATGATATTATAAGACTTGACTACTTTATTATTGTTAATTACGCATAACTGCATTCCGGTTCCTACCGACACATTTCCAGACTGTTTTACATTGTTTTTCCTGATTTCACAATATTGCTTTTCATTGATACTCTGCAAAAGTGAATTAACATTTGTTCCGGATTTGATACTTCTGGCAATGTTTCCTGACTGGTCAATACTTACTTTAGATGAAGTTGCCTGAGCAGGTAGCTTCACCGCCGGTTTATTTATTGTGAAGTTAATTTTCCTGCTTCCGGTGTAATAGCCTTTTCCGGTTATGGTTACTGTTGCTGTTCCCGGATTAATATGATTACTGTATGAAACTGTATAATCCGTTCCGTTAGTAAGTGTTATTCCTTTATACTTCACGGTAACAGAAGGTGTTATTTTTTTTCCGGTATATGTCTGTGCTGCAATACTGCCTATTGTTGCACGGCTGAGAGGGGTTGTTACTCTTACTTTTGCATAATTTGTTGTTGTAGTTTCGGTATATCCGTTCTTAGAGACCGTGACATTGCAGTAATAGTATTTTTCTCCGTTTTTGCCTGTTGCAGGTGCATATTTTGCAGATGTGGCATTGGCTATTGGGATTCCTGAAGCGGTCTTTGAAGATGCTTCGTACCACTGGTATGTGTATGTTGCTGCCAAATCTATATTGGTTACTGTTGCAGCGAGTTCAACTCTGCTGCCGATTTCTATATTTTTGTCACCGATAGACGATAATATTGGCTTATCAGGTTTTACGATGACTTCAGGTTCCTTGCCTATTATCAATGCCGGTGACTGGAATGCTGTCAGTTCCCTTCCTGTACTCTGCAATGGATTTCTGGCATAAGCTGTTACCCTGACATAGTATGTCTTGTTCTCATCATAATCCGGCATATTAAAAGTATTGGTATATGATTTATAATAGCCATCATTTACATCTTTTGATTCTGATATGTACACATGATACATTGTATCTATATATTTATCAGGAAATGTATAAGCATCCCACTTAATTGTATTGGTATCTTTATTATATGTAAGATTAGCAATTGGCTCACACCTTACATACATTGGGTTAAACGCTATTCCCTTTCCCTGTTTATAGACATTATCTTCTATTACATACGGAATTATCTGATATATCACCTGAGTGTTTTCTGCAATTGATTCCACATCATCAATGTATGAATCTACGTCTTTGGCATCTATTGTAACTGTATCCTGATTTGTTATTATACGTTTTACATAATATCCTGATGCATTTTTAACTTTGTCCCACGTAAGTTTAAATTTCTTGTATTCATCATTATTAATGTGTCCGTTTGTTGGATTATTAAGTTTTTTATTACCAACATAACGCGAACTTTTTGAAGATTCTATATCCTTACTTCCATCATTAAATACCGTAATGATGGAATAATAGTATGCCTTGTTATACTTTGGCACATTATTATCTGTATATTCATTTGTAACCGCGGATGCTATTTCAGAGTAATTTTCTCCATCTTCCGAGCGTAATACTTTATAGCCCTTTGCACCACTGATTTTTTCCCATTTAACAGAAATTCCTGTTCCTGTGGATTCAACATTAGTTATTCTCGTTCTTGGAATGTCTATTGATATTTTCTTTACCTGCGACGGAGAAATAGTATCCATGCCATGACTGTTGTTATAGGCTTTCACATAATAGTAATATGTCTTTCCAAAAGCAAGACCGGTATCGGTGAAGGTCACATCCGTTCCATTATATACAAGTGAATAGTCCGCGTCTCCCTCAGCTTTTCTGTAAAGTGCATACCCTGTTGCATCGCTTGTCTTTTTCCATGTAATAACTGCTTTATCAAGTCCCGACTGTTCAGTACCCGTTATTTCCGAAGCCTCTATATCTTTTTTAGCTGTAGTAAATGCTTTAATACAGAAGTCCGCATCCGGATATCTGTCATAACTGTTTTCATTAATATCCACCCATCTGTTGTAATAATACAGATAACTGTGTCCCGGTGTTGTGGAATTAACCACATCCCAATATATATGATCATTATCTGCGGTCTGATATTCACTTATTGAATAATTAATTCCTGAGGCATTATCAAAAGTAACTACAACGGAGAAAGTATCTCCGCGATGTAATGTAATACTTTCAGGAAGCTCCGTTGTATAATATCCGGCATAAGTTGTTTTTCCTGTATAGGATGTAAGCAAGGTTCCGTTCTCCGGGGTTATGGTGCCTGCTTTAGTATCTACTTTGTAAATGTCAATCGTGTATGAAAGATTAGAATTGCCAACAGCAAAAGCCACACTTCTAAGGATCTCGTCGGTGCTTCCGTTTACCTTGAATATATTGGCAAATTTCTTCTCGTTCTTATAAAACGAAGCATTATTCTGGATAAAATGATTAAAAATCGTGCTTCCGTCATACTGATAATTATAATCATATGTATCTGCCGGAACGATTTCATATATAACCGCATTCATATTCTGGATACTTGATTCATAGTATGACATCCAGAAATATCCGTTATTGCCGGCACTGCTGCCCCAGCTGTTCTTAATTAACCATGCTCCGTTTCCCGGAGGGGTCTCATAACCATTCGCAGCAAACAGGGATTTATCAATATTGTCATCCCAGCCTACAATGGTTACTTCATGTCCCGAACCTGTTGGTTCGGAGTAGTATACATACTTATCTGAATATTTCTGATTGGTGGTATATATTGTACTTACGGCACCGTTTTCAATAATTGCCTGCTTGACAAGGTCACGTTCCTTCATATTGATATACTTCTGGCCGGTTAAAATATATGACACATCTTCTGCCTTAAAGGTATATGTTGTTTCCTTCGTATTTTCCTTATCCGAATATAATGCTTCAGGAACACTTTTCTGATTCATAACACCCGCCCACTTGCTAAGGGTCTTAAAAGCATACTGGTCATTGCCACCATTAGCAAAAGAATATGTCATGTTATAATTGGTTGACTTATCGCCCGTTGTACCGCCAAGTGGGTCTGTAAATGTGCTGTCATTGAATGTCATATATGCAAGTCCGAATTCTGACAAATCTATATCATCCGGGGATGACACATATCCGTGGGATAATGCGTAGGATTCCATTGCAGCACACGCACCGTATGCCCAGCAGATTCCAAGGCTTCCCTGATCCTTGACACTTGTCACATAGCCTCTGTCCACAGATGAATATGACGACGGAATAGCCGTGCTCCTTGCTAATCCATAAAATATTGCCGAATTTGCTACATATCTGCTTATATTGCCTGAATTACCTACTAAAGGTGCTTCAAAGCTATGCAGTACTGCCCCCGAATTGCCACTCCTCGTATCTGCTTCAACAGTATCTTTTACATTATTAACACCCTCTGCCGCTTTCGTTCCCATCGCGGTGAAATTAACCGATGATGTTACAGTAACTGCGGAAATAAGGACAGCCAATAATCTGTTCATTCTTCCTGCCATAAATTATCCTCCATATTCTGTTTTCTCTTGTCCCGTCCCTTAAACTGATATTATTATACAATAATTCCGGCAGGATGTCACATACTTCTTAACCTTTTTATTAGCTCTTTTGTTGCAAGTGATTGTGGTTTTCTCCCATCATATAAAAGACATATCAGACGTTTTGGCAGCTTATCTTTTAATTTTATAACGGTTACATTCCCACCCATCATACTTTCCGGTACAAAACCTATTCCAAGTCCTGATTTTACCATTGGCATAACCTGGTCCGTAGTTGCCGCAATTACATTAGGTTTAATATCCATTCCTTTTTCTCTGAAAAGTTCCTCATAATACTCCCTTGTTGCTGTCCCTTTTGAAAGAAAAATAACAGGATATTTTTCCAGTTCCTTAAGGCTTATTTCTTTATTATCAGGTATTCCAAACATCTTATGTGCTACGGGATATTCCGTGAATTCACAAAGATTTTCACAGGATAAAGAATCATTTTTGTTAATATTTATGGGTGTGGTTACAAGTGCCAGCTCCACCTCATCATTTTTAAGGCTTTTTATCGCAGATGGTGTTGACTCATTGGTTATCTGGACCATGACATTGGGAAAATCTCTCCTGTAGGCAGCAAGCACCGGCAGAAGGACTTCGTGTAATGCTATCTCACTGACTCCGATTTTGACACTGCCGCTATCCATTCTCTTAGTCTGTTCCAGTTCATGTTCCGCTAAGGATATCTGTTCAAAAGCAATATTTACCCTTTTAAAAAGCATTTCACCCTCCCTTGTAAGCTTAATTCCCTTTCTCGAACGGTAAAACACCTGTACTCCAAGCTGTGATTCCAGATTGTTCATAGCCCTTGTTATATTGGGCTGGCTGTTATCCAGAGCCTCTGCCGCCTTTGTAAAACTTCCGAACTTCACAACGTAATAAAATATCCTATAATAGTCATAAGTAATATTCATAAATCTCCTATATATCATTTTGATATGTTAAATATTATTTTTATACCTTTTACATATAGATATGTGATTATTATAATCTATTTCTAGAAATAATCAATGGTTCAGTTTTAAGTAGAAGGAGAAAAATTATGAACAAAGATTTAACAGTGGGAAATCCCGAAAATGTGCTGTGGAAGTTCTGTATTCCGTTGTTCGGAAGCATTATTTTCCAACAGTTATACAACATAGCCGATTCATGGGTAGCCGGAAAATTCATCGGTGAAAATGCTCTTGCGGCTGTTGGTAACAGTTATGAAATCACTCTTATTTTTATTGCATTTGCATTCGGCTGTAACATAGGCTGTTCCGTAATTACGGCAAGGTTTTTCGGAAGCAAGGAATACGGCAATGTCAAAACATCTGTTTACACATCAATGGTAACAAGTGCAGCTATATGTCTTATACTTATGTTTATCGGAATATTTGCAGGTGGTTCTTTGCTTCATGCCATAGGTACACCTACCAAAATTTATGATGATTCCAAATTATATCTTGATATATATGTATATGGTCTTCCTTTTGTATTTTTCTATAACATAGCCACAGGTATTTTTTCTGCTCTCGGTGACAGCAAAACGCCTTTCTATTTTCTTGCTGCATCCTCGCTTTCAAACATCGGCGTAGATATCCTTTTTGTAAAGGTATTCAATATGGGTGTTGCAGGTGTTGCATGGGCAACTTTCCTTTGCCAGAGTATAAGCTGTATACTTTCGCTTGTTGTAGTTCTTCGTCGTCTTCACAAAATCGAAACCGATGAGAAACATTACATATTCAATAAAAGCATTTTCGTACAGTTCATTATTATTGCAATTCCAAGTATTTTACAGCAGAGCTTCATATCAATCGGTAATATCGTTATCCAGAAAGTCATCAATGGATTTGGAACTGGCGTAATTGCCGGATATTCCGCAGGCGTCAAACTTAACAACCTTGTAATTACATCATTTACAACACTTGCAAACGGCGTCTCCAATTTTGCTTCCCAGAATATCGGTGCAGCAAAATTCGACCGTGTCAAAGCCGGTTTTAAGGCAGGTGTAAAATTAGTATGGTGCCTTTCACTTCCGCTTTGTCTATTATATGTCATATTTCCGAAGGCTTTACTTACCTTCCTTAGCAGCTTCCATCCATGCATCCTTTACATCCTGTGGAGCGTTCGATCCAATCATATCAAATGCTTTTTCATCAAAGTCTACTTCTTCCATATACGGATTTATATTTTCATTTTCCTGAACAACACATTCTGTACTAAATTGAGGGATATTATCCTGCTTACGTCTAGTTTCATACAGCACACCATTCATAGAATAATTAGAATTAATCTGCATAGTGCAAATCCTCCTTAGTACACATTAAATCTCAAACTCATTGTATTCCACGGAGAATTTGCCGAAGTGGAATTTGCTGTAAATGTTCCAGCTTCATATTCACTTCCTTCATATGTCCAAAGACAATAATATCCATCTACGATATTATCACTGTCAAGATACATCGGCTCTGTTGCTGTCAATGTCATTCTAACACCGTTAAAATATGCGTATCTGGTTTTAGCATACCCTACTTCTGCCGTTATTGCCTGAAACCATGTTCCACCATGATCTAAACGTGAGCCTACCTGCATTGAAGATGAAGAATTTTGAATAGTCTCCTGCCCTGCTTTTTCAGAGTTGATAAGCAGTAACTTAAATTGTGTTAAGGCTGGAGCCGGTGCATATAATTGTATTCCATCATCAGCTTCCATCAATTCCTGAGTGTATGTATCTAAGTCAAGTTCACTGAGACTTTCTATTTTTGTTGATTGAATCTTTTCAGCAGCACTAACTGGAACAACATTCGTAATCAATAATACTCCAAGTGCCATTACGCTTAATAACATTTTAAACTTTTTCATATTAATACATCCTTTCTCTTATTCTCTAACTCTCTTTGAATCAAGATTTGTATTTGTCAAGAAAAGTTTATTTTATGCTCTAGCTTCAAAAGACGGTCTATCCTGATCCAAATAATCTGGCATCTCTCTCAATTCGGAACTTCCATTTTCTTTTACTAAATTATATTCACTCCAATAAATAGAATAAAATTCATCTTTTTTTGCAAGTTCCGCTGGTGTCATCTCATAACCCCATCCGTTTCCAAGATTAGATAATACTTTTACTCCCTGATACTGAATTTCAGCACCATAACCACCAGAAGTTAAAATTGGGCAATTCAATGTCCCTCCTCCCGCTAGCACAAACTGCTTTTCCGCAAAATCGCTATTTTTTCCTTCCGCTTTCTCCAAAAAATCCAATAATGTTAATTCTCCACATCCTTTACATTTTTGATTACTGCCTTGGTTTTTCATTGTATTTTTAGCCTGTTCATATAATTGTTTTCTATCAGGTGCAACATCTGATAGATATTCTGCTCGTAAACAAAGAACCTGTTTGGAAATATATTCGGATTCTGTCTTATTTGTTGTCGTAGCTGCTTGTCGTGCCAATTCTCTAATCTCACTAACAAATTCAGCCTGCGTTTTTGAACTTTCCCCCTTTGTTGGAATATAAGACCAATTCGGTTCTCCGTTACTGCATGAGGAAATTAATTGCTCTTTTCCAATAGCTCCTATACCTGACAATGATATACTCATTAACTCGTCTCCTTAAATCATACTAGCGATAAGTAACTATCATCTTTCCACCAAATACAGTAAATCCATCCATCCCTGTATATTGTTGTATAATCTTTCCCTGAATTTTCACTAAAAATTTAACATTCGCTGCCTCTCCTGAAAAAGCTGTAGTTTTACTTGTTGAAGATGGGCTATTTGTTTGCTTAAAAGATACAGTCGCTGTTGTTCCTGTTTCATAACTACTAATCAAATAATTGTTTATTGTGGTATATTTTGATTGCGTTACTCTAGTACCTGTAGGACAATAAATTGTAATACTTTCAATTACTGATCCTTGTGGAATAATACTACTGAAATCTACATTCTGTCCTATCGAAGTGATTGCACCTGTCTGCCCTGTTGAAGTAGCATAATCCTTTGACAATGTCTTTGTTGATGTACTCGTACTGGCATATACTATAGCATCCCCTGTTGCAACATCTTTCATATCTACCATAACCGTCTTCAATTCGTTGTTTTCCTGCAATTGTGCTGCCTTTACAGATACTCCACTCATCGAAAAAATCATCATAACTGACATTGCACTAGCTATTATCTTTGTAAAAATTTTACTTTTCACACAAAAGTTCACCTTTCTAATATATCTTTTCTCTTATTTTTCCAACCGTGTTAATTATGCGATACTTCATAATCACCAAATATGTCATTGATTCTTGTTTCATATGCGTACCATCGTGTAAATACAGACATATTCCCCAAGAAATTTTTGATGTTAGAATTATCTCCTGACTCTGAATAATAATCTTCCATTAAATCCCAAACGTTACAAATTTCGCCTTCCGATCCAGTTCGTAAGGTCTGAAATGGAACCTTTAAATCGAATTTGTTCTCTCCGATTGTTATTTTCAGATTTCCATTAAATTTATTGTCTTCTGTAAAAGATGTTACCTGTTCCTTAAAAAACATCTTAAAATTCTCAGGCGGTATCGTTGATTCCTTTGCCAGACTGCTCCTTCCAGCCTGATTCCTAAAATCCGAATTCCATATGCTGTTAAAATCAAAACCTCCATCTAACGTAAGGCTGGAATTTGCTTCTATTTCATCACAGTCAATCCCGTCCAATTCCCATTTTTCCGTCATCTTCCGAGCAGATTCTCTCAATGCCGCATTGGTGTCATTGCATTGATAGTAATAATCTGAATTATAATAAGTCCAATCACTGTGACCATCAGAATAATATTTTTCATTCCACGCTTTTCCTTCCTGATAGTTCGCCTGACCTGCCGCCCTTGCATTTTCTTTCGCAAAAACCTCATACATCTCACTTACGATCTGTGTATTATCTGCTTCATTGGTTCCGGATGTCTGATGCTGTCCGGTCCGGTAAGTACGCATGGAAGTACAACATTTCTCAAAATAAGAATCAAGATCCTCCCTGCTCACCTTTCCAGCATAAAAATCCTGCATATAATCCGAAATTTCTTTCTGCATTGCATAGCCAAAAGAATCTCCGAATGTGCTTTTAGGCATACCTGTGACTACATTAAATTTTTGATAACAGTCACATACATATACCAGTGGTTCTGTCATTTTCTCAAAAGTGTCTTTTCGGGTTTGAAGTTCTTTTTCCAAATCCTTTACTTTTTCTTTGTATTCATCATATTTACTTGTATCATTTACAATATTGTTTACATTATTTGAAGCAAGCGTTCCGATGTGAAGGGTACTATCACTCATACATTATCCTCTCAAATGAGCAGCAACAACAAGTATTGCTGCTCATTCCAATCAAACTTTTATTATTACATCAATTTTAAAATTCTCCAAAATCATCAATCGCCATATTCATAATAATAAGAAACACTATAACTTGGAATAAATGTGTAACTTGAGCTGCTCGACTGAAAAGCCACGCTCCATGTTCCCTTTAGTTTAGCGTTGCTTGATGAATCATTTACAAAATTAAAATTTATACTTGGATAGAAGTCAGATTCATTTGCAACCCAAACCGACTTATTAGGTGCCATTAATCTCCATCTTTTAATTTTAGACATCCCTGTTCCGCTAAGACTAATAGTTCTTACCTGTGCCGTATTAGGAATATCATCTCCACTTACACTAAATGTCCGTGTTGACGAATATCCTGAACCCGTAGCTGTCACAGATGTTCCTGGTATGATCTTTGTGCTTGCAGCACACATAACAGGATTTCCAACAGCAGTTGCTATACTACCTGTTCTAAGAGATACTCCTTCCGTTGGATTCGTACAATAAACTACCAAATAATATTCTGTTCCAACTACCGTAGTCAGCCTTGCTTTTTCAGCGCAGCACCAACCACCACTACCTGTAAATGAGGTCTTATGCGTATCGTCATCCTTAGCTGAATCATACATAACTGCCAAAGTATCCACATTCAATATCTTAAAACGAATATCTGTAGCACTACTTAAAATCGTAATAACACTTGTCGAATTTCTTTTATATTTATACCAATATTCACCAACATTAGGTACATATGAATTATTCTGTAAATTTACTTTTGATTCATAATATTGATCCAATAAAACTGTATTCTCAATGCCACTCATCATCAATTCAGTATCATTTTTATCGCCTACTATAATCCTATAATCGCTTGCTCTATCTTCATACGAATTAGGTGTAGCAACTACTGTGTAATTACAAACAGTCACATCATCGGAAGGTTTATCAATATAACCCCAATTTTTTGCCTGTCTATAATTCGTTCCTTTATTCAGAACCTGATTTCCATTCTCATCGTAAACTTTAATATTTGTGCCTACATAGCCCTTTCTAACTAAACATACGGCAGCAGAATCCATCTGTGAAAAGTCTATTGAAAAATCATATGTAGCAGAATCTTTTTCTGAGGTAAAACTACCTTCAAACGCCTGATATGTTTCTTTCGCAGGTGCTTCAATAACTTTAATTGAATATCCAACCACGCGAGAATACTCTCCTGCACTATCTTCTACCTGATAATATAAATAGTATGTTCCCGGATCAGTAATCTTAACACCAATCTTTCTTGCTACCATAACACCATCAATCAGAGTATATTCTTCTAACACATGTGGAGCAGGTGAGTATGAATACACGGTAGTTCCTAATTGTGCAGGAACTTTAAAGGTAACAGGAAGTGCTGACGGTAAGGCTATTTCTAAGGAAGTAACAGCTGATGAGGTTGTAAGAATTCCAGTTGCAGTTAATGTTGGAAGCAATACTATTAAGGCAGAATTTGAACCAGCAGCGGCAGCTAATATTACATCAACTAAGACAGTAGCAAGCGAAACAAATGTTACTCGTAAGGTATATGGTGAGGCTGGACAGACAATTATTGTAACTCCAGATGGTAAGACAACTGGTGACGGAACTGAAGAAAGTCCATTAGATATTAATACAGCAGTTTCATATGCACAGCCAGGACAGACTATTCTTATGAAGAATGGTGTATATGATAAATGGATTACAATTAACAGAAGTGTATGCGGAACAGCAGATAAGCCAATTAATCTTGTTGCAGAATCAATCTCAACAGATGGAACTGATGGTGTTGTACTGTCAGGCGCAGGTCTTACAGTAATCGGAAGTTATTGGCATGTATATGGTTTATATGTAAAGGATTCATCAGGGGTAGGTATTCAGGTAAGCGGTAACTATAATACAATAGATATGTGTACAGTAAATCATGCGGCAAACAGCGGTATTCAGATAAGCAGAAATGGTGGAGCTGATAACTATGCAGGAATTCAGGGTAAGTTATGGCCAACAGGAAATCTTATCAAGAACTGTGAGTCATTTGATAACTGTGATGCAGGAAGAAATGATGCAGATGGATTTGCAGCAAAATTAACATGTGGTGAAGGCAACAGATTCTATGGTTGTATATCACATAACAATATTGATGATGGCTGGGATCTCTATGCTAAGTCAGTATCTGGTACAATTGGTTCAGTTACAATTGAAAATTGTGTAGCATACAACAATGGATGGCTTACAACAGATGATGTAACTGCTGCAGGTTATAACTA
>OLWU01000386.1_pt1 | contig 11544 bp, 10 predicted proteins | sample 1673351 | NCBI WGS metagenome assembly OLWU01 (sample SAMEA103958109, study PRJEB25191) | human gut metagenome | biome: human-associated habitat [ENVO:00009003]; feature: intestine environment [ENVO:2100002]; material: feces | place: Germany | collected 2013/2015
TCTCTGGTATTATAGATATGATTTATGCATATTACTTGTGAAAGAGGTGGGTCACATATTTATTAGTAAAATCAAAATTCAGAATATCAAAGGGAAAGCGACTTGTTTTTTATTATATTAATAGAGAATGAGACCTTGTGTCTTACCTTAAATCAGGAGACTTAGTTTTCTAATGGAAAAAATAAGAGTGGTCGCCCTAGGTGGCCTTAATGAAAATGGCAAAAATTGCTATTGTATTGAAGTAGACGGAGATATATTTGTTATCGATTGTGGATTGAAGTATCCTTCAGTCAACAATCCCGGAATTGATTTCTTAATTCCTAATTTTGATTACTTAAGAAAGAATCAGGATAGAGTTAAAGCAGTGATCATTACTCATGGACACGACGATCAATATGGTGCATTGCCATATCTTTTGAACTTGATCAATGTTCCTGTCTATGCTTCAAGCACAACTATAAATATGATTAGAATGGACTACGGAAAGAAATTCCGTCGTTTTCAAACATATCATTTTATATCAGTATATCCTTCTTCCACTGTTGTCATAGCTGGTCATACTTTCGACTTCTTTGCGACAACTCATAGCATTTCTAATTCGTTTGGATTCGCTCTTCGTACAGAAGTCGGAAACATCGTATTCACTTCAGATTTCATATCTGATTATAACCATGTCAGAGGATTCTCTTTCGACCTTCCTAGACTTTGCAAGATTGCTGAGGCTAATCCAACATTGCTTTTGATGAGTGAGTCTTTGAAAGCCTTGACACCTGGCTCTGCCTCTCCTAAACATAGATTGACTCCTCATATTCAAGATATGGTTGGGAATATGAAAGGCCAGTTGTTCATAGCTCTTTACACTCAAAACTTCTACAACATTCAAGAAGTTATCGATTTAGCTGTCAAGAATGATAAGAAGATTTGTTTCGCTAATCAAACATTGGCTTCTTTCAAAAAGTCATTCAATGCTTGTGGTGATTTGGTAATACCCGACAGCAATTACTTTGAATTGAAAGATATAGCTTCGGTACCAGTTAACGAAAGAATTATTCTTTTGACTGAATCCGGATTGAAGTTATTCTCCGATATCAAGGAATTATGTTACGGCGGAATTCCTGGCTTGAAGATTTCAAATTCAGATGCATTTGTCATGGCCTGTCCTTCAGTTCCTGAAACTGAAATTCAGCACACTGAGACTTTGGATACAGTGTATGCTACAGGTGCCAACGTAAAGAATTTGACAAGACGTGATATAGCTTCTATGCACGCTCAGGAAGAGGATCTCAAGATGATGTTGACACTATTACGCCCTAAATTTTATTTCCCTGTAAAAGGTGAATTCCGTCAAGTAATGGGCAATGCTAAGATGGCAGTCAATATGGAGATAGGTCTTAATCACAGCAATATCTTTGCTTATGATAATGGCATGTTCCTCAAGTTTGACGAGAATGGAAAATTTATACCTGCACCAGAGAAGGTCAACGTTTCTGATGTCGTAGTTGATGGTTCTACTGTCGGAGAAGTAAAAGGTAATGTCTTGGATGAAAGAGCTACTATGAGCAGCGACGGTGTCGTATTGATGGGATGCTTGATTTCATTGAAAGACAAAAAGTTGTTATCTAATCCTGATATCCAAATGCGCGGATTTATTTATCTGAAAGATGCATCGGATGTTGTAAGTGAAGTATCTAGATACTTTATCTCTACTCTCGACACTTTGGTTAAAGACACCCATGGATTATCGATGGAAGTAATGGCCAAGAAACTATCCGATAAGATGACTAGATTTATCAAAAAGATGACCGATAAAGAACCTTTGGTAATCTGTGAATTGAGAAATGCCGATGAAGCAGATAGATCATGTGCTCAAAGAAGTTTGGCTCGTCAAAATAGAGCAGCTAATAATTCATCTACTAGAATCCATTCTTCCAAGGATCAAACAGCCGATATTAAGCCCAAGCTTCCTAACTTTACTTTGCCTTCCCCTAGAAAACCTATAGATGATTCTTCTAATGGTCAGTCAAACTAATTCAGCTGTTGTTTAAAAGTGAATATTAAAAGCCTTAAGCCGATGAGCTTAAGGCTTTTTGTTTAAATGACAATTACTTGACTAAATCTACACCATGAGATGTGCCAATTCTAGTAGCACCGGCTTTGATCATATCTTCCATGTCTTGCTTGGTTCTTATACCACCAGCGGCTTTGACTCCAAAATCGGGTCCGACAGTCTTTCTCATCAGTTCGACATCGTGGACGGTGGCTCCACCTTTTGAAAAACCGGTGGATGTCTTTACAAAGTCTGCACCAGCTTTTACAGTCAATTCAGAAGCTTTGATCTTTTCCTCGTCAGTCAATAAGCAACATTCGATGATTACTTTGAGAACATGGTTTCCGATTGCGTTTTTTACAGCTCTGATCTCATTTTCTACATAGTCATAATCTTTGTCTTTCAATTTTCCGACATTTATTACCATATCGATTTCGGTAGCACCCTCTAGGATACTTGATTTTGCCTCAAATGCTTTCACGCTAGGAAGTGTGGCACCTAATGGAAATCCTACGACTACTGCAACACCGACATTTGTTCCTTCCAATAGTTTGCTAGCTAATGATGCATAGCAAGGATTGACGCAAACAGATTTAAAACCATACTCTTTTGCTTCAGCACAAAGCTTTTCGATGTCTTTTTTGGTAGCTTCAGCTTTAAGAATTGTCGAATCGATATAATCTTTTAATTCCATGGAATAATCCTCTTTCAGTTAAATATTATCATATATTGTTGATTGGATATATCGGTTAGATGAATTACATAGGTAAAAAATCGTACCACGATTAAAAAAGGGCTTTCAAATATTAATAAAACTTGCTAATATTCTTTAATTGTTGTAATATACAACACGCTTATTTGAAAGGATAATTTTTAGTCTATGGCAAACATCAAGTCTGAACAAAAGGATATTCTCACCAACGAAAAGAACCGTCTTCGTAATAAATCTTACAAGTCACAGGTCCGTACTGCTATGAAGAAAGTTCGTGTAGATGTCGAGAAGAAGGTTGAGAGAGCTACTCTCGATGCTGATTTCCAACATGCTATCTCACTCATCGATCGTTCTGTTCGTATGGGAATTCAAAAGCCTAACACCGGCAATCGTCAAAAGGGACAGATGTGGAAACTTTATAATTCCGTCGTCCTCCCTGTTGCTGAGGCTAAGTAATAGTATTTGTTCTCATTTATAGAGAAGGCTTTTGTCTTCTCTATTTTTGTGTTTATTTTTTTCTGATTAGGTTTCTTTTTGCTTTTTCTTTTAATGAATTGGACTTAGTTGTAAAGTTTAAAGGCGTTTGTTTGGAGGATTTATGAATAAAATATATAATTTCATAAAGAAGAATTCTTCTTGGTTAATACCTGCTTTTGGTATTCTTTGCTTGGTTTGTTATTGTGCACACTTTATCTTATCTTTGGTGCAAGGTGTCGATGATACAACGAATGTATTCCAAGTTTTAGGGTTTTTGTTGAGTGGAATATTTGTCTATTTAGTCGGAGTATTCATGATGATTTTCGGCAGAGCTAGAAATAATGCTAGAATGCAAAAATTAATCGTATTTCTATCTGGAATTTATTTAGCTGTATCCAATTTTGTCTCCGGAGTCAATGGAATGTTTATGATAGTCAATAGTGGTGTTACCTTGATCATCTCTTACGTCTTGTCATTTATAGTTTCCTTGGCTTGGGTATTTATACTTTGCGAAGGATCATATGGATATCTTCAAAACAACTTCGAAAGACGAATAGGTGTCATTGCTAATTTGTTTTCCTTGATTTTAATTATGAGATCAGCCAACCCGACAATAGAATAGGATACGCTATAACTAAAAGAACTTTTGAATTAGAAGAAGCACGTCTTTTAGATGATTCTATTTATTCATCCAAACTCATCAACAGACATGAAGCTTCTGAATTGATTAAAAAGATCAATAGTACTTTTAGTGTTAACCAACAGAAATCATTACCATCATTATCTATCCACCACGAAGAAAAAGGAAAAAGCGATAAAAATCAATTCTTAAAAGAAACTCTCTTAAATGTTCAAATCATTACAGAAGCTATCAATCAAAAGAAAAGAGTAATATTTAACTATATAGGATTCGATAACAAAGGTAAAAAGATACTGAGAAGAGCTACCAAAGATCCAAGCAAATTTAGAAAATATGCTGTATCTCCTTATTATTTGATAAATAATAATGGTAGATACTACCTTCTTTGCAATTATAAAAAATTCAAAACAGCTGATGAAAGCAAATATGTCAGCGCCTTTAGAATCGACTATATGGAAAATGTCAAAATTCTAGAAAATGATGAGAATGGAAGATATAAAACAATTGATGAAGTCAATGCAATTAAAGATGAAAATGATGTTAAATTCGATATTAATAACTATTTAGCTACTCATATGTACATATTCGGAGACGATACTGAATTAATTAATGCCAAATTCAAATCAACCGATCCAAAAAGATCCAAAGTCGATGTAGTGAAAGATTGGTTCGGCGATAAGGCTAAGATTTATGAAATGGATGGGAATTGTTACTTTGATGTAACTATAGATAAAAATTCTTTAATATACTGGTCTATGCAATATGGAGAAGATTTCATACCAGTTGCACCATCTTATTTTGTAGAAGAAGTAAAGAAAGCATTGCAAAAAAGAATGGATTTGCTAAACAAACCCAGTAGCAATTCATGAATGAGTAAAAATGTGTACTTACTCACATATAGGCATTGAGTAAAATAAAGTACGGATAGGGTTAAGCCATGCCTAGCGAGCCTTATCCTTTTTATATATAAGAAAAACGAGGACTTGATATATGTCTAGACAAGAAACAGTTACATTGACCAACATGGTCATGATCGAAGATGAGAATGGAAAAATATTAGTAGAGGACAAAGTCGATCCACATTGGAAAGGAATTTCCTTTCCAGGTGGTCATTTGCTCCCCGATGAATCCATCGTCCATTCAGCAATCAGAGAAGTAAAAGAAGAAACAGGATTAGACATAAAAGATTTAAAACTTGTTGGTGTAAACAACAATGTGAGTCCGAATTTCAATAGATATTTAGTTTTCTTATTTAAGACCAAGACCTTTTCTGGTGAATTGAAATCATCAGAAGAAGGAAAAGTCTTTTGGGTTGAAAAGAAAAATCTAAAAAATTATAAACTGACTCCTGAATTCAGTGATTTGATAGAAATATTCTACAATGATTCTATAAATGAGAATTATGCTGTATGGGATGACAAAGGTGAAGTCAAAGATCATCTCTTATAAATAATTGGTTTAATACAAAGTAATACTACATTTTTAGTAAATATAGATTTATAATCTCATTTTGTAGTGGAGGTTATCTATATGTCAGCTGCAGAAATTGTCTTATTCATCGTTTCAATATTCCTTATCATCATTTGCTTAATGCAATCAGGAAAATCCGAAGGTGCCTCCTCAGCTATTACTGGTGGTAACACCATGAACATCTTTTCTAGGACTAAGGAAAGAGGTGTTGATAAAATATTGTCTATTATCACTTTTGCTACCGGAATCGTCTTCTTCTTTGTCACATTGTTGACAATGCTCGGATACTAATCATTTGCTAGTACTAAAACAACCAGCCCATCGGCTGGTTTTTTAATTTATTTTCCTTTGCTCCTAGACAACTCTAATAAATTATTCCTAATTTTTTATGATTAAAGTTTATCCTTTCTATTAACATCATCATTTTTAGACCATGTTTCACCGTGATAACGGGCATGTAGTTTATCCAAATTAAATTGAGCAACTTCCTCTAAAGTAATGCCTAAAGCAGATGCAGTTTCTGCTAAGTACCAAAGCACATCACCTAATTCATCTTTTAGATGCTCTTTATCGAGATCATGTTTTTGATATTTATACTTCTTAACTATATCGCAGCATTCACCACATTCACCAGCCAATCCCAAAACACCATTAGTAAGCATATCCTTCTTACCATCTTCAGATATTAAGTTATATGCATGTTTTTGATATTCATTAAACGACAACTTTTCCTTCTTTTCTTCACTCATAATATAATGCTCCTCAATGCTATTTATTTTATCTTATATAAATAGTAAGGAATAAGGTTATTGATTGAATTTAATAATATCTATAGGTCTTTTCTTAGTTAAAAGAATAATAGGAATCAATGTAAACATAAAAGAAAACAATAATCCCAGCAAAATAGGAACGATAAATTCCAAAGCACCAAGTGTAATTATGACCGATGCCAAATGATAATAATTCGATACAATTCAAAAACATTTCTATGCTTTAAATTTACATTAGTTATCTAATTTGTTTGGTAGTCAATATTAAAGCTATTGTTTACTATTCATACTTTTTTTCGTTCAATTATCGTGTTTTATAACCTTTAAGTCTTCCTTATTCTTAGCTGAATTTTGAAAAATATATGTCAATTTTAAGATTTTATTTGATTGTATGTGCTTACTTGGTGTATCATAAAGCTTAGCTTGAAAGGAATAGTATCTATGAAAAATTCTAAAAAAGTTTCAATCTTATCGCTGTTAGTCATTCTAAGTTCTTTAGCTTCATGCAATGGTAATTTGCCTGGCAGTACTGCATCTCCAGCAATACCAAAACCCACACCCAGTTCTACTGTAACAAAAGAAGAATTCAACATCACGACTGATTTTGATGATGGAGCCACAATCTCCGGTCTTCCAGAGAAAGCAAGTGAAGGCGATGAAGTCGAATTCCAAGTCGAATTAAAAGAAGAAAAAGAGATTTCTTATGTCACTATAGATGGAGAAAATGTAATAACACCAGAGAATGGTGTCTATAAATTCGTAATGCCAGCTCACACTGTAACCGTAAAAGCTGTAACTCAAGATATGAGATATGCAGTAAATGTGAAGCAAGTTGCTGGAGCTACAATTGCAGTATCTTCCACCTTAGCAAAGAAAGGTGAGACTATAAAAGTTAGAATCGCAATCACCGATTCAACCAAAGAATCACCCATGGTAAAAGCTGGAGATATCGATGTCCCAATGGCTTTAATAGAAAATGAAACTAAAACATTTGAAGGATCATTCGTTGAACCCGGAAGTGATGTATCTTTATTAGTGACACTATCGGATGCACCTGCAGAATATACAATTCTTGATAAAGCTGGTGATGGTGCAGTTGTAGTAAATGCACCTAAAACAGCTAAAGCTGGAGATAAAGTTACTTTTTCAATGGCTTTAGACTCTGGATTTGAATTTGCTGGTGAAGTTAAAGTTACCGCCGGTGATACTGAAGTTGAAGTCATGACAAATGATGATAGAACTTACTCATTTGTAATGCCTGCTACAAGCGTAACCATCAGCCAAGAAACAGCAGCATCAATATATAAGATCAATGCTACTATCGGTGAGCATTTGAAAGTCGATGTTCCTGATTATGCAGCATATAATTCTAAAGTGGAATTTGTTGTTCCTTCCACCAATGAATATGAAGTTGATAAAGTAACACTAGATAATGTTGAATTGGTTACAGATGAAGAAGGAAAGTATTCATTCACCATGAAAGATAGAGCTGTAAGTCTAGTCGTAACTGAAAAAGAGAGATTTGCTCCTATCATATTGAACAACTCTAAACATTTGATGATGACTGCCTATACACACGATGAAGAAGCTAACACATATACTCCTGTGACCCAGGTTAGATGGGGTGAAAAGTTATATATCAAAGTCACACCCAAGGCTGGAGTAAATGAAGGAGATTACGGCATCGACAAGGTAGAAGTAAAACTTGGTGAGAATGACACCCGTGCTTTATACACCAATTCAGATGGATATTACTACAATCCTTCCGCAGTAGTAAGCGATATGACATATGGATTACAATTCACCTTAACTGAAGTCGAACCTATATTTGATGCGAACCATGTAATAGTTGGATCACATGCAGGTGCTTATATCAATTATACATATTCATCAGGAGTTTCATTAACTAAGACAAAATCTAATTTAGTTGCTGATAGATTTGGAAATATTTCTTTCCCATCATCTTATTCTACAACTACTACTAAGATTACCTCAGTAGATGACACTACAAAAACATTTAAGATGGAAAGTACAGATTATGAAGGTGGATGGACTGACAATGGACTTATATATATCTTATCCACTTCAACATATAGCAGCCTCGAATATGATCTTGTATTCTTGCAAGGCTCTACCTCAAGCAATCTTGAAACTGAGTATTTAGCAGATTCAAAAGATAGCACACCTACAAAATATATAGCCAGACTTAAAAATGATACTAAAGACATTTATGTATATGCTGAAAAAACAGGTAGTAAAAAAGCGACTATATCTGAGATTACTTCTATCCAAGTTGCAAATGGATTGACCAGCTTTACTGATGAAGGTGCAATCTTTAAAGCTACAATAAATGGTGAAGATAAATACTTTATTAATAGAAATGGTCTATTAACGGATTATTCAACAACAAATCCTTTGACCCTAACTGGATCCTTAGGAACAATTACTACCGATGGCATTTGCAATGCAACCGTGACAAAAGACGGCAATAAAATAGATACAACTTATTCAATGGATGGAGAATCTTTAACAATAATTATTGACGGAAAGAAGCATACTTTGAAAGTCGATACAGCCACTAACACATATCAAGAATTAAAATTCTCTGCTGGTTTATATATTGGTGGAAAAGTTTCTTCCTCTCATTCTTACTATAAGATGGAATTAACTACTGATTTTACAGGAAAATGGGAATCTGGAAATAACTCAACAATTACATTCAACGATGATCAAACATTTACTTTTAATTCATATAAAGTTTTGCTATCAGATAATAAAGACTTAGCATTGGTAAGAAATGGTAATAACACATACTTATTATCAAAGGATATAACAACATATAGTTCCGACAGCGTAGGTATGGAAATAGTCGGTCTAACTAACGGAACTCTAAAGACAGGTGAAAAGTTTGTTGCTGATATATACGACGCTAATACTAGCTCAAGTTCTCTTGTTAAAAAAGCTGTATACTTCGATGGAAGCAATTATGTATTCGGAAGTATCAAAAACAACACAACCATCGATACTAAGGGAATATCGTTTATATTTGTCACTGAAGACAACCATGAAATCAGTATGAAAAATAACAATGGTGCATTAGAAATAGCTATAGATGTATCTGGAACTTATACTGATACAGACACTAAAAATAATCATGGCGAACTAATTTTATCAAACGATGGTACTGGAACTTTAAACAATGTAGCTATAACTTATGAAGTGAATTCCAAAGATGTAATCACCGTCAAAGAAGGCAATACGACATACACAATTTCATTAGCAAATAGCACATACACAATTACAAACGTTGAAGCATTAGTCCTTCCAGCTTTTGCAGGTCAAACATTCAAAGGCAAAATTGACTATTATTACGACGATGGATACGGCGATGGTGGTCTAGAGACTTATGATGCTTATATAAAGTTCTCTTCTTCAGAAAAAACTTTATCATTCTCAGCCGGTGATGGAGCTTCAGCTTCAAATGTTGGAGGTGGTGAATATTTAAATAACAAAAATGTGGAATATACTTATGATGAAACCTCCAAGGAAATCACCGTAGCTTTAAAGGACAATAACAGTGCTCACACTGTGGTCTTTGTTTATGATTCAACCAAGAATACTTTAACTCCAAAATCACAAGTGGCATTTGAAGGATCAGAATCCTTCTACATTAGAAAAGACCCTGAATTTGCTTTTACTAAAGTAGCTTAATCCGATATCAAAAATAAAAAGGCTTGGATTTTATAATTTCCAAGCCTTTTTATTTTCTGTATTTACTAAATCTTAATTAAACAGTTTCTACAGGCTTATTTATGGTTGTAGAGAAAGCCTCTACTTGACTGGATATGAAGAAAACAACTTTAAGATAGCTCCTAAGAATGTAGATGGAAAATTAATAATTAAAAACCAGACAAGATAAATCATAGCTATGGCCTTAAATCCATAAATATGATTGCCAACAAATATAACGGCTCCGTATCTATACATCGAAGACAACATTTCTATTTTAAATGTGACTTTGAAAGAAAAATCTAGTAAATAAAGCTAGCAAATCCAATAATTTAACTTTTTATATTGTATGTTAAATGAATATATAAGTGTTAAATCTCTCTTAAATAACCCTAATTTTTAAACATTGCAATTAACGTTTTTTTGTTTATACTTACAAGGCATGTGTCTTAAAGCGCATACACAAATCATATTATTAAAACTTATACCAAGGATTATAAAAATGATAAAAATTGCAATAATAGATGATGAGAAAGAGATGTCTTCCATTCTATCCAATTATGTAAATAAATACGCTAAAGAAAAGAATATAGATATTAATATGGATATATTCCAATCTTCTACTGATTTTCTAACCAACTATAGTGGATACGACATCATATTCATGGATATCAAAATTAAAAATGATATCGATGGAATGGAAACTGCTAGAAGACTTAGATTAAAAGATTCATCAACAACACTGATTTTCGTAACATCTTATGAGCAATTTGCAGTCAAAGGATATGAAGTCATGGCTTTTGACTTCATCATAAAACCTATTATATATGAGGATTTCTCTTTGAGATTCACCAGAGCTTTAAAGCATATAAATAAAGATATAAACAACAATACAGTAGAAATTAAATTTGGAAATAATATAAAGATCATTTCTATAAATGATATCTACTATATCGAAGCTATAAGTCATAGCTTGTTATTCCATACTACCAATGGAGATTACAAAGGAAGTGGATTCTTAAGAGAATATGAATCTAAACTAGAAAGAAATAATTTCTATAGATGCAATAACTGTTATTTAGTAAATCTTAGGTACGTAAAGAATGTAGAAGGATTAGATATATATGTAAATACGACCAAACTAAATATCTCACGTCCTAGAAAGAAAGGATTTCTTTCTGCATTGAATAGATTCTTAGGCAAATAATTATGATAGAAATGACTCAATTACAGTTCTATAAATCATTTCAATTCATGATAGAACTGATGGTAGGTGAATCTTTGTTTCTAATTTCGATGAAGAGAAGGAAGTATTTTATTATTAGGTTAGTTGTTGGATTATGTGCAATATTTACCATTTCTTATTTCTTTCCAATAGCATCCGATAATTTCCTATATAGATCATTTATGTTTATATCCTTATTCGTCACAACAATAGCTTTATCGAAGTTTCTATTCAAAGAAAGCTTATTGAAATTATCTTTTTGTTGTGTAGCTGGATACACAATTCAACATTTAGCTTATCAAATGAATAACATCGCCGTCTTAGCTATGACTAAAGGTAAATCAACTATATCTGGAATGTATGGTCAAAGCTTTATGCCTACTTTTTCAAATCCATTCTTTACTGTCGTATATTTCTTTTTCTTCGTATATATCTATTTTTTTGGATTCTATATATTTGGAAGAAAACTATTGA
>OLWU01000387.1_pt1 | contig 11529 bp, 8 predicted proteins | sample 1673351 | NCBI WGS metagenome assembly OLWU01 (sample SAMEA103958109, study PRJEB25191) | human gut metagenome | biome: human-associated habitat [ENVO:00009003]; feature: intestine environment [ENVO:2100002]; material: feces | place: Germany | collected 2013/2015
AAGAAAGAGTTACTCAATAGAGTGACTCTTTTTTTTGTTTTACACATTCCCGAGGTTGCGACGCATGAACCTGCGCATCAAGAAAGTTAGGAAATAGGGGAATGTATAGAAGTGACCATTGAACCCAATATTTCGGTTACACAGTTTTATACCATACTTTATGTCAGGATATTTACCGTCGCCTGATGTCAGCTTTACAAGAGAACGGGTGGCGTTGTCCGTGGCCTTTACTTCGATGGGCACCAATGATGAGGTGTCGCGGATGAAGAAATCTATCTCAAGTGTAGATTTTTCGTTGCGATAGAAGAAGAGACCGTAACCCTGTTTCACCAGCATGTCAGCCACGACATTCTCATATATGGCTCCCTTGTAAGTGCCATAATTCTTGTTTACGCGCATGTCGTCCTGCGATTCCTCGTCAAGTGACGCTATGAGCAAGCCCGTATCCTTATAGTATAGCTTATACGATTTAGGGTCGTAATTGCCTTTCAACGGCAGCGACACCTGTGCGAGGCAATAGCAAATATTCACTATGCCAGCATCACGAAGCCACTCCACGGTGCCGACATACTCACGGTTTCTTGCTCCATGCGCTATCTTGCTGATCTGAAATTTCTTATTGTCCTGACCGAGAAATACGGAGATATGGTTGTAGATGCTCTTTATCTTGCCTTTGTCGAGCCCTTGAGCGTATTTGGTTATGTCCTCTTCATAATCGAGAAGCAACTGGCGCTGGATGGCGAGTGTGCCGCTGAAATTACCTGTAGTGACGAAACGATTTACTACAGCAGGCATACCACCTATCGTCATATACTCACGGAAGAGACCCTCAAGCGTATCTATTTCAAGCTGCGACAATGGAGTGACGGCGCACATCTTCGCATACAGTCCTTCCACAAATCCGTCGTTATAACCTTTTGCCCAAAGAAACTCCTCGAAATCCATGGAATGCATTGTGTAGTCCTCTTTATATCCCACGCTGTTCGACTCTATTTCACGATAATTGATGCCCATAAGCGAACCCGAACAGATGACATCGTAGCGTCCGTCTATGCAGAATGCTTTCAGACATGTGGCACATTGCGGACAATCCTGCATTTCATCGAAGAAAATAAGGGTATTACCTGACTCGAACATAAAGTCTGGATTTATGAGCGATATGTTGCGTATGACGCTGTCAACATCATATCCGTCATCGAAAACAGCCTTGTATTTTTGCTCCAAAACAAAGTTGATAGCCACCACATTCCTATAGTTAGCACGGGCAAACTCCATAACGGAAGCCGTCTTGCCCACCTGCCTTGCGCCTTTAATTATGAGCGGCATGTGATCAGAACGATTCTTCCATTCGGTAAGATGTCTGTCTATCTTTCTTCTTAATAGTTTCATAATCAATGAGATTAGTTGATTTAATACACGGCAAAGATAATGAATAATCACAAAATTCCAGCCTTTTTAAGACTAAAAATCACAAAATTCCAAGTACTTTAGCGGTATTTATCACAAAATTCCAAGGTTCTTCGGGGCTAAAATCACAAAATTCCGCAAAAACAGAGAAGCCCTGCCTATTATTTAGGCTGAGTGAGGGCGTGTCAAAACTGCAATTTATGCAGCATAAAAAAAGTCGGAAGCAAAGGGATGGTTTTCCGATTGCTTCCGACTTGCTTTATAGCGTCGTTACGTACGATGCTTAAAGGTTGCTTCTTACTACTTTGTCTTGAGCTCCTTCTTGCCGCCTACGATGTAGAGGCCCTTTCCGAGAGCGTTGATGTCGTCGCCGAGGTAGCGTCCGTCGATGCTGTATACGCGGTTGTCAGCCTTGCGTGTGTCAGCCTTGATGTCCTTGATGGCAGTTTCCTCCTTTTTAGTGGTGTTGTCAAGGATGTTCTCCTCGCTGCCTCCCATAAAGTCGAATGACATGGTGCCGTCAGCGTTCTTTCTGATGGCAGTGACAGGCTTGCCCATATACTTTGTGCCGTCATCGTTCCTGTTGTAGAGCTTTGCTGCAGGGCGTGAGTCGTCTGTCAGCTCGTCGTTCATCACCGCGCCGCTTACCATGTAGGGATAGAGGTCGTTCTGAATGCTTCCCAGATCTTGTCCGTTATCGTCGTTGTCAGCGTGGAAGATGGTGCAGCGCTGGTGGTCAGATGCAGAAGCGTTCACCTGGTTTACGCCCCATACACTCTGGTCATAGTCGACGTGTGTGATCATCATGCCGCTTCCGTAGAGAGCTGCGTCCCAACCCTTCTTCTCACGGTTCTCGAGAGTGAAGAACTCGTCCTTGTGCTTGTCGTTATAGATGATGAAGGGACGTCCGTAGTCCTGAGTGCTCTTCATAGCCTTGACAGAAGCAGGATCTTTGAGGACGATAGGCTCTGTCCATCCTGCGTAGATACGCTCGTAAGCATTGTAGTTGCAGGGAATGAAGCCGCCTCCGTTGTATGATCCGCTTGCCATCACGTCAAAGAAGCCCATACCATAGTTGCCGCCGTTTGCAGTGGTGTCATACATGTCGGCGAATCCGAGGCAGTGTGAGAACTCATGGCAGATGGTTCCGATACCTGCGAGCTTCTGGTCGCTGGTGTACTGGCCGGTGTATTCGTTGATGACACGCTCCATCTCGTTGGCGCAAGCGTAGGTGTCCACCTTGCCCTTGCCCTCTGCCGTGTAGTTGAGCACCTTGCCCACACATGTGTATCTTATCTGATACTCGTGCGGCCATACAGTCTTGGCGTCACCGCCTGAAGCCTCGCCGAGACCTGCGTAGAGCACGAACACCTGGTCTGCATAGCCGTCGCCGTCCCAGTCGTAGTCGTTGAAGTTGAATCCGTCAGCCACGGCAGCGTCGCAGCCTTCCTGAATCATATATCCCACCTTTGTGTCGATGTTAGCGCCATCGTTCTTGCCGTAGTATGATGAGGTATGTGAGAGTGTGTACGGACCGGCGATGTCGAAGTCGAGCTCAAACTTGCCGTTGCTCTGTGAGAGGAAGTAGTCGCTAACAGATCCTACGTATCCGTCTTCGTGCTTGAGTCCCTTCTCGTTTGCCACCATATTATAGTATGCGTTGTCATGACCTTCCTTGAACTTCTGGTTGGGGAACTGTACGAGGATGATGATGCCCTTCTTCTTTCCTTCATAGGTGACGTGCTCGTCGCCAATCTGCACTCTCTGCTGTCCGCCAAAGCTTGACAGGTCGGTGGCTTTTCTTACAGAGTTGAGGCGCTTTGCGCGCTTTTTGCCCACCTGAGCGCGGCGCATTTCGGCTGTGGCAGTCATTATGTCCATGTTGGCAGCCACGTAAACGCCTTCCTTATCCTGGCTTTCCACGTAGCGCATGCCGTTGTCGGCCTGCCACCAGTTCATGTACTCGTCGCCCATCAGCGTGGCCACAACCTGTGTGCCGTCAGCGAGCGTCAGTGTTTTCTTGGCTTGCTTTGCGGGCACAGCGAATGTGGTGCTTGCAGCAAGAGCCAAAGAGAGCATTGCGATGATTTTCTTCATATAACTATATTGATTTTTTGTGATTAGCTTGTAACGTTGGCAAAATTACATAAATCTCAGCAAAACAACAAATTAAATCAACGAATTAGTTTATGAAGAATATAAAAAAGGAGATATGGATAAACAAGTAGCGGAGGTCTCTGGCCTCCGCAGCACCAAGCCTAATACTCATTATAAATATTTATTGTATTAGTATGATTGTATGCTGCGGAGACCATAGACCTCCGCTACTGTAAAATTCAAAATCGCAGGCGAAGCCAAGAACAATTCCTAACTCCTAATTCCTAACTCGTAATTCCTAATTCCTGACTCCTCATTCTTCCTCTGGTGTTCTGAACAGCGAGAAGTTGACGCTGCCGTATGCTCTGTGCTCGATGAAGCCGGGTACGGAGCTGAAGTCGTTCTTCTTGCCATGCTCGAAGACCAGGAGACCGCCGGGCTTGAGCATCTTCTTTTCGAGGATGAGATTAGGGATGGTCGGCAGCTCGGGGAGAGCGTAGGGTGGGTCGGCGAAGATGATGTCGAACTGCTGCTTGCAGGTGCGGATGAAGCGGAAGACGTCGCCGCGGATGAGGATGTTGTCGCGGTCGGCAGATATCTTCTTCATACACTCGCGGATGAACGAGGCGTGGTCGCGGTCTGCCTCCACGCTTATCACCGGCGAGCAGCCGCGCGACAGCATCTCGAGCGATATGCTGCCCGTGCCTGCAAAGAGGTCGAGGGCGTTGGCACCGTCAAGGTCGACGTATCCGCCGATGACGTTGAAGATGTTCTCCTTGGCGAAGTCGGTGGTGGGTCGTGCCTTGAAGGATCGGGGAATGTCGAAGTGGCGACCCTTGTATATTCCAGTTATTATTCGCATATAGTTCTTCTTTTCTATATATATTATAATGTGTAATCAGATGTTGACGTGCTTGATGTTTCGCACGAACTGCTTCAGCATGTTGAGCAGCGCCTCATGTCCGGTGATGTTGCCCGACAGGCAGAGCACGTCCGTCTTGCGCATGCCAAGCTGTTGCCATGTGTTGAGGATGTAGTAGGCTGAATCTTCGGTTGTGGAGATCTCGAAGGAGGTGCTTATCCTCAGACGGCCCTTGCGGAACGAGAAGATGTCGACGCGACGGTCGTGGAAGTAGCAGAACATCTTCTCCTGGAATCCTCCCGAGGCGAAGCGGCTGAACTCTGTGATGACGGGACCGAGCAGATGTAGGAACTCTACGTGCAGGAAGCGCTCCGTGAGCACGAAGCGCAGGTCCTTGCCCACGGCGAAGGCTGCCACGACGTTGGCGGCAGGAATCTGTACGGTGTCGACGTCGTCGTTCTCGCAGGTGGTGTTGACGTGATGATAGAGTAGGGGAGCGGCGTCAGCGTCGAACTCCTCCGCGGGTATGAGGAGGAGCGGCGTATCGACGTAGACCCTTACCTGACTGAACACGGGATGATACTGCGACGGCATGGTCTGTCCGTTCTGTGTAGGCGAGGTGTGGACCTGCAGCAGTCGGCAGTCGGCAAGCGCCTGCCTCATGTTTGCAGCCACGGAGATGCCCGTCTTCATGCTGTACTGCTCGAAGTCGGTCTGTCCCTCTATCACGGTGTTGGGCGCCGTGAAGGATATGGTGGTCCGTGTGATGCGAATGATGAGTCTCATCTGGTTACTTTATATATATAAATGTAATGTCTTTATTCGTGTATGTTAGTCGGTGAGGCAGAAGTCGAGGTCTTTCTCTATCTCCTCACGGTTCATGTTCTGTCCGATGAACACAATCTTCTGCATGCGGTCGCCGTAAGTGTCGTCCCAGTCGCGTGCCAGTCCTGGATTCTGCTTCATCACCTCGCGAAGCTCTTCCTCAGGCATTGTGGCATACCACTGTCCGGCATTGCGCATTTCAATCTGCTTGCCAGCCTGCTCGAATACGTAGCAGATGTTCTCCTCGCCCTTGAAGTAGCAGAGACCCTTGCAGCGGATGACGCTCTTAGGCCATTTCTTTGTGACAACGTAGTCGAACTTGTTCATGTCCAGCGGACGGCGGCGCTTGTAGACGAAGGTGCCGATGCCGTATTCGAGAGCTTCGCCCTCTTCCTCGTTCTCCAGCCCGTGATGGTGATGGTGGTGGCAATGTCCTTCCTCGTGGTCATGCTCCTCGTGGTCATGGTGATGATGCTCGTCGTGGTCATCGTCGTGGTCATGATGATGGTGGTGGTCTTCTTCCTCCTCTTCTTGGCTTTCGATGCCCTCAATCCATCTTGCGGATGTAGCAACCTTCTGGAAATTGAATTCGTCGGTGTTGAGCAGCTTGTCAAGATTGACGTCGCAATAGTCGCATGTGATGATGTCGGCGTGCGGCTGAAGCTCGCGCAGTATAGCCTTTATGCGGGCAAGCTCTTCGGGAGTGACCTCCGAAGCCTTGTTGAGGAGAATCTTGTTGCAGAACTCCACCTGCTGTATGACGAGGCTGGCGAGGTCTTCCTCACCGATGTTGTCCTTTGTGAGGTCGTCGCCTCCGGCAAACTCGTCCTTTAGGCGCAGCGCGTCAACGACGGTGACGATGGAGTCGAGTTTGGCAATGCCTTTAGTGGCGAGGTTGGGATAGATGCGCGGATAGGCACTGATGGTCTGTGCGATTGGAGCCGGCTCGCAGATGCCGCTTGCTTCGATGACAATATAGTCGAACCGCTGCTGCGACACGATGTCGCTGAGCTGCTGTACGAGGTCCATCTTCAGTGTGCAGCAGATGCATCCGTTCTGGAGGGCCACGAGATTGTCGTCCTGCTCTCCCACAATGCCACCCTTCTCGATGAGTGTGGCGTCGATGTTCACTTCGCCGATGTCATTGACGATGACGGCGAACTTGATGCCTTGCTTGTTGGCAAGTATACGGTTGAGGAGTGTTGTCTTTCCGCTTCCAAGATATCCGGTGAGCAGAAGCACCGGTGTTGTGTTATTATCCATAATCTTCTTACTTTTGTTTATTTTGAGCCCATGTACTGTATGGCGATTTTATAAGTTCTGAATTATAGTAGCGGCGGTCGCCCGTCACCTCCTCGCCGAGGAAGTCGGGACGCTCGAAGGTTTCGTCCTCCGCGCCAAGCTCCACCTCTGCAACTGTCAGTCCCTCGTTGTCGCCGAAGAACTCGTCAATCTCGAAGGTGTGTCGTCCGTCCGCACTCTTCACCAGCCATCGTTTCTTGTCGATCACTCCTCCGCGGCAGAGCTGGTAGAGGTGCTCGGCTTCGTCGATGGTTATCTCCTTCTCAAACTCGTATCGCGAGAGTCCGGCTGCGTCGCTGTGGCTCTTGATGGTCAGCCATGCGCTGTCGTCACGGGTACGTACACGCACGGTGGCTGTTTCGCAGGGCATATATCCCTGCTTTATCCGACTACACGAAAAGGCGGCATCCTTATAGTTGCCGCCTTCCCGAATGAGGAATTTACGTTCTATTTCAAATCCGCTCATTTTCTTACCTAATGTTTATTTGTTTACTTGCATTTTTGTTATGCGTTCATGCAGGTCCAGATGGCGAAAGCCGCTCCTCCGAGGACGAGCAACCAGAAAATGCTTTCCACGACTTTCTTTCCCTTCTTCTCCTGTTCCTTAGCGTATTTCTCACGCTTGATTTTGCTTTGCTGGCTCATAGTTGTATGATTTTTAAGATTTGATTTTTACATATCTGACTTATGCGTCTTCCACTGTCGGGAATTCCATGAGGTATGCCTTTATGAATCCGTCAATCTTGCCGTCCATCACAGCATCCACGTCCGTGGTCTGATAGTTGGTGCGGTGGTCCTTTACGCGGCGGTCGTCAAAGACATAGGAGCGTATCTGACTGCCCCATTCAATCTTCTTCTTGCCTGCCTCAATCTTAGCCTGCGCCTCAAGGCGTTTCTTCATGGCGCGGTCGTAGAGTTGTGATTTGAGGAGTCGCATGGCGTTGTTACGGTTTTCGAGCTGCTTGCGGCTCTCCGTGTTCTCGATGAGGATTTCCTCCTCCTCGCCAGTGTCGGGGTCGACGTACTGATAACGGAGACGTACGCCCGTCTCCACCTTGTTGACGTTCTGACCACCGGCTCCGCCCGAGCGGAAGAGGTCCCAAGATATCTTGGACGGGTCTACATACACTTCGATGGTGTCGTCTACGAGTGGCGATACGAATACGGATGCGAAGGAAGTCATTCGCTTGCCCTGGGCATTGAATGGCGATACGCGGACGAGACGGTGTACGCCGTTCTCGCTCTTGAGGAATCCGTAGGCATACTCGCCGCCCTCTATCTCCATGGTGACGCTCTTGATGCCTGCCTCGTCGCCTTCCTGAATGTTGCTGATGGTCACCTTATATCCGTGAGCCTCCGCCCAGCGCATATACATACGCATGAGCATCTGCGCCCAGTCCTGGCTCTCCGTGCCGCCGGCACCTGAATTGATTTTCATGACGCAGTCCATGGGGTCCTCCTTCTGTCGGAGCATATTCATAAGCTCGAGGTCTTCGATGGCGCTCACCGCCTTGGCATAATCGTCGTCTACCTCCTCTTCCGTGACGAGTTCGTCCTTATGGAAGTCGAAGGCGAGCTGCAGTTCGTCTGCAAGACGCTTCACGTTCTCGTATCCCTTTATCCATTTCTCGAGCGTCTTCACTTTCTTCATCTGCTCCTCTGCGTACTTCTGGTCCTCCCAGAAGTCTGGAGCCTGGGTGCGGAGCTGTTCTTCCTCGAACTCCACGCGTTTCTTGTCGATATTAAGATAATGATGGAGTGCTTCAGTGCGCTCCATCACATCCTTTAGCTGATCGGCTGTTATCATTTCTGAGTTTTGATTTTTGAATTATCTATCAATTCCTAACTCCTAATTCCTAATTCCTAATTGCGGCGCATGCCGCCTAACACTCATACATCTTGTCAATCACTTCCTTGAAGTTCTTGTAGATTACTGGTCGGCGAATCTTGAGCGTATTGGTCAGCTCGCCGCTTTCCATAGAGAAGTGGTGTGCGATGAGCGTGAAGCGCTTTATCTGCTCGTAGGGAGCAAGCTGCTGCTGCAGTGTGTGTATGCGCTCGGTCATCATCTTTATTATCTTCGGGTTCTGGCAAAGCTGCTCTCTTGATTCCACCTCTACGCCGTTGTCCTTCGCCCAGTCTTCGAGCAGACGGAACTCCGGTACGATGAGTGCCGAAACAAACTTGCGCTCGTTGGCGATGATGGCTATCTGGTCAACGAACTTATCCACGAGGACGAGCGACTCAATCATCTGCGGAGCGATATACTTGCCGTTGCTGGTCTTGAAGAGGTCCTTGATGCGGTCTGTGAGGAACAGCTCGCCGTTCTTCATGTAGCCGGCGTCTCCCGTGCGGAAGAATCCGTCCTCTGTGAATGCGGCTGCGTTTGCAGCGTCGCGCTTGTAGTAGCCACGTGTGATGGTCGGACCCTTGAGCAGGATTTCGTCGTTGTCGTCGATCTTCACCTCGATGCCCTTGATGGGGCGTCCCACTGATCCGATGGTGTAAGGCATATTGTCGCGGTCGCACGATACGGTGGCAAGACTCTCTGTCAGACCGTAGCCCACAACCATATTGATGCCTACAGAATGAACGAAGCGTTCCACTTCAGGCGATACTGTCGCTCCTGCTGTCGGGAAGATGTGTGAGTTCTCAATGCCAATCTGCTTGCGGACGAGACGAAGGACAAGCTTGTCCATGAGCTTGTATTCCATCGCTAATATCGGAGACGGGCGGCGGCCCTGGCTCTTGCAGTCTATGTTGTAGCGGCGGCCCACCTCAAGGGCGTGGCGGAAGAGCTTCTGCTGCATGGAGCTCGAACGGTCAATCTTGTCCTTCACTGCCTGATAAACCTTCTCCCAGAAGCGTGGCACTGACGACATGCTGGTGGGATGGGTCTCACGCATTGACTGCTGTATCTCGTGCGGGTCGGTATTGATGATGATGTGTGATCCTTCCGAGAAACAAAGGTATGACCATCCGCGTTCGAAAATGTGCGTAACGGGCAGGAACTGTATGGCGCGGTCCTTGTCGCGGATGGGCACAGCCTCGTCGTTTGCAATCAAGGCTGCGTCATACTGTCCGTATGTCAGCACCACGCCTTTCGACTCGCCGGTTGTGCCGGACGTGTAGAGGATGTTGCATATATCTTCCTTGTTGGCTTGCTTGTAAAGCGCCTCCACTTCTGTCTGGCGCGGCAGTCCCTGACCGAGCTTAAGGAAGTCGTCAAAGTAGAGGGCTGCAGGGTCGTGCGAGCTGATGCGCACGCTGCGGTCGAATACGATGATGCGCTCTAATGAATGGCAGAGCGGGAATATGCGGTGTGCCTTGTCGTACTGCTCCTGCTCGCCGACAAAGAGGAAGCGAATCTGCGCATCATTAATCATATATTGTATCTGCTGTTCGGAAGAGGTCGCGTAGAACGGTACGGACATGACACGCACGCCGTAGGCACCGAAGTCGGTGATGAGGTATTGAATGCAGTTCTGCGAGAATACGCCGATGGCGTCCTGGGGCTTAGCTCCGAGATTGAGGAGGGCATTGCTGGCCTCCTTCACAAGAGTGGCGAAGCGACTATAGCTCATGGTCTTCCACACCGAACCGCCGAAATCCTTATACGTGAAGGCTTCGCGCTCTCCATACTTCTCTGCCTGCTTAAGGGCGAGAACTGACAAGTGACATCTTGTTTGCATAACTTTAGATTTTCTGAGACAGTGCTGATGTATATATATTAAGGTGTTAGTCTGATCTGTCTACACATTAGCGGTAAATCTCTATTTTCTGCAAAAATACATTAAAAACGTCAGAACACAAAATAAATGCTGCATTTTATTGTCTGCTCAAAGCGAATTATCGACTAACGTAGGTGTATTATGTGACAAAGTCACTTCCTTTAATACATATATGTTTTGGTAGTGTGGGCACACATAGACGCGTGTACGTTAACAAACCAAAAAGCTACAGATTAAATACAAATAGAGAAGAATAATTGCAAAATTCAGTAAAAAATATTTATATTCATACGATTTAGAAGAAAAATGACAGAACAGCTGATTTTTTATATATAAATATTTTGCCAACTTCTAAAAAACATCTAAATTTGCAAAACAATATTCAAATTGTATAACATTTTGCACGGTTTCGTAAAAGATGTGAATAAATGAAGGATCATTAAAGACACAAAATAATAACTACTCAGGATAATGCGTTAATCGCAACTCGCTGGACAAATCACACAATGACGACCGACGACATCGCGCCTAAAGGGTGTGATGCGTTTATGCCGTAGTTTGGCTGAATCAGAAACAAAATAAACATTAATATTATTTTCATTAATTAAGAGAGATTCTATGAAAAAAAGACTCATGACCTTTCTTGCCTGCCTTTTCCTAAGTATAGGACTGGCGATGGCACAGACAAGAGTTACTGGTACGGTCACCTCTTCTGAAGACGGCGAACCCATCATGGGTGCGACTGTCAAGGTTGTTGGTAACAACGCAGTCGGTACAATCACTGACATCGACGGTAACTTCTCACTTGAACTGAAGAACGCCAATGCAGAATTGGAGTTCTCTTACATTGGTATGACAACTAAGAAGGTGAAGGCTTCTGCGAAGATGACCGTCATCCTCGATGCTGACAGCCACATGCTCGAGAACGTCATCATCACCGGTTACGGTTCGGCCAAGAAGCTCGGATCGGTTGTCGGCGCCGTTTCTACAGTGAGCGGCGAGAAGATGAAGACAGTTGCTACTCCTAACTTTACCGACGCTCTTGCTGGCCAGGTGTCAGGTCTTTCGGTTTTGTCTTCAGCCGGTGACCCTTCTATGGCTGCAACCATCCGTCTTCGTGGTGTCAACTCAATGAACTCTTCCAACGAGCCTTTGTTCATCCTCGACGGTGCTCCTATTACCTCAAGCTTCTTCCAGACCCTTAACCCGTCTGACATTGCTAACATCACAGTCCTCAAGGACGCCGCTTCTACAGCCATCTATGGTTCGCGTGCTGCCAACGGTGTAATCGTTATTACATCACGC
>OLWU01000390.1_pt1 | contig 11501 bp, 15 predicted proteins | sample 1673351 | NCBI WGS metagenome assembly OLWU01 (sample SAMEA103958109, study PRJEB25191) | human gut metagenome | biome: human-associated habitat [ENVO:00009003]; feature: intestine environment [ENVO:2100002]; material: feces | place: Germany | collected 2013/2015
GACCCGCGCCGGGGCGCGGAATGTCCCCTTGCCGCTGCTGAAAGAAAAGAGGCCGTCGGAGACAAAAGTAAGAACGTGATCCGCGCCGGGGCGCGGAACTCCCTTTACCGCTGCTGAAAGAAAAGAGGCCGTCGGAGACAAAAGCAAGAACGTGACCCGCGCCCGCAGGCGCGGCACTCTCTCCGCAAAGAAAACAAACCAAAGGAGCATCCTATGCAGATCGGAACTGTCAACATCCCCGGCAAGCTCTACCTCGCCCCTATGGCCGGCGTCACCGATCTGGCCTTCCGTCAGATCTGCCGCGAGCTGGGGGCGGACATGAGCTGCACTGAGCTGGTCAGCGCCAAGGCCCTGTGCTATCAGGACAAAAAGAGCCGCGGCCTTTTGAAGCTGGCGGATAACGAGCGCCCTGCCGCCGCACAGATCTTCGGCAGCGACATCACCTGCATGGCCGAGGCCGCCGTCATCGCGGCGGAGGTCTCCGGCGCGGCGGTCATCGACATCAACATGGGCTGCCCCGTGGGCAAGGTGGTGGCCAACGGCGACGGCTCTGCCCTGATGAAAGACCCGGAGAAGGCCGCCCGCCTCGCCGAGGCGGTGGTGAAGGCCAGCCCCGTGCCGGTGACGGTGAAGATGCGCCGCGGCTGGGACAAGGGCAGCATCAACGCCGTGGAGCTGGCCAAAATGCTGGAGCAGGCCGGTGTCAGCGCCATCGCCGTCCATGGCCGCACCCGGACGCAGATGTACGCCGGTCAGGCGGACTGGACCACCATCCGCCAGGTGAAGCAGGCCGTGTCCATTCCCGTCATCGCCAACGGCGACGTGTTCTCCCCCCAGGATGCCGTCCGCATCCTGGACTTCACCGGCGCGGACATGGCCATGATAGGCCGGGGCTGCTTCGGCAACCCCTGGCTCTTTCAGCAGGCGCAGGCCGCCCTGGCGGGCGAACCCATCCCGCCCCTGCCGCCCCTGTCGGAGCGCTGGGACACCGCCGTGCGGCAGATCGAGCTGGCGGTGGCCGACAAGGGCGAGCACATCGCCCTGCTGGAGGCCCGCAAGCAGCTTTGCTGGTATCTCAAGGGCGTCAGCCACGCCAATTACTATAAGGAGCAGATCGTCCGCCTGACCACGCTGGAGGAGCTGTACCGCGTGTCGGACGGCGTCAAGAGGGATTTGCGATGATGGAGGAAAAAGACCTGATCTGCCGCGCCGCACGGGGCGACGCGGAGGCCTTCCGCCAACTGGTGGAAGCGTATCAGACCCCGGCCTACCGCCTGGCCGCCCGTATGTGCGGGCCGGACAGCGCGGAGGACGTGACCCAGGAGGCGTTTTTGGCCGCATGGCGGGCGCTGCCGGAGTTCCGGGGCGACTGCCGCTTCTCCACCTGGCTCTACCGGCTGGTGAGCAACGCCGCCATCGACTGTCTCCGCCGGGAAAAGAAGCACCGCGACATCGGCGATGTGGATGATCTGGAGCTGCCGGACGGCGGCCCGTCGCCCCAGGAGCAGGCGGAGCGAAGCAACACCCGCGATGCGGTGCGCCGGGCGCTGGACAGGCTGTCGCCGGAACACCGTCAGGTGCTGCTGCTGCGCTTCATGCAGGAGCTGGACTACGGCGAGATCGCTCGTGCGCTGAACGTCAGCGAGGGCACGGTAAAATCCCGCATCAACCGCGCCAAATCGAAGCTGCGGGAGGTGCTGGCCGCCGGGAACTTTTTCGATGCCGGCCTCGTCTTACCAACAGAAGAAACCGAAAGGAGGGAGCAGCCGTGACGCAGCAGCCCTTTGACCCCATGGATAAATTGCTTCGGGAAGCGCTGGCAAGCGACGCGCTGCCGCCCGCCGACCTCACCGACCGCATCATGGCCCGCGTGGCCGAAACGCCCCAGCATAAGGCCGCCTCGGCGCGGAAGCGCCGCCTCAACTGGCTGGCCGCCGCGGCCTGTTTGGCCATCGTGGGCGCGGCCCTGCCCATGGTGCTGCCCAGCCAAAGCGCCCCGCAGGACGCCGCCTCCAACGACTGCGCCGCCCCTCCCGATACGAACTATTACACCTCCGTCGCCCCCACGGAGGGCGATCCCGACGGGCTGAACACCGCCGACACGGACAAGGCGGTGGAGTCCCGCAAGGAGCAAGGCCTCATGACCGAGGGCGCGGACGCACTGTCTGCCGCCTTGTCCGATGCCGATGAGGTGCTGTACTACCAGGGCTATTCCCTGGATGTCATCGCCCGCACCGAAAACGCCGTGCAGGCCGGGCTGGTGGACTCCAACGGCGACCCGGTTGACAACGGTGCTATACTGGATAATGCCATGACCGCCGCCGGCTTCGCCTACGCGGACGGCTGGTATATCCTGACATCGGAGGACACCGCCCCGTGAACCTGACTACAAAAAAACTCACCGCCGCCGCCCTCACCGGCGCGGCCTACGCCGTCCTGAGCTACTTCGGCTCTGTGTTCGGCATCACCTACGGCCCGATCCAGTGCCGCTTTGCCGAGGCGCTGTGCGTCCTGCCCTTTTTCCTGCCGGAGACGGCCTGGGGCTTGGGCGTGGGCTGCTTCATCACCAACCTGCTCAGTCCCTACGGCATTCTGGACATCGTGGTGGGCAGCGCCGCCACGCTGCTGGCCGCCCTGCTGACCGCCCGGTGCAGAAACCGCTGGCTTGCCCCGCTGCCCCCGGTGCTGACCAACACGGTGCTGGTGGGACTGGTGCTGGCCTACGAGCAGGCCGGCACGTCCGCCGCCTTCTGGCCCGCCTACGGCTTCAACGCCCTCACGGTGGGGCTGGGCGAGGCGGTGGCCTGCTACGGACTGGGCGCGCTGCTGCTGCAAATACTGGCGAAAAGCAAGCCCTTTCAGAGCTACCTGAAAAGCCGTTGAGGCTTTTCAGGTTTTTTCTAACTTTTTGCTGGGAAAATGCATCACACTTTTCAAGGTTTTTCAAAATTTTTCAAGACCAAAAATCAAAAAAATCTTGACTTTTCCCGCCGCATCTATATAATAATATACGCTCGCGTATTGCGGGCATATCCTTGCTCTCATCAAGAATGAGGGCCATTTGTCCAAAAGGAGGTGCAAAAGTATGGCTAAGATTTCCGCCAACTACGAGGTCGTTTTCATCATCGACCCTGCCCAGGGTGAGGAGGCTGTGGCCGCCACCGTGGCCAAGTTCCAGACGCTGGCAGAGCAGAACGCGACTGACGTGGTGGTCGATGAGTGGGGCAAGCGCCGTCTTGCTTACGCTATCGACTACAAGACCGAGGGTTACTACGTGCTGATGAGCTTCACCAGCGCTCCCGAGTTCCCCAAGGAGCTGGATCGTATCCTCGGCATTACCGAGGGCGTTATGCGTTCCATGATCGTCTGCAAGGGCGAGTAAGGTAAGCGAATATGCTGAACAAGATCTTTATCATGGGTCGTTTGACCCGCGATCCCGAGCTGCGTAGAACGCAGTCCGGCACGCCCGTCACCAGCTTTTCCCTGGCTGTGGACCGCGATTATAAGTCCCAGTCCGGCGAGAAGGAGACGGATTTCATCGATGTGGTCGCCTGGCGCGCCACCGCTGAATTTGTTGCAAAGTATTTCAACAAGGGCCGTATGGCCGTGGTCGAAGGACGGCTTCAGATCCGCGATTGGCAGGACAGGGACGGCAACAAGCGCCGCAGCGCTGAGGTCGTGGCCGACAATGTGTATTTCGGCGATTCCCGCCGGGATAACGGCGGCGACAACGGCGGCAGCTACGGCGGCGGTTACAGCGCTCCCGCAGGCGGCTACGCGCCCGCTGTGGGCGGCGGTGCTTCCGGCTTTGCCGAGATCGATGAGGAGGACGGCGACCTGCCGTTCTGATGTGCCCTTGGCACACGATACTTTATAAAGGAGGAGACTTCCATGGCTATGGAACGCGAAAATAGACCCGCCCGCGGCGCCGGCAAGCGTCGTAAGAAGGTTTGCCAGTTCTGTGTTGACAAGTGCGAGTGCATCGATTATAAGGACGCCGCCAAGCTGCGCCGCTTTATCTCCGAGCGCTCCAAGATCCTGCCCCGCCGCACCACCGGCACCTGCGCCATGCATCAGCGTCAGCTGACCGAGGCCATCAAGCGCGCCCGTCAGATCGCTCTGCTGCCCTTCGTGACCGAGTAAGTGAACGACAAAAAACAAGACCTGCGAAAGCAGGTCTTGTTTTTTGTGCATTATCGGCAAAGAATGACTGGACAGGGGGGGTAGATTTGGTATACACTGAGAGCACAGATCAAAAAGGAGGTGCGCCATGGGACTGTACGATGCCGTGGACCGCGGCGGCGCGGGCCGCAAAAAGGAAAAGACGCTGCGAAGGCCCTTGCTCATCGCGGCGGCCATCCTGGCCGTTGTCATCGCGCTCATCGCCTGGAGTTGCCGCTATTTTTTCCAGTACCGCGCCTGGGTGTCCGACCTGACGGAGGCTACCCGTTACGCCCGCCGGACAGGGGAGTTCACCGTCACCGCGGCTGGTGCGTCGGCGGAGGCGGACGCCAATGACCTCAGCGACCTGCTGCGCCTTATCACCAAGGCCGGCGCGGGCCGTCCGGGCAGTGCGCCGGATGAAACGCCGTATATCACCGTTGACTACGGCAGCGGGATGGTGCTGGACATTTGGGAAGTGCCGCTGGAAAACCCGGCCAACAGCTGGACGGAAGGGCCGTTCTTCCGCTTCACACGGCCTGACGGGAAAACGTATGGCTACGACACGGACCAGATCCCGTTCACCATGATTACCCGCCTGTTTTCCTAAGACCGGCAGGGCGGACAGGCCGTCCGCCCCTACACAGCAGAATACGGCAAGGACGGGGCAAAGCCCCGCCCTTGCCGTATTTTTTCTTCACTCCGTCATGATCTTCAGGATCACCCGGTCGGTCTCCCGCATACCCTGGGAGGCCAGCACGCCCACGTGGCGGATGGTGTCCTCCACGTCCGTGCCCAAAATGCCGTGGCCGGGCTGGAAGTTGTTGCCGTCAAAGGCCATGTCGCAGCCCAGCAGCCCGCAGCCCACGCCCATGGCGATCTTGCTGGCGCAGCTGGCCTTCGCGCCGTCGCAGATGCAGCCGGAGATCATAGCCACCGCGTTTTCCAGCGTGTGGCAGATGGTCTCGTAGTCCGCGCCCCGCAGCCATGCCACGCCGCAGCCCGCGCCCACACCGGCGGACACCGCGCCGCAGTAAGCGCTGAGCCGCCCGATGCCGGTCTTTTGGTGGATGGTGATCAGGTCGCTGAGACACACGGCCCGCAGGATCGTCTCCTCGTCCGCGCCCATGAGCTTGCCGTACTTCCACACGGGCACGGAGGCGGTGATGCCCTGGTTGCCCGAGCCGGACACGATGACCACCGGCATTTCGCAGCCGTTCATCCGTGCGTCAGACCCGGCGGCGGCCCAGGCGCGGGCCTGGGTCTCCCAGTCCTGAGAGGTTCGCAGCAGCGTTGAGCCGATGTTCGCGCCCCAGCTATGCTCCAGCCCCTCGGCGGCGATGGCGGCGTTCTTTTCGATCTGCCGTCCCACCGTGGGTAGGATGGCGTCTATGGGTACAGTTTCGGCGAATGTGATGATGTCCTTTACGTTGAGAACGGACTTGTCCTGCAAATTGTCCTCGGCGTTGCCCGTCACAGGCAGCTCCTTCAGCACCTGGCCGTCCTTTTCGATGTAGATGATGTTCGTGTGGTTGTTGGCCACCCGGACGCAGGCGTGGTGCGCTCCCAGCCAGCCGGTGAGCTTGATGTCCAGCAGGCAGGGCGTCTCGGGACAGGTGACGCGGATGTCCGTGGCGTCCAGATAGCCCTGGATGGCCGCCACATCGTCCTCCGTCACCTTGGCCAAAACCTGAAGCTCCGCGTCGGCGTCACCGGCCACTATGCCCACGGCGATGGCGGCGTCGATCCCGCGCCGCCCGCCCGTGTTGGGGACGACCACGGATTTCACGTTCTTCAGGATGTTCCCGCTGACCTCAGCGAGAATTTTCTCCGGTTTTCCGCCCAACACCTCGCGCAGTTTTGCGGCACAGTACGCGACGGCGATGGGCTCTGTACACCCGGTGGCCAGCAGGAGCTCTTCCTGCAGGATCGCCGTGTAGGCGGCGATCTTAGAGTCGTTCAGCATCACACATTCTCCTTTGTTCACTTTTTATATTCCATCAGGCCCGCAGGCCGGACAGTCTCACAGGGCGGGCACGTCATCCTCCTGATGCACCCAGTCGTTCACGTCCACCACCTCGAACTCCGTCTCCGTCCGGCGGATGATGACCCGCTGGATGCCGGCGTTGATGACCTGGCGGCGGCACATGGCGCAGCTGGTGGCGTCCCCCAGCAGCGCACCGCTCTGCCCGTCACGGCCCACCAAATACAGGGTGCTGCCCACCATGTCCCGGCGGCTGGCGGAGATGATGGCGTTGGCCTCGGCGTGGACGCTGCGGCACAGCTCGTACCGCTGTCCCCGGGGGACCTGCATGGCCTCACGGGTGCAGAAGCCCATGTCCACGCAGTTCTTCCGCCCGCGGGGCGCACCGTTGTAGCCGGTGGAGATGATCTCGTCGTTTTTCACGATGATCGCGCCGTACACCCGGCGCAGGCAGGTGGCCCGCTCCAGCACCGTCTCGGCGATGTCCAGATAGTAGTTTTCCTTGCTGATGCGTTGCATGATGCTTCCTCCCGGTGGTTTTTCCTGTATTGTCCCCCATTATATACGATTTTGTCCGCCGGGGCAACAGAATCTTCCGAAAAAAACGTTGACGGAGGGGGCGGGCTGTGGTATCATGAACAAACTGAAAACTCTGTGAGGGAGTAGCAAGCGGACCCTTTGTCCGCAGCACGTCAACATACTGGCCGCCTGGCGGCCTGGCTTGCTTTAATTTGCGAGACTCATGTATCACTGCCGCGGGATGCATGGGACTCGTCTGTCTGTTCGCCTTCGAGCCCGGACATGGCCCCCGGCCATGTCCGGGTTTTTTCATGGAATTTTCACGGAAAAAGGAGAAACGAACATGCAGTGGAATATCCTGTTCTTTTTCAACAGCGTGCTGCTGGGCGTGGGGCTGGCTATGGATGCGTTTTCCGTGTCCCTGGCCAACGGCCTCAACGAGCCCCACATGTCCCGGCGGCGGATGCTGGGCATTGCCGGGGTGTTTGCCGCCTTCCAGGCCCTGATGCCCATGACGGGGTGGATCTGCGTCCACACCATCGTGCAGTATTTCCGGGCCTTTGAAAAGCTGATCCCCTGGATCGCCCTGGCCCTGCTGGGCTTCATCGGCGGGAAAATGCTCATCGAGGGCATCCGGGGCGGCGGCGGAGACGACGACGCCCCCAGACTGGGCCTGGGGGCCCTGCTGGTGCAGGGGGTGGCCACGTCCATCGACGCCCTGTCCGTGGGCTTCACCATTGCGGAGTATGACTGGCTCATGGCCCTGGTCTGTTCCCTGATTATCGCGGCGGTGACGCTGTGCATCTGTCTGGGGGGCCTGGTGCTGGGGCGGAAATTCGGCATGCGCCTTGCCGGCCGGGCCCAGATCCTGGGCGGGGCCATCCTGATCTTCATCGGACTGGAAATCTTTATCAGCAGTATGCTGTAAAAACTAAGGAGGAACAACACAATGCTCGTACCCATTCTTCTGTTCATCGTGGGTCTGGTGCTGCTGATCAAGGGCGGCGACTGGTTCGTGGACGGGGCCACGGGGCTGGCCCACCGGTTCCATGTGCCGGAAATTCTCATCGGCGCCACGGTGGTCTCCATCGGCACCACCCTGCCGGAGGTGATGGTGTCCGCCACCTCCGCCGTCAGCGGCCACGGCGAGATCGCCTATGGCAACGCCATCGGCTCGGTGATCTGCAACACCGCCCTGATCGCGGCCCTGACCATCGCCATCCGCCCCTCGGAGGCGGACCGCAGGAGCCTGCGGACCCCGGTGATCTTCTTCTTCATCGCCGCCGTGTTCTATGCCGCCATCGCCTATACCAACGGGGCCTTCACCCGGCTGGCGGGCATTGTGCTGCTGGTGATGTTCGTGGTGTACATGGTCCTCACCGTGCGCCAGAGCTTCCGGGACACCGTGCAGGCCGGCGGCGCGGACGAGGCCATTGACGGCACCCCCTCCATGGGCAAGGACATCCTGCTGCTGGTCATCGGCGCGGCCTTCATCGCCGTGGGGGCCAACCTGCTGGTGAACAACGGCACCCTCATCGCCCAGGGGCTGGGCGTGCCGGAGTCCGTCATCGCCCTGACCTTCGTGGCCCTGGGCACCTCCCTGCCGGAGCTGGTCACCGCCATTACCTCCCTGGTAAAGGGTCACAGCGCCCTGTCCCTGGGCAACATCGTGGGGGCGAACCTGTTTAACCTGGTGCTGGTCAGCGGCCTGTCCACCACCCTGTCCCCCTTCCAGGTGCCTCAGGAAAAGACCATCGCCGGGTACAACGCCTCCCTGGTGGTGGATATCCCCCTGATGATGCTGGTAATGCTGCTGCTGACGGTGCCCGCCCTGGCCAGGGGCAGGCTGTCCCGCTGGCAGGGCATCGTGCTGCTGGTGCTGTACGCCGGCTTCTGCGCCTTCCAGTTCTGCTTCTGAGTCTTGAATAAACCAACGCACCCCCGGCGGGATTCCGCCGGGGGTGCGATTACTTATTCGGTTTTCAGGCGTTTTCCGCGATGTAGCGGGCCACATACACGCCGCTGGCGCTGGCGTGGGACAGGGAGTGGGTCACGCCGCTGCCGTCGCCGATGACGAACAGGCCCGGGTGGCAGGTCTGGAGGTTCTTGTCCAGCTGGACCTCCATGTTATAGAACTTCACCTCCACGCCATAGAGCAGGGTGTCGTCGTTGGCGGTGCCGGGGGCGATCTTGTCCAGGGCGTAGATCATCTCGATGATGCCGTCCAGGATGCGCTTGGGCATGACCAGGCTCAGGTCGCCGGGGGTGGCGGCCAGGGTGGGGGTGACGAAGCTCTCCTCCACCCGCTTGACGGTGGAGCGCTGGCCGCGGATCAGGTCGCCGAACCGCTGGAGAATCACGCCGCCGCCCAGCATATTGCTCAGCCGGGCGATGGACTCGCCGTAGCCGTTGGAGTCCTTGAACGGCTCGGAGAAGTGCTTGGCCACCAGCAGGGCGAAGTTGGTGTTGTCAGTGTGGAGCTTGGGGTCTTCGTAGCTGTGGCCGTTGACGGTGACGATGCCGTTGGTGTTCTCGTTGACCACCACGCCGTGGGGGTTCATGCAGAAGGTACGGACGCGATCCTGGAACTTTTCGGTGCGGTAGACGATCTTGCTCTCGTACAGCTCGTCGGTGAGGTGAGAGAACACGTCGTAGGGCAGCTCCACCCGGACGCCGATGTCCACACGGTTGGACTTTGTGCCGATATGGAGCGCGTCGCAGACGCTCTCCATCCACTTGCTGCCGCTGCGGCCCACGGAGATGACGCAGGCGCGGCCCGCGTAGCTGCCCTTGTCCGTGTCCACGGTGTAGCCGGTATCGGTCTTATTCACGGCGCGGACCGGAGTGTCGAAATAGAAGTCCAGCCGGTCCTTCATGGCATTATACAGGTTCTCCAGCACCACGTAGTTGATGTCCGTGCCCAGGTGGCGGACGGAGGCATCCAGCAGGTGCAGGTCGTTTTGCAGGCACAGCTTCTTGATGGGGGTGTTGCCGGTGGAATAGAGGTGCGTGCCCGCGCCGCCGTTGGCCATGTTGATGTCGTCCACGTATTCCATCAGGGACAGGGCCTGCTGCTTGCCGATATACTCGTGGAGCGTGCCGCCGAACTGGTTGGTGATGTTATACTTGCCGTCGGAGAACGCCCCCGCGCCGCCGAAGCCGTTCATGATGGCGCAGGTGGGACACTTGACGCAGGACTTGACCTTGTCGCCATCGATGGGACAGCGGCGCTTGGACAGGGTATGACCCGCCTCAAAGAGGGCGATCTTCAGCGCAGGGCGCTTTTGCAGCAGCTCCCAGGCGCAGTAGATGCCGCCCGGGCCGCCGCCGATGATGAGAACGTCATAAGTCATGGAGATACCTCCTTCGTAATAATCCAGTGAATATTATAGCAGGAAACTGGGAAGTTGCAATTACATTTTGCTTATCACAGGTATTTGTGTTGGAAATCGGCGGGAACTGTGTTACAATAGCAGAAAATGCAAGGAGGAAGCACCATGAGCTATGCAGACCGCGTATTTAAGGAGAACTGCCGGGAGATACTGACCCACGGCGTTTGGGACACCGATCAGCAGGTGCGTCCCCACTGGGAGGACGGCACGCCGGCCCACACGGTGAAGAAATTCGGCATCGTCAACCGCTATGACCTGAAAAAGGAGTTCCCCATCCTGACCATCCGGCGGACGTATTTCAAGACCTGCATCGACGAGCTGCTGTGGATATGGCAGCAGAAAAGCAACAACATCCGCGACCTGCGGGGACATATCTGGGACAGCTGGGCCGACGAAAGCGGCTCTATCGGCAAAGCCTACGGCTATCAGCTGGGCGTGAAGCACCAGTACCCGGAGGGGGAGATGGATCAGGTGGATCGGGTGCTCTACGACCTGAAGCACAACCCCGCCAGCCGCCGCATCCTGACCAACATCTACAACTTTCAGGATCTGCACGAGATGGCGCTGTATCCCTGCGCCTACTCCATGACGTTCAACGTGTCCGGGAACACGCTGAACGCCATACTGAACCAGCGCAGCCAGGATATGCTGGCCGCCAACAACTGGAACGTGGTGCAGTACAGCGTGCTGGTACACATGATGGCCCAGGTGTCCGGGCTGGAGGCCGGGGAGCTGGTACACGTCATCGCCGACGCGCATATCTATGACCGGCACGTGCCCATCATCGAAAGACTGCTGGAGAAGGACGAGCGCCCCGCGCCGCGGTTCGTGATGGACAAGGACATCACCGATTTCTATCAGTTCACACGGGACAGCTTCTCACTGGAGGGGTACGACCCCCAGCCCTTCGAGGACAAGATCCCGGTGGCCATCTGAGGGCACGGGCATGGTGGCGATCGTGGCGGTGGACGCCCGGTGGGGCATCGGGCGGGACAACGGACTGCTGTTTCACATCAGCGATGATCTGAAGCGCTTTCGGGCACTGACGGAGGGAAAGACCGTCCTCATGGGGCGGAAAACGTTACAGTCCCTGCCCGGCGGCAGGGGGCTGCCCCGGCGGCGGAACGTGGTGCTGACCGGGGACGAGGACTTCCGGGCGGAGAACGCGGAGGTCGTACACTCGGCGGCGGAAGCCGTGTGGGTGGCCGGAGAGGACGCATGGGTCATCGGCGGCGAGAGCGTGTACCGCCAGCTTCTGCTCCTGTGTGAGCGGGTGTATGTGACGCGCATCGAGGCCGACGGCGGCGCGGACGCTTTTTTCCCCGATCTGGAGCACGACCCGGCCTGGCGGCTGGCGCAGCGCTCGAAGGACAGGGAGGAAAACGGCCTGCGGTTTCGGTACGAGGAATACGTACCGGCCGTATAACGGACAAAAAAACAGGCGG
>OLWU01000391.1_pt1 | contig 11439 bp, 9 predicted proteins | sample 1673351 | NCBI WGS metagenome assembly OLWU01 (sample SAMEA103958109, study PRJEB25191) | human gut metagenome | biome: human-associated habitat [ENVO:00009003]; feature: intestine environment [ENVO:2100002]; material: feces | place: Germany | collected 2013/2015
TTGGTTGATTTACTCCGATTTACCGAAGTATACGGACATTGCCGCTCCGGGTGCGGTCATGTACCGAGACACTTAAGGCTCCCGCGAGCCTTGCAGACGGGAGCCTTAGAGCGCCCTTATTGCAGGGCTCAAGGTGCGTTACGCGTCCTTACTTGACAAACTTCTTGACAATCACGGTGGCATTGTGGCCGCCGAAACCGAAGGAGTTGGACAAGGCCGCACGCACTTCGCGTTTCTGAGCCTCATTGAAGGTGAAATTGAGGTTGTAATCTATTTCGGGATCATCGTCACCTTCGGCGTGGTTGATTGTCGGGGGTACGACATCATCACGTACAGACAACAGCGAGAACATGGCCTCCATAGCGCCGGTAGCACCCAGGAGGTGTCCGGTCATGCTCTTGGTCGAAGAAATATTGAGACGATAAGCATCTTCGCCGAAAAGCTTAATGATGGCCTTAGCTTCGCTGATGTCACCGACACCGGTGCTGGTGCCGTGTACGTTGATGTAGTCGATATCTGCGGGTGTCATCCCTGCATCGTCGAGAGCGTTCTGCATAGACAGTATCGCACCCAAACCTTCGGGATGTGTCGCTGTGATATGGTATGCGTCCGCACTCATGCCGCCGCCGGCGACTTCGCCGTAAATCTTGGCGCCACGTGCCAGAGCGTGTTCCATTTCTTCAAGTATCAGTACCACCGAACCTTCTCCGATGACGAAGCCGTCACGCGAAGCCGAGAAGGGGCGCGAAGCCGTTTCGGGGCTGTCGTTGCGTGTCGACAGGGCATGCATCGAGTTGAAACCGCCCACGCCAGCGGGGAAGATGGCAGCCTCGGCACCGCCTGTAACCATAGCATCAGCCTTGCCCAGACGGATAAGGTTGAAAGCGTCGATAATGGCGTTGTTTGACGAGGCGCAGGCGCTGACCACACCATAGTTAGGGCCATGGTAACCGTATTCCATGGACACATGGCCGCTGGCGATATCCGCAATCATTTTGGGAATGAAGAACGGATTATACTGCGGGCCGTTTTGCTCGCCGTGAACTGCATAATATCCGGCTTCCTCCTCAAAGGTGTGCAGGCCGCCAATACCGGCAGCGATGATTACGCCTACGCGGTTTTTGTCTATAGCGCCTTCGGTCTCGATACCGGCATCAGCAACTGCCTGGCGAGCTGCATAGAGGGCATACTGGGCATACAGGTCAAGCTGGCGCAGTTTCTTGCGGTCAAAGTATTCGGCCGCATTGAAGTTCTTGACTTCGCAGGCAAATTTGGTCTTGAACTGCGATGCGTCAAAATGGGTGATGGGCGCGGCGCCGCTGACACCGGCCAACGCGGCACTCCAAGTGGTGTCTACGTCGTTACCTAAAGGAGTGATGGCTCCAAGTCCCGTAACTACTACTCTCTTGAGTTCCATGAAAGATTTATCGTATATGTACTGATTAGACTTTATATGACAAAAGTTGCCGCAAGTCCGGACCTATATCCCCGGAAAGTCGCGATGCTTTTGCTATTACCTGTCGGAGCATTACGCTCAAGGCACTGTCCGCAAGGTTGTGTGTTCTTGTTGTTACCGGCCAAATGTACGCCCCGGACGTCGTGGGGCACCCGGGGCGACATAGGCGGTTATTTTGTGTCGAATGTGGTGACCGTCGTCAAACAGCTATTATTGAGCTGCTTCGATGTATTTGATGGCGTCGCCTACAGTCTGAATCTTCTCAGCTTCCTCATCGGGTATCTTGATGCCGAATTCCTTCTCAAACTCCATGATGAGGTCCACTGTGTCGAGCGAGTCTGCGCCCAGGTCTGTGGTGAATGCTGCTGCGGGGGTTACTTGGCTTTCGTCAACGCCGAGTTTGTCAACGATGATGGTCTTCACGCGATCTGCGATTTCTGACATAATCTTTTAGTGTTTAATTAGTAATGTTCTGTTTTAGCGGTGCAAAGTAAGCCAAAAAATTCTAAATAGCGAAATTTTTCGCTATTATAAACTGTGAAAAAATGTAAAAGACGCATCTAACGCCCTGAAATACGAGTTTCTTGGCCGATGCATTCTTTCGCAATCGTCTCGCCGTTTCAGACAACTGTCATTGAGACTTTGCTCGCAGTTTCATTGCAGCTATGTTCATAGCTACTATCGCGGAGTGCACCGACCTCTATTTCGCTTTATATGCCATAGGCGTGTCCGCGGCCTGCTAAGGCTCGCGAACATGCCTATGGCAATAGTGTCATTATCTTACTTGGCGGGGACTTCCCAGGTGTCGCCGGCGAGGATCATGTCGCGCAGGCAGGTGAAACCGTGGGCGGCTTTCACTTCGTCTACCTGTTGGCTGACAGCCGTCTCGTAGCTGGGGCTCTCGACATCGCGGATGACGCCGACAGCAAGGGGTAGCGTCATGCCGTCCATCATGGCTAGCTGCTGGTGCAGGAAGTTCGAGGGGGTGTGGGCGTCGTGTACCAGGACATCGTCCATGGTGTAGCCGTCTTGGCCGATAGTGACAGCCTTGAGCAGGAATCCATCGCGTACAAGACCCTTGTCGCCGTTGGCGCCGAAGATCATCTTCTGTCCGTGTACCAAGTGAATGGTACGGTCGGCACGGACGGTGCGGTCGGTAATGGCGTTGTGGATGCCGTTATTGAAGATTACGCAGTTTTGCAGAATCTCGACCACCGAGGTGCCTTTGTGGCGTGCTGCGGCCACCATGACTTCCTGCGAGGTCTTGAGTTCGACATCAATACTGCGAGCAAAGAATGTACCGCGAGCACCGAACACCAGTTCGGCCGGGATAAACGGGTCTTCTGTCGTGCCGTAAGGCGATGACTTGGATACGAAACCGCGAGCACTCGTAGGCGAGTACTGTCCCTTGGTCAGACCATATATCTTATTATTGAACAGCACAATATTGATATCTATATTGCGTCGTACGGCGTGGATAAAGTGGTTGCCGCCGATGGCAAGTCCGTCGCCGTCACCCGAAATCTGCCATACGGTCATCTCGGGATTGGCAACCTTGAAGCCTGTCGCGATGGCGGCGGCACGTCCGTGGATGGTATGGAAACCATAGGTGTTCATGTAATAGGGCAGACGGGACGAGCATCCGATGCCGGAGATGACGGCAGTGCGGTAAGGCGGTACGCCGACTTCGGCCATGGCCTTGTGCAGGGTGTTGAGGATGGCGTGGTCGCCGCAGCCGGGGCACCAGCGCACGGCCTGGTCACTTTTGAAGTCCGCGGGTGTATATGCCGGGGTATTCTCTTGTGTTTGCATTATCTTATATGATTAAGTGGCTGGTGTGACTTATTTTTCTTTGGAAAGGTTGAGACGGACGCCATCAATAACTTCGCTGACAAGGAAGGGCTGACCTTGTATCTTGTTGATGCGCTCGATGCGTACATCGGGGAACTTGGCTTGCAGGTAGTCTGCAAACATTCCTGTATTGAGCTCGGCCACAATCACGCGATGGTAGCGGCGCAGCACCTCGGCTGTATTGGCGGGCAGCGGGTTGATGTAGCGGAAGTGTGCCAAGTCCACGGGAGTACCTTGTTTGGTAAGTTCCTCGGCAGCTGTACGCAGGTGTCCGTAAGTGCCGCCCCAGCCTACGAGCAGGGTATCGGCCTTGCCGTCGCCGTAAACCTTGACTTCGGGGATATCCTTAGCGATATTGGCTATTTTCTGACGACGCAGCATCACCATTTTCTCGTGGTTGACCGGGTCGGTGGAAATTGCGGAAGTATTGGCGTCTTTTTCGAGACCACCCAAACGATGCTGCAAACCTTCGGTACCCGGGATGGCCCAGTAGCGCACCAAGGTCTCGGGGTTGCGCAGGTAAGGACGCCACGAGCTGTTGCGCAGGTGCTCGGGCACGAAGTTGGGACGTATTTCGGGATACTCACCGGCTTCGGGAATGCGCCACGCGCTCGAGCCGTTGGCGATGAATGCATCCGTGAGCAGGATGACCGGAGTCATGTGCTCGATGGCGATACGGCATGCTTCGAAAGCCATGGTGAAGCAGTCCGTAGGCGAAGCGGCAGAGAGTACCACTATGGGCGACTCACCGTTACGGCCATACAAGGCCTGCATCAGGTCGGTTTGTTCAGTCTTGGTAGGAAGGCCGGTAGAAGGTCCGCCGCGTTGCACGTCAATAACCACCAAAGGCAATTCGGCGATAACGGCAAGACCTATGCCCTCACTCTTGAGCGCCAGACCGGGGCCGGAAGTGGAAGTCACTGCCAGATTGCCGGCAAACGATGCGCCTATGGCCGAGCATACGCCGGCAATCTCGTCTTCCATTTGGCAGGCCTTGACACCGAGATCTTTACGCTTGGCAAGTTCATGCAGGATGTCAGTAGCCGGAGTGATGGGATACGAGCCGAGGAACAACGGGCGTCCGGACTTCTCGGAAGCCATAATCAGCCCCCAAGCGGTCGCAGTATTGCCATTTATGTCAGTGTACACGCCCGGACGCGGATCTTCGGTTTCGATACGGTATGTCGACATCGAGGCATGTGTATTGTGTCCAAAGTCATAGCCGGCCTGTACCACGGCGCAGTTGGCCTTGGCTATAGCCGGTTTCTTGGCAAATTTCTTGGAAATATAGTGGCAGGCAGCCTCTATGGGGCGGTCGAAGAGCCAGCATACGACGCCTAAGGCGAAGATATTACGGCACTTGAGTATGGACTTGTTGTCCATGCCGCTGTCGGCCAAGGCCGCACGCGTCATTGTGGTTACGGGCACTTCGAGCACCTGTGCCGGGTCTATACCCAACTCGGTATACGGGTCATTGGTGGCGAACAGCGCTTTACGCAAATCCGCCTCGCCGAAACTGTCGCTGTCGACGATAATGATGCCGCCGCTCTTGAGGAAGCGCACATTCTGTTTCAACGCTGCCGGGTTCATAGCCAGCAGCACATCGCACCGGTCACCGGGGGTGTGGACTCCGCGGCCTACCGACACTTGGAAGCCGGAGACGCCGCTAAGCGAGCCTTGCGGCGCACGTACCTCTGCCGGATAGTCAGGGAAGGTGGACACCTCGTTGCCGACGCCGGCGGATACATTGGTAAAGATGTTGCCGGCAAGCTGCATGCCGTCGCCACTGTCGCCGGAAAAACGCACGACGACCTTGTCGAGGACTTTGACGTTGGTTTTGTCTAACATGGGGTTGTAATACTTACTCTTTTGACTATATGATTGTTATAGTGTCAAAATATGTGGAAATGAGGTTGTATGTTTGGATTATTGTCTGTTTGTGTCGCCAATACAAGCATTTTGCAAGCAAAAGTCCACTCCCGAACAGGCTTCCAAAGTGCTTTGCCGACGTTTTGCCATCCGAAGGCGCGTTCAAACACCCTCGTTAGACGCCACAAAGATACAAACTTTTCTCGGCAAAACCAACATCCATGTTTTTTAGCATAATTCACTTCCGAGTGTTTATTCGTCCATTGCCCATAGGTCAATTCCACCGTTTATTTTGCATTTTGGGCATATAGACCAAGCCGTACTCTGCAACACAAGCCGGCCATGCACATTATAGTCGTAACTCACCACCATAGAACGCTGCCGCCAATTCCTTGATGCCGAGTGGGGTGTCAGACTCCGCCGCGAAGCACGTGGCCATCGCCGATGTACGCGTGCAGGGACGTGCGGCGTGTGCGCCCGGGACGCATGCCACGGATGTCTCGTAGGACGTATACAGGTGGTTGCGTGTAATCATCTGGCCTGAAATCACAGACTTTTGAGAACTATTATTTGTGTGACTACTTATCGGCATATGGGAATAGCACCTTGTAAAATACTTCCGGATTGTCAAACTTGTATGGAGCTATGCGTTCATCGTCAGGCACTGACGTGAGCGGCTTGGATGGGTCTTTATAAACATAGTCAACAAACATGATAATGCCGGTAAATCTATTTATGAGTTTTGCTTTCATCATACACAATACAGCTTTGTTTGTCGGTGGATTAAATGGTACGACATAGAAATTCTTGTATGGACTTTTTTTGAGGTCATCCTTATCCCAAAAGCCTATCCGTTCATACATCCACCATCGCTTTGTATGAACCCACTCAAAAAAGTTCATATACCCATCATAAATAATTTTTGCGTCATTTCTTATTCCCCCTATTGGTATAGGCCCTGGGTAGCTCATGTTCTCAAGAAAAAAAACGCCGGATGTTGCTATGGTCAGATAGCAATATGGGGATTTTATTAATTCTTTTTCTGTGATATTATAGGAGAGATTGGCTTTGTCAATGTCTACTATAATGTATGGGTGTAACGTATTTTTTCCAAGCAGGAAAGTCATATTTGCTTGATATACTGTGTCTAATGGATAAAAGTTAACACCACCATCATCATTAAAAAAGCGATTAGTTAAACCTTCCGGATACTCATCCAGTGTAGCCTTGTCTTTAACTAATACAGTTTGTGTAAAACACATAATAACACTTATAAACATCACCATTGCAATAAATGTCCGTTTGTGTCTAATACTATTGAGCTTTTGTGACTTCATATTTCCATTCTATTTTTTTGATTTCTTCTTCATTATCCAAATGACCTTTGCCCACCTCTGTTCCATTCTCGTCTTTTGGAACAAAACCTGTAATGGCATTTTCAATCATGGCCTTTATTTCAGATATAGATACATCCTTTGTCCGTTTGGCATCATTCCCAAAAGGATACATAAGGCCGGCTTTTGTAGAGTGTAATAGTCCCAAAGAGTGTCCTACTTCATGAGGTCCGGTAAGTTCTAGTCCGTCTGCTTCTGATATCTTTATCAACCTGTTTGAATACGATCCCGCAGAAACCGTATTTTCCTTGTCGTTTGGAATATTTGGCACAGACATATACAAGTTGCCGACATTGTCCTCTTTCATTGCATAAGTTATAGATTTACGCTGTTCCAATTCCTCTCCGTTTGGATCTATATATGGGTCGACCTCGTGATAGGACAATGCAAAGTTTATGGTATACCCATCCATAGCATATTGTCCGCTGAGGTCGTTCCAAAAACCGATGGCGGCGGTCACTGATCCGACATCACTTTTATAAACATAGTAATCTGCTGATATTGTGATTGTCTGCTCTTCGTGGTTCACTTTCACGTGGTAATCATTGCCCGAATCATCTCCGTATCGTATCGGATTTCCGCCACAGAACAGGTAGGGGGACTGGTCGGGATGCTTTTCGCATAACCTGTCCATGCTATTGAATCGTGTCTCGGAGGGGACGAACATGCGTGCGCCGTAGATATACTCGCGCAGGCCATCGCGGCGGACGTATTCCTTGCCGCCATAGAGGTAGGGATTGGATGACGTGGATGCGGTGGCGGTATTGCTTGTCGGGGCAGACATCGGCAGGTCGGGGCCTGCAATGCCGATGCCGGCGGAGGACGACGGGTCGCGGTGGGGTTCGCCGTAGGGATAGTAGCTGGCGGATTGGACGAGGGCGCCGTCCGAGCGGATGACGGCGATGTTGCTGCCGAGGTAGTCGGTGACGTAGTAGTGGGGGACGAGGTTGGCGTCAAAATATCCGCCGGCGAAGCGCAGCATCTCCAGCGTGTCGGCGGCGGAGTTGCCCGCGCCGCCGCGAAGCACGTGGCCATCGCCGCTGTACGCGCGCAGGGACGTGCGGCGCGTACGCCCGGGAAGGCTGCCCACGGAAACGGGTGCCACGGAAGTCTCGTAGGACGTGTACAGGTGGTTGCCGAAGGCGTCCCACCCCAATAGCTGCCGGTGGCCGCCCTCGAGGTCGTACTGCATCGGGTGGCCGTCGGCGTTCCAACGCGTGTGCAACAGCCCGCGCGAGGCATCCGACACCATGTCTCCGGCCTCGTTGTACGCCAACTCGAACTCACCGTCGGCGTGCAGCCCGGTGACGCCATCGAACGGCAAGGCCTCGGTTATGGCCGTGACGTTGCTCAGCCGGTTGCCGTCGTAGCTGCAGGCCAGCTCGTCAAGCGTGCCGAAGGTCTCCACGCGGTCGAAGTCGCTGACGGCGTCAACAACGCCGTAGCGCACGACATTGGTCATATTGCCGCGCAGGTCGTAGCAGTAATATACCGAGAAGTCGGGTATGCGGCCTCTCTCGATGCCGGGTCTGTCCGCCAATCCTTCCGCAGAAGTGAAGACGGCGGATTCCAGACGGTTGAGCGCATCATAGGTGTACGCGTAGCCGCCCTCGCTCCACGTGCGTTTGAAGATAGAGGTAATGTATCCAAAAATGTCGTTGGCGTGAGCGGCAATATCCCATTGTGCGTACAACGGAATGTAAGACGCGTTGCGCATCAAGTGAGACATTTGCAGTGCGTTATCTTTCCGCATAACCATACCAAATAGCGCCGTTAGTTGTCCCAGTAATCCGGATATATTACCTTATATCCGTCAGCAGACCGGACAATCCTTATCACATCCGGATCAAAATCTGCGATGTGTACAATCCTTGCATTCAGATATTTAAGGGTAATGTATTTCGTTTTACTAATTCTCTTAACATACGGTGCGGCCGTATCTTTGAAGAAAACAGTTTTTCCCCCGATTTTACAAAACCCTCCCTTAAAGAAATAAAGGTTTGAGTTCTCAAATCTACTGTCATCAATAACACAAACAGTCCCGACTAAGTTTTCTGTTGTGTCCGAATAGCCCGAAAAGAAATCTTTTGGCGAAAAACACATCCAAGAAAATGGTCTGTAACTGTGCGCTTCAAGCGCCGGGATGACCTCTTGCAATAGTACATCGCGTATTGCGGAATCCACGGCAACCTCCGGAATGTGTCGTATTTCGTATTTGTTTTTAGGCTTTTGCTTTGCAATAGCTGATAGACTAAGCACAAGCACCACTGCGACAGCAAATACATGTTGCAGTTTTTTAGTTTGGTAATTTCCCATATATAGTAGGTGTCAGATCGATTCCTAAAGAGATACTATAGTGTCTTGCGAAGCCAAAGGCATATCCTTTACATAGCGGATTGTATCTGTCGCCATTCTCGGCACTGCTCGTATCATACACATACGTTTAATTATGTATTCTTTTGTTTGGGATAAACTCTTTCTTCGTTCTATGCCTGAGCTGATAAAATAGATTTTTGCCTTTGTCCCGGGAATAAACCTTTTCATAAACAGCCTCGAACTGTCTTCCTTGATATACACATCATCTATGATTTTATAGTCGGCACTATCCGCGAGTGCCCAGCCCGGAGTAAGGTCAACAATCCAGCCGTCGGCGCCGTTTTGTCCGTCAACAACAAATGCGCCGTTGCAGCCTTTTTCTTTTAGAAAAACCTGGACAAAGTATGAGGGATTATCATTGTCATAGCCAGCTACTGTTATTCGCACCTTTTCATCCTCCATTACAGGTATATCAAGGACTTTATCTGCCGCCAACATATCCCAATGGTAATAAACCGGCCGAAGGTGGCGATACGTAACGCTATCAGCATAATGACCACACGACACTTCTGCCACAAACATTAAACTCCCGATAGCAATAGCTACTACTATGCGCCATTTACGGATGTTTTTTCTTATAGTTTCTTCTGGCTTCATCTTTAGCGCGTTTAATCCTATTATCCAGCGTTATGTTAGCGTCTGTCAGTATGAAAATACGAAAATCTTCGCCTTGCGAAATTTTATAATCATGCATTGGGTCAAGCCCCTGTTCATAAAAGTCAGCATGTTCATATAGCTCATGTGCAATATTTGTAGCGCGATGCTCTCCGACAAGAAACGATCCACAATAAATTCGCACGTTGTCATCTATAGACCGCGAATTGGTCGTGTTATATCCGTTCTTATATGGATTATCAGGGAAGGTAGTATCTGCAATATTGCCCAATTCCTCCGATAACGTTTTCACTTCATTACCGACAAATGACTTATCTGTATACTCAATTATGTATTCTATCGTAGAGGTTGCCAATCGTCTGAGTGAGGCCATATTTTCTGAATCGCCATCATACTCGCTGATTTTGTCAATGTTTAACCTGCCTTCATCGTCAAATTCTATATATTTTTGGGCATAATCATCAAACCCATCAAGAATTGCTATTTGGGCTATACTATCCGCCACCACTGTCATTCCGCTCGGATCCATAAAGTTAATAGGGTTGCACATGCAAAAAGCATAAGGTGAAAATGACGGGTAATTCTCGGCGTGTTTGTCCATAGAGCCAAACCGTGTCACGGATGGGACGCTCATGCGGGCGCCGTAGATGTACTCGCGCAGGCCGTCGCGGCGGACGTACTCCTTGTCGCCGTAGAGGTAGGGATTGGAGAATATGGCACTTGTCGTCGATTGTCCGGGTTCGGAGATGCCGATGTCGGCGGAGGACGACGGATCGCGGTGGGGCTCGCCATATGGATAGTAGGTGGCGGATTGGACGAGGGCGCCGTCCGAGCGGATGACGGCGATGTTGCTGCCGAGGTAGTCGGTGACGTAGTAGTGGGGGACGAGGTTGGCGTCGAAGTAGCCGCCGGCGAAGCGCAGCATCTCCAGCGTGTCGGCGGCGGAGTTACCCGCGCCGCCGCGCAAGACGTGGCCATCGCCGCTGTACGCACGCACGGACGTGCGCCGTGTGCGCCCGGGAAGGCTGCCCACGGAAACCGGTGCCACGGAAGTCTCGTAGGACGTGTACAGGTGGTTGCCGAAGGCGTCCCACCCCAATAGCTGCCGGTGGCCGCCCTCGATGTCGTACTGCATCGGATGGCCATCGGCATTCCAACGCGTGTGCAGCAGTCCGCGCGAGGCATCCGACACCATGTCGCCGGCATCGTTGTACGCCAGCTCGAACTCACCGTCGGCGTGCAGCCCGGTGACGCCGTCGAACGGCAAGGCCTCGGTTGTCGCAAGCATCCCGGTCATTCTGTTGCCTTCATATTCCGCCATAACGTAGTCAAGCGTTCCGAAAGTCTCTATGCGGTCGAAGCCGTCTCTATCGATAATGCCGTGACGTTCAAACTCTGTGATGTTGCCTCTCTCGTCATACCAGTAGTGTACCGAGAAGTCGGGTATGCGGTTTCTCTCGATGGCGGGCCTGTCCGCCAGACCTTCGGCCGGAGTGAACACGGCGGAAGTCAGACGATTGAGCGCGTCATACGCGTATGTGTAGCTGCCCTCGGCCCATGTGCGCTTGGAGATGTTGCCGTTATAGCACGGCGCGTATTCCAGCGTGTAGCCGATGGCGGAAGTGTTTGTCGCCGCGCCGTATGTGGTTTGCTGTGACACGGGCCACGAATGGACGTCATAAGTGTATTCGGTGGTTGCCGCATCGCCGTGACGAAGTCGTGCCAGCCGCCCTATGGCATCGTACTCGCGCCGGACGACTGCTGTCGCCCATCGCGCCGAGGCAGTGGGGCTTGCGGCGTCCGTAGCCGCGCTGTCTGCGGCGTCTTGTCCTGCTGCCGGGTTCAGTACCGGCACCGACACCGCCTTGTCTACGCGTA
>OLWU01000393.1_pt1 | contig 11426 bp, 9 predicted proteins | sample 1673351 | NCBI WGS metagenome assembly OLWU01 (sample SAMEA103958109, study PRJEB25191) | human gut metagenome | biome: human-associated habitat [ENVO:00009003]; feature: intestine environment [ENVO:2100002]; material: feces | place: Germany | collected 2013/2015
GGGCCAACAAGGGCCACGAATATGACGAGATCCGGCACAATATGCTGGGCTGGGACATCACGGACTACGGCCTGGGGGACTTTGACCGGGTGGGCTTTTCGCTGATCACCCTGCGCAACGGCAATCTGGCCCGGCAGGACCTGTACCCCAAGCCCTACGCCGAGAAACTGCTGTACATCCGGGAGGGGCAGTACTCCCCAAACCACTTCCACTGGCACAAGATGGAGGACATCATCAACCGGGGCGGCGGCACCCTGCTGATCCGGGTGTTCAACTCCCTGCCGGACGAGGAGGTGGACCGCGTCAGCGGCGTCACCGTCCACCTGGACGGCGTGGTGCGGACGGTGCCCGCCGGGACCCAGGTGCGGCTGGAGCCGGGGATGAGCATCTCCATCCAGCCCCGGCTGTATCACGATTTCACCGTGGAGCCGGGCACCGGGCCGGTGCTCATCGGCGAGGTGAGCCAGGTCAACGACGACAACACCGACAACCGCTTCAACCCCCCGGTTGGCCGGTTCCCGGCTATCGAGGAGGACGAGCCGCCCTACCGCCTGCTGTGCAACGAGTATCCGGAGGCGGCGGAATGACCCGGCGGTTTGACGTGACGGCCCTGGGGGAGCTGCTCATCGACTTCACCGACAGCGGCCTGTCCCCGGCGGGGATGCAGCTGTTTGAGCGCAATCCCGGCGGCGCACCGGCCAACGTGCTGGCGGCCCTGGCCCGGTTCGGCCATCAGACGGCCTTTCTGGGGAAGGTGGGGGCGGATATGCACGGGGATTTCCTGCGGGACACCCTGATGACCGCCGGCATCGACGTCCGGGGCCTGATATCGGACCCGGAGGTGTTCACCACCCTGGCCTTCGTGGCCCTGGACCCGGGAGGCGAGCGGAGCTTTTCCTTTGCCCGGAAGCCCGGGGCGGACACCTGTCTGCGGTCGGAGGAGCTGGACTGTCAGCGCCTGCGGGACACCCGGGTGCTGCACATCGGTTCCCTGTCCATGACCCGGGAGCCGGTCCGCAGCGCCACCGTGGCGGCGGTGCACATAGCCCGGGATGCCGGGGCTGTCATCTCCTACGACCCCAATTACCGAGCCAGCCTGTGGCCCTCCCGGGAAGCGGCGGAGGAGCAGATGCGCCGCCTGGCCCGCCAGGCGGACCTGATCAAGCTGTCGGACCAGGAGACGGAGCTGTTGACCGGGGAGCGCGGCCCCCGGCAGGCGGCCCTGGCCCTGCGGCGGCAGGGAGCCGCCTGCGTGGCCGTGACCCTGGGGCCGGAGGGGGCCCTGGTAGCCGCCGGTGACGGCGTGGTCCATGTGCCGGGCTTCGCCGTGACGGCGGTGGACACCACCGGCGCGGGGGACGCCTTCTGGGGCGGCTTTCTGCATCGGTTCCTGACGCTGAACGTGCATCCGTCGGAGCTGACGGCAGACCGGGCGGCGGACTGCGCCCGCTGGGGCAACGCCGTGGCCGCCTGCTGCATCCGGAAGCGCGGGGCCATCCCCGCCATGCCCTCCCTCCGGGAAGCGGAGCAGATGCTGGGCTGAAAACCATCGAAAACGCAAGGCCCCCCGGCGTCAGCCGGAGGGCCTTGCGTTTTCTGCAATTCTTTATTCCGCGAACAGGGGGGTGGACAGATACCGGTCGCCGGTGTCGGGCAGAAGCACCACGATGGTCTTGCCTGCGGACTCCGGCCGCCGGGCGATCTGCAGAGCCGCCCACACGGCGGCGCCGGAGGAGATGCCCACCAGCACGCCCTCGGTATGGCCGATCTCCCGGCCCAGGGCGAAAGCGTCCTCGTTGGTGACGGGGATGATCTCGTCATAGACCTGGGTATCCAGCACCTGGGGCACAAAGCCCGCGCCGATGCCCTGGATCTTGTGGGCCCCGGCCACGCCGGTGGACAGCACCGCCGAGCTTTTCGGCTCCACCGCCGCCACCCGGACGGCGGCGTTCCGGGACTTCAGATACTGCCCCACGCCGGTGATGGTGCCGCCGGTGCCCACACCGGCCACAAAGATGTCCACCTTACCGTCCGTATCCTCCCAGATCTCGGGGCCGGTGGTCTGGCGATGGGCCTCGGGGTTGGCCGGGTTCACAAACTGGCCGGCCACAAAGCCGCCGGGAATCTCCTTCGCCAGCTGCTCAGCCTTGGCGATGGCGCCGCTCATGCCCTTGGCGCCCTCGGTGAGCACCAGCTCGGCACCGTAGGCCTTCATCAGCTGGCGGCGCTCCACACTCATGGTCTCGGGCATCACAATGATGGTCCGATAGCCGCGGGCGGCCGCGACCGCCGCCAGGCCAATGCCGGTGTTGCCGCTGGTGGGCTCAATGATGACCGAGCCTTCCTTCAGCAGGCCCTTGGCCTCGGCATCGTCGATCATGGCCTTGGCCACACGATCCTTCGCCGAACCGGCGGGGTTAAAGTATTCCAGCTTGGCCAGAATCTTAGCCTTCAGGCCCTCCGCCTTTTCCAGATGGGTCAGTTCCAACAGAGGGGTATGGCCAATCAGCTGATCTGCAGACGTATAAATCTTACTCATGATGTGTTCCTCCCAATCTCTTCGGGCGGCTTTTGCGCCCATCTTCCCAGGTTGTTGTTTCATTCTTGTTTTTCATCGCCTTGTGCGGTGTTTCCCGCTGCCCTCTCGCCGAGCGGCGGGCGAATGCGTTCGATCAACATCGCCGGCCGGGAAGGGGCTGGATGAGGAGTGCTCTCATTTGTCTTTTCCTACTTCTCTTGTGGGTTATACGGATTATAACCAATTTCTTACCGTTTGTCAACCACTGCGCGAAAGTTTTTCCTTCTTTTTCAAAACTTTTTTGCGGCGCCCTGCCCCGCCGGGAGAATTTCTGCTTTTCCGGAACTTTGGGTTGAACTCCCTTTTACCCCGTTGTATAATAGGTTTAATATTATAAGTGAATGGAAAATGGAGGATTCCCTCATGCTGATTTCTACCAAAGGGCGCTACGCCCTGCGGATCATGATCGACCTGGCCGAAAATTCCGGCGATGGCTACGTGCCCCTGAAGGAGATGGCCGCCCGGCAGGACATTTCCGAAAAATATCTGGAGAGCATCTTAAAGGTGCTGGTGCAGAACAACCTTCTGGCAGGCCTGCGCGGCAAGGGCGGCGGCTACCGCCTGACCAAAGCGCCGCAGCTGTACACCGTGGGCAGCATTCTTCGCCTGACCGAAGGTAGCCTGGCCCCGGTGACCTGCCTGGAGCGGGGCAGCCAGCAGTGTGCCCGCATGGCCGACTGTCCCACCCTGCCGGTCTGGCGCAAGCTGGATGAACTGGTGAACAATTATCTGGACAGTGTGACCCTGGCCGACCTGATGGCCACCGGCGGTGTCGGCAACGATTACGTGATCTGAGGCTTCTCTTCCCTGTGCGGTTCGCTGCACGGGGATTTTTTTGTGCAACCCTTACAGAATCCGGACAAATTTTTCTCACTATGCAAAGCCCGATTCGTTTGTTATAATTCTGTCAATGGCACTTTTTTGCTGCACCGCAAAGGCGAACGGCGGTGCGGTGATTTTTCGGAAAGGAGGCCCTCGCCATGAAGCATTTCAACGATTATCATGCCCTGGCGCGTCAGATTTTGCAGCTGGTGGGCGGGCCTTCCAATGTGATCTCGGTGAACCACTGCCAGACCCGCCTGCGCTTTGTGCTGCGCAATGAGGCACTGGCCGACACCGCAGCCCTCCAGCAGCTGGACGGTGTGCTCACCGTGGTGCGCCGGGGCGGGCAGTATATGGTGGTGGTGGGCAGTCAGGTGCCCCAGGTGTACGCCGCCCTGATGGAAAGCGGCCTGAGCGCCGCCCTTCCCGGCCAGGTGTCGCCGGGCAAGGCCTTCCTCTCCACCATCACCGGGGTGTTCGGCCCCATTCTGGGCGTGATGAGCGCCACCGGTATTCTCAAGGGCGTTCTGCTTCTTCTGGCCTCGCTGGGCCTGATGAACACCTCCGGGGGCGCGTGGCGGGTTCTGTACGGCCTGGCGGACTCTCTGTTTTACTTTCTGCCGGTGCTGCTGGGCTACACGGCGGCGCTGCACTTTGATCTGGACCCCTTCGTCGGCCTGCTTTTGGGGCTGACGCTCTGCTATCCGGATCTGACCCAGCTGGAGGACGGCATTCAGTTTCTCGGAATGCCCATTCAGCTGCCCTCCTCCGGCAGCTACACCACCAGCGTGCTGCCGGTGCTGTTCGCCGTGTGGTTCGCCAGCCGGCTGGCCAAACTGCTGGCCCCCCGCCTGCCGGACACCATCCGCAGCTTTACGCTGCCGCTGGCTACGCTTTTGGTAACTGTGCCCGCCACGTTTCTGGTCATCGGGCCGGTGTCGGCCGGGCTTTCCGAGTTTTTGGCCCAGTGGCTGGAGTGGCTGTACCACCTCAGCCCGGCTGCGGCGGGCACGGCCATCGGCGGGCTGTGGCAGCTCATGGTGATGTTCGGCCTGCACTGGACGGCCACCCCCCTCACCATCTCCCACTATTCCACCCTAGGCTACGACTTTCTGCTGCCCGCCATGTACGGCACCACCTTTGCCCAAACCGCAGCCGCCGCGGCCGTCTGCCTGAAAACGCGGGACAAACACACACGCCGCCTGGGGGCCGCCGCCGTCTTTTCCGGGCTGGCCGGCATTACCGAGCCTGCCATGTACGGCATCACGCTGCCCCGCCGGCTGCCCTTCACCTTCAGTTGTCTGGGGGCCGCCATCACCGGCGGCTATCTGGGCTGGGCCGGGGTATACAGCTACCAGATCTCCGGCCAGGGAGTGTTCGGCCTCACCGGCTACATCGACCCCGCCACCGGTTCGCTGGCGGGCATGGGGCAGGCCCTCATCGGCGTGGGGCTGGGCATGGCCTTTGCCTTTGTTTCCACCCTTTTGCTGTATCATGAGCCGAACGCAGAACTGCCCGCCGACCGCGACCTTCTGACCAGCCCCATGGCCGGTCAGGTTCTCCCGCTGGAGCAGGTGGCCGACGGCGCGTTTCGTGCCGGTGTGCTCGGCCCCGGCTGCGCCATTCGCCCCAGTGAGGGCCGGGTGGCCGCCCCCGCAGCCGGGCGGGTGCTGAACCTCTCCCCCACCGGCCACGCCATCGGCCTTTCCTGCGACAACGGCGCCGAGGTGCTCATCCATGTGGGGCTGGACACCGCCCGGGCGGGCCACGCCTTCCAGCTACACGTGGAGGAGGGCCAGCAGGTGCTGCCCGGCCAGCTGTTGATGGAGTTCGACCTGGCCGCCCTCACCGCCCGCGGGCTGGACCTGACCACCCCCGTTGTGGTGACCAACAGCGAGACCTTTGACGGGGTGCTCTGCGCCGCCGAGAGCGGGGCCAATGTGGCGCTTTCCGCCCCGCTTTTGAGACTGATTCCAAAATCCGGCCAAAATCGTCCAGAACCCGGTTGAATTGTGCATCAAAATTCTGTAAAATGTGAGTAGATGGATCGGGCGGGTCGGGCCGCTCGGGCGCTGTGCGCAGCGCAGGCCGGCAGCAGGCTGCCCAATTTCTGCCGTGCCAAGACCGAAGGAAGGAAAGGTTTGAACCGATGAAAGAGTTTACCTATGTGATCCAGGACCCTGTGGGCCTGCACGCACGTCCCGCCGGCTTTTTGCTGCGCCGGGCCAAGAATTATCACAGCAGCGTTTTGGTGAAGGCTCCCAGCGGCCGCGAGGCCAACGCCGCCAAGCTGATGGCCCTGATGAGCATGGGCGCAAAGGCCGGTGACACCCTCACCTTTATTCTGGAGGGCGACGACGAAGAGGTTGCCGCCGCCGACCTGCAGCAGTACCTGCCGGAGATCCTGTAAACCAGGCACAACCCCGGCAGCCTTGAGCATTCGTATGTACCTGCAAGGCCGCCTGTCGGGCTGCAACCCGGCGGCGGCCTTGTTCCGTTTTTTTAGCTTTTTGCAGAAGGGAGGCGGCTTTTATGACCACCATCCAGGGCCACGGGGCCAGCGCAGGCGTTACCTGCGGCCCGCTGTACCTGTTCCGGCGCCCGCCTGCGCCGGTGTACGCGGACACCGCCGAGGACCCCGGCGCTGAATGGGCGCGCTTCAAGTCTGCCCAGACCCGCGCTTCCCTGCAGCTGGCCGGCCTGGCGCGCCGTGCGCTGCGGCAGGGCGGCCAGGAGGCCGCCGACCTGTTTGAAACCCACCAGCTGCTGGCCGAAGACCTGGATTTTGAGGACGCCGTTCAGCGTTCCATCCGGCTGGATGGGCTGACCGCCGAGGCCGCCGTGAACAAATCCGCCGAGCAGTTCGCACGGATGTTCCGGGAGATGGACGATGCCTATATGCAGGCCCGCGGCGACGACATTCTGGACGTGGGTCGCCGCATTCTGCGCATTCTTTCCGGCCGGGCCGAGGGCCGGCTGGAACTGGAGTGGCCTGTAATTCTGGTCAGCGATGAGCTGGCCCCCAGCGAGACCATTCAGCTGGACAAATCCAAGATTCTGGCCTTTGTCACCGAGGGCGGCAGCGCCAACAGCCACACGGCCATACTCGCCCGCACCATGGGCATTCCCGCCGTGTTCGGGGCCGAAGGGCTGCTCCGGCCGGAGTACGAGGGCCAGGAGGCCTTTGTGGACGGCGAGACCGGCCAGATCGTGCTGGACGCCGACGACGAAACCCGCGACGCCCTGTTGGAAAAGCAGCAGGTGCAGGCCCGGCTGGCCCAGCTGCTGCGCGCCCTGAAAGGCCAGCCCAACCGCACACTGGACGACCGGGAGCTGGAAGTGGTGTGCAACATCAGCGGCCCAGGCGACCTGCCCGCCGTGCGCGCCAACGACGGCGGAGGCGTGGGCCTGCTGCGCAGCGAGCTGCTGTATCTGCAAAGCACCGTGCTGCCCGGCGAGGAAGAGCAGCTGGATTTTTACCGCAGCGTTCTCGAACCGCTGCACGGGCAGCGGGCCGTCATCCGCACGCTGGACATCGGCGCGGACAAGCAGGTGGATTACCTGCCCCTGCCCGCCGAGGAAAACCCGGCCTTGGGGATGCGGGCCGTGCGCCTGTGCCTGACCCGGCCCGACCTGTTCCGGGTGCAGCTGCGGGCACTGTACCGCGCTTCGGCCTACGGCAACCTGGCCATTCTGTTCCCCATGGTTTCCAGCCCGTGGGAATTCACCGCCTGCCGCGCCCTGTGCGAGCAGGTGCAGCGGGAGCTGACCCAGGAGGGCGTAGCCTTCTGCCGCGACGTGCCCCTGGGCGTGATGATCGAGACCCCCGCCGCCGCCATGATGAGCGAGGAGCTGGCCCAGGTGGCCGACTTTTTCAGCGTGGGCACCAACGACCTGACCCAGTATACCCTGGCCTGCGACCGGCAGTCCGGCCAGCTGGACCAGTTTTATGACCCCCACCATCCGGCGGTGCTGCGCATGATCCGCCGGGCCGCCAAGGCCATTCACCGCCATGGCAAGTGGATTGGCATCTGCGGCGAGCTGGCGGGCGATGTGCAGATGACCGAGTTGTTCGTGGCCATGGGCATTGACGAGCTGAGCGTTTCGCCCAGCCAGGTGCTGCCCGTGCGCAACACCCTGCGCTCGCTGGACAGCCGGGTCAACGGCCCCCGCCTGCTGGAAGAGCTGGGGGAGTGACCCGCCTTTTCATCTTGTTTTCTATGCCTCCGGCGTGCCCATCCGCGCACTTCCGGCCCCGGACGCTCAGGTAATCTGCACGGTGATGCCCCTGCCCGCCGGGGCGAAATCCCAGCTGCGCGATCACAGAAACGATCCGGAGGGCACCCCGTACCTGATGGATTTTTCGCACCTGGAAGGGGCGCTGATCGCGCCGGGCGATTCCATAAAAACCGAAGCGGTGGGGCCGTGCTGAAAGCGCAGGATAACTTCAGCTTTGTTTTCCATCTCGCCGAAAAAGCGATGAGCTTTCTCTGGTATACGGCCAGCCGCACACCCAAATGAACCCAGAAACCAGAAGGCCCGGGCGCAGCACCCTGTTCGGTGCTCTGCCCGGGCCTTGCTTTTTTCAAAACGCGCCCCTATTCCACCGGCTCGGCCCCTGCCTGGGCAAGCTCTGCCTCCGTTTCGGCGGCCTCTCCATCCAAGGCTGTCTCCAGCGCTTCCTCGCCGAACAGCTCGGCGGCCGCGGCTTCTTCACGGTTCAGCGGGGCCGGGGTAGCCGCCGCGTCGTTCAGCCCCAGCACCTCGCCGCCCGGTTCGGTGCGCAGATACGCCCCCACCGGCTTTTTCTTGTACACCAGAAGCACCGCCTGGCAGGTATTCTCCCCCGTGGAGCGAGCCGGGCAGGCGGCCGTCCACTTTTCCACCGCCTTGCCCCGGTATTTTTTCAGGCCCTGGCCGCTCTGCTTCACCACCTCATCAAAGGCCTTGAAGTCCTCGTCCCACCTGCGGGGCACCTTCACCTCGTCCACCGCCGCCGTGCTCAGGTCCACCTCCAGGCCCCGGGCGCTGAAATAGGCCCCGATGTCCTGGGTGGTGGCAATGCGCTCTCCCGCGCTTTCGGCCGCAGTGGGGGCCGCGTCGGCCTTTTCCAAATGGCGGTTTACGGCCATCACCGTTCCCGTCAGCACCACGCCGCACAGGGCCGCCACGCCCAGCCGCCGCAGGCCGGTCCGGTTCATTGTCAGCACAAACATACCCTTCCCTCCTTACGCCGCGGCCGGCCGGGCAGGGCCATCGCCGCGCTTTTGCCCAATTCTTATGCGGTTTGCAGCGGGTTTAGCCCCATTTCCGGCGGGACCGTTGCGGCAATGAAAAAAACAGGGTATACTGAGGGTGCATTCGCAAATTCTGCCCGGAATTCCGGGCTTTGGAAAAGGCAGGCAGGAACAATGGTTTTGCTGGCAGATATGGGAAACACCAACGTGACCGTGGCGGGCTGGGGCGATGGCGGCCGCGTATTTGAACTTCGCCTCCCCACCGACCACAGCTGGGACGGCGCGGCCTACACAACGGCCCTGCGCGAAGGGCTGGCCGAGGCCGGGCAGGCAGACGCCCTCTTTGAGGGCGCGGCCCTGTGCAGCGTGGTGCCGCCCCTGAACGAGGCCGTGTGCGCCGCCCTGCAGGCGGTGTGCGGCAGCGCCCCGGTGCAGCTCAGCCGCCGGGGCAACACCGGCGGGGTGGACATTTTCACCGATAACCCCGATGAAGTGGGCAACGACCTGCTGGCCGGGGCCATTGCCGCCACGGCCCTTGCCCCCATGCCCGCCATTGTGGCGGACCTGGGCACCGCCACCACCTTCACTGCTCAGGACAAGGGCGGCAACATTCTGGGGGTGGCCATTGCTCCGGGCGTGGCCATGGGGCTGGAGGCGCTGGCCGGGCGGGCCAGCCAGCTGTTCTCGGTGGCCATTCAGGGCCCGAAGGCGGCCATCGGCACCAACACCGTGGCCAGCCTGCAAAGCGGCGTGGTGCTGGGCGCAGCCGCCCTGCTGGACGGCATGACCGACCGGATGGAGGAGGAGCTGAACGGCGAGGCCACACTGGTGGTCACCGGCGGGCTGGCCCCGGTGGTGCTTCCCTACTGCCGGCGCAAGGCCATCCATGTGCCGGATCTGGTGCTGGAAGGGCTGTACCGCTACTGGCAGCTGAACCGGTGAGCGGGTTTTCCACAATTTTTTGAGGTGCTGTTAAAAAGTCAATCAAAAAGCCCCCTGCGGGCGGTTTCCTCGTTTGGAAGAAGCCGCCCCCGCAGGGGGTCTTTCTGTTTTTGTTCTGTGCCGCAGAACCGCGCAGCAGAGGCTCAGCCCTTGTAGCGCAGCATCCGGCTGGCGTTCAGGATGGCGATGACCGCCACGCCCACGTCGGCAAACACCGCAGCCCACATACCGGCCAGGCCCACGGCGCTCAGCACCAGCACCGCGATCTTGATGCCCAATGCCAGCACGATGTTCTCGTTTACAATGCGCAGAGTCTGCCGTGCAATGCGGATGGCCACGCCCAGCTTTTCCAGCTTGTCGTCCATCAGCACCACGTCCGCCGCTTCAATGGCGGCATCGCTGCCCATGGCACCCATGGCCACGCCCACATCGGCGCGGGAGAGCACCGGCGCATCATTGATGCCGTCGCCCACAAACACCAGCTGACGGCCTTCCTTCTTCTCGCCCAGCAGGCGCTCCACTTGGGTAACCTTGTCCGCCGGCAACAGCCCGGCGTGTACCTCGTCAATGCCCAGACGGCCGGCCACCTGGTGGGCCGCCTCCGGGGCGTCGCCGGTCAGCATCACCAGCTTTTCCACGCCCTCGTGCTTCAGGTCCTTCAGGGCCTGGGCCGCGCCGGGCTTCAGGGCGTCCTCAATGCGGATCACGCCCGCATACTGGCCGTCCACCGCCAGATACACCAGCGTACCGCCGCCTTCCGCCGGGGTAAACGCCGCATGTTCGTGCTCCATCAGACGGGCGTTGCCCACAGCCACGGCTTTTCCGTCCACCTGAGCCTTCACGCCCAGGCCCGCCAGCTCCTGCACTTCCGCAACCCGGTCGGGGTCCGGCTCCAGCCCGGCCGCCGCCTGAATGGACTTGGAGATGGGATGGCTGGAGTGCTGCTCCGCCAGGGCCGCCAGCGTCAGCAGCTGGGCCTTCTCCCAGCCGGGCTGGGGGGCCACGTCCGTCACGGAGAAGTGCCCCTGGGTGAGGGTACCGGTCTTGTCCATAACCACCACTTCGGTTTTTGCCAGCGCCTCCAGATAGTTGCCGCCCTTCACCAGAATGCCCTGGCTGGACGCACCGCCGATGCCGCCGAAGAAGCTGAGGGGAATGCTGATGACCAGCGCGCAGGGGCAGCTGACCACCAGGAAGGTGAGGGCGCGGTGCAGCCACATGGTCCAGGGGCCGCCCAGGAAGAAGTTGGGCAGAATCGCCAGCGCCAGCGCCAGCCCGCAGACGGTGGGGGTGTACCACCGGGCAAATTTGGTGATGAAGTTCTCGGCCTTGGCCTTTTTGCTGCTGGAATTCTCCACCAGATCCAGAATCTTGGTCACGGTGGACTGGCCGTAGGGCTTGGTGACCTGTACGGTAATCAGGCCGTCCATGTTGACGCAGCCGCTGATGACCTCATCGCTCGGCTGAATGGACCGGGGCAGGCTCTCGCCGGTGAGGGCGGCCGTGTCCAGATTGGTGCTGCCTTCCAGCACCACGCCGTCCAGGGGCACCCGCTCGCCGGGCTTGACCAGGATCTCATCGCCCACCGCCACTTCGTCCGGGTCTACCTGCTCCACCTTGCCGTCTTTTTTCAGGTTGGCATAATCCGGGCGGATGTCCATCAGCGAGGCAATGCTCTTGCGGCTCTTGCCTACGGCGTAGTTCTGGAACAGCTCGCCCACCTGATAGAACAGCATAACCGCCGCGCCTTCGTTGTAATCTCCCAGGGCAACCGCGCCCACGGTGGCAACGGCCATCAGGAAGTTCTCGTCGAACACCTGGCCGTTGAGGATTCCGCGCACGGCCTT
>OLWU01000397.1_pt1 | contig 11374 bp, 10 predicted proteins | sample 1673351 | NCBI WGS metagenome assembly OLWU01 (sample SAMEA103958109, study PRJEB25191) | human gut metagenome | biome: human-associated habitat [ENVO:00009003]; feature: intestine environment [ENVO:2100002]; material: feces | place: Germany | collected 2013/2015
TAAACGAATAAATATAATTCATAGCAAACCTCCTACATTGACTGAACTGTGAGAAGAATCCTCTCAGGGAGGACGGGGAGCGCAAGACGCGACAACGGTATGCTTAGTGAAAACATTGGTATGAGTATGCGGTGCGGCATCGGTAGAAAAATAGTCGTACAGAGCATCCCGCAGAGAATGGAAGCAACAAGCATGGTAGTCGTGCAGACGGAGAACCAGAATCTTCAAAACATCAACGGCGGAACAGTAAAAGTCCTCCGTGACTTCTGCGAAACTCGCATAGCAGGTCATTTCAGTATCCATACTGCACCTCTCAGTCAATGCAGATGCAGACCATCTTCTCGCGGCCAGCCATCAGAGGAACACTGTTCTCGCCCAGATAACACTGGATCAGGTACAGGTCGGCGGTGGTAAGTGCAACAAAATTGCCATCGGTGTCGTAGCGTACAAAGATGACTGCGCCGGACAGGTAACGCTTGCCAGCCAGCGTAATGACCTGACGAGGATCGTAGCAGAGTGCCAGCGGCACATCTTCGCTGATGCTGTAGCAGGAATCAGTTTCATCGAAGCAAGGCAGGTAACTGCGAACGTTCGCCAGCGGGGTGATGGTCAGTTCGATCTCCGGGGCAATCACGGCGGCGTAAACTTCATCATCGCCGAGCTGCCGCTCCAGCACATCGCTCATCTTGTTGAAGAAGTCGGTCACAGCATTGTCCATGTGGTTGATTTTCTGGTTCATGGCTTCGATGGTCTTTGCGGTCTTGAGATCAATGGTAGTGTTCATAGTGCTGCATTATTGTTCAATTAGTATTTAAAAACGATACTGTAAAGGTGTGTTTATGTGTTTTTTGTTACCTTTACGCATCATTAATTATCAATCTGAAATGAATAAGCTAACGATTTTCCGACGCCTGTTATGCTGTGGCATGGTTTGTTGCGGTTTTGCATTGGCTGGCTGCGATACAGTATTCGATGTTCATCCTTACGATGTTCATATACGTGGCGAGAAAGGCATGAACGCCAAGAACATTGCGCTCATCGAGAATGCTACGTTGGATAAGGACACCATCCACCTCGCTTTCATCAGCGATTCACATAAATACTACAATGGCCTGCAGGATATTATCAAGGACATAAACCGCCGCGACTCTATCGACTTTGTGGTTCATTGCGGCGACATAACTGACTGTGGCTCCACTCGTGAGTATGAGTGGGCGCGTGACAACATAGCCCGACTAAACAAGCCTTACGTCGTGCTGCTTGGCAATCATGACTGTCTTGGAACCGGCAATGAGGTGTATGAGCGTATGTTCGGCGACCCCGACTTCAGCTTCATCGCTGGAAGGGTGAAGTTCGTGTGCCTGAATACCAATGCCATTGAGTACGACTATTCGCGTCCCGTGCCCAACTTCGACTTCATGGAACAGGAGATGACGTCGCGTGCCGACGAATTCAGCCGTACCGTGATGTGCATGCATGCCGCTCCTTATTCCGAACAGTTCAACAACAATGTGGCTAAGGTGTTCAATTATTACGTCATGCGCTTCCCCGACCCCATTTTCTGTCTTTATGGACACGGTCATCACACGGAACAGCACGACATCTATGGCAACGGTCTGATGTATTATCAGGTAGGAAGTGCGCAGAAGCATAAGTATTATATATTCACCATCACTCCTAAAGGATACAGCTATGAAATCATTGAGGTATAATGTTATGGCGGCATTTGCCGTCGCTCAGTTGACTTTCGTCCCAGCGTCTGCACAGGATGCCTGGCATCGTGGCGGCGACTCGTTGGTGTATGTGGCTCGCGATACGACGAAGTATGTACGTGATGGCAACAATCAGAACTTTTCGCGTTATGACAAGCGCATTCATTATTATCGTAAGGGTTGGGCGAGTCTGATTCCTACGCAGCACGTCTTGCAGTTCTGTGGCAATATGGGTCTTGTCTCCGTAGGTATTGGTTGGGATTACGGCAAGCGCAGACAATGGGAAACCCACTTGCTTGTGGGATTCGTGCCCAAGTACGAGTCTGACTATGCCAAGATGACGTTCACATTGAAGCAGAACTTCATCCCGTGGTCGAGGTATATGGATCATGGCTGGACGTTCGAACCCTTGCAATGTGGCGTGTATTTCAATACCATTTTCGGTCACGACTTCTGGGTGAAGCAGCCGGTACGCTATGCTGGTGGTTATTATCCTTTCTCCACGCGTATACGTCCAAACGTCTTTGTGGGACAACGTATTACGAAGATGGTGCCGCATAGCCGACGCAAGTATGTCAAGTCGGTGAGCTTCTTCTACGAACTGAGCGCCAATGACATCGGCATAATGAAGTTCGGCTATAACTGGAAGGCTGGATTCTGGGATGTCTTCGGACTGTCGCTTGGCTTGAAGGCGCAGCTGCTGTAGTTGCAAAGATATAAAGCTATATAAAAAGAGGGCGGAAAAAAACGGAGGAGTTGATATGGGCGGGATTCGGGCGGATTCGTGTCCGCGGAGGCGCAGTGGAAAACGGACGGGAGGATTAGGGCGTACTTAGGGCAGATTCACGCCCGCTGAGGCACATCCGATACATTTTGGGCGGGAATCCACGCAAATGTCGCCCGCGGAGGCACAGGCGGGAGGCCAAGAGCGGGATTCAGGCGGATTCGTGTCCGCGGAGGCGCAGCGGAAAACGGATGGGAGGACTTGGTGTAGGAGTGGACACCCGGACAGCGGCGGCTGGATAATTAGGAGAGGGCAAATTGGTCGGCGGACCGAATCGGTGGAGGGATAACTGGTCGGTCAATTGGCCGGCAGAGGATCAATCTGCAGAGGACCAATCGGCGGAGGGATAACTGGTCGGTCAATTGGCCGGCAGCGGATCAATCGGCAGAGAACCAATCGGCAGAGTACCAATCGGCAGAGGATCGAACTGCCAGCGGGCTAATTGCCAGAGGGCTAATCGGCGGCGGGCTAATTGTCGGTGGCGAGGAGGGTGATTATGCGGTCGATTATGGGATCCAGGCGGGAGGCGGGGGCTAGGGAGTTGTTGGTCATTATGGAGAAGACTATGGTGTCGGATTTGGAGCCGGCGGAGGGCTCGATGTAGCCGCTGAAGCAACGCACGCCGTTCATGGAGCCGCTTTTCAGATGGACGCGGGACTTCACGGAGGCGGGGGACTCACGAAGGCGTGACTCGTAGTGACGGGAGCCGGGCTGGGCTATGGTCTGGATGTAGTCGGCGAAGGAGGGACTGTCCATCATCGCGGAGAGGAAGCGGACGAAGAAGGACGGGGATATGTAGTTGTGGCGGGCCAGGCCGCTGCCGTCTACGATCCGGATGTCATCGGCGCAGATACCCAAACTCTTCATCACCTCATTCATAGCCACATAGGAGGAATCGTAGGAGGCGGAATGGTGGAGTCGGCGGCCAAGGGTACGGAAAAGAGTCTCGGCGTAGAAGTTATCGCTCTTCAGATTGGTCTCACGGGCTATGCGGGCAAGGGATGGGGAATATGTCTGGCCTAGCATATTCAAATCATCCACCTTTGAGGCGTAACGGGAATATTCAGAGGAAGATAGGTCGGTGCGGATTCGGCCACGGATGATGTCGGCGGGAGTTCCGGAGACTGCTATTCCGCTGGATCTCAGATAGTCACAAAAATAGTGGGCACAGGTGTAGGAGCCGAATCTGTTGCTGAATTCCTCCACTTTGGGCTTGCGGTCGATGGCGAATGAGCCGCGGACCTCGGCGCGGGGGGCGAAGTCGGAATTGAAGAGGTAGAGCTGGTCGCCGGTGCCGGCAGGGGCGGTTTTGCAGGAATATTCATACTTCATCCACGGCGTGGCGGGGAATATGACGGAGACGTTGACCGGCGAACCCACCGACGGGCCGGCACTCACCCTGAAATCCTGGGCGTTCTCGTAGAAACTCAGGCCGTTAAGACCGGCTCCGTAGGCGGTGCCGATGTCTTGGTAGCTCCATGTGTCGTGTTCCATGGGACCATCAAAGTAGCGTCCGTCGCCTATCACGTTGCCGCTTACACGCTTGATGCCGGCCTTGTCCAGGAAGGATTTCCACTGGCGGAAGAGGTCGGTGCGGGAGATGGAGATCGAGTCTTTCGAGGCTATGGTCGGGTCGCCGCCGCCGACTATGTAAAGGTCGCCATCCAGGGTTCCGTCTTTGATGACGCCACTGTAGCCTATGCGGGTAATGTACTTGAAATCAGGGCCGAGGAGGTGGATGGCCATGCCGGTGGTGATGAGTTTCATCGTCGAGGCCGGAACCATGCGCTGGTCGCTGTTCCAGCAGGCCAGGGTGTCGCCGCCTTCGGTTACGGCAAGGACACCGAAGACGGAAGATTTGAGAGCCTCACCCCGCGCGGCAGTCTCGATGTAGCGCTGGGCCTTGGTCTTGACGGAAAATCTTTTCGGAGAGGTGACTTGCGGGGATGTCGGAGTGGATGCCTCGGCAAGGCAAGCGGCTGAAAGGGTCGGAGAGGAAGGCGCTTCGGCAATCTCAGCGGCCGGAAGGGACGGGACGGGAACTTCGGTAATTTCCTTGGAAAAAAGGGCCGGGACGGGTGTCCAGACGGGTTGGTGAGCCTGCCAAGCCACAGCGGCAGGACCCACAGCAACCGGAGCCACAGCGACCGGAGCCACAGCGGCAGGACCCACAGCGACCGGAGCCACAATGGCAGGAGCGGCGTAAGTTAAAACAGCAACCAACGACAGCGCAAGCGCGCCGACACTTTTATTTATGAATATTCCGACTCTCATGGCAAAAAAAATTATGATTTACAGGCCGCTCCAATGCCACAGGATAAAATCCGGGAACGGCAGGAGTACAAAAATAGTGTTTTTATTGTTAAATTTGCAGTTTGTATGCCAGCATTGCGAGAGCGAGCGGTAACTATAATTTGCAGCGGACGGCACTGGCATTGTACAAACAATGCGAACTGCGCTGATGCCATAAAACCGCGCGGACAGCATGGGTGGTACGGCGCAGATGGTACGGCGCAGATAGAACGAACCGCTCGGACCGCAAGGGTGCCATAAACAATGCGGGCGACACGAACTTGAATCAAATTGTTCTGAATATGAAAAAATGCGTTCTTGTGTCCGGCGGTGCCGGATTTATCGGAAGCCATGTCACGGTGGAGCTTATCGAGGCCGGCTACGATGTCATTGTCGCAGACAACATGTCCAACTGTGACGAGACCTGCTACGAGGGTGTGAAGAAAATCACTGGAAGAGAGGACATTCCGTTCGTGAAAATGGATTTTTGCGACCCTGTGGCCACGGAATTGCTGTTCACGGCCAACAAGATCGACGCGGTCATTCATTTCGCCGGATTCAAGGCCGTCGGTGAGTCGGTGAGCGAGCCGCTCAAGTACTACAAGAACAATCTGGAGTCGTTCATGAATGTCATCGAGACCGCGCGTGACCACGGATGCGGGAATATTCTTTTCTCATCTTCCGCCACGGTCTATGGCGAGCCGGAACAACTTCCTGTCACAGAGGAATCTCCAAGGCAGCCCGCCACCTCTCCCTACGGCAACACGAAGCAGATGTGCGAGGACATCCTGCGGGACTCCGTGAAGGCATATTCAAATGTCAAGGGCATAGCGCTGAGGTACTTCAACCCGATCGGGGCGCATCCGTCCGCTCTGATCGGCGAGCTTCCGCGCGGCGTGCCTAACAACCTGGTGCCTTACATCACGCAGACCGCCATCGGCAAACGCGAGTACCTCTCCGTCTTCGGCAACGACTACCCTACCCCGGACGGCACATGCCAAAGGGATTTCATCGACATCGTGGATCTCGCCAAGGCGCACGTTTTCGCGGTGCGCAGGATGCTTGAGGGGAAGATGAAGAATGAATATGAAATCTTCAACATCGGTACTGGAAAGCCGCTGTCCGTGATGGAGCTCATCACCGCTTTCGAGAAAGCTAACGGACTGAAGCTCAACTATAAGTTTGCGCCTCGGCGTTCCGGTGACGTGACAGCGATCTGGGCGGATCCGACCCTTGCGAACAAAGAGCTTGGCTGGAAGGCCGAGAGGTCGATCGAGGAGACTCTGGCCTCTGCCTGGGCTTGGGAGAGGCATCTGGCCGACAAGGAATAAAGGAGCGCTTGGACGGCTGGTGAGTCCATCGAACGCAGCGGCCGGGAGACATCGAGAGGCGGCTCTGCGCCTGAACGGTTGACAAGCCCATCGAACGCAGCTGCCGGGAGACCGGACTCAGCGACGTGGCAGGAAGCCTTTGGACAGAAGGTACTGGGCGATCTGGACGGCGTTGGTGGCGGCCCCCTTGCGGATGTTGTCGCTGACGCACCAGAAGTTCAGGCCGGATCTCACGGACGGATCCCTGCGCAGACGACCGACGAACACATCATCCTTGCCAAGAGAGAAAAGCGGCATCGGATAGATGTTGCGGGTAGGGTCATCCTGAACCGTAACACCTTCTGTCTCAGACCACAACCTCCTGACATCCTCAAGCGTGAACTCCTTTTCGAACTCCAGATTGATGGATTCCGAATGTCCTCCCAGCACCGGCACGCGCGCCGTGGTAGGACTCACCCCTATCGAATAGTCATCCAAGATCTTGTGGGTTTCGTTGACCATCTTCATCTCCTCCTTCGTGTAGCCGTCCTCCAGGAAATCATCTATGTGAGGGATCACATTCTCATCGATCGGATAGTGATAGAAGGCAGGATATTCACCCCACTTCCTCCCCTCGCGCTCGGCCTTCATCTGCGCGACGGCAGGATTGCCTGAACCCGTCACACTTTGATAGGTCGAGACCACTATCCTCTTGATCACGTACTTACGATGTAGCGGAGCCAGCGGAAGAAGCATCTGGATGGTCGAGCAGTTTCTTCGTCGGATCCATCCTCCAGCAGGAAGAGTTGTCCACGACACGGCATCCTGCCGCGGCGAATCTCGGGGCATATTCAAGGGAAATGCCGGCGCCTGCGGAGAACAGAGCCAGATCGGGCTTCGCCTCAAGCGCCTCCTCGATGGCCAAGACTGAATATTCACGCCCTCGGAAAGGGATCTTTTTTCCGACAGATTTTTCCGATGCCACAGGAAGAAACTCATCCACAGGGAATTGCCTATCTTCCAACACCTCGACCATTCGTGTTCCCACAAGGCCGGTCACACCGACAACCGCAACTTTCATGTTCTTAGTATAAATTCTGTTCAACAGCAAGCGTTAAAAAATATGCTAAACGTTTAAAAATATGCTGGTAAAGATTTAGTGATTTACTGCGGCATATTCATTAACGACCACAAATAAAATGGGGAAGACTCTCAAGCCTTCCCCAAATATGATTCGGTGAAAAGCTTGACTACTTCTCCTCAGCCTTCGCTGCCGTCTTGATGACCTCGCTGAGCTTCTGGTACAGAGCGTCGGTCTTCTCAAGGAGTTCCTTGCGGATGCCGGCGAAATAAGCGGCCTTCTTGCCTTCGGCCTTTGCGTTAACCTTGTCCCTGAGGTCGTTGTAGAGTTTTACGGCCTCATCCAAAAGTCCACCCAGTGCCTCGTCATCGGCTTTCTGATTTATCGCGCTGAAAAGGGAGCAATCATCGATGAAGGCTCCGATGACATATTCAATGTCCTTTTTGATGTCTCTAAGATTCATATTACGTTTTGTTTAGTCTTAAAACTTGGCGAATATACGCATTTTTTTTCAATTAACGAATTTGTCGGACACTTTGGACGTTTCTCGGCGCTTCGGCTGTTGGAGAGTCCGACGGACCTCTGCGACCGTGAAAGCAACGGACTATTTGAAGAGGCTGCGGACAAGGGCGGGAATGTCGGCGACTTTGACGACCTCAATGCCTTGAGGCGTACGATCCAGCGAGGCGAAGGATGACACGAATATCCTCTTGAAACCCAGTCGGGAAGCCTCTCCGACACGGCGGTCGGTCTGGGCCACGGGGCGGATCTCGCCACTAAGGCCGACCTCGCCGGCGAAGCAGTTGTCCGAAGGGATGGCGAAGTCGAAATTCGACGACAGGACAGCCGCCACCACGGCCAGGTCACAGGCCGGGTCACTGACCTTAAGGCCACCCGACATGTTCAGGAAAACATCTTTCTGCGCCAGTTTGAAGCCGGCCCTGCGCTCCAGGACTGCCAGCAGCATATTCAGCCTCCTGACATCGAATCCGGTCGCCGAGCGCTGCGCCGTGCCATAGACAGCAGAGCTCACAAGCGCCTGAACCTCAAAGAGAAACGGTCTCGTTCCGTCCAGCATCGCGCTGATGGCGGTTCCGCTGAGGCCGGCCTCATGCATCGGGATCAGGAGTTCGGACGGATTGGACACCTCCCTTAGCCCCTTGCCTGTCATCTCGAAGACAGCGAGTTCGGAAGTGGAGCCAAAGCGATTCTTGATGCTCCGCAGGATCCTGTACGTGCCGCGATTGTCCCCCTCAAACTGAAGTACCACATCCACGATATGTTCCAGCACTTTAGGACCAGCAATGTAGCCTTCCTTGGTGATGTGGCCGATCAGGATCACAGGGATGCCGGTCTCCTTGGCGAGACGCAGGAGAATGGCGGCCACTTCCTTGATCTGTGTGACCGAGCCGGGAGTCGAATCGACCGTCTGCGAGAACATTGTCTGGACGGAATCCACAATCATCAGATCCGGCTCTATCTCACGGGTCTGCGAGACCACGTTCTCGATCAGGGTCTCACTGTAGATCTGGCAGTTGGCGGCGTCTCCGCCCAGGCGGTCGGCGCGCATCTTGACTTGCCGCAGGCTTTCCTCGCCGGTGACATAAAGGGTTTTCAGCGACGGGCATCCAAGCGGAATCTGGAGCGAGAGGGTGGACTTGCCTATCCCCGGTTCTCCTCCGATCAGGACAAGGGAGCCTTCGACTATTCCTCCACCGAGGATCCGGTCGATCTCCTCGTTGTTCAACGAGAGCCTGGCCTCGGAGGACGAGTCTATATCTTTCAGTTTCTGCGGTCTGCGTCCGGCTCCCGGAACCGCCTCCTGCGCGGAGACCCTGCGGGAGGCTCCGGACACGACCTTCTGTTCTACCATGGTGTTCCACTCACCGCAGGCGGGGCAGCGCCCCATCCACTTGGGGTACTCGTTGCCGCAATTGGAGCAGAACCAGACTGTTTTCTCTTTCATGACTCTTTATGAATATGTGTTTCCCGGGCGCTTCGACGGTTGTGGGCCTGCCGAGCCATTGAGTCGGGCGCTTCTAAAAGCCCAGCGACCGGATTGGCCACAATGACCGGAAGCTTTCCCAAAGATAGGCAAACCGACGGGCTAAGACAAAAAAAATTGCAGCATCTGGGTTTTGACCCGGACACCGCATAAAAGCCACCCTTTCAAAGAAGGGGACACAAACTGAAATTACTCAGCCTTTGTTGAATCGCAGCAGGCAGCGGTTGAATCGCAGCAAGCAGCCACAGTGTCAACAGCTTCCTCAACAGTCTCAACAGCCTCAGTCTCAGCCTCGGCTTTCTTTGCGTTGTTACCGCAAGCAGAAGCAGCTACCATAAGAGCCACAACTGCAACAGACATAAATACCTTCTTCATAATAGTATAAAATTAAAACTACAGTTTCTTACATCCTATTTTCAAAGCGCAAAAATACATAGTTTTTCCGCAATTAACAATAATTTTCGATATTTTTTAACTAAATCGTTTCTCTCGGAAATTCACACTTCTCAAAATCGGTCACTTGACCGCTAACAATCTGAAAGCGGAGAGCCATTCTCGGCACATCGCGGGAGCCTTGGTAGCCGCATGCGCCAGGGTTAATGAAGAGGAAGCCGTACCGCGCGTCACGGAAGACTTGAGGAATATGAGTGTGTCCGCAAACGAATATGTCGGGGTGCCAGTTGTCGATGAGCGCCTTGGCCCGCAGATCGTACTGTGGCTGGCGAGGATTATAAGCCCAGTAACTGCCACGGCTAAGCCCGATGTGGGTCATGAGAACTCTCAATCCCTCACACTCAAAGCTTTGGTACGCCGGATAATCCTGCCTGACATCCAGTCCATCGCAGTTGCCGTACACGCCGGTCAACGGTTTGAACGCCGCGATCTCCTTGGCGCACTCAAGGGTTCCGAAGTCCCCGGCGTGCCAGACTTGGTCCACAGGCTCCAGGAACTTTCTCACATCCTCGGCAAACACACCGTGAGTGTCGGAAATCAGGCCGATGAACATGTTCCTACTACAACTTGATGACGATCTTCTTTTTGTAGAGAACCCAGAGGATCGCGAAGATCACCGAGGCGAAGATCAGGGACCAGAGAAGGGACAGGTACTCGTTGGCTCCGAAGTAGCGCGCCGGAGCGAATCCGAAGAAGCCGTAGCTCTTGGCGATGACTCCGGAGAAGACGAAGGCCATCAACGCGTTCATTCCCATGGCCTTGAATGGCACGAATGGCTTCTCGTAGCCCTTGACATCAAGCAGATAGGCCAGGAAAGCGAGCGTGAGCATCGCCCATCCTCCTGCGTAGAAGACATAGGAGACCGACCATAGCGGCTTGCAGATCGGAATCCAGATGCTGAGGACAATCCCGAGAATCAGGGACAGGCAGCCGTAGATGAATGTTCTGTTGACCACCCTGTCCGGGGAATAGTTGACAGCCTCGGACGGCATGGAACCATCGTGGGAAGAGCCTTGGCAGAGAGCGGACATATTCTTTTGCGATCCGTGGATCATAAAGCCGATCAGGTAGCCAAGGAGGCACGAGCAGGCCGCCGGCAGGGAGCCGAGAACGCCTTCCGGGTCAAAGTTGGTCCCGCCGAAGCCATGGTAGCAATGGTCGCCGCCCACCAGCCAGGTGTCTATCCTCATCGAAACGTTGCCCTCAAGGGTGAACGCACCAGGGTCGCGGCCAAAGATCAGTAATATTCCCGTGTAGGCCACGCAGATCGTCCCGATGGCGGCCAGGATCCTGCCGGGCTTCTTGAGCCAGAGGGCAAGGCAGCCGGCGATGGCATAGGCCATTCCTATTCTTTGGAGCACTCCGAATATTCGTTTATGCTGGAGCCAGTAGAGATAGTTCTGGCCGAAGGTCCAGGTCTGGTCGTGGACGGATGTCGGGAAGAACGGATAAAGGTTCAGCGCGAAACCGACCAGGAAGATCAGCGCCCCCCTTTTCAGCACCTTCAGATAGGCCTTCGAGGTGGCTTTCTCATATTTCGAGAAAGAGAATGCCATGGCGCATCCCATGCAGAACACGAAGAAAGGATAGACCAGGTCAGTCGGCGTGCAGCCAACCCAAGCCGCATGCTTGAGTGGAGGGAATATGTGTGCCCAGGAACCAGGGTTGTTCACGATGCACATAAAGGCCACTGTCAGTCCTCTAAGGACATCCAATGATTCATAACGCTTTTTCATG
>OLWU01000399.1_pt1 | contig 11352 bp, 9 predicted proteins | sample 1673351 | NCBI WGS metagenome assembly OLWU01 (sample SAMEA103958109, study PRJEB25191) | human gut metagenome | biome: human-associated habitat [ENVO:00009003]; feature: intestine environment [ENVO:2100002]; material: feces | place: Germany | collected 2013/2015
AAAGTTTAACATATCGTCATTATCTTCAACGATTGAGTTTTCATCAAACATATTACCCTCACCGTCAGAATCTTCGTCCAGTACGAAACCTTCCATACCTTCGGAAGTCATAACATTATCTTCTTCAAGGGTTTCTTCGTTATTAGCAACTTCAGGAATATCATCATCAAAATGTTGCTTTAGGTCAATTTCATTCTTATCTTCGTCAAGTACCTTAACATCAAGAGCAAGTGACTGTAATTCCTTAATAAGAACCTTAAATGATTCAGGAATACCAGGAGTAGGAATGTTCTGACCCTTAACGATTGATTCGTAAGTTTTAACTCTACCAACAACATCATCAGACTTAACTGTTAGGATTTCCTGTAGAGTATAAGCAGCACCATAAGCTTCAAGTGCCCAAACTTCCATTTCACCGAAACGCTGACCACCGAACTGTGCTTTACCACCAAGTGGCTGTTGAGTAACAAGTGAGTAAGGACCTGTTGAACGTGCATGAATCTTATCATCAACAAGGTGATGCAACTTCAAGTAATACATATAACCAACGGTAACAGGGTTATCAAATCTTTCACCTGTACGGCCATCAACAAGCCATGTTTTACCGTCTTCGCTATAACCGGCATCTTTTAGACACTGGAAAATATCCTGTTCATGAGCACCGTCAAATACCGGTGTCATAATCTTCCAACCTAGAGCCTTAGCAGCATAACCTAGGTGAACTTCTAGAACCTGTCCGATGTTCATACGAGATGGAACACCCAGAGGGTTAAGAACGATGTCAAGTGGAGTACCATCAGGTAGGAATGGCATATCTTCCTGAGGTAGAATTCTGGAAACAACACCCTTGTTACCATGACGACCAGCCATCTTATCACCAACAGATAGCTTTCTCTTCTGAGCTAGGTAAACTCTAACAACCTTGTTAACACCGGGCTGTAGTTCTGAAGCACTTTCTTCACGAGTAAATACCTTAACATCAACAACGATACCTGTTTCACCATGAGGTACTCTAAGTGAAGTATCTCTAACTTCTCTTGCCTTTTCACCGAAGATAGCTCTTAGTAGTCTTTCTTCAGCAGTTAGCTCAGTTTCACCCTTTGGAGTTACTTTACCAACAAGAATATCACCTGAACGAACTTCAGCACCGATGTGGATAATACCGTTTTCGTCAAGATCCTTAAGCATATCTTCACCGACATTTGGAATGTCACGAGTAATTTCTTCAGGTCCTAACTTTGTATCACGAGCTTCTGTTTCGTGTTCTTCAATATGAATAGATGTATACACATCATCTCTTACGAGACGCTCACTAAGAAGTACAGCATCCTCGTAGTTATAACCTTCCCAAGTCATGAAACCGATAAGAGGGTTCTTACCGAGGGCAATCTCACCATTAGATGTAGATGGACCATCAGCAATAACATCTCCTGCCTTAACCTCATCACCCTTGAAAACAATAGGTCTCTGGTTATAGCAGTTACTCTGGTTACTTCTTGAGAACTTAGTAAGCTTGTATTCGCGCGCCTTGCCATCCTTTTCTCTGATAACAATCTTGTTAGATTCAGAAGAAAGAACAACACCATCAGCCTCTGCAACTACACATACACCTGAGTCAACAGCAGTCTTATTCTCAATACCAGTTCCGATAACAGGAGCTTCTGTCATAAGAAGAGGTACGGCCTGACGCTGCATGTTAGAACCCATGAGGGCACGTGTACAGTCATCATTCTGAAGGAATGGAATCATTGATGTAGCAACTGAGAATACCATCTTAGGAGATACATCCATAAGATCAATCTGGCTCTTATCGAACTGAGAAGTTTCTTCTCTGTAACGTCCAGATACAGTATTTCTTACAAAATAACCATTCTCATCAATCTCAGCATTAGCCTGTGCTACATGGAAATCATCTTCCTCGTCAGCTGTGAAGTAACGCACTTCATCAGTAACTCTTGGATTCTTAGGATCAGACTTATCTACAATACGATAAGGAGCTTCAACGAATCCATATTCATTAATTCTTGCATAAGATGCAAGAGAGTTAATAAGACCAATGTTAGGTCCTTCAGGAGTCTCGATAGGACACATTCTACCATAATGAGTATAGTGTACATCTCGAACCTCGAAACCTGCACGATCTCTTGAAAGACCGCCAGGACCAAGGGCTGAAAGACGTCTCTTATGAGTAATCTCACTAAGAGGGTTATTCTGATCCATGAACTGTGACAACTGCGAACTTCCGAAGAATTCCTTAACCGCTGCCGTTACTGGTTTAATATTAATCAACGACTGTGCAGAAATACCTTCGATATCCTGCGTTGTCATTCTTTCTCGTACCACACGCTCCATACGGGACAAGCCAATACGGTACTGGTTCTGAAGCAGCTCGCCTACTGCACGGATACGACGATTTCCCAAGTGATCGATATCGTCGTCATTTCCCAGACCATATTCCAAATGGATGTTGTAGTTAATGGAAGCAAAAATATCTTCCTTTGTAATATGTTTTGGAATTAACAATGCTACATTGCGGCGGATTGCGTCATAACGCTCTTCATCCGTCTCATTCTCTTCCAAAATCTTTTTCAATTCCGGATAGTAAACATCTTCTGTAATTCCCAATGCTTTTTTATCTGCCTGTGGCAAAAATGCATGTAAATCAACCATCATATTAGACAATACTTTTACAACATGTCCTTCTTCTGTCTGCATCATTACAAACGGAATGGCTGCATTCTGAATTTCACGAGCAAGTTCTTCAGAAACCATTGTTCCGGCTTCTGCCACTACTTCACCGGTTTCCGGGCTAACTGCGTCTTCTGCAAGTGCAAATCCGATAATACGATTTGTGAAGGATAATTTCTTATTAAATTTATAACGTCCTACTTTTGCCAAATCATATCTGAAGCGGTCAAAGAAACGAACAATTAGTGATATTTATGCATCTATTAGTTATTATTTAAATTTACTTGATAATATTGGTAATATTGATGAAATTGACCACTTAGGAAATCGTCGTGTTCGTCAAGTTGGTGAGTTAATTCAAAACCAATTTAAAGTTGGTATGGCTCGTATGGAAAGAGTTATTCGTGAAAGAATGACTACTCAAGAAATTGATACAGTTACACCTAAGACATTAATTAATATTAGACCAGTAACTGCGGCATTAAAAGAGTTCTTTGGCTCATCACAGTTATCTAAGTTCATGGATCAAATTAACCCAATTGCTGAACTTACTGATAAACGTCGTTTAAGTAGTTTAGGGCCAGGAGGTCTTTCACGTGAGAGAGCTGGTATGGAAGTTCGTGACGTTAACGTTTCACACTACGGACGTATTTGTCCAATTGAATCTCCAGAAGGAGCAAATATCGGACTTATTACATCACTAGCATCTTATGCTAAATTAAATGAGTATGGATTTATTACTACTCCTTATAGAAAAGTTGTTAATAAGCATATTACGGATGATGTTGTTTATTTAACTGCAGATGAAGAGGATGGCTATTATATTAGTCAAGCTACTGTTGCTGTAGATAAAGATAATAATATTACTGAAGGACAAGTTATCGCTCGTTTAAACGGTGAAAATGTTATGGTTGAGGCAGATAAAGTTAACTTCGTAGATGTTTCACCAAGTCAAATCGTTTCTGTAACAACAAGTTGTATTCCATTCTTGGATCATGATGATGCTAAGCGTGCGTTAATGGGTTCAAACATGCAACGTCAAGCTGTTCCACTACTTAGAACTGAAGCACCTATAGTTGGTACTGGTGTTGAATATATTGCTGCTCGTGATTCAGGATCTACTATTGTTTGTAAAGCTGATGGTGTAGTAGAGTATGCTGATTCTAAGAAGATTATTGTAAAAAATGCTAAAGGCAAAGATGAGTATTATTTAGCAAACTTTGAAAGAAGTAATGCTGAAAGTAATTTCTCTCATAACCCAATTGTTAGGGCAGGAGATAAAGTACATCGTGGCGAAGTAATCGCTGATGGACCATCTACTGATAAAGGTGAACTTGCTTTAGGTAAGAATATGGTTATTGCATTTATGACATGCAATGGTTATAACTATGAAGATGCTGTTGTATTAAATGAAAAGTTAGTTAAAGATGATGTTTATACATCACTACATATTGAACATTATGATATTGATTGTCGTGATACTAAGTTAGGACCTGAGGAAATTACTAGAGATATTCCAAATGTTTCTGAGGAGGCTCGTAAGAACTTAGATGCTAATGGTATTATTAAGATTGGTACAGAGGTTCATGAAGGAGATATTCTTGTTGGTAAGGTTACTCCAAAAGGAATGCAAGAGTTAACTAGTGAAGAAAAACTATTACATGCAATTTTTGGTGAGAAGACTCGTGAGGTAAGGGATACATCACTTAGAGTTGCTCATGGCGCTGATGGTATTATTCATGATGTTAAGGTTTACACAAAAGAAAATTCTGATGAGTTATCTGCAGGCGTTAGTAAGGTAATTCGTGTATATATTATTCAAAAACGTAAGATTCAAGTCGGAGATAAGATGTCTGGACGTCACGGAAATAAAGGTGTTGTAAGTTTAATTCTTCCAGAAGAAGATATGCCTTATTTACCAGATGGTACTCCAGTAGATATTGTATTAAATCCACAAGGTGTTCCATCTCGTATGAACTTAGGACAAATTTTAGAACTACACTTAGGTATGGCTGGTAAGAAACTTGGACTTCATTATGCAACCCCAGTATTTGATGGAGCTACAGTTGATGAAATAAGTGAAGAAATGGCTAAGGCTGGAATGGATCCAGATGGTAAGACTGTTCTATTTAATGGACGCACTGGTGAACCATTCGAAAATAGAGTTGCAGTTGGTGTTATGTATATGATTAAATTACATCACATGGTTGATGATAAGATTCATGCACGTTCAACTGGTCCTTACTCATTAGTTACTCAACAACCTTTAGGTGGTAAAGCACAATTTGGTGGACAACGTTTCGGAGAAATGGAAGTTTGGGCACTATATGCTTATGGTGCAGCACATGTACTTCAAGAAATCTTAACTGTTAAATCAGATGACGTTCTAGGACGTGTTAAAGTTTATGAAGCATTAGTTAAAGGTAAGACAGTTAAAGGTGCTGGAATGCCAGAATCATTTAGAGTATTAATTAAAGAGTTCCAAGCTCTAGGATTAGATGTTCAAATTATTGATAATAATGATGTTACTCATGAACTAAAAGAACTAGAAGAAGAGGAAGATGAAACAAGTGATGCTATTACTATTGATGAAATAGATGCAAAGACTGGTGTTATTAAAGGTAAAGAGGAGCTAACTACTCCAGAGGTTACTGATGAAGAACCTATAGAAGATTCTGAAGAAGATGATTTTGAAGATGAAGAAAATTTTGATGAAGAACCAACTAATGAAGATTTGGAAGAACTAGAAGAAGATCTAGAAGGGGATGAACTATAATGATCGAAGTAAATAATATTAAAGGAATTCGTATAGGAATCGCAAGCCCTGAAAAAATCAGAAGCTGGAGTTATGGTGAGATTAAGAAACCAGAAACTATTAACTAACAAAGTATAAAACTTCTTCTAGATCTCTTGGAGACATATCTAGAACTAATCCCATCTTTGATGGAACACCTTTAAAGAACCAAATATGTGAGCAAGGAGAAGCAAGCTCAATGTGTCCCATACGTTCACGACGAACTTTAGAACGAGTTACTTCTACTCCACATCTATCACATACAATATTTTTATATTTTACTCTTTTATATTTACCACATGCACACTCAAAATCTTTAGTAGGACCAAATATTTTTTCACAATATAATCCATCTCTTTCAGGTTTAAGTGTTCTGTAATTTATAGTTTCTGGCTTTTTAACTTCGCCATAACTCCATTCCTACACTTGCTATGTTTATAAAATATCTACCATTTACTTTTCCTAAGTCTAATCTAACATTTTCAGTTTGTGCTTCTTTTAGAGTTCTGTAGAAATCATTTCCTGAACCTGTGGGAATTATTCCTAATTTGCATTTGCCTTTAGCGATTCCATTAACAACTTCATTGAGAGTACCATCACCGCCAACTGAGTAGACAATTGTGTTTTCTTCATTTTTAAATCTTGATGCTATTTCAGTTGCTTCTTTTGGAGCCTTAGTTTCATAGATTTCATAATTTTCATTTTCTAAGGTTTTCATAATATTTTGTTTAATTTTATCATAGTCAGTTTTTCCACTTGCAGGATTTATTATAAATACATACTTCATACTATCTCCTACTTTGTTTTAGTAAATTTGTTTGATTCTTTATCGTAAATATATTTGGTTCTCTTTGCGGTTTCTTCGTTGATAATCTGTAATGTTTCATCTTCATATTTTTCGATTATTTCATTCTTGTTTAAAACCAGTTTTTCGCTTATGATGTTTCCTTGCTCATCAATTAGATAGATAGAATTATTTTCTCTTACAATGTTGTTTTGAGTTAATGGAATTAATTCATCATATCCAGTTTTGATTATTTTGCGGTTGTCCTTACCAATGAGATACCATTTACTATTTTCTTTTGCGATTATTTTATTGTTTTTTATAGTAATGTTTTCATATTGGAAGTCGATTACTCCTTTACCATTTGATAAAGATATTAATCCATATTTGTTATCACTTAAAGCAGTGATATAGTCTTCTTTAACGTTTAAATTCGTAACATTTACGCCATCTATTTTACCTAATTCTTTATAGTTTAGATTTACGGTAACAGAACCAGACATATTGATAATTCCATAGTACTGACCATTTTTTACTAGTAAGTAGTTTACTTTGTCGTTTTCGTCTTTTATAAAATAAACATTTTCGTAGTCAGATGATAGTTTACTACCTTTTACTAGATCATATAAATATATTTTATTATTTTCTTGTAAAAGAATTTTACCATTGTCAAAGTAATTTTCGTATACAGTACATTCGTTATCACAGTTGTAAAAGTTTACTATTTTGCCGTTTGCTAAAAGGGTTAAAGAATTGTTTTTTAGTTCATAGTAATAAATTTTATTTTCAATTTTTTGATTTTTTTTGATTATATAATAAATAGGATAAATGCTTCCTAATATGATTAATAGTATAATAATTATTATTAACTTCTTGTTTTTCATTTCTACCTCACTTTAAAAGTATATCATGAATGAATATTAATGTAAAATCTAAAGTATATGGGATGTAAAGAGATTTTATAAGTGCTTGACATTATCTGTTATGCTTATACTGATATCATTTAATAGTTTGTTTTCGCTTGTTAGCCTGCCAACAACTTCTAATGATAAGTATGAGTCGATTTCATATGGGTAGGCAGTAATATTTAAGTTATTATATTGTTCTGATAATCTTAGAAATGTTCTTAAGAATTTTTCAGTTAGATTTGCTTGGATTCTTTCCTGTTCTTTAATTAATTTTTCATTTTCTTCATTTGTCAAATTTTTATATTTTGCTTTTTTAGAAATTGCTATTCTTTTTGCGTTCCATCTTTCAATAAGGATGCTTGATATTTTTATTTTGTTGATATTTTTTGCTTGCATAAATGAAAGCAAGACTGCACTTACAATGAGAAAACTTGCGGTGGTGTCCTTTAAGTCTGCTGTACTTTCATCTGTAAAACCATCATTAACTTTGTAAAGTGCTCTATTTATTTTCTTTGTATAGTTTGTCTTTTCTTGTGGAATATTTTGAATTGCGTATATGTAAAGTGTGTCATCCATAATGCCAAATTTTACTTCTGGAAGTTTAAATACTCCATCTTCAGATCTAAGTGCTGCATTTAAATAATAAGGTGATTCGTTATATATTTTATCTTTAGATATAGATGCGTTTAGTGAACTATTAAATGATGAAATAAATGTACTTTTCAGTGTTTCTTCTTTGGAGTTTTCAAAAAAAGCTATTCTGCGATTTAGGAAATCTATAGGATTTGCAAAGTCATCAAATGTGGCGTTAGCAAATAGTGATGCGATAATCATTTTTATTTTCTCTTTTTCATTTCCTTCAAATGATGATAAGTCATAGAATTCTAGTGACTTTTTTATATAAATTTCAAGTAATTTATTAAAGTTACTTAAGTTTTTGATAGTAAGACAAGGGATAATTGTTCCTTCTTTAACTTCTGATGTGGTTACTTTTTTAGTGCCAATGATAGTTTCAAAAATGATGTTGTATGTGAAGTAAGCGTCTATTTCACCGCGAGATGCTTCAATTATAAATTCTTTAAGTATATTTGTGATATCCATTTTTACCTCTTAATTTATTTTCTTAATGAATTTGCATTTAGGATAGTTTGAGCAACCAATAAAGGGGCCATATTTGCCATTTCTTTCGATTAAGCTTCCGTGACATTTTGGACATATCATTTGCTCTTCTAAAGTTTTATTTTCTTTAATTTTTGTTTTGATATTACTTACATGATTTTTTATTTCTTTTTTATCTGTAATATTTAATTTTAATAATTTTTCATATATTTCTTCTGGATTTAAATTTTTAATTTCTGTATATTTTAATATTTCATCTTTTATATAGTCTGTTTGGGTTAATGGTGTTGTGGTTTTGGCTTTAATTTTTGCTTGATTTGAAAAGCAGATTATTGATATAAAATTATCCTCGTTAATTTCGAGTAGACTAACAAGTGATTTTATATGCCCATAATTTTGATGGATGGGATTAGTGAATTCTCTTTTTTGATTTCTTATTTTTTGTGTCCATTTATGATTATATTCTGAACCATAGATAGTCCCAAAGTAATTTTTCATTTCGATAACAAAAATACCATATTTAGAAATCACGAGATGATCTATTTGATGAGTTCCTCTTTCATCTTTAACCATAATATTGTTAAGAACTTTATATTCGTTTGGAAGTTTATTTAGTTCTTCTCTTATCCATTTTTCACCAAAGTATCCTCTCATTTTGGGATAGGCTTTTTTTAGGATAATGTTTAATATACCAAGTATAATGACAATTATCCATATTTTTTTTGTGGCATTTAATCCAATAAGCACGCCTTCTATTAATGAAGTTATAATAGTCATAATTTCACTCTTTTCTGTGTTTATTATAGCAGATGTAAGGCAAAATAAAAACCTCTTTAGAGGCTTTATTTACTACATGGGTTGCAGTCGTATACGTGAGTGATTTCGTTTTCTTCACAGCAAGTATAGCATGGAGTGTATGTGTGATGATATATATGATGATTGATTATTCTAGTGTTTACTGGTTGCATATGAGGTACTACATGATTGATTTCTCTATGACAAACTCTTTCACATGGACATTCATAGATTGGTTCACATGCCTCTTTTGGAAATGTTGCTGTCATAGTAGGTCCTTCTTCTACACAGCGATTTGATCTATACATAAAAAATACACTATCCTTTCTAGTGTATTTTATGTAATTTTAGGTTTTTGGTTATGTTCTTTGCCTACTTGTTACCTTTTAGTGAGGTTACCATATCTATTTTTTCAATCTTTTTAGATGGGATATTAGATACGATGTATGTTATTAGATTTGGCCGATAGCGGTGATGATGTCGGATAAGATGCCAATGTTATAGATAATTATGATTTGATTTTGAGGTTCTTTGTTCGTTCAAACTATTGTGATGTGGAGTATTTATCTGTACCATATAATCTTCAAGTGATGGTGTTTCCTACTTTTAGATTTTCATTGATACCTAGTTCGTTTGAGTGAACTAAATTTATATATAGATTGAAAGATATTTAAGTGATATTTGGTGAGTTTATGTGGGTTATGTTATAATTTGGCAGTCGGTGATAGATATAATCCAGTACATTTGAAAGAACGAGTGCATATTGCAACATATTTTGGTGAAAATTTCTGCCATGAAGTTGTTTATCAAAAACTTGAAGAAATAGATTATAATGTTATGAAAGAAGAAGTTATTAAGTTGATTTCTGATTTGCTTAGGTAATTAAGTTGACTTCTTCTTTTGTTTTATAGTAAAATTTTAGAGTAAGGATGTGAAAATATGAGACTTGTTGGTACAACAGTTAGAGGGATAAGAACCCCAATTATAAAAGAAAATGATGATTTAGCTAGTATTGTAGTTGATAGTGTTATTAATGCTAGTGAAAGTGAAGGGTTTAATTTTAAGGATAAAGATATTATTGCAATTACAGAAGCAGTAGTTGGAATTAGTGAAGGAAATTATGTTACAGTTGATAATATAGTTAGTGATTTAAATGCTAAATTTCCTAGTAAGGAAATTGGTATTGTCTACCCTATTTTATCTAGAAATAGATTTTCAATGATTTTAAAGGCAATTGCTAGAGCAATGGATAAGGTTACAATACTTTTATCTTTTCCAAGTGATGAAGTTGGTAATGGTATAATGGATGAAAACCTACTTAGTGCTTCTCCATTTAATTTAGGTAGTTTGATAAGTGAAGAAGATTATGAGAAATATTTTGGAACATTTATTCATCCTTTTACGGGTATTAATATGGTTGATTATTATAGAGACTTAGTTAAAAGTGAAAATTGTGATGTTAAGTTTGTTTTTTCAAATAATCCAAGTGATATTTTAAAGTATACTAATAATGTTTTAACTTGTGATATTCATAGTAGGTTTAAAACTAAGAAAGTGTTAAGTGAACAAGGTGCTTTTGTGCTTAGTTTAAGTGATATTTTAAATGAAAGTGTTGGAGGCTCTGGGTTTAATCCAGATTATGGACTTCTTGGAAGTAATAAATCAACTGATGAAAGATTAAAGTTATTTCCTAAAGATGGTGCTAGTTTAGTTTTAAAGATTAAAGATGAAATGTTTAAGAGAACTGGTAAAAACTTTGAGGTAATGGTTTATGGTGATGGTGCCTTTAAAGATCCAGTTGGGGGAATTTGGGAGCTTGCTGATCCAGTTGTTAGTCCATTTTATACAGAAGGTCTTAAAGGTACTCCTAATGAGATTAAATTAAAGTATGTTTCTGATAATATGTTTGCTGATTTAAGAGGTGATGAACTTAAAGATGCGATTAAAGAAGAAATTAAGAAAAAAGATAATGATTTGAAAGGACAAAATGTTAGTTTAGGTACAACACCCAGAAGAATTACTGATTTAGTTGGATCTCTTTGTGATTTAACTAGTGGTTCTGGTGATAAAGGTACTCCAGTTGTACTTGTTCAAGGATATTTTGATAATTTAGCCGATGAGTAGTATTTTAGATTTAATTAATAATTTAGATAGAAGTAAAAAGATTTTAGTTATTGGGCATAAGAAACCTGATACTGATACAATCTTTTCTTCTTATTTAATGAGTAAGGTGTTACAGGTGCTTGATGAATTCAAAATTAAAT
>OLWU01000401.1_pt1 | contig 11346 bp, 10 predicted proteins | sample 1673351 | NCBI WGS metagenome assembly OLWU01 (sample SAMEA103958109, study PRJEB25191) | human gut metagenome | biome: human-associated habitat [ENVO:00009003]; feature: intestine environment [ENVO:2100002]; material: feces | place: Germany | collected 2013/2015
TATGGTATAGTGTTTAAGCAATCGGGGTGTGGCGCAGTTGGTAGCGCACTAGACTGGGGGTCTAGGGGCCGCAAGTTCAAGTCTTGTCACTCCGACCATAATGTGGAGACAAAAAAGATGTCTCCTGCGAAAAGCCCGATTATATCGGGCTTTTTTGCTACCAAAACGGCGATTTTTCTCTGTACCAAAACGCAGATGTAAAATCGCCGTTTTCCCTTTATGGATAGACTTGAACTCCCGAAAAGTAAATATCAGATACTCAGGCGGATAGAAATCAAAAATCTATCTGCCTTTTTTATTACCCTCAAAAAAAGGAGAAATCAGATATGCTACAGAAAGAATTAGCCAAACGCCTCAAAGCTCGGTACGACACCAAGATGGACGGCAACGAATGGATGGAAGTGTCCTCGGACGGCATCCCCCTCTGCCGGATAAAATACAACGGTCAATTTCAAAGCAACGCCGACCAAAACCTCTCCGATGAATACCGCAGTAAAATTGCAGATATTCAGGAAGAGATCTCCACGGTGGGGGAATATGTCGGTCTCTACGAACACGCACCGCAAATGAAAGCCGACGGCGTCTCCGATTACAGACAACTTGCCGCCTTCGGAGATACGGTGTTGGCGGCGACCTACAACGAAAAGAACGGCTTTATGTTCTGCACATGGAAACAGAATGCAGACGGCGACTCGGTGTTCTGGGGAGATTACTCGCCGAACTATGAATATGTCAAGGAAGCCTTTGCCGTGCGCTCCGGTCTCGTCAACAAACACCGCCTGTTCAGTGAGAATGAATCGGCAGACCTTTGTCGCTGTGTGGACTTTGCCAAAGGCAACTGCGAAACGCTGACCTATGAACAGGCACGGCTGCTGGATAAACTCCAAGAAAAACTCACGGACGGATACCCCTCCCTCGAAGCCGAGCCGCCGACCTTTGAACAGGTGTCACCCCCACAACAGAATATGTAATACTATCAATCCTCCAGACTGTAAAATATCACAGAACCGTTCTGTGACCGTTGATAAATGTGGTTCGGTGAACCGGACAGAAACTTTCGACGCCTCATAGCCTTCCCCTCTTTAAAAGTTTTACATAGTTAACCCACATCATTCTTTCAGGTGGACTGGTTGATTCCAGACCAGAGAACGATGCTTCACAAATATGGGAAATTAATCTATGATTAGCAAGAGTGTGGACCGTAAAACATCATGGGTTCGTTACTTATAAATTACTGGTAGTCAATTCCAGAGAGCAGAACTTCATAATGCACTGACCTTCAACCTGTGGAACGTCACACACTCTGTTCCAACCAATTATGGATTCCTGGTCTCCTAAAATAGAGGGCAGGATCTCATAAAGTACTGAGACTCAAGCCGTGGAGCTTCACGTTCTCTGTTCCAACCAATTATGGATTTCTGGCCTTCCAAAATGACTGGCAGGATTCCACAAAGTTCTGAGACTCAAGCCGTGGAGCTTCACGTTCTCTGTTCCAACCAATTATGGATTCCTGGCCTCTTGAAATGACCGGCAGGATTTCAGATCTCACTAAACACCAGACAGTTAAGGTACGTTCACTGTCAGGTCACTGAGATCGGGCTATGAGGGCGGATCAGTTGTCGGCGGCGAGGAGGGTGATTATGCGGTCGATCAGGGGGTCGATGCGGGAGGCGGGGGCGAGGGAGTTGTTGGTCATTATGGAGAAGATGATGGTGTCGGACTTGGAGCCGGCGGAGGGTTCGATGTAGCCGCTGAAGCAACGGACACCGTTCATCGAGCCGCTCTTCAGGTGGACACGGGACTTGACGGTGGCCGGGGCATCCTTCAGGCGGGATTCATAATGACGGTTTCCTGGCTGGCCTATGGTCTGGATGTAGTCAGCGAAGGACGGACTGTCCATCATAGCGGAAAGGAAACGCACAAAGAAGGACGGGGAGATGTAGTTGTGGCGGGCGAGGCCGCTACCGTCAACTATACGGACATCATCGGCGCTGACACCGATGTTCTTCATCACCTCATTCACAGCCACATAAGAGGAATCGTAGGAGGCGGAATGATGAAACCTCCGGCCAAGGGTCCGGAAAAGGGTCTCGGCGTAGAAGTTGTCGCTTTTCAGGTTCGTCTCACGGGCTATGCGCTTAAGGGACGGGGAATATGTCTGACCGAGCATATTCAGGTCATCCACTCTGGAGGCGTAGGGGGCATATTCATTGGAAGAGAGGTTGGAGCGGACGCGGCCGAGACGGATGTCGGCGGGGCCTTCGGAGACGGGTACTCCATTGGATTTCAGATATTCACAGAAATAATGGGCGCAGGTGTAGGCTCCGAACTTGTTGCTGAACTCCTCGGTTTTGGGCTTGCGGTCGATGGCGAACGAGCCGCGGATCTCGGCGTAAGGAAGGAATTCGGAGTTGAAAAGGTAGAGCTGGTCGCCGGTGCCGGCGGGAGCGGTTCTGCAGGAATATTCATACCTCATCCACGGGGTGTTCGGGAAGGAGACCGTGACATTGACGGGTGAGCCGACGGACGGGCCGGCGCTCACGCGGAAGTCTTGGGCGTTCTCGTAGAAGCAGAGGCCGTTGCCGCCGGCTCCGTAGGCTGTGCCGATGTCCTGGTAGCTCCATGTGTCGTGCTCGATCGGGCCGTCGAAATAGCGGCCGTCGCCGATCACCTTGCCGTTGATTTTCTTGATTCCGGCCTTGTCCAGGAACGATTTCCACTGGGCGAAAAGTTTGGCGCGGGGGATGGCGATCGAGTCTTTCGAGGCTATGGTCGGGTCACCGCCGCCCACTATATATAGGTCGCCGTCAAGGATTCCGTCCTTGATGGATCCGCTGTAACCGATGCGAGTGACGTACTTGAAGTCGGGACCGAGGCGATGGATGGCCAGGCCGGTGGTTATCAACTTCATCGTCGAGGCGGGGACCATCCTCTGGCCGCTGTTCCAGGAGGCGAGGGTGTCGCCGCCTTCGGTCAGGGCAAGGACCCCGAGGACGGAGGATTTCAGGGATTCGCTTCGGGAGATTGACTCGACATATCTCTGGGCTTTGGTCTTGGATCGCGCCTTGTTTGTGGAATGCAGTTGCGGGGAGGAGGCCACTTCGACAGGCTCAGTGACCGTGACGGGTAGGGACGCAGGTCCTTCGACAGGCCCAGTGACCGTGGTGGGTAGGGACGCAGGTCCTTCAACAGGCTCAGTGACCGTGACGGGTAGGGACGCAGGTCCTTCAACAGGCTCAGTGACCGTGGTGGATAGGGATGCGGACTCTTCGACAGGCTCTGTGTCCAAGGGGGCGGAATCGATGCGCAAAGGGGTGACCAAGGAACCGGATGGTCCCTGAGCTTGCCGAAGGGCCACGGCGGAAGGGGCGATGGCGACCGACATCACCAAAGCGCAAACACAAGAATTTATGAATATTCCGAATCTCATAACAGTTGTCTTTTTGAATTTCAAGCCGTTCCAAGGCCCACGGATGAAAACAAGGAACGGCAAGAGTACAAAAATAGTGTTTTATTGCTAAATTTGCAGCGTGTAAAACCGCTTATGCGGAACTAACTTGAATCAAATTGTCATTGAATATGAAAAAATGCGTCCTTGTGTCCGGCGGTGCCGGATTTATCGGAAGCCACGTCACCGTGGAACTTATCGAGGCCGGCTACGATGTGATCGTGGCCGATAATATGTCCAACTGCGATGAGACCTGCTACGAGGGAGTCAAGAAGATCACCGGAATGGAGGATATTCCTTTCGTGAAGATGGATTTCTGCGATCCTGTGGCGACAGAGTTGCTGTTCACGGCCAACCGGATTGACGCCGTGATTCATTTCGCCGGCTTCAAGGCCGTTGGAGAGTCCGTCAGCGAGCCGCTGAAATATTACCGGAACAACCTGGAATCATTTATGAATGTCATCGAGACCGCAAGGAAGCACGGATGCGAGAATATTCTGTTCTCATCCTCCGCGACAGTTTACGGCGAGCCTGAGAGGCTTCCGGTGACGGAGGAGTCGCCAAGGCAGCCGGCCACCTCCCCTTACGGGAACACAAAGCAGATGTGCGAGGATATTCTTCGGGACTCCGTAAAGGCATATTCAAATGTCAAGGGAATCGCGCTGAGGTACTTCAACCCGGTCGGAGCGCATCCGTCGGCGCTGATCGGCGAACTGCCGCGCGGCGTGCCGAACAACCTGGTGCCGTTCATCACCCAGACCGCCATCGGCAAGCGTGAGTGCCTCTCCGTCTTCGGCAATGACTACCCTACTCCGGACGGAACGTGCCAGAGAGACTTCATCGACATCGTGGACCTGGCGAAGGCGCACGTCTTCGCGGTGCGCAGAATGCTCGACGGCAAGATGAAGAAGGAATATGAGATCTTCAACATCGGTACGGGCAAGCCGCTGTCGGTGATGGAGCTCATCAATGCGTTCGAGAAAGCCAACAACTTGAAGCTGAACTACAAGTTCGCTCCTCGCAGGGCCGGAGACGTTACCGCGATCTGGGCGGATCCTACGCTTGCCAACAACGAGCTTGGCTGGAAAGCGGAGAGGTCAATCGAGGACACGCTGGCCGCGGCCTGGGCTTGGGAGAAGCATCTGGCAGGGAAATAAGTCCGTGGAGGGCAACATTTAGAATCCGCTTTTGATTCGTTTGAAATGTTCTTTGAAGTGAAAAATCTTCAAACAAACAAATCAAAACAGAGTATTAGGCTTCACGAAAACGAAAAAATGGGGAAGGCCATCCGGTCTTCCCCAAATATTTTTCTGCAAAGAGAACGGTTACTTTACGGTCGCCTTGATGAGTTCGCTGAGCTTCTGATACATAGCGTCAGTCTTCTCAAGGAGTTCCTTGCGGATTCCGGCATAGTAGGCGGACTTCTTGCCTTCCACCTTTGCGTTCACTTTGTCCCTGAGGTCATTGTAGAGTTTGACAGCCTCGTCGAAGAGTCCGCCCAAAGCCTCATCGTCAGCTTTCTGGTTAAGTGCGCTGAAGAGGGAGCAATCATCGATGAAAGCTCCGATGACATATTCAATGTCCTTCTTGATGTCTCTAAGATTCATATCTCGTTTTGTTTAGACTTAAAACTTGGCGAATATACGCATTTTTTTTCGATTTACGAATATGGAGGCGCAATGCTGAGGGCGGCGAGTCACTTCGACAGGCTCAGTGACCGATGAAGCCGGTTCAGTGACCGATAGGGTTCAGTGACCGAAGGTTATTTGAAGAGACTTCGGACGAGGGCGGGAACGTCAGCCACCTTGACAACCTCGATGCCTTGCGGTTTGAGGTCCAAGGAGGCGAACGAAGAAATGAATATCTTCTTGAAGCCCAGACGGGCGGCTTCACTTACACGGCGGTCGATCTGGGCGACCGGGCGAATCTCGCCGCTGAGTCCGATCTCTCCGGAGAAACAGTTGTCGGAGGGGATGGCGAAATCAAAGTTGGAGGACAGAACAGCCGAGATGACAGCCAGGTCACAGGCCGGATCACTGACCTTGAGCCCGCCCGCCATATTCAGGAAAACATCCTTTTGGGCGAGTTTGAAGCCTGCCCTGCGCTCCAGGACCGCCAGAAGCATATTCAGTCGCCGCACGTCGAATCCGGTGGCGGAGCGCTGCGCCGTGCCATAGACAGCAGAGCTGACAAGCGCCTGAACCTCAAAGAGAAACGGTCTCGTGCCGTCCAGCATCGCGCTGATGGCGGTGCCGCTAAGTCCGGCCTCGTGCATCGGGATGAGCAGCTCGGAAGGGTTGGAGACTTCGCGGAGTCCTTTGCCGGTCATCTCGAAGACAGCCAGCTCGGAAGTCGAGCCGAATCTGTTCTTTATGCTGCGCAGGATTCTGTACGAACCTCGATTGTCGCCCTCGAACTGAAGAACCACATCCACAATGTGCTCCAGAATCTTCGGACCGGCGATGTAGCCTTCCTTGGTAATATGTCCGATCAGGATGACCGGGATGCCTGTCTCCTTGGCGAAACGCAGAAGGATCGCGGCAACCTCCTTGATCTGGGTCACGGATCCCGGAGTGGAATCAACGGTCTGCGAGAACATTGTCTGGACGGAATCCACAATCATCAGGTCCGGATTGATCTCACGAGCCTGGGCAACGACATTCTCTATCAACGTCTCACTGTAGATATGGCAGTTGGAGGCATCACCGCCCAGACGGTCGGCACGCATCTTGACCTGACGCAGGCTTTCCTCTCCAGTGACGTACAACGTCCTGAGTGACGGGCAACCGAGCGGAATCTGAAGGGAAAGGGTGGACTTGCCGATTCCCGGCTCACCACCGATCAGTACAAGAGAGCCTTCCACGATGCCGCCGCCGAGGATTCTGTCGATTTCCTCATTGTTCAGGGAAAGCCTCGCCTCTGAACGGGAATCAATCTCGTTCAGTTTCTGAGGTTTGCGGCTGGCGCCCGGGACGGTGTCCGCCACGGTTGACTTCCTGGGGCCACCCGTGACGACTTTCTGCTCCACCATCGTGTTCCACTCCCCGCAGGCGGGACAGCGTCCCATCCATTTGGGATATTCATTACCGCAATTGGAACAAAACCAGACTGTTTTCTCTTTCATATTCATCAATATTACATATCGTTCGGTTGGCACTTCGACAGGCTCTGTGGCCAAAGGAAGGTAAATTCAGTTACCGGCAAAGGTAGTGCCTATGCCAAACGTCGGTTGGTGAGTCTGCGAACCACAGGTTCAGTGCCCAGGCGACAAAGCGAGTGTCCGCGGCCGAACAATATTCAAAGATAGACATTAGGACGGGGGAAGACAAAAAAAATTGCAGCATCTGGGTTTGGACCCGGACACCGCACAAAATCCCTTTCGGGAATCAACGGCTGAAATTACTCAGCTGTAGCAGTTGAATCGCAGCAAGCGGCGGTTGAGTCGCAGCAAGCGGTTGTTGTGTCAGTTGCAGCCTCAACTGCAGCCTCTGTAGCCTCACCTTCAGCGGCCTCGGCCTTCTTCGCGTTGTTACCGCAAGCAGAAGCAGCTACCATAAGAGCTACAACTGCGAAAGACATAAATACCTTCTTCATAATAATTATAAATAAAAAACTATTGTTACTCTACTCACGTTTTTCTGACCGCAAAAGTACATAGTTTTCTGAAATTTACAATATTTTTTTATAAAAATTTTATCTAAATCGATCTTCTTGGCAACTCACACTTCTCCAAACCGGAGATTTCTCCGCTTACAATATGAAAGCGAAGCGCCAGACGAGGCACGTCTCCAGAGCCCTGGAAGCCGCACGCGCCCGGATTCATAAAGAGAACACCATTTCTTTTATCCCTGAATACCTGAGGAATATGCGTGTGCCCACAGACGAATATGTCCGGATGATATGAGTCAAGAAGAGCCTTTGCCCGCAGATCGTACATAGGTTGGTGCGGATTGAAGGCCCAATAGCTGCCGCGCCGTAAACCGATGTGGGTCATCAGGATTCTCATGCCCTCACACTCAAAGTTCTGGAAGGCGGGATATTCCTGTCTCACATCAAGTCCGTCGCAATTGCCGTGGACTCCGATCAAAGGCTTGAACGCGGCGATGTCCCGTGCGCACTGAAGCGTGCCGAAGTCTCCGGCGTGCCAGATCTGGTCCACCGGCTCAAGGAACGCCCTCACATCATCAGCGAACACTCCATGAGTGTCGGAAATCAATCCGATGTACATTTTAGTTACAGTTTAATCACAATCTTCTTCTTGTAGAGAATCCACAGAAGGGTGAATATGATGGTGACGAATATGAAGGCCCACAACAGGGAGGTATATTCATTGGCGCCGAAGTAGTGGCCCGGGGCGAAACCGAAGAATCCGTAGCTTTTGGCGATGACTCCGGAGAACACGAACGCCATCAACGCGTTCATGCCCATGGCCTTGAATGGAACGAAAGGTTTCTCATACCCCTTCACGTCAAGCAAGTACGCAAGGAAAGCCAGGGCGAGCATCGCCCAGCCTCCGGCGTAGAAGACGTAGGAGACTGACCAAAGAGGCTTGTTGATCGGAACCCAGATGCTGAGGATCACACCGAGGATCAAGGACAGGCATCCATAGACAAAAGTCCTGTTGACAACCCTGTCAGGGGAACAGTTGGTAGCGGACATATTCTTTTGGGAGGCGTGGATCATCGAGCCGATCAGGTAGCCGAGAAGGCAGGAGCAGGCCGCGGTCATGGAGCCGAGGACACCCTCCGGGTCGAAATCGGTCCCGTTGTAGCCGTGGTAGCAATGGTTGCCGCCGACCAGCCAGGTGTCGATTCTCATCGAGACATTGCCTTCGAGGGAGAACGCGCCGGGCTCACGGCCGAAGATCAGTAATATTCCCGTGTAAGTCACGCAAAGCGTCGCGATCGCGGCCAGAATCTTCTTTGGCTTTTTAAGCCACAGGGCAAGGCAGCCGGCGATGGCATACGCCATACCTATTCGTTGGAGAACCCCGAATATTCGTTTATGCTGAAGCCAGTAGAGGTAGTTCTGGCCGAAGGACCAGGTCTCGTCGTGGAGCGAGGTCGGGAAGAACGGGTACAGGTTCAGCGCGAAGCCGACCAGAAAGATCAGCGCGCCCCTTTTCAACACCTTCAGATAAGCCTTGGCGGTCGTTTTCTCGTACTTTGAGAAAGAGAACGCCATCGCGCATCCCATACAAAAGATGAAGAACGGGTACACAAGATCCGTCGGGGTGCAACCGTCCCAACCGGCGTGCTTGAGCGGCGGGAATATGTGCGCCCACGTGCCCGGATTGTTGACGATGCACATAAAAGCGACTGTCAGTCCTCTAAGGACATCCAATGATTCGTAACGTTTTTTCATAGGCGCAAAGTTACTCTTTATTATTCAATGTTGTATCTTTGCAGTATGGAGATTTTCTATGCTAACGAAATAAATGGCGGACTCGCTCTTCTGGACGCGGACGAGAGCGCGCATTGCGTGAGGGTGCTCCGGCATCGTGTCGGGGACGAGGTCACCGTTGTGGACGGCATCGGGAATATGTACCGTTGCCGCCTGAGCGACGATTCGCCCAAAGGAGCCGCGGCGGAGATCCTGGAAACCGTTCCCGGATGGGGTGGGCATTCATATTCATTGAATATGGCGGTGTGCCCGACGAAGAACAACGATCGCTTCGAGTGGTTCGTGGAGAAGGCCACGGAGCTTGGCGTGGACGTGGTCTCGCCGGTCATCGGGGAGCGTTCCGAGCGGAAGGTGTTCAAGGCGGAAAGGTCCCGCAAGATCGCGCTTTCGGCGATGAAGCAGAGCCTGAAGGCGAAACTGCCGCTGGTGGAGGAACCGGTCTCCGTACGGGATTTCATCCTGGGACATTCCGGGGATTCCGGTGTCAAGATGATCTGTTACTGTTTTGAGGGTGAGACTTTAAGGCGATCAATCAAGGATGTGCTGGAAGGGCTCCCATCTGATTCGGCGGTCACGGTGCTGATCGGCCCCGAGGGGGATTTCTCTCCGGAAGAGGCACGTCTGGCCGTCGGGCACGGTTTCGTGCCGGTCCACCTCGGGCCAAGCCGGCTGCGCACAGAGACGGCGGCAGTGACGGCGGTGACGGCCTGCTACCTGCACTTTATGGAATAATTTTATGAATATGCAAAAGAAGACTATAGATGAGATCCTTAACGAGACGTTGAAGGTTCTTAGAGACGGAGGAGTCATCCTCTACCCTACCGACACGGTCTGGGGATTAGGTTGCGATGCGACCAATCCTGAGGCTGTCGCAAAGATTTACGAGATCAAGCATCGTTCGGACAGCAAGTCGCTCGTACTGCTGGCCAGCAGTCTGGATCAGATAGCGTTATACGTAAATGAGATTCCACCGATGGCCATAGATCTGGTCGAGGTGAACGATCGGCCGATGACGTTGATCTACCCGGGGGCGAAAACCTACCCGGCACCGGCAGAGGGAGAGCCTTGGAAGGCTGACCGCTACCACTTGGCGCACAACACCGTGGCTGCGGACGGCACTGTCGGGATCCGCATCCCGATGATGGAGTTCTGCCAGCAGCTCACCTACAAGCTCGGCAGGCCTATCGTCTCCACCTCCGCCAACATCTCCGGTGAGCCTACACCGAAGAAATTCGCCGACATCTCCGACGAGATCAAAAACGCGGTTGACTACACCGTTGATCCCCGTCTCGAAGCCGGGGCCACCGGTCTCGCCTCCCAGATCATCAAGATCGGCCTCGACGGCGAGGTTGAGATCATCCGGGCGTGATCAGTAATTCATTACAAATTAGATATTTACCGAATCCTGCCAGTCTGCACAGACTGGCAGGATTTCATAAAACGCTACTAATCAATGCGTAACGCTCCCCAATGCCCCTCAGGGGGCTGTCGCAAAGCGACTGGGGTTGGATTATCTCCACAAAAAAAGTCGGAGCAGCGAATGCTGTTCCGACTTTTTCGTGTGGAGATATAGAGATTCGAACTCTAGACCCCCTGCTTGCAAAGCAGGTGCTCTACCAACTGAGCTATACCCCCGGACTATTCCAGAAAACTCTGGATTAGTAGGCCCTGGCAGAGTTGAACTGCCGACCTCTACATTATCAGTGTAGCGCTCTAACCAACTGAGCTAAGGGACTGCGCTTCGGGCTCCCTTACCGGTGGGCCTTTCCGCGGCGTCCGCGGCGGCTGCTGCCCGGGGGGTTGCCTGTATGCGGTAGCAATAACAGTCTTCGGAAGTACTTTTGTTATATGAACGTCTCGTCTATCGTTTTATTTCTTTTTCTTTACATAACTGTCTTAATTCTTCAAGAGTTTTTTTCTCTAACTTATCATATTCTTCTTTTGTTCTTCCTCTAACCGCTAACCCTCTTCCTAATTGTTCAAAAAATACTATATCAGACTGTGTTTGTCTTGCCATTATTACTCCATCTAATCCTGGTGCATGTATTCCTTCATTGTACTGATTTATGGCAACCATTATTCGTAATTTATTTGTCGCTTTTATACCACTTAAATCTTTATCATCATAAAATGCTTTTCTTGCACTTTTACCAGCATCTTGCATTTTACTAGTCGATTTATATATTACATAATCATCATTAGTTAATCCCATTTCTTTTATCCAAGATTCTATTTCTTCTATAATAGTATCAATATCATTTACTTTTTCTTCTAAATCCCAAATATTGCAAGGCAATAAATATCCCTTCTTAGAATTATTTAGAGCAGATATAACAGGTTTCTCCAGAAGGTCAATTAATTTAATTGCCGTTTTGAAAAAATTGAAATTGATACATCTGTTATAAAGCCTAAGGTTGGTATAGTTGGCGAGGTTTAAATTCTTTAATACTAGATTTATTTACTAATTTTTTGCACTTTTCCATCCAATAGTCAAA
>OLWU01000407.1_pt1 | contig 11312 bp, 9 predicted proteins | sample 1673351 | NCBI WGS metagenome assembly OLWU01 (sample SAMEA103958109, study PRJEB25191) | human gut metagenome | biome: human-associated habitat [ENVO:00009003]; feature: intestine environment [ENVO:2100002]; material: feces | place: Germany | collected 2013/2015
ATATCATACCAAAAATACAAATAGGTTATGATTTATTTAACCTTATTGAACATAATGCCAGTATAGACACAGAAACTATATAATGAAAAATAGCAGCTACTACATCTAATGCATTTCTTGCAAAAAGGATTGTACTTTCAGTATGATAAAGCAATGTTGTTTCATCATCTCCAAAAAGGCAAGGCATTTCCATGTTCTGTGAGACTTCAAATTCATTTAAATTTTCAATAGCACATTTTTCTGCAAACAACATCATTTTGATTTTCTGATGACATATTACTGCTTTCTCTTTTAAATTGATTTTAGTTTCTGTATCTATACTGGTATTATGTTCAATAAGATTAAATAGATCATAACCTATTTGTATTTTTGGTATGATATCACCATAGTCCGATGTCAACTTCAAATCAAGTGATACAAGTTCATTTCTGTCTAACCACATTAAGTATTTCTCCTTAACTTTACAAATTCCGATCCTTTCCCCACTATACCACAATCACAGCTACATTCCTACCCTTGCTTTCCTGCCTTTTGAGAAAATTCCATCTTAAACTTATACTGGAATCCCTTGATTTCTTTTCCATCCTTCGTATAGGAAAACTCCTCTATGCTCTCCGGAATCAAATAAGCATCATAGCTGCCTTTCTTGCCCTTCAGACCTTTTACAAGTATCTTTTTCCCTTGAAGCAGGCTCTTGACCTGTGTATCGGAAAGTGTTACCCCAAGTGCCTTGCCGACATTCATACCGCACTTCCCGGTACAGTACGCTCCGAATTTTCCCTTGACTACATCGGCACCACACTTCGGGCATTTGCCTAGCACTTCTTGTCCACCCTTGCCTGTGCCAAACATGGCTTTATGTTCATCACTAACGCTGTGATAGGTCTTTACAAGATCAGTTACCATTGCTTCAATACCTGACATAAACTGTTCTGCAGCAACTTCTCCTTTGGATACAAGAGTAAGCTCATTCTCCCAGTCAGCGGTCAGTTTCGGAGATTTTACTACATCTGGAAGTATCGTGATCAGCTTCATTCCGTCCTCTGTCGGAATCATCTGCTTTTTCTCACGCTTTACAAATCCGTCTTTTACCAGCTTTTCTATGATATCGGCTCTGGTGGCAGGTGTGCCAAGTCCTTTTCTCTCCACTTCATCACCCATATCCTCTGCTCCGGCTCGCTCCATTGCCGACAAAAGGGAATCTTCAGTATAATGCTTCGGTGGCTGTGTGAAATGCTCGGAAACCTTTGTCTGCTCCACTGCAATCATCATGCCCTCACGAAGCTCCGGCAGCTTCTTTTCTTCCTCGGCATCCGATTTATCCTCTGTGGTCTTATAGGAATTTTTGAAGAAATCATCAAATTCCTTCCATCCATTTTTCCATACTTCCTTACCGGATACCTTAAACACAATCTCGTTGCAGGTAAGCTCTGCCTTTGTGGAATTATAAATGTGCTTCTCCCCGGTTGCACACAGCAGACGGTTCGCACATAATGAAAGGATCTTCATTTCACTCTCTGGGATTGCCTTTAAGTCCTGCTTGATGATCTCCATGGTAGGAATGATTGCGTGGTGGTCCGTCACTTTCTTGCTGTTCAAAATTCTTTTAATATCCGGATTGAACATGACATTCTGCTCAAATAACAGAGAATTGAAAATCGCTTCGATCACATTTTTTGCAGTACCTTCCATGTCATCGGAAAGGTACTGGCTGTCTGTTCTCGGATATGTTACTAACTTTTTCTCATAAAGGCTCTGCGTATATTCCAATGTCTGCTTGGCAGTAAAACCAAACAGACGGTTTGCATCCCTCTGGAGTGTTGTAAGGTCATAGAGTTTCGGCGGTGCTACCCACTTTTCTTCCTTTACCACGGAAGTGACAAGAGCCTGTCCGTTTTCACAGGCTCCTGCAATCCTCTCTGCTTCCGTTTTATCACTGATATGCTCTGATACCGCATCCAGACCATTTCCCATGATGTGAGCCATATAATAGGCTCCTTTCTTGAAATTCATGATTTTACTTTCACGGTCTACCAGCATGGCAAGTGTCGGTGTCTGCACTCTGCCGACCTTTAATGCCTTACCGCCATATAATACCGTAAAAAGTCTTGTTCCATTGATACCCACAAGCCAGTCTGCTTCCTGCCTGCATAATGCTGAATGATACAATTTATCATAGTCGCTGCCTGGGCGAAGATTATGGAAGCCGTCACGGATAGCACTCTCCTCCATGGAAGAAATCCATAACCGCTTCATCGGTTTTCTGCATCCTGCCATGTTGTAGGTCAGGCGGAAAATCAGCTCACCCTCCCTTCCGGCATCGGTTGCACACACAACAGCATCTACCCTGTCATCATGCATGAGCTTTTTCAAAATCTGATACTGTGCTTTTGTATCACTTTTCACTTCATGCTGCCATTCCTGCGGAATGATCGGAAGGCTCTCATAGCTCCATTTCTTCCATGCTTCCTCATAGCTTTCCGGCTGTGCCAGTTCTACCAGATGTCCCACACACCATGATACCAGATACTCATTGCCTTCCAAATATCCGTCCTTACGCTGTGTGGCACCAAGAACTGCCGCAATGCTCTGTGCCACACTCGGCTTCTCTGCAATTACAAGCTCCATCTCTATTCCTCCCCATTTTCTTCATCATTCTCATTGTTGTTATCTTCATTGTCATTCTCGTCTGTGTCTACTGATTCTGTATCATCACCACCATTTATGAATGCTTCGTCGGAATCCTGCTCGGTTTCTTCCTCGTCATCATAATCGTAGTCCTCGTCAAGCTCGTCCTCATCTTCATCCTCATCAATGAAGTTTTCCTTTTTCTTCTTGGATTTCACAACATATACCACTCCGATCACAGCTACCGCAGCAATGCCCATTAAAATATATGTAAAGCCGGAACCATCTGCTTTTGCGGTATCCTCTTTCGGCTCACTTGTATCTTCCGTGCTATCTTCGGTGCTGTCCTCAACACTTTCTACTCCCTGTGTTTTATCTCCTGTGGTATCAGCATTATTGTTTGATAATGCGCTGTCTTTGGTAGGGATTGCAGATTCCAATGCCGCTGAATTTTTCGGAAGTGTCTCGCTGTTATCCGTTGTGGTATTCAGCAGGTCGTTTTCACTGACTTCTGTAAGGAAATACACCTTTTCATCTTCCCCATCACGATCAATCACAAGATAAAATACCTTTTCTGATGCAGTCTGGATTGTGTAAAATTCCTTGCCTTTTTCAGAAGTCTGACTGTCACTGCTCTGGTCTGCATCCTTGGAAGTATCTCCCGTACTTGGAGATTGCTTTGCTGTTGCGGAACTGCTGGAAGTTGTTCCACTGCCTGTCTGGGAAACTGTATTTCCATTCACATCCGTTTTCGTATGCTCTGTGACCTGTGCGGTTGCAGAGCTTGGCTTGGTTGCAGACGCATCCACCGGAAGCTGCTGTGCCGGATCTTTTTCATTGCTGTCCTTATTCTCCGGATCGGTGTAATACGGATTGGCTGTTTTATAGATTTCAGAGGTATTTCCTGCATTATCCATGGCAGAAATCGTGAAATACTGATACCCTGCATCGAACTGTTGCAGACGGATATTCAAGGCTCCATTCGTATGCTCTGTAAACTCATAGCCATTGACATAGATTGCCTTGATACCGGAATCCGTATCATGTGCCTGAATGCTCAATAGACCATCGCTGACTGCCGCATTTAAGGTAGGCTTCGTAAAATCAAAGCACTTGATATAGCGATTTTTCTCATAGGTCTTGCCCTTCTGGTCTGTGACCTGCACATAAATGGTGCTGTTTTCGGAAATCTCTATGTACATATCCTCGGTAATATCTGTCCAGCTTCCATTCTGCCCGACTTTCGCCTTTACTGTCTGAACGGTAAAATTACCGGAAACTATCGTATCTTCTACTTTGACTGTCACCTTAGTGGTATCGTTATGCCACCCAGAAGGTGTATTGATTGTGATTTTTACGCTCGGATTGATATAGGTACATTCCTTATAGTTCTTTGCACACACCTCACAATCTTCATCCACCGCATACTGGCTGCACTTTTCTTTGCAGGTGCATTTTGCGGCAGGCTGTGTTTCTTCAGACGAATCTTCTGTTGTGCCTTCTGTGGAATTTTCCGTCTTTCCCTCTCCGGTATCTGTTCCTGAATTTTCTTCCCTGCCATTGCCGGGTGTAACTGTATTTTCTGCGTCACTTGCACTTTCCGTTTTCTGCTCGGCAGTATCCTCCGCATGAACCTCTATCGTATTTGTCCTGTTGGCAAAAAATGCCCCAATCGGCATACAAAAAAGTATTGCCGACAGCATAAGGGACACTACCGCCCTAGCCGATAATTTCCTGTTTTTCATTGATTGAAACCTCCTTTTCCTGTTCCCGTTTCTGTAATAAATTTCTGACTTCATCCTCACTGAGCTTGTTTAACATCTGCAAACGCTCCGATGAGATTTTATATTTTCGTATGATCTTCATGGCTTCGGCATCCTCCGCCATCTGTTTCTGTTCTGCAAGGTCTTTTTCCTTTGCCTGTAGCTGTGCTATCTGCTCTCTGACCTTTTTAAGCTGTGAATTGATTCGCTCTACTGACAAAAATAATTCCTCCCTTCGCTAATTCAATCTTCCAAAACCATAGAAATGGCTCTGCCAGTAAGAAGTATTGATTGATGTGTACTGAATTGGATCACCGCAATGCACCATCGTACCGTTTCCACAGTAGATACCAACGTGTGTAACCGGACGTCCTGCATTATAGGTTCCTGTAAAAAATATAATGTCCCCTGCCTTTGCATCTGCCGCTGATACCGGAGTACACTGGTCATAAATGCCCTGTGCTGTGGTTCTTGGCAGGTTATGTACGCCACTGTTTGAAAATACCCAGCATACAAAACCGGAACAGTCAAAACTAGCCGGGGCTGTGCCGCCAAAAGTATATGGCATTCCCAGATACCTGTTTGCTTCACGCATAAGCGTCTGTACGGTTGCATCATCATAGGATTCCGGCGGTATCACATTGCTGGTTCCTCCTCCGGTGCCGCCCGTTGTTTCTCCATAAATGGTCTGTTCTCCTGCTTCAAAATAAAATAACGGGTTATAATATTCCCCGTTATACAGACATTCGATATGAAGGTGGCTTCCGGTACTGCTTCCTGTATTTCCGCTTTTGCCTATATTGTCACCCTTTTTTATACTCTGCCCTGCGGATACATTTAAGCTGTCCATGTGGGCATATTTTGTGGTATATCCCTTACTGTCCGTAATCACCACATAATTTCCATAATAGGAATCGTAAGTTGCTTCTGTTACCGTTCCATCATGTGCCGCATATACAAACGTTCCTGTCGGCACCGCTATATCCACACCCCTGTGAATCTCCTCGTCTCCTGTGTTTGGATTTTTCCGGTAGCCATAATAACTGCTGATATAGTAATACCAGTAATAATCAACCGGAGAAGCAAAGACCTGTAAGCCGCCTTTTGTCTCCGTATAGGCTCCAAAAATTTCCGTCTGTTCGCTGTCCATGCGTCCGGCTACAATGCTCTCAAGCGGTGTGACCGTAAGTGTGACACGAAGAATTGTTACGGTATATTCTTCTTCCTCCTCATACTCGTATTCCTCGGTACGGGTAGTCCCGTCCGGATTTGTTACTATTCTGGTTCCGGTCTTTGTGACTGTCCTTGTCCGTGTTTCCTCTACTTCCTCGGTAGTGAGTGAATACATGGCATCAAATAATTCCTGAATCTCACTCTCTATTCCTGCGGCAGTAAATTCCGTATGGACTGCGGAAAGATAACTGATCAGTGTATATGGATCATGCCCGATTGCACCAAGGTTATAATCGTATTCATCATATCCCGGATAATCAGTTTCAATCCGGTCAATCTTATTTTGCAGTTCCATTTCCTTTTCTGTAAAAGATAAATCTGCTGCATCAATCTCTGCCGGAAGGCTAAGATATGTGCTTGCCATCGTTGTTGTCACAGTTCCGGTAAACATGGAACCGCAGCTTGATAATGCCGACATGATCATAATAAGCAGAAGAACAAAAATACCCACTGTGATAATCAGTGTTTTATTTTTTGTGGCAATCTCCTGTAACTTCTTTGCAATGCCGGTTGCAGCATTGGCTGTCTTTGTAAATGTTTCCTTTGCAGTCTTGGCTTCTGCTCCTGCCCGCCTTGCCTTGGCATACTCACGCTTGATACGCTGTTTCTGTAGCTGCCTTTGCAACTGCTTCTTTGGACTGTTGCCCTTTAGATGTGGATTTTCACTGATGAATTTCTCATACTCCAGCTTCATATCCGCTGTAACCTGTTTTTTGTGCAATCGCTCTAAGCGGTCACGCTTTCTCTGTGCCTTGCTCTTGCGGTGATACTTCATATAGTGGTAAATATCCTCGGCTCGCTGTTCCGTCTTGTGTGCGCCCTCCACAGCAGAATTATCCTTTTCTGTCTCTGCAATCTTGCGATGCACAAAATACATATTTTCGGTCTGGAGCTTGTGAACCGCAGTTTTTCCCAGTCCATCCGGTTTAAATGGCTTCTCCACATCCACCGGAACCACAACATACTTTGCTTTTCCGGTCTGTTCATCAAAGACACGCTTCATCTCATACTGCCGCTTTGTCGGCATCTTGTCCTTTGCTTTCTGCAACTTTCGGCGGTTCTTTTCCGACTTATCAAAAGCCTTCTGTACTTTTTGGTCTGTAAATTCGTCCGCCTGCCCCTGCGAAAAATGTGGCGTCCTTTGTCTGAAGATCTCCATAATCGGACTGCTTTGCATTTTCTGACTTTGCACGCTCTCTGTGTGCATGTTCTCTCTGCACACGCCTTTTGTGATATTTTCCTTTTTCCTCAGACCGTTGGTAGGTATTTCTAACGTGGTAATTGTCCTGAAAACTGTCTGCGTCCTCTGTATGGAAATTTGTAGCATTACCGTTTTCCTCATTGATAAAGCTGTTTTCCTTTAAGAATGTCTTTTCCGCTTCGGCTTCCGACTTCTGGACATTGTGACCAGAAGTGTCCTGTTGTTGCTGTCGGTAATATTTTTTCTTATTATTTTTCCTGTATTCTGTCCCAGTATTAAACTCTGACTTCTGGACGCTGTGACCAGAAGTTGCTTTTCCTGTACGACTGCCATGGTTCGCATCCCTTGGCAGATTGCTCACAGGCTTCTCGCTGGCACTAAACTGGTTTTCCACAGAAAAGGTGTTGTCCTGCCTGTGTTCTGTATGTTTTACTCCAGTCACTTCCTTATCTTTGGAAAATGTCTCTTTTTCAAATGCCTTTACTGCCTGCTTCTTCTGTCTTTTTTCTGACATTTTATACTGCGTCCTCCTTCTGCACCGATTCCTCCGGCTTGGTATTCATAATTCTGTAAGTCTTGGTGTCTGTCGGATATTTGTCTACAAATGGAATTACCACATTGTCAAACAGTATCAGACCACTTCCCGGCTCGGAGTTGGTGACATAGGAAAGCTGCTTATCAGAAAGTCCCAGCTTATCAGCGAGAATTGCCTGATCTTTGGCATTCTGATTTAACAGATACACAAAATCGCTGTTACCCAAAATACCTTCAATCTCCTCAGAACGAAGAAAATCGCCCACGTTCTGCGTCAAACCTGTCGGAATACCGCCCCATTTTCTGAAACGCTTCCAGATTTCCACGGAATAAATAGCTGTCTGCTTCTCCTTCAGAAGAAGGTGGAACTCATCACAGTAATAACGGGTAGCAATCTTTCGCTCCCTGTTCTGCGATACCCTGTTCCAAACCGCATCCTGCACGATTAACATACCCAGCTCTTTCAACTGATTTCCCAAGTCTCTGATGTCAAAGCACATGATACGATTGCCGCTGTCCACATTGGTATGGTGGTTGAAGTAATTCTGGGAACCATGCACATACAGCACAAGGCTGTTTGCGATACGCTCCGCCTTTGGATTTTTGTGTGCTAACAGGGCATCATATAAATCTTCCAGCAGCGGCATATTTTCCGGCACCGGATTTTCAAAATACTTGTCATAAATATGACGGATACATTCGTCGATGATACCTTTCTCATCGTTCTCCAGACCGTCCTTGCCACCTGCGATCAGGTCACATAATGTTATGATAAAATCAGATTTCAGTTTTAATGCTTCCTTATCCCCCTTATGGCTCAATTGAATATCCATAGGGTTCAGATAGTCTTTGGAATTGGTGGCAAGTTTTACCACCTGTCCATGTAGTGCCGCCACCAACGCAAAATACTCTCCCTCCGGATCGCAGATGATAATATCGTCCTTTGTGATAAGAAAACAGCTTAAAATCTCACGCTTTGCACTAAAACTCTTACCACTTCCGGGAGTACCTAAGATAACTCCGTTTGGTGTACGGAGCCTTTTGCGGTCTGCCATAATCATGTTGTTGCTGAGTGCATTTAATCCGTAATAGATTGCCGGTGCAGGCATAAACAATTCCTGTGTGCAGAATGGTACTAAGATTGCGGTACTCTTTGTGGAAAGGGTACGCTCAATTCCGGATTCATTGCACCCAATCGGTGCAGATGCCATAAGGCCCTGCTCCTGCAAATACTGTAAACATCTGAGGTCACAGTTTGCCTGCTGAATAATACCGGACACTCTCTGCATTAAGCTCTCCAGTTCCCGCTTGGTTCTGCCATAACAGGTAATAAGGAATGTCATGTTGATCATCTTCTGGTTGCTCGTATTCAAATCATCGAGAAATTCCAGCGTGTCCTTTTCATAAGTCACGATGTCTGTTGGAAGAATATCCATATCGTAACCGCTTCGGACTGCCTTTTTCTGCTCCTCAATCTTCATCTTCTGGATATTGGAAATGACCGCTTTTAACTTCTTGATTGCCTTTACCGGATCTTCCGTCTGCATGTGCATGGAAATCGTAAGATTAGCATCAATATCCAGAAGATGCTTGATCAGCTCGTCCGTAAACTTCGGTGCGATAATATCCAGATAGGACACACAGCCATACATATTCCCTGACTTAAAGCGGTTCGGATAGCGGAAATCAAATCCCGGCGGTGCAATATAGTCCTTGACCGACTTACCGGATTCTGCCAAATCCTTAAATGAAAAACGGAAAGGCTCCATGGTATCCTGATTAAAATATTCATGCAGGATGCGCAGTCTTTCCTTTCCGTCCAGTCCCCTCGCAAGGGTTCCTATGTTGTTTAAGTTCCGTATTACATCTTTTTCAATGTTGTTAAGGCGGCTCTTGGCTTCCTTGTAGCCGTTGCTTTCTACACCAAAAATCAGATATTTTGATTTGATGATACCGTTGTTGCCCTTTGCCGCCTGCTTCTTTAACATCTCCGTGTATTCCTCACGGATGTCGTTAAAATCATCCTCCTGCCACGGAATGTCAAACTGTTCTGTAAGCATCTGCTCGTTGACCTGCCTGTTGAAAAGCACCAGTTCAAACCTCACAGACGGATCAAAATAATTGATAAGCTTGCTGTACTGTGCCAGTATGTCCGCCTGGTCATCCACTTCCAGAAGCTCATAGTTTATATCAAAAAATTCCACCATCTTTGTATAATAACGGTGGCTGACCTGACAGATACCGTCACGGAACATCTTTTCAAAAGTGATCGTCTTTTGTGCAGTAGTCGGCTTTTCTTTCTCATTGCTCTTTCCCGATAAAATATGCTTTAACTGTATAAGACGCTTCTTTTCTGAAAAGGTAAGACCGCCACTTTTACTGTTGTTCCTGCTATTGCCTTTATAACTGCTTTTTCTGCGGCTTTCCGGTTCTGCCTTTTGCTTTTTCTTCAAGATAACGAACCTCCCTTCGTAATTTTTCTTTTTCTTCCAACTGCTTGTATAAGTTCTCTGACCGATATGGTCTTATGCCCGGTGTGAGTATCTTCTGCCGGAGCATAAAATACAAAATCTTCTCCGCCGGAAACCCGTTTTTCTCATACATCGCAAAAAAGAAGAACGGAAGCATTGCTCCCATCATAAGAAGTGATGCGGCTGATGTTCCGATCAGTCCCTTGGTTAAAAAATACAAGGGTATCCCGGCTACTGCCGCACCGCTGAAACAGATGATCTGTCTCTTTGTCAAGTTCAGTGCCACTTTTGTCTTGATACCGGACAAATCCTTTGGCACCTGCACAGATATTGCCATGTCGTTCCTCCCTTAGTGCGCATTCCAGATAGATTTTGACAGCGAACCTGTCTTAAACAGGGAAAAACATAAAATCACAGTATATGCTGCCACCGACCAGAGTGCCGTATGCAGGTTGTCGGCTACTGCCAAACCTGCCACCAGCACCGCATAGATTGCGACGCACACCATCATAAAAAAGCCCTGAAATGCCAATGCACAAAGTCCCTTAAAATAATTAGTTCCTATCGTTCCCCATTCCCGGTTGGTTACGGTTGCACAGGGAACAGGTGCTACTGATACATAAAGATATATTTCAATCATTCGCCCATAAAGAATGACGGTGATAAGGACTGACATGATTTTCATACATAAACTGACGATCATGGTCTCCATCCCCAGTCCTAACAGCTCGCCTATGCTCATCTCCGAAAACTGCTCATTGAACATCGTCTGCAGCGTACTTGAAACATCAATACTGGTACTTCCGGTAATCGCTGATGCGGCAGAATTTACGATATGGCTTCCCACATCAAATACCGCCATTACAATGTCAAAAGTCTTGCTTAACAGCATGACTGCAATACACGCTTTCATAAAAAAACGGATAAAAATTGCCGTATTGAAGTCATGCAGATTATTCTTGTCAATAACCATGGAAATAAGCTCGTAGACGAGTACAAAACTGATGATCATTCCCGCTATGGGAATCATCACGTTATCGGACAGGGTTTTTATCATGTCAAAAATACCGGAGTTCCAAGTGCTGGGAGTTTTGCTGACCTCCCCTGCAATCGTGCCTACCTTGTCATTGACATCGGTAAACATGGTTTCAAAGTTGGTCAGAACCCACCCCTGCAACAGTTCCTTTATGAATTCAGTAATCTTATCAATGATCCCACCCATGAATTATGAAAACAGAGTGGTAAGCTGTGGAATTACCGTCTGTGCCACAATGATGATGCCACCGCCACTCATAAGCTGTTTGATGCCCTGTGATTTTGCACCGGGATTATCGTTTCCATATCCTTCGAGAAGATTGATAACTCCCCACACGCCTACACCTGCTCCGATTGCAGTTACTACTGTTTTAAGTCCTGTTACTGATGTTGTAAAAAAGCCCATTTGTTTGTCTCCTTTTTCAAAAAATAAAAAGGGAGCTTTTC
>OLWU01000409.1_pt1 | contig 11301 bp, 12 predicted proteins | sample 1673351 | NCBI WGS metagenome assembly OLWU01 (sample SAMEA103958109, study PRJEB25191) | human gut metagenome | biome: human-associated habitat [ENVO:00009003]; feature: intestine environment [ENVO:2100002]; material: feces | place: Germany | collected 2013/2015
ATGATGTCAACTCCTTCTTCGTGGTTTAATATCACTTCCGAAGGGTCAAGTTCATGGTCGTTTAATGCAGCTCCTATCATGTCAGATATGGTATATTCGAGTTCATCATTTTCATATCCAAGACATGTGGTTAAATCTCCCTGTGGGTCGGCATCAATTAAAAGAACCTTGTTTCCTTCCCTTGCCAGCCCCACTCCAAGGTTTACTGTGGTTGTGGTCTTACCAACGCCGCCTTTCTGGTTACAGACGGATATTACTTTACATTTGCTCATTGTCATTTCCTCCTTTAATTTTTTTATAGCAGTATAAGGTTGCCAGGCAGTCGGCGAGGCTGTCATGTGCTTTTATATTCTTCCAGTCGAATCCGAAATAGGCTGCACATGTGGTTAATTTCTGCCATTTGAAGCAGCCGTATTTATCGCTCCATTCGCCATACAGCGGGGCGAACAGCTTCATTACGTCTGTTATCTCTGTATCATCGTTTACCGGTATGCCAAACCGCTTAAGCATGTCAATATCAAAAGCTACGTCGTAGCCTATTATATTCTTTACATCTTTTAAGATAGCTGCAAGCTGTCCAGCCACATCCTGAATTTCTGGGGCATCCTTTACTGTTTGTATGTTTATCTGGTTTATTTCCTCTGCCTGCGGCCAGCTTTCATGGAATACCGGTCTTATGTAACTGTTGAATAATGTATTTCCGTCAGTATCGATTATGCTTATCTGAAGCATTTCGTCCGTATCTTCAAGCCCTGTTGTTTCTACGTCGATTACAACTTCTGTTGCTCCCGACCCAGTGGGGCGGAGTTCTTTTATTTTTTCCCTGACCAGCTTATCAATAAGATATATGCAGTCATATTTAAGTGTCTCATTCTTGGTTTTAAGTTCGTCAAGCACCTCCAGCTCTTTTTGTCTTAATTCCTGCTGTTTTTGTTTTGCTTTCTCACGCTGCAGTTTATCGCTCTTCTTTTTGTCTGCAAGTTCTTCAGCCGTCATTTCCCTTACTTCGTCTTCAAAATAGTATTTAGTGCTTTTCTGACACATTTTGTTTGCGTAAAGTACATTTCCTGCTTCCTTATCAACAGGCACACGCTTTCTTATCATCCATTGTTTTTCTGTTAGAAGTTCTTTTTCTGTTTCAATCTTGGAACGTACAGATGTTGTAACGTTATCCCATTCTTTACTTTTCATTTTATCTTTGTCTCCTTTTTGGTATTCCGCCCCAGTGGGGCGGGCATGAAAAAAGCACCCTTCCGGATGCTTTTTTCGTCATATTATAAGATTTAAGTACTTCTGGGAAATGGTATATCCCACTTCTTAAAGCGGCATTGCGTATGACAACACCGCTTATGTATTGTGAAAATAATTACTCATCACACACAAATCTTGCAGACATAGCCGACATAAGCGCAAATATTATGAAACCAGAAAGGACTGCCACGGTTTTTGCTCTCGCACCAAGCGGACTTATTATATTGAAAAGCATAACAGCTCCACCTATGGCTCCAAATACCGACAAGAGTATGCCTAAAAAAACTTTAAACACAAACACTGGTGCCGGAGACGAGTTTTCCATAATTACAATGTCGTCTCTCACCGGATTATAGTAGCAATCCCGGTGTGAAGGTTTATCAACATAGAACTCTAATATGTACTGGCATCGGTTTATCGTTCCGGACGGAGAGTAATATATCCGCATCCACGTAGTATACTCATATTTGGTTTTTTCGCAGAATTTCTGTAATAATCTCTTATCGCCAATTCCTAAACAATTAAGAATCTTGTCAGACATCATTTTTCCAATTTCTTCTTTTGGCATTATATCTAGTTTGAACTCATTTTTGCCTGCAGATTTACTTTTTCTTCTTTTTTTAACAATCTTCCTTAACATCTTATCCGTCTTTTTATCAGACAAAATTAATGGAGAATCTTCCTGTATATATATACAGGCGAATCCGTTTTCCACTAATTCTTCCTGCATATCATATTTTTCCCAAATATCTGCTATTTTCTTTTCAAAGGACTTGAAATCACACTCTTTTTCTCCTTCTCTCAAATTCCTTATTTCTTTTGCAGACATATAAGGGAACGTCTCTGTTTCGCTTGTCTGCTTATATACGGTAACAGCTTCATGCATATAGCTGCGTAATTTACTTGCATCATAATTTTTTAAAATTTTTTTATGGTTAGTATCAAATTCTATAATATAATTTTCATCAAAAATTTTTTCTTCCGGGAAATCCTCATCTTCCGTTATACTACATATTTCATAAAGCAATCGTGTAAAAAAAGACGGGTCGCAAAAATATTTATGGTCTTTTGTAATTTTCTTCACAATTTCTCTATTATATCTTATAGTTTTTATAAATAAAATCCTTTCGCTAGTCATAGTATCCATATTTTCCTATTTTTTTATAATATGCCTCCTGCTAATTTCTATCCCGCCCCAGTGGGTCGGGACATGAAAAAAGCATCCTTCCGGATGCTTTTTCTTTTCCATTATTTTTGCCACCTAAAATTTAACACTTACTCAATTTATTCCACGCTTTGTCAATACTGCCGTTTTCATCAATAAGTCCGGCTTCCACTGCTTCTTCCCCAACAAGAATAGTGCCTAAATCACTGGACATCATCGAAGTATCCATCATCATTTTTTCTATACTTTCTTCGTCGCATCTGCTGTGCTCCGATATGAAACGTACTATTCTGTCCTGTATGGATCTGAACTGCCTATAGGTCTGTCTGGTTCCTAATATTGTTCCCGTCATTCTTACAGGATGGATAACAACGGTTGCACTTTTCACTATAAATGAGTAATTCGCAGCCACCGCTATGGGTACTCCTATGGAATGGCTTTCCCCTATTACAAGGGACACCGTAGGCTTACTAAGCCCAGCTATCATTTCCGCAATGGCAAGCCCCGCTGAAACATCCCCTCCCATAGTGTTAATAACAAATAAAACACCATCAACATCATCATTATTTTCTATGGACACAAGCCTTGGAATTATTTCATCATATTTTGTGTTTTTATCAGAACCGCCTCCGTCATGTCCTTCAATTTCTCCCAGAATATACACTGTTTCAAACATAAATGCCACCTCCGGCAATATTATTACCGAAGATGGCATATTTATTCACATTATACCGTTGCAGCTTTTAAAGCCTGTTCTATATCTGCAATGATATCCTCAACATTTTCTGTACCAACGGAGAATCTGATCAAGTCAGGATTAACGCCTGCTGCCTTAAGCTGTTCATCCGTAAGCTGTCTGTGTGTATGGCTTGCAGGATGTAAAACAGAAGTTCTGCTGTCCGCAACATGCGTAACGATTGCCGCAAGTTTAAGATTATCCATAAATTTTATGGCAACGTCCCTTCCGCCCTTAAGTCCGAAGGTTACAACACCACAGCTTCCGTTTGGCAGGTATTTTAACTGACGGTCATGATATTTGTCCCCTTCAAGGTCAGGGTAATTAACCCATTCCACTTTTTCATTATTTTTAAGATATTTTGCAACCGCAAGCGCATTGGCACAATGACGTGGCATACGAAGGTGAAGGGTTTCAAGTCCGAGGTTAAGTAAAAAACAGTTATTTGGAGAAGGTATAGATCCTAAATCCCTCATAAGCTGTGTTGTACATTTTGTTATGTAAGCCATTTTTCCAAACTTCTCGGCATAAATAATTCCATGATATGACTCATCTTTTGTTGTAAGTCCCGGGAATTTATCTTTATGTGCCATCCAGTCAAAGTTACCGCTGTCAACGATGCATCCGCCTACCTGTGTTGCGTGTCCATCCATATATTTTGTTGTGGAATGGACAACTATATCTGCACCAAATTCAAATGGTCTGCAGTTAATAGGTGTCGCAAAAGTATTGTCTACAACAAGAGGTATCCCATTTTTATGTGCAACCCTTGCAAAAAGCTCAATATCAAGAACTTCAAGTGTAGGATTAGAAATTGTCTCACCAAAGATAAGTTTTGTATTAGGTCTTATAGCTGCCTGTAACTCTGCCTCATCGGCCTCAGGTGATACAAAAGTACAATCAATTCCAAGTTTCTTCATTGTTGTTCCAAGAAGGTTATATGTTCCTCCGTAAATTGCGGAAGAAGCTACAATATGTCCACCTGCTTCACATATATTAAACATGGCATAAAAGTTAGCTGCCTGTCCTGAAGAAGTAAGCATCGCGCCTACACCGCCCTCAAGATCACATATCTTAGCGGCAACCGCATCATTGGTAGGATTCTGAAGCCTTGTGTAGAAATATCCCGAATCTTCAAGGTCAAACAACCTGCCCATCTGGTCACTTGTGTCATACTTAAATGTTGTGCTCTGATAAATAGGTAAAACTCTTGGTTCCCCTTTCTTTGGTGTGTATCCGCTCTGTATACACTTTGTTTCAATTTTGTAGTTGCTCATCGTCAATACCTTCCTTTTTATCTATTTTTGTTATTTCTACTTTTCTGATTACATTACCTGTAACTTCCAGTATTTTAAAGCTGAATCCATATGCTTCAATAACCTCTGTCTCATTTTCAGATGCGATTCTGCCAAGTTTTGATATTAAAAATCCATTAAGTGTCTCAAAACCATCGCTTTCAATTTTAATTCCCAACAGACTGTTAATATCTTCTATCGCTGTGAGACCATCCACCACGTAAGTATCGTCTCCTGCATATTCAACCACTTCTTCCTCATCGTCATATTCATCAAGGATATTGCCTACTATTTCTTCTATAATATCCTCCATTGATACAATTCCCGCTGTCTGTCCATACTCATCCACGACAATACCCATGTGGATTTTTTTCTCCTGCATATCCTTAAGCATATCGTCTATGTCCATTGTTTCCGGAACCATATATGGTTTTCTTAAAAGACCTTTTACATCCTTAAGCAGTTTCTTACGGTTAGGAATATTTCTGTAAAAAATAAGTGCGTCCCTTATATGTATTGTTCCTACAATATTATCAATATCACCTTCATAAACGGGGAACCTTGAATATTTACCTTCTATATGGTTCTGGATAAAATTGTCAAGTGTAATGGTACTTTCCACCGCTTCTATATTGCTTCTGTGTGTCATTATATCACCGGCATGTTTATCTCCAAGTTCAAAAATATTGGTAATCATTTCAGCCTCTCCGGCCTCCAAAACGCCCTGCTCCTGACCTTCATTAACCATTGTAATGATTTCTTCCTCTGTAACATTTTCCTCAGCATCAGGATTTTTAATACCAAAAATTCTTAAGATTCCTTTTGCAATCATTGTTGTAACAAAAACAACCGGTGAAAGCACAAGCATAAGAAAACGCACGTACTTTACAAGTCTGATTGCTGTCCTTACAGGTTTGCGTCTTCCACACTTTTCGGGAATTATAACTCCAAATATTATAAAAACAAGTATCATGGCAGCTGCAAGTACAATATATATCCACGTTTTGTCTCCGTTGACAGACTGAATAACTCTCCTTGCCAGGGAACCCAATATGTAACTTCCGGCAATGATGTTGGTAATATACACAATTATGTTCACTGTGTCATTAAATCGTGACGGAGATTCAAGAATCTTAGAAATCATCTCCCTGTATTTCGCCTTGCCTTCCTTGCTTTCGGCTATATCGTTGGGGCTTAGCATCCGTATTGCTGCGTTAAATGCATACAGAATAACATCAATTGTCAGAAAAAAAACAAATAAAACTATTCCAATACCAAAATGGCCATAGACCATAACAAATCTCCTTCTTATGTATTTTGTATCTCAAGGCTTGTTATAAGTGCCTCATTAACTTTTGTTATTATTTCATTATCAAGATGGCATACTTTATCCTTAAGTCTTGCCTTATCTATAGTTCGTAACTGTTCGAGTAAAATAACGGAATCTTTAATCATATCATACCTTTTTGAATCAATTTCAACATGCGTCGGAAGTTTATGTTTCATTCGTGAGGTAATTGCTGCTATTATCACAGTGGGACTGTGCCTGTTCCCTGTGTCATTCTGGACAATAAGTACGGGTCTTACACCACCCTGTTCAGAACCAACCACAGGTCTTAGGTCAGCATAAAAAATGTCTCCCCTTTTAATATTCAAGTAACACACGACCTTTCGTTTATGATATAAGCATTATCTCCAGTATCATGTGTGTTTATTCAATACTAAACGTATTTTCTCTCTACTCTTTCAGAAATATCACATACAAATTCATAATTAAATCTTCCTGAAAGTTCTCCAACTTCTTCAAATGTAATCTCTTCGCTGCCGTCTTTTCCGACAACTGTTACCACATCTTCAACATTAACATCCGGTATATCGGTTACATCAATCATCATCTGATCCATACATACCCTGCCGACAACCTTTGCCTTTTTTCCATGGATAAGTACATATCCTTTATTGGAAAGCGACCTTGGATAGCCGTCGGCATATCCAATCGCAACAGTTGCAATCCTCATCGGTCTGTCTGTCACAAAAGTTCTTCCATAGCTTATGCTTTCACCGGCACCCAGTTCTTTTACAAAAATAACATGGGTCTTAAGTTCAAGCGCAGGGTAATATTTCATTGATGCGTCCACTTCGTCACTTGGCTTAAGTCCGTATAAAATAATACCTTCCCTTACCATGTCAAGCTTATATTCCGGCAGATCGATTATTGCCGCACTGTTGGCACAATGTCGTATTTTGAATTGGATGCCTCTTTTTTCAAGTTTTGAGATAACATCCATAAACAATTCAAACTGATGCTTTGCATAACTTTTATCCGCGCTGTCCGCCGTTGCAAAATGCATGAAAATTCCTTCGCAGTCAAGTCCTTCATAACCTGTAAGTTCTGCTATATCATCTATAGCTTCTTCATTTACGGGAAAACCAATTCTGTTCATTCCGGTATTAATCTTAATATGGCACTTCGCTGTAATTCCTATCCTTACGGCACATTCTGATATATCTTTTGCCATATCCTTTGTAAGCATGGCAAAAATAATATTATTTCTTATGACAGATTCATATTCTGCTTTGCATACATATCCAAGTACAAGTATCGGATTGTCAACGCCGCTTTCCCTTAATGTAAGAGCTTCCCTTACGGTTGCAACGGCAAATCCGTATACTTTATCTTTGATTGCTCCTGCTACTTCCACAGCACCATGTCCGTAAGCATTAGCTTTTACAATTGCCATTATTTTGGTGTCACTACCGACTCTTTTTTTTGCTTCTTCTATATTTTTGTATATCGAATCAAGATGAATAACCGAATATGTCCTTGTAAATTCTTTCATTTCAATTTTCCTTTACTATTTATTAACTGCCTTTCCCAGTATATTTACAACGTCTCCTGCCATAACAGAATGTGAACCCTGTTCTTCTTCCGCTATCTCACCGGCAATTCCGTGTAAATATACACCCATACAGGCTGCTGAAAATGGTTCTATCCTAAGAGATAGCATTCCCGCAATAACACCGGTCAGTACATCACCCATGCCTGCTTTAGACATTGCTCCTGTTCCTGAAGAATTTATATATGCCCTGCCATTTTCACAAGGCTCTGCGACAACAGTGACTGCGTTCTTCATAACAAGAATGACGTTAAATTCTTGTGCAAAACATTTTGCAGCTGCAACACTGTCCTTTAGAAGTTCTTCTTTGGTAAGCCCCGTAAGTCTCATAAATTCACCGATATGTGGTGTAATTATAGCAACATGGGAATAACTTTTCAATAATGATATATCTTCGGCAATAATATTTAACGCATCCGCATCTATAATAAGTGGGACTTCGCAGCGTTTAAGGACCTCTTCCGTTATATTATGCGCTGTTATATCTTTTGAAAGTCCGGGACCAAGAATAACGCATGTGGCTTTCTTTAAACTTTTTTCAAGCATGCAGCAATAATTATCTTCGTTATAACCCGTTACAATTGCTTCCGGAAGCAGTTTCTTAATTATATCCGTATTGCTTTCATAGGTAAGAATCTCCACAAGTCCCGCACCTGTCCTATAGGCTGAAGCTCCGCTTAAATATGCGGCTCCGCTCATATCACGGCTTCCTGCAATGACAAGAATTTTACCGTAGGTTCCTTTATTGGAATATGCTTTTCTGTCAGGTATTTTTCTTAAATCATCTTCTGTAAAATACATACATGGATTAAGTGTTTTGATTGCTTCCGGGCAGAAACCTATGTCTGCTACCGTGACTTCCCCGCTTAACTCTTTGCCGGGATATATCATATTACCGACCTTATTATAACCAAAAGTCACTGTGGCATCGGCTTTAACGGCTTTAGAAAGAACCGCTCCCGTTTCGGAATCTATGCCGGACGGAATGTCAACACTTACCACAACATTATTGGAACAGTTAATCAGATCTATCACATCAGCATATATTCCTTCGACATTCCTTGAAAGCCCTGTTCCAAAAATACCATCTATTATTATATCATATTCCGGTATGGCAGAAACGTTCACAAAGTTGAGACCACTGTTCCCGGCAATCGTCATTTGTGTGGCAAATTCTTCCGTTTCCTTTCTGTCATCGTCTATTACGGCAATATCAACAGCCACGCCCTGCCATGACAATATCCTTGCTGCGGCTACTGCATCAGCTCCGTTATTGCCTTTACCGCATACCGCCAATATTCTTACATTACGTCTGAAAAGAGCAACAATCTCTGCAACCTTCATAGCTGTACTGACTGCCGCTCTTTCCATAAGAACTAAAGACGGAACACCCATCTTATCAATTGTAAATCTATCAACTTCTTTTGACATTCTGCCTGTCAATGCATACTTCATAATTATCCCTTTTTATTATCAAATATTTCTATCATATCAGGACCTAAAAGGTCGTGCATATATGAATAAATTTCTGTGTTCTTCAGTTCTTTATCCTGTTTTATAAGAACCTTTTTCTTAAGCTCGACTCTCATCTCATTTATCCATTTTCCTAAGAGCTGGATATCGTCATAATTATTGTGTATACGCCTGTAACATTCATCTATTCCCTGAATTACAAGCTCAATATTTGCGTCCCTTATCCTGCCCGGAATTTCAATTTCTTCCTGTTCAAGCTTTTCTATCTTTTCTTTGGCTTCCAGAACAAGTTTCTGGTCACGCGCCATTATTTTGTTCCGTTTGGCATCAGTATCTCCTATATCCGCGGAATTATCAATTATTTCCTTCATAATGTCGCTTTTAATTTTTCTTAAAGCCTTTAAATCATTGGTTATCTGTCCCTGCCTTTTTAGCAGGGTGCCAAGATTTTTTTCAAGTCTTTTTACTTCAGGCGACTTATCTTTTTCAGGAAAAAGCCTGTGCCACCGTTCATCAAGAATAACTATAGGCAATTGTTTATATGCAACATTTTTCTTTACATCTTCTATCGTTATTGACATTTATCTAGTGCAACCTCGTAATATTATAAGAAAGTGTCATAAGGCTCTCTGACAAATGTACATTTTCAACCACCACATTGTCAGGCACCTCTAAATCAATATGGGCAAAATTCCATATTCCTTTAATTCCTGCCTTAATCGCAGTCTGGACTACCTCCGTTGCACTTCCTTTTGGAATCGTCAGTGCAAGGATTTCAATATTATTATCTTTAATAAAAGCTTCCATTTCACTCATCGGTCTGATTACTGCGCCTCTGCATTCTTTACCGATAAGAGCTTCGTTGGTATCAAACATTGCTTTTACGACAAAACCTCTTTTTTCAAAATTAGCATAATTGGCAAGTGCTTTGCCAAGATTTCCGGCACCTACGATTATTATGCTGTGAATCTTGTCAATTCCGAGAATCTTTGCAATCTCACTGTGAAGATATTTTACATTATAACCGTAACCCTGCTGCCCGAAGCCTCCAAAATTATTAAGATCCTGCCTTATCTGTGATGCTGTAACATTCATCCTGCGGCTTAACTCGCCTGATGAAATTCTTTCCACGCCGCTGTCAATAAGTTCTTCAAGATATCTGAAATACCTTGGAAGTCTTTTGATAACAGCAAGTGATATTTCGTTTTCTTCCAACACAATCCCTCCATACTGTCAGACTATAAACTTATTTTCTTTTTTAACATATATGATACAAACAGATAACTGCCTGCAATAAGGCACAATCTGAATAAATAAACATAAATATTACCTGCAAGATATTGTAAAAATGTATCTCCGTAATCCACTACCGGAATCCTGCCTGCTATAAACGATGTCAATATAACTATCACAAAAAAGAATACTATAGATAAAAAAGCTTTGCCTTTTCTGTTCGCAAGAATAGTTGTACTGAGAGTTATGGCAACATATGCACAGCTCACGCTGAATAAAAAACTTATCATCATAGTAACAAGTGTTGCCAGAAAAGAAGCTATATATGAACCCGTATTAAATCCAAATGCCCTCCCAAGTTCATCAAGTTCTGAGGTAATTATATGTATTTCCTTATATCTGTCTGTTATGAGCTTTATATTAAGTCCGAGAAAAAGACTGAATATTAATGTGCCTGCCACAGTAACAATAAGGAGTGACAGATATTTGGCTCCCACAATCTTATATGTTGAATTAGGTGTCATGAAAGTCATATAACTGTACTTTGAGTTGATTTCCTTAGAATATGACACAGCTCCGCTGATCATAAGTGCCAGAATACCGAATGACCCTCCAAGTTCGGCCAGAACAAGTGCCAGTACCATATGATTATCGCTTTTAAGTAAAAAGCTTATAAGAAAATATATCTCAGTAACCACAAGAATACCAAACAATGTAAGGTATGTGCCGGAATCCTTACGGAATTCATATTTAATAAGTTTGCCCATTATACATACCTCCATAAATTTCCTTATATAAGTCGACAAGGGATTTGTTATCATTATAACTTCTGATATCTTCCGTATTGCCAGCCATAACAACTCTGCCGTCTTTTATAAAAACAGCTCCACTATCGCACATACTCATTAACATTATCCCTTAAAAACCAGTTATCTATATGGGTAACTGGTTTTCTCATAAAACAAAAACTGCCTCTCCATCAACCATAACACGGTTATTTACTATCTTGAAATGTGGAGCATCCCTGCCTATAACCATAAATATAAAAACGAGCAGCAAAACCGGATTTACACCAGTCTGCTACTCGTTTGATGATTATAATATTTTCTTTTCTTGTGCCATTGCAACCAGTTATCGGACAAATGGCAGGAACGTAATGCTATACTTTATTTTCCAAACCGGCTGATTTCTTTCGCATATGATAGAAAGCGAAGCGAGTGTAAAAGGACGTGTGGTGGCAGAAATGCTGTC
>OLWU01000414.1_pt1 | contig 11237 bp, 15 predicted proteins | sample 1673351 | NCBI WGS metagenome assembly OLWU01 (sample SAMEA103958109, study PRJEB25191) | human gut metagenome | biome: human-associated habitat [ENVO:00009003]; feature: intestine environment [ENVO:2100002]; material: feces | place: Germany | collected 2013/2015
TTCGGCGTGATACTTGTTCCGCTCGATACCCAGCCCGCCGAAGCCTTCCAGATACGCTGCGCATATCGTGGTGCCGCTTCCTGCGAACGGGTCGATGATCCTGCCGCCGTTCTCGCAGATGTGGACCAGCTGGCGCATAACGTCGAGCGGTTTTTCCGTCTGATGCGTCCGGACCTGCGCCGAAGGCGGCAGCCCTTGCAGCAGGCCGGGCATGTATTCGGCGTCGCGTTTGACGTCCAGCGGCCCGTTAGACGCCCACACGATGAACTCGCATTGCTGCTTCGGACGGTGCGGCTGCGGTCTGGCGTTCTTCTTGTCCCACGGGATCAGACCGCGGACTACCCAGCCGCCCCACTGGATCGCGTCATAAAGGGCGGGCAGCTGACGCCAGTCGATGAAGATCGCCGCCACGCCGCCCGGCTTCACCACCTTGCGGCAGAGTTCCAGCCAGTACGCCGTCCAGCTGGTCCAGGCGCGCTGATCCATGTTGTCGCCTTCAAAGGCGTGTTTCAGGTACTCGGCCTTCGCGCCGCTCTGGCTGTATTTCTCGGTCACGCTCTGCATCCGGTCGCCGCGGTACTGGCCGCCGCTGCCGTAGGGCGGGTCGGTGATCAGCGCGTCGAAGCTGTTCTCCGCCAGCGTTTGCAGCACCTCAATGCAATCAGCGTGCAGGATTTCACACCCACCAGATGTCAAGAGTACCCCTCCCTTCTCGTTCCTGAATTGTTTCGGCGATGCCGGTCGTAGCGTCCGGCGCGTCGTCGTGTTTGTTTTTGCCGGTCTTCTGGTAGCTCACCATCGCAGCATAGTAGCGCGGCCACCGCTGTGCCCAGTCGGAAGGGAACAGCAGGTGTTGCATGACGAAGGTCGCGCCGGTCATAATCCTGGCGTGCTTGTTCGCGCCCTGGTGGAACCACTCGATGTTCACGCTGCGCGTCTGGTACAGCTCCCACAGCAGCCGCTCCACGTTTCTGGCGAAGCCGCGGCCGCCGTTGTTGCTCTCGATCCGCGCCGTCTCGACGTGGTAGCTGTAGAGCTGCTCCGCCGTCTGCGGCTCTGTTTTCTCCATCGGCTCGTCCGTCATAATGACGTCCAGAATGTAGCCCTCGCCTTCATGGATGCCCGCGACGACGCTGCACAGATCGTCGCTGCCGGTGTCGGCCGTGTCGGTGTAGCTGATGATCGCGCCGAAGTCCAGCTTCCCCGCAGCGTCGCGCGGCAGCTGCTCATAGGTGCGGAACTCGCTGTAGAGCTTGCCCTTGATGTCCACCGGCTCCTGCTGGTAGTTGGCGTCCGCGATCTCCGCGCTGGTCAGGCGGCGCTTCTTCATGTAGGACTTCCACGACAGCAGATCGGGGCATAGCATCCGGCGTTCGCCTTCATCCAGACAGGCGCGGCGGCAGAAGACAAACCAGTCGCCGCCGTCCTCGCTTGCCAGCAGGCGGCCGCACAGGTCCTTCGTGGACCATCTGGTCATAACGATAATTTGCATCCCGCCTTCTTCGATACGGGACAGGAAGGTGTCGGTGTACCAGCTCCACTGTTCGTCCAGAACGCGGTCGTTAAACGCCTCCTGGTCGTTCTTGATCGGGTCGTCGATGATCCCCATCGAACAGCCGATGCCGGTGATCGTACCGCCGAAGCCGGTCGCCAGGTAGTTGAAGAACTGGCCCTCCAGGCTCCACAGCTGCGCCGCTGCGTCGCCCTGTTTGACGCGCGTCGTCGGGAAGACGTCGTGGAAGATCGTCACCTTGCTGTCGATCTTGTCGGCGTCAATGCCGTCGCGGACGTTTCGGGCGAAACGCCCGGCCAGAATGTCGTTATATGACACCGAAATGACGCGCGTGTCGTTCTTCTTGCCCATGCACCACTGTACGAACAGCGTCAGGGTGTAGGACTTGCCGTGCCGCGGCGGCAGGTTGATCATCAGATTCTTGTATGGCTCGCCGGTGTTCTTGTTGATCAGCCGCCCCTCGAAGATCGCCTGCAGCGTCTCGCACAGGTCGCGTTGGTACGGCCGGTCGTCGCGGTAGAACTTCGGATTCATCATTTTGCAGTAGTCGTAGAATCGGGCCTGCGCGGCGACGATTTTGCCGTCCGTGATGCCCTCCGGATTGATCAATTCCCGTATATCTTGCAGGTCGCGCACGTCAATCGTCCCCCTTTCGTTTTCCTTGGCCTCTCTGACGCGTTAGAACGGCGTTAGACGCCGCACCCCCTCCAGCTCCCCGCCCAAACTCAAAAGCCCGCACAGGGGCCTTAAAATCGTTTCTGCGCTTATCACCACGCCCCGACGTGAAAACACGTCGGGGCGCAGCAACGAAAGGAGGCTTCCACGGGGCGCGTGGAGTGGTCCCCACGGATGGGATCGCCCCGATATGTAGGCTTCGCCACCACCGATTGTCAGGGCGGCGTTGCTTTCTCGGTTATGTCCCCCGATCTCAAACACGGCGACGGATCAGCGCGCGTCTTCCTTCGGGTTTCTGTTCGTGGCGTCTTCGGCCTCGGCCTGCGCCACAATGACGCCGACGTCCACTTGATGTGCCTCGCCCAGGATCGGGACCGATACGGTCGCCCGGCGTCCTCTGGCGTTCACTTTTACGATCTTGCCTTCCAGCTCCAGCAGGGGGCCGGATGTGATCACGGTCTTGCCGTCGATGCGCTCACCCTGCGACATGCCGAAGTCTCGGCCGCCTGGGGCAAACAGGCGAACTACTTCCATCTGCTCGTCCGGCACCGGCTCCGGCCCGTCTGCGCCCAGCAGGCGGATCACGCGGGGCAGGCTGCTGATGAAGTAATAGAAGCGGGGCGTCATGCCCGTGCGGACAAATACATAGCTGGGGAACACCACGCGTCGGATCGGCCACCATTTGCCGTGACGCCGTTCGTGGAGAATCTGGACGGGGGCGAGCGCCTCCATGCCTGCGTCGGTCAGTTTCCTGGCCGTCTCCTGCTCGCTGCCGGTCATAACCTGCGCAACGTACCAGTGAAGCTCAGCCTTCATCGCGTCCCGCCTCCTCCGCTGCCGCGTCGCTGACAAGCCTTTGCAGCTGTGCCAGCAGTTCCGGATCGTTCTGAACGGCCTGGCGCATCCGTGCCTTCACGTTGCGCTCGACGGCCTCAATGGCCGCCAGACGCTCTTTGCGCCAGCGTTCCTTGTAAATGGTGCTGCGTTGCAGCTGGACCAGCAGGCGGCCCGCCTTGTCCAGCGGCATGGCGTCGAAGTCTTCGTCCGCCGTTGCGATCCTGCGGGTCAGGCCGTCGATCATAATCGCGGAGGCCAGCTCCGTGGACTCGACGTCCTGATTCTCGCGGATGAATTGCAGCAGCGCCGTGGTCTGCTCTGATGCCTCTTTCAAACGTCGTGCTGCGCTGTTGTGGCGCATGGCATATCTGCCCACGGCGCTGCGGCTGATCTCATAGCCCAGGTCGGTGATCGTGTCGGCGATGTCCTGGTAGGTGTAGTTGACGTCTGCCAGCATCGCGTCCAGCTGTGCGCGGATTTCGTCGGGCAGTTCATCCACGCGGGACTTGATGCGGTTGCGCTCTCTCTGGTCGCCCATCAGACGTCAACGCCCTGGTCCTCAATGGTGCCCTCCACCAGATCGACACCGGTCGGCGTCAGTTTCACGAAGGCGGAAGGCGGGACCACACCGTGCAGGATCTGTTCGGCTGCTTCTTCACCGATCACCTGGATGTACTTCTTGCCCGACAGGTAGTCAATGTGCTGCGCGATGCTGGGGACGCTCACCATGTTGGACTCCAGCAGGCTGTTGGTGATCGTTCTGATCTCCACCGGCACAGGCTGAACGGAGTACAGCAGGGCCAGGATTTCGCCGCGGACGCGCTTGTTCGCCGCGACGGTCAGGTTGGCTGCCATATCGGTCCACCTCGCTTTCTGTAAATTTTGGGTCAGTTTCTTTTGGTCAGCTGGTCAAGGATTTTGTCCAGCTTGGCGTCGAAGCCCGCGACGGCGCGGATGAAGTCGTCGCGCATGGTGTATTTGAAGGGGGCCTCCTGGATGAAGTTGTCCATCTTCTCGGCCAGGGCCTTGGTGTCGGCCGACGCCTTCTTCTCCACTTCGTCGATGCGCTCCTTCAGGCGCTTGTCCCGCTGGTCGAACTGATTCAGCTCTCGCTTGAGTAGGAAGCAGATGATGCCGTAGGCCACCACCTGAACGATCCATGTGATCCAGCTTTCCATGCTGCGCCCTCCAGATAAAAACGAAACTCCGTAAAGGCGCGCGGCCTTTACGGAGTTTATTGTAAATGGATTCGATTGTTGGGTAAATAAGAAGCAATTCCCTTAGTTTATGGGGGAAATGTGGATAAAATCGGACTATTCAAAGTCCAGCAGCGACAGCTGACCGGCAGGCGGTGCGTCCTTGCAGATTTCCTGCACCCAGCGGACCGTCAGGTCGAACTCCTGCGCCAGCTGCTCGGCGTTGTAGCCGGTGAACTTCTCGCGGATCAGCCGGTCGCGCGCCGTGCGGGTCAGGGCGTCCACCTTTGGGATGTAAAGGTTGGAGCCGCCGTACTGTGCCGCCAGCGTCAGCAGCGGCTGGATGCCCGTGATCTCCGCCAGCTGCCTGTACTGTTCGGGGATCATGTCAATGGTCAGCCGGTCCGTCCACTTCTCCATCGTGGCCTCCTTTCCGCTCTCCGCGTCCTCCGGCCAGCATGGCCTTCATCGCTTCGATGCAGTTGCGTGCGTGCTTGTCGTCCAGGAAGGTGGGATGGGACGCGCCGAAACGCTTCTCCAGGAAGGCGCGCAGCCTTTTCGGATCGTCGGCCCAGCCCAGCTTCGCGGCCAGCGCGTAGATTTTCGCCACCTGCTCCTTCGTCGGCCTGTTGTGCGGCGCGGTCGTCTCCTGTCCGGTCAGCCGTTTCAGCCGGTCGATCACCTGCTTGGCGTCTGCCGACGTCAGCAGCTTCATGCTGTCCTTGCCCGTCGTTGCGAAGACGACGGCGTGAAGATCTTCGTTGCTGATCCCTCCGCCGCGCGCCAGCGCGTAGATGCAGCGCATCTGCTGCGGCGTCAGGACGTTGGCCTGCGTTCCCATCCGTGTGCCCTCCTTCGTCGGTTAGCCGCGTTCCAGCTTCTCGCGGTCCGGCTCGTACCAGAACACGTCGTCCACTTCGATGGACGCGCCTACGGCCACGATGTCCTGGGTGGGGTACTTGCGCAGGGCGTCCTTATCGACGCTGGGCGCGGGCGTCTTCACGCAGTCGTCCATGCCCTTGCTGCGCAGCAGCTGGATGATCTCGGCCAGCTTGGTGGGAGCCTTCGGCAGCTTGATCTTCGTGGACTTGCGGAAGCCCACCGCGCCGAAGTTCAGCGTCTTGGTCTTCTTGCCGTCCATGTCGTCGCGGTGTGCCTCGGCAAACTCCTTGATCTGGCGCTCCAGGCGCTTGGTGGCCTCGATGAAGACGCGGCTGCGGGCTTCGGCCTCGGCCTTCGCCTCGTCGATCTTGTTCTGCATCGCTGCCTCGAAGTTCTCCACCGTGCGCTGATTGTCCGCGATGGTCGCCAGCGCCTGATTCACGTCGTCCCAGCTCTCCAGAGCGGGGACTGTGTCTTCTACGCGTTTTCTTGCCATTGTGTCTTCCTCCTTGATGTCAAATATGCCACGACCAGCGATTCGGGTCTTTCCCGTCGCGGGTGATGGTCAGGGTGATGGGGCCGTCGTAGTGATAGATCGGGATGCAGCGGGCCGACGCCTCGATGATCTCGCCGACCATGCCCTCGCTGATCTCGTCGCCGAACACCCACATTTCGTCGCACATGCCCAGCAGCTTGCGAGCCATGCGCAGCCCCGCTTCGCGTTCCTTGTGCCTGTTCTCATTCATAAAGCGCGGGAACAGCAGGTGCGGGGCCAGCGGGATGCCGCCCATTTTCCAGACGTAGCGGCAGAAGTTCTCTGCGCGGCGGGCGTTGCGTTCGGGGTCTGCTGCATAGGGGCTGCAAACATAGATCACGGGATCGTCCGTCACGCGGCGCGGCTTTTTGATCCGGGTGTAGGCTGCCTTCATACCATCGCCCCCGTCCACGCGATCAGGACCAGCCCAATGGCCGCGATGATCAGCCCCAGCGTTCCGGCCGCAGGGGCGCGCCGCTTGAAGAAGCAGACGCCCCCGACGTAGGCGAAGACCGCAGCCGTCGCCGCCAGATAGATGATTGTCAGTGTTTTCACGTTGTCCTCCTTAGTACATCAGTTTGTATTTCCGGGCGCTTGCCAGGATGTCGCCGGTGATCTGCCCGCCCTCGGCGGCTTCCAGACAGATGTCCAGGATTTCCACGAAGGTGCCCATGCCGCCGTGCTTCACGTCGGCGGCGATGGTCGCCAGAGCGTCGGCAGCGTCGTCGCTCACGTTGTACTCCCGCAGGATCGTGCGCGCCTCGGCCTGGCCGATGCCGTTCAGCTTCAATTCCACCTTGCGGCGGTAGAGCTGCGCCAGGTTGTCGTGGCGGCCGCGGCCGCGGGTCAGCATACCCTCCAGCACATCCGTGCCGCACAGGATCACCGGCGTGCCGGTGTTGTCCCACACCTTGCGCAGGACCTCGAACTTGTCCACATCCCACTTTGCCAGATACTCGGCCTCGTCCACCGCGATCAGCACGTCCGTGCGGCCCGACAGGTAGGCGATCAGGTCCTGGGTCTTGCGGTAGTTGTTGCCGCGCAGGGACAGGCCCAGCGGCCGCGCGATGGCCTCCAGCATATCGCCCACGCGCATCTGCGGCCAGGCTTCGATGTAAAGCACGCCAGGCTGGGTCTGCGCGAAGTGGCGCAGCACGGTGGTCTTGCCGCTGCCGGGGTGGCCCACCATGACGCCCATCTTGCGCTTGCTGCAGACGTAGTTGCACCAGCCCATGCACTCCTTGAACTCCTTCGTCTCGAACAGCTCGATGCGCGTCTTGAAGTGGATCGGCGCGACGGGGACGTCAGGCCCCAGCCGTTCCTCCGTGCCCTTGATCTCGTTCACGGCGTCCCACAGCTTCTTCTCGTGTTCGGGCTTCATCCGCAGCCCCTGATTCACCAGCTGGCTGATGGCCGACCGGCTGATGCCGGTCTTGTTGGCGATGGCTGCGAAGGTCACGCCCTCCGCGTCGCGCAGCCGCTGCAATTCGCGTGCCAGGTCCCCCTGGCTGGTAGTCGTCGTCAGATTCTCTGCCAGATTCGTCATTGTGTCAGCGCTCCTTTCGTTTGTGGCTGTAAGCGCCGCGCCCCCGAAGGGGCGGTCCCGGCTTCCACGGGACTGGGCCTTGTGCCTTTTGTGGTCTACCGATCCATCAGACCGCCGATCCAGGCGAAGATGCCGAAGGCGGCGATCCAGCCGGTCATGTGCAGCGCCGTGGCCCAGCACATCGGGCGCGTGCCGCACTCCACGCTGCCAGCCACGCCCCAGGCGATGAACAGGCAGGCCGCCGACAGCCAGCAGCAGACCGTTTGGATCAGCTGCCGGATTCTCCGCGCCCGCCGCTTCTCGGCGGCTCTGCGCAGTCTGGCGGCGTCCAGGCGGCTGATGGCGTTGACCTCGCAGCAGGATACCAGCACAATCTGCGTCGTGCCCTCGGTGTTCACGCGCTGGATCGCCTCGCGCAGCGCCTGACGCTCGGTCGGGGTGGCCTCGGCCACCAGATAGCGGTGCAGCCTGCATCCGCGGTACTCGTTTTCGCGTTCGTTCATGGGGTCCGCTCCTTTCGTTTTTGTCACAGATGTCGCGCGTTATCGTGCGCTGCGCAGCAGTTCCTCGCCCATTGCCTCGAACATGGAGCGCACCACGTCGCCGCTGTTGTCGTCGCGCGGCTTGCGCGGCGGCTTGCTGCGCAGCTTCTCTCTGGCTCTGGCGGCCTTCTCGTATTCGATGGCCGTGATCGTTCCGGTGTTCTTCTTGACGTCCACCTCGTCGGCGAACGCGCTGCGGCTGGCGACAGCGATGCGGAATCGGGTCTCGCGCAGCTGCTTCTTCTGTCTGCCGACGTGCGCGGCCACGCGTTCCTCGTCCTCGCCCACCAGCGAGAAGGTCTCGTGCAGACCGGCTTCGCACAGGAACTTGCCGTCCACCATCACCGACACGCTGGACAGATCGCTGCGGCTGTAGCGGATCACGGCGTCCGTGCCCGCCAGTCCGATCATCTCGTCGGACCAGAACAGCTTGTTCTTGAACTTGATGCCGCGCTGCGTGATCTTGCGCTCGGCCATGTCGTCGCGGGCCACGCACAGCATCTGCCAGCTGGGCTGGTCCATGCGGGCGCGGGGAAGGGTGTTGTAGAGGTCGATAGGCTTGCGCCCGCCGTGGCCCTCATGGGGCCGGTTGTGGTAGGCAGGGAAGACATCGTCCCGAAGCCATTCGTAGAACTGGTCCATCGTCCACAGTTGCCCATGCTCCAGCTGCCGCCGCAGATCGCGGGAGAAGTCCTCTGGCCGTTCCTTCGGGCTGCCGCCGCACCAGCCTGGCGCGTCGCGGATGTAGATGTCCTCCAGCGTGCCGAAGAATCGCTCCACGGTCTTGGCCCAGCCGTGATAGGGCTGCGCGTGGTGGATCGTCACGTTGAACAGCTGGATCACGCTGTTGCTGGCGATGTTGCAGTTCAGATAGCCCAGGTCGTGTTCCTTGATCAGGCCGGTCTCGAAGGTCTTGCTGCGGTAGTCCTTGCCGTTGTCTATGTAGAGATGGGCGGGCAGGCCGTAGAAAGGGCTGTGTTCCGTGTGGGCCACGCCGCGGATGAACGCCTCGGTGATCGTCTCCGTGTTCGGGTTGGTGCAAAGCACCCAGCCCACCAGGCAGCCGGTCGCGGCGTCGTACCAGGCCGTCAGCCATGGGCGCACCGGCTTGCCGGTCTCGTCCAGCACGAAGCAGTCGAACTGGTGGTGGTCGCCGAACCAGACCTCGTTCACGGTCTGCGGCTTCTCACGCACCGCCATGAACATGTGGTCGTCCTTCCAGGCTTTCACGCCGCGGCGGGCCAGCGTCACTTCATCGGACGGGATCGCCGCCAGCATCCGCGACAGCGTCTGCCTGCACTCCGGCACCCGCATCCCCGCCTTCACCGGCTCGGCGCAGGGCGGGTAGTGATTGATCTCGCCCGTTTCCATCAGACGGGCGCGGGCCTCGGTGCCCTCGCAGAAGATGCACTTCTGGCAGGCGTCCGGCCCCAGCACGGCGGCCTTGTCCACCAGCTTGTTGTAGATCGTGGCCTGTGTCCGCTTCACCTTGTCGGCGTACAGGCCGTATGCGTATTGATAGGCAGCCGCGCAGATGCTCGGCCGTGTGCCCTTGTCCTTGCGGCTCACCGCGCGCATGATGCCCGGCAGCCCCTTTTCCTCGTAGGCGTCCATCCAGCGGTAGAGCGTCCGCAGGCTCGTGCCGTGGTCCTCGGCCAGCGCCGTCAGCTGCTCGACCACGTCTGCCGGATTCATCGCGCGGATCGCGCGGCCCTGCCGGACGGCCCGCTGCTTGCCCAGCAGCTCCTGGATGCCCTTCTCGCCGAAGCGGGCGTGGTAGGCAGCCAGATCGCAGTCTTCGCCGCCAGCGGCGTTGTCGCATTGTGCGTAGTAAAGGATCTGTGCCTCCTGCGGCAGGCTGCTGACGGCGATCTGGTAGCTTTCGCCGCCGTTGCCGCCGCCGCGGTCGCCGCGCTGTTTGCGGGTCTCATAGACGCCGCCCGCGATCTTCTCGCGGATGCGCTGGGGGGCTTCGCCGGTCAGCAGGGCTGCGGTGCTGGTGCTGATGTAGCTCTGCATTTACGCACCCCTGCCTTTCCTCCGCTGCTTCTTCGCGGCCGCTTCGTAGCGTGCCATGACAGGGGCCACAGCGGCCTTGACGTTGTGGCCGCTGCGGCGGCCCTTGATCGTCGCCAGCAGACTGTCGTAGGGGATGCCCGCCTCTGCGGCCAGCGCCTTCTTGGTCAGGCAGTGCTTCGCGCAGAACATGACGATCTCCATGCCGTATTCGGTGTACGGCTCGCGGTAGCCCGGCTCCGGTTTGTACTTCTCCATAATGTGTCCTCCTTTCAGCAGGCATGAGCGCCGCGCCCCCGAAGGGGCGGTCCCGGCTTTCACGGGACTGGGCCTTGCCCTGCGTGGGCTTAGTACAGCACGCGGCGGATCACGTCCAGGACCAGCGCCGCCTCGCTGTCGCATTCTACGTTGACCTCGCGGCGTCCGCCGCCCTCGAAGCAGATCGTCACCAGATTGCCGTTGTCCGACAGCTCCAGCCGCTCGACGCCCGTGCGCCGTCCGCTGCGAAGCAGATCAGAGAACTGCTGCACAAATTCCTTCCTGCGGTTTACCATCTTCGTCTCCTTTCTCCTGTTCCCGTCTCTGCCAGAATGGGCAGACCGGGATGCTGGCCTTGGCCTCCGCGGCCCTCCGGCACATCGGCAGCCCCTCGCCGCGGAACATGCAGTTCCGGCAGCCGCCGTAGCCCTCCGGCCTGTACCATCCGTCCGCGTTCACTTCTCGTAGCTGTCGATGAAGTCGATCAGCTCCTGCACGCTGTCCGCGGCCCACTCCGGCTCGTCCATCGCGCCTGGGTCCGTCTCTGGCAGAAACGCCGCGAAGCGCCCGCCCACGTCGTTGGCCTCCGCCGCCGTCAGCCGCCAGATGCTCCACTTCTTGTAGGTCTTGATCCGTCTCATGCCCTTGCCTCCTTGTCCTGTTTGTGTTACAATTCCCATGGGGGTGATCTCATGGATTTCGATTTTTCCGATGTGCGCCAGGTCTTTGAAGCTGCCGACGATTATGCCGCGAACAAATACCTGGACGCTGGCTGGGTGCTGCTTCGCGTCGCAGAGCGGCGGGGCGAAGACAGGTCCGAACTGGTGTATGTGCTTGCGTGGACGCAGGGGTCTGATCCGGCGTGGCCGTGATCTCGTCGCCCAGCAGCTCCGCGCCCATGCGGTAGAACATCGCGCGGATCGGGTCGCCGTGTTCGGCGGCCTGCTCCGCTCTGATCTGCTCCAGCTGCTCGCGCTGCCGTTCGATGTGCGCGGCGACGCGCGCCTGTGACTCGGTGTCGCCGCGCCGTTTCTGCGCTTCCTGCTGCCGCAGCACCTCGGCCACGGTCGCGCGGATCACCTCGACGATCTGCTTCTCCTGCGCTTCGGTGAAGGCTTCATTTCCCATCTTTTGAACTTCTCCTTCCGTGTCATGTTAATTTGTCTTGTTTTTGTGTCGGGTTTTTGCTATACTGTTTCGCGGTCCGTGGCTGTCGTGTTTGCTTGCCACGCTCACA
>OLWU01000416.1_pt1 | contig 11195 bp, 10 predicted proteins | sample 1673351 | NCBI WGS metagenome assembly OLWU01 (sample SAMEA103958109, study PRJEB25191) | human gut metagenome | biome: human-associated habitat [ENVO:00009003]; feature: intestine environment [ENVO:2100002]; material: feces | place: Germany | collected 2013/2015
TCAAGGCCACCGTCACTGAAATCTATGCTTGCCGGGAAACGGGTCTGCATGATTGACACATACTCCTTGGCGAATATCATCGCCTCCGAAACAGGGACAACGTCTTTCTCAAGACTGTTGATGATATATCTGTATATCCTTGACAGAGAAACGGTGAACTGTTCCGCCTTTTCAGGATCTTCTTCGATCAACCCTGAAAGGATATTAAGGCTGTTAAAGACAAAGTGAGGATCCATTTGTGATTTGAGAAGTCTTTTGGTCAAGAGAAGATTCTCCTCTTTTTGCTTTATGACGATATCCGTATACTCTCGTAACACATGGAATTCGGCCACAAAACTGGCAACGATGCAAAAAATATATAAACTTCCCCAAAAGTCATCTGTTTCAGGTTTATATATAAATTCAGCGATATACGTCTCATATAAAACAGCAATTAGAAGATTTAGGCAGATTGTTAAAAAACCGCTGATAATTAGCCACTTTGGCGTTGTTCGTTGTGGCTGTTTCTTGTGTAGCAAAAAATGTTCGAGAAGTAGACTGGTGAGAGTGAACGTAGCGCAATACCCGAAATCTACGAAAATTCCGTTTATATTTATAGACCAAGCGTCGTGACCGACATAGATGGCGCTCCATAACAACGCATAAATGACGTATGCCGTTACGGAGAGGTACAACCATTGTTTTATAAAGTTTAACCACATTAGAAAGAACCCTTCCTTAATATATTGCAATGCTTTCATTCGTTATGTTTTCCACAAATTTACACAAACAATCGGTAAATGCATCCCAAGACAACCTGAAACGGAATTTTATTGTCATATTCAGGATAAATCATGTATCAAATCATCAAATATTCCTGTTAGATACATAAATATTCCTGTTCATACATCCCATTAATCATAATGTCGCTTTTTCGGGTACATTTGCATACTAACGTTAAATTATTCATTATATGAAAAAGAGATTTTTTATCTCACTCTCAATCGCGGTGTGCCTTTGTATGGCATCTTGCGAAAAAGATGTTGCCGTCAACCAAGAGAAGGTGGCTGTGGAAGAAATCAAAAACAATCTTTCCAGACCACTGGAGTTCTCCTCAAAAGAAAGTCTCCTTGATGCAATCAAGGCGTTTGATCCAGACGCACCTGCAACCAGGTCTCTCGTGACAGGATTTGTTTCCTATTATGATTCTGTTATGCAGGAAGAAGATTATGATGAAAGGCCAAATGCCATATTCAGTGAGGCTTTCGGGTCTATATTGAATCCTGAAGGAGAAGTCATATATGGTGATACATTCTTGAAAGTAGGCCTTCAAGGTTTGTTTTATGGTCCGGTAGATGTAATTGAGAATATTCGTTTATTGGCGAAAAGTGAGAATATAGATATTAAATCATTCGAAAAGGTCTTAGTCGGTGACAATGAAGAGTATCGTTTCATAGATAATCCGTCAATTTATCTTTCTGATACTTTTGGGATGTTTTCAGATTCTCCTTCATCTGATTCTGAAACGCTGATGACGAGAACAGATATCACTACATATTCTGATCCTTCAGTTGGAGTCTTTTGGGGAGAGGTAAAAACTAAGAGATGAAAGTGGAGTCAAAACTAAAACTATGAAGAAAAAGGGCATCTTTTGGAATAAATTCACGGCTAATGTCACTTCTGCAGTAATAGGTGTTTTGGTATAATAATTGATTGACAGTTCTATTTTATTTATATAAGTCTATGAAAAAGTTTTTAACGCAAGTGGCCATCACTCTGATTACCTTGTGTGGCTCATTGACAATGTCTGCGCAGGAATCTTTGCCTAGATCTACCGGCTATAGGGGAAGCGTTACTCTTACCGACCAGTATTTTGCCATTGTCGGTTTTGAAACATCACACGGATATATGTTTAATGAGCATCATTATCTTGGTGCGGGAGTGGGAGGCTTCTTCATTCCTACCGACAACCTCCCACGCTTCGGACAAGTGTTCGCGGATTACCGGGCATATCTGTCTGACAGATCGAGCACTATGGTGGCTGGAGTCAAGGCGGGTTTTTGTCACGCTTTCAAGACAGACAGTGGAAACCACAATGGCTATAGCTTTATGAATGCCGCAACGGTGGAACCGAGTCTTGGATGGATCTGGGGTGGCCGAAAGGGGAAAGGATTTGGAATAAGTCTTGGCGCTCCGGTCTTTATATATAAAGACAAAATAGCGGCTCTCCCGAAACTGAACTTCTTCTACGAGTTTTAGACATGGTCTTCAGAGCGGAATTGCAAAAAAGTGTTTTTGTCTTCCACTTTCTTTAGTATTATTGATTTGTAGATCTTGTTGAATCATTAGTCTCACAATATTCGCTCTTCCTTCCGTAGGTATCAGCGAAGTAAGGCGATAAGACAAACGGCAAGGCAAATTCGCATCCTTTTCCAGATGCGTTTTGTCTTGCCTTTGTTGCCTTGTGCGCTCACCTGAATATTACGTCACCTTCCGGATGAAAGGAAGGACTTCCGTTCTCCGGGAGGTATGATAAAGTTAAACATTAAAGGCAAATTGATTATGCTTCATCCAATCACTGTAACAACTCTCAAAAAGGTGCAAGAGATGTCGTTATGGAGCGAAAAAACATCAGCAATCGCCTGACTGGAAGAAGAAAAGAAACGGTGATGTGGCATTACTCGTAGGGTTCAGATTGTTTTTTGAGGATTACTTAGTATATTCACAAAAATTTTTGTGATGTACAGATTCAAGCAGGATGGCGACAGGTTTGTCGTCAGCATTGACAACCATCAGGAACTGATGGAGGCCGTCGCGGCGTTCTGCCGGGAGCAGGGGATTATGGCTGGGGAGGTTAGCGGAATCGGGGCTGTGAGCAACGCGACTCTGAGGTTCCTCAATCCGGCCACGAAGGCCTACGTGGACAAGACTTTCGATGAGCAGATGGAGATTTCCAGCCTTGCGGGGAACATTTCCGAGAAGGACGGCAACGTCTACCTCCATCTCCACGCCAACCTCGGAAGGGCGGACTACACGGTCGTCGGCGGACACCTTCTCACCGCCACCATCAACGGAGCCTGCGAAGTGTTCGTCAGGCGCTTTGGATGCAAGGTGGGCCGCCACTTCGACGAGGAGACGGGGCTGAACCTCTACACATTGTAAACAACCAAGGGGAAATCCTTGCCCCAAAAGCCGTTACAACAGATGGAGAGAATCAACATCGTCGGATGCCCGCTGGGCGAAGTCAAGACACACCTCCGAGGCTACGGAAGCATATTCATAATCCACGACCGCAATGTGGGTGGCATCGTGGAAAGGCTTGACATTGAAGCGAAAGGAATATTCCCGATCGAGGCGACGGAGGAAAGGAAGACTCTTTCCACGCTGCTGGAGATCGAGAAGTGGCTGCTGGAGGAAGGCGCTGACAGAGAGGCGTTTGTACTCGGCGTGGGCGGCGGGATCACCACCGACATCGCGGGATTCGCGGCCTCCGTCTACAAGCGCGGCGTGCGTTTCGGCTTCGTCCCGACCACGCTCCTCTCGCAGGTGGATGCGGCGATCGGCGGCAAAAACGGCGTGAACCTCGACTCCTACAAGAACATCATCGGCGTGATCCGTCAGCCGCAAGCGACCTTCATCTGCCCCGAAGTGCTGGAAACCCTCCCCTACCAGCAGATCCTGTCAGGAGCCTCCGAGCTGCTCAAAACATTCATAATCAACAACAAGGACAATGAATATGAAAGGGCTGTGAATATGCTCGGGAATATTCATAGACAGGCGTTGGCAGGAGCCGCCGACACCGCCGTCCGGGAGTATTCAGGGACGCTCCGGGAGCTGATAGCCTCCGCCGCACAGGTCAAGGCTGGCATCGCCGGAAGGGATCCGGACGAGCGCGGGGAGCGCCGCCTGCTCAATCTCGGCCACACTTTCGCCCACGCCATCGAAAAGAATTCCGGAGAGACCGTCCCGCACGGCATGGCGGTCTCGATGGGCATCATTCTGGCCGCCCGTCTGGCTGAGGCGCTGGGGCTTACGACCGGCCTAGCCGATCGCCTGAAAGCCGACTTCACGGCCTGCGGCCTACCCGTAGAAAGTCCGTACTGCGTTGACACTCTGGCCGATGCGATGAAGAAAGACAAAAAAGCCGATGGCACCGTCATACATTTCGTACTCCCCCTCGGCATCGGACAAGTCGTAACACATGACCTCCGGGTCGAGGAGGCCGTGGAGGCGTTGACAAACAGTAAATGATTAATCAATAAGACATTATGATCTGCACAACCATACAGAACAGGACGCTGGAAGAGATAATCGGGCTGCTGGAGGGCAGCGAGCCACGCATACAGATGGCGGAAATCAGGCTGGACAGATGTCCGCTTGACATTGAGGAGATTGAGAGCCTGTTCTCTTCCTCGGACACGCCGCTCGTGGCCACCTGCCGGGTCGTTGACGACGGAAACGGAACTTGGGAAGAGGCCGAGGAGAAACTCACCGCCGCTGTCGAGGCCGGAGCCGCGTTCCTGGATCTGGAGATTGAGGCTCCGAAGGAGGTCGGCAAAAGGCTCCGCAGAGTCTGCACTGAATACGGCACGACGATGATCCGGTCGAGTCATTTCTTCACCGGAACGCCCTCCGACGACGTGCTTCGGAACACCGTGGAGAAGTGCAGAAAGTTCGGCGGGGAGATCGTGAAGATCGCGGCGATGGCTAAATCCGGAGAGGATGTCGCCAGGGTGCTGGGACTTTACTCCCAGGAACAAACAAGCCAAAGACAGGCAGAGCTGATCGCCTTCTCTATGGGGGAGACCGGCAGAGCCAGCCGTCTGGAATGCCTGAGGCTCGGCAGTCCGTTCACCTACGCCGCCCTTAATGACAACGAGGCCGCCGCTCCTGGGCAATGGACTTACTCTGAGATGATTGCCGCCGTCTATGGTGAAAGGAGACCTCTTCATTGCGACACTGCTTTGAACATGCCGGCCTCAAAGAGTTTCGCCCAGCGCGCCATCATCGCCGCCGCCCTCGCCGATGGAGAATCCAGACTTGAAGGCTACTCCCCTTGCGGAGACAACGAGGCGGCCATCGAAGTCGCCAAGGCACTCGGAGCCGAGGTCAGAGCCGAAACGCCCGGCGTGAGGTCGGATCTGTCTGACTCTTCGACAGACACGGCGACCGGAACCACGCTGACAATCAAAGGCGCAGGTTCCTCGGTCAACATGCCGGACAAACTGAATGTCGGCGAATCCGGCCTTCTGACCCGGCTCATGATCCCTATCGTCGCCGCTCTCGGAAAAGGACAACCGATAGAAATCGACGGCATCGGCACCCTCCCGGCCAGACCGCTGAAAGGCGCGTCCGAGATCATGGCCGGCTTCGGCACGGTCCTGAGGCCTCTCAACCCTGCACCCGAAGTCCACGTGCCGTTGACCGTCCAGGGTCCTCTGCTTTCCGGCAAAACAAGTGTTTCCGGCAAAGGCGGCTCGCAGTTGATCTCCGGTCTGCTGATGGCCCTGCCTCTTCTTCCTGGAGACTCGACCCTGCATATTCATGACCCAAAGAGCATCCCGTACATGTTCATCACAGCGGACGTGCTTCGCCGTTTCGGCATCAGGATAGGCTCCGAGATGGAAGGTGGAGAGGATTTCCTTGAGACGCAGGACTGGAGCCTCTGTACCGGCATCACATTCAAGATCAAGGGCGGGCAGAAATATTCACCCGCGGCCTTTGACATCGAAGGCGACTGGAGCGCCGCCGCCAACTTCCTGGTGGCCGGAGCGCTGTTCGGAGACGTGAAACTGACCGGTCTGGACACAACCTCCCTTCAAGCCGACATCTCGATCATGGACATCCTGATGGAAGCTGGAGCCAGCCTTTCGCAGATTGAGGATGAGCCGCAGGACGAAGAATCTGCCAACGTGAAAGACAGCAACGACAATGAAGCGGCTGACGCTCAGGAGGCCAATGCCCCGCAAGGTCACCGCGGCCTCATCACCGCCCAGAAAGCCCCGCTGCGCGCCTTCGACACCGATCTCAACAACTGCCCGGACCTGTTCCCGATCGTCGCCATCCTCGCCGCCTTCTGCCACGGACGCAGTAATATTCAAGGATTCAAGAGGTTGGCAAGCAAGGAAAGCGACCGCGGCGCGGCGATTCTGAATATGCTCACCCAGATGGGCGTGGAGGCCTCCGCCGCCGGCGACACCCTCTCCATCACCGGCGAATCAGTAGAGAGCCGCCTCCTGAACGGCCATCTTCTGAAAGGTGGTGAATATACCTCCTCCCACGACCACCGCATGGCCATGGCCCTGACCGTCGCCTCCTGGTGCGCCGACTCCTCCATCCAGATTGACGACACCACCTGCATAGCCAAATCCTTCCCCGCCTTCCTCGATGCCTACCGCCTCATTGAGCGTTAGTACGCCTGGAACAATGGTACGAATCATCTGCATCTGTCCGTAGGATTGTGGTCTGGCCGGACAAAATGTGAAAATCATAAACTTTGTCCGGCCAATATGGCTTTCACCGGACAACTACGCGTTGGCCGTCAGCGTGGCAGGTAAGTAGCTGATTTTCAATCGAAACAAAGATGTCCTAGTGCGGAATCCAGCATCAGGACATCTTCGTTTTATTCATTATCAATAAGTTAGATGCCGCGGCCTTTCAGGTCGGCGAGTACGATGGCGGCTACGGCCTCGACTATGACGGGGGTACGGAGGGCGAAGCAGACATCGTGGCGACCGGGGACATTTAGGGCAGTCCGCTCACCGGTCTTGACGTTGAGGGTCATCTGGGATCTGGTGATGCTGGAGGTCGGCTTGAAGGCGACACGGAAAACTATCGGGGAGCCGTTCGTGATGCCGCCGTTGACTCCGCCGGAACCGTTCTTGGAGGTGGTCACGACATCGTCTTTAAGTTCAAGAGGATCATTGTGTTCCGAGCCTCTCATCCGAGCGGAGGCAAAACCGTCACCGAACTCTATGCCACGGACTCCGGGTATCGAGAAGACGGCGTGGGAGACCAGCGACTCAACCGAATCGAAAAACGGCTCACCAAGACCTGTCGGCACACCGGTGATCCGGCACTCGACTATTCCTCCCAACGAATCACCGTCCCGGGCGGTTCTTTCCAGAAGGGCATTCCATTTCGACTTGTCGGACTCTCCCCCGATTTCAATCAAACTGGCCTCAAAGACGATTCCCTGACACATTTTCTTGGCAATAACCCCAGCGGCGACCAGCGGAAGGGTTATCCTGCCGGAGAAATGTCCGCCTCCACGAGGGTCGTTGAATCCGTTCCACTTGACCGAAGCCACATAGTCAGCGTGACCGGGACGCGGCACCGCCTTAAGAGCTTCATAATCAGAGGATCTAGTGTTGTTATTTCTGAATATGACCGCTAACGGAGCGCCCGTTGTCCGCCCGTCGAACACCCCGCTGAGGATCTCCGGCTCATCGGCCTCGACCCGCGGCGTGGTGCCTTTCGCCCCGCTCTTCCGGCGAAGGATGTCCGCCATAAAGTCCTCGACACCAAGCACAATGCCCGGCTTCACACCATCCACGACAACCCCGATCGCCCCACCGTGCGACTCTCCGAAAATCTCCACCTTAAAATTACGTCCGAATGTGTTCATGTCCAAATCCGATTATCACAAGCAGACAACCGTCCGCCTAAAAAATATCGTCCTAATCCTCAGCTACCTTTTCCGCCGGAAATCAAACCTTTTGCACTCACAATAATTAGATCGGGAGCGTCTTGTGGCGGAGCCACGTGGCTACTTCCGGGGTGAGGCGCGGAGAGAGTGTACGGTAGACGCGCTCGTTGTAGGCGTTGAGCCATTCAATCTCGGAGCGGTCCAGCAAGTCCCTGACGATGATCGAGGTGTCGAAATGACAGAGGGTCAGAGGCTCGAAACCAAGCCAGTGGCCGAAATCGTTCTCGCCGGCATCGACGCAAAGAATCACGTTCTCGTGACGGACTCCGAACTTGCCCTCGCGGTAGATTCCAGGCTCGTCACTGGTGACCATTCCCGGGATGAAGGCCTGACGGTTGAAATTCTGACGGAACTCCTGAGGCCCCTCATGGACATTCAGGTAGAACCCGATGCCGTGGCCGGTACCGTGACCGAAATTGCGCTTGACATTCCACAGCGGCTCCCTGGCCAGGATGTCCAGCTGGCAGCCGGCAGTCCCCTTCGGGAAAATGGCTTTGGAGAGGGCTATGTGGCCTTTCAGCACAAGAGTGTAGTCCTCTTTTTCCAGCTGCGAGCAAGGCCCGAGAGGAACCGTTCTGGTGATGTCCGTTGTCCCGAACAGGTACTGTCCGCCGGAATCGCAAAGGTAAAGGCCTTCGGTGTAGAGCTCAGCCGAACCCTCTTCCGGAGTGACATAGTGAGGCAGAGCCGCGTTCGGGCCATAGGCGGAGATTGTCTCGAAACTCTCCCCCCGGAACCCTTCGATACCGGAACGAAACTCGTGCAGCTTGACCGAGGCTTCATATTCATTGATCGCATCGCCCGCCTGCAGGGATGTCTCCAGCCAGTGCAGGAACCGCTCGACGGCGATGCCGTCCTCAAGATGGGCCTCGCGCATCCCCGCGACCTCGACCTCATTCTTGACAGCCTTTCGCAGCGCCACCGGCGACGCGCCCATGACCACGAACTGCGAGGCATTCTCGTTGAGGATGCTGTACAAGTCATAATTCAAGGTCGAAGGATCGACGAACAATGCCTTGATGTAGCTGCCGTCCACGAGATTCGAGAGTGCAAGCCCCACATCGGAATATTCCTGAAGACTCACGCTGTCAGCGGTCAGCTCATGGAAGCTGTCCTCCGTCTCAGTGTCCTCCTCCGGAACCGCACCCTTACGAACAAACCATAGCACATTATCCTGAGTGACAAGTAGATAGGACATCACTACGGGATTGTAGGCGACATCCTGACCGCGGACGTTCAGCATCCATGCTATCTCATCCAAAGCCGTGAGGAGTATCGCGTCACGCCCCCGTTCGGCCAGCCACTTACGAATCCAGCGGAATTTCTGCGCCCTCGACCATCCAACCTGCTCTGTTCCAAGGGTAATGATCGGTGTCTGAGGGATTTGAGGCCGGTCTGTCCACAAAGCGTCGAGCATGTCCGGAGCATTGACAAAACGGACTTTCTCGCCGACCGATTCCTGGATGTCCTTCACGGCTGATGCCGTCATGCAAAGCCCGTCGAGAGCAACGCAAACATCGTCAAAGTCCGAGAAATGTCCGGCAAGCCACTCTGGGATAAGGACTTGATCCGGCACGCGGGTCTTGTGAAGCTCCGCCCCGGCCTCCGGAAGCTGCCGGGAAGCCTGTATAAAATAGCGTGTGTCTGTCCAAAGGCCGACATGATCCTCCGTGATGACCAGGTCACCCTCCCCCGTGTAGCCGGAGAGCCAAGCCACCTGATGCCAGCGGGCAGCGGAATATTCACTGTTGTGCGGATCATTCCCCGTCACGATGACGGCATCCCAACCCTTCGAGCGCATCATAGCCCGAACCGACTCAATCCTTTCCTTGAATATGCTCATGTCGTAATTAAATGAATATGACCGTGATCATTTGAATAACTTGCGCTTGAATATTCTTATGGCCAGCAAAAGCAACTTTTCGACCGGAACGAACGCAGAAAGACCTCTAAGGCTGGAGAACAGCATGTTGGATGGCGTGAATGCATCCTTGACATCGGACAGAGACTCGCGCATCAGAAACTCTCTGCGGACCAAACGCTCACGTACATCTTTCTGAGCCGACTCCAGCTCATCCATCGTCTTGATTTCTGAATACCTCATAGTTTGTCTCCGTCAAAGAACAGTTTGATGAACATCGGCACGAAAGTGTTGCGGAACAGCCTCTTTCTCAGCAAGACGACAACCGCAAGAATCACCGCGAAGACAGCGGCCACTATCCCGGCCCCCGCCGCATAACTTCCGATCAACTCCCCTATCCACATCACTCCTCCGATGGCAAGCGCGGTCAGAATGACGGACACGATAAAAAGGACAAGCAGCATGTACAGCAGCTTGCCGAGCGTCAAGGAAAGCCCTTTGGCTGTTCTCAATTTAAGGTCATCGATCCGGGCTTCGACATAATCCGCAGTGTTCTTGCCAAGATCCTCAATCGGTTTTGTGAACTCACTCATCATCAGGCGTTTTCAGATTGTCTTTCGGCATATTCAATGTCTTTCTGAAGGGCACTTTCCAATTTCTCCAATCGCTCGAAGATCTTCATCCTGACATCATCCTTCAAGTCCTCTGCCTGATCTTTCAACTCAGCCTTCAGGTCATCAAGTTCCATTCTCGCCAACCTTGCACGAGCTCTGGCCGAGTCAACGGCATCACCGACAGTCTCTTTCAGTTTCCTTCGGGTATCCTCGCCTTTTTCCGGAGCGAACAATAGTCCAAGGGTCAGCCCTGCCGCCGCCCCCGCGACAAACGCGAATAATGAATCTCCTTTCATAACGTTCGATTTTCACAAATATAACAATCCTTTCACAAATATTACCAACTTATTCGGCAACGAACAAAATACCGAACTTAATTTTGAACAGTCAAAACAAGATAAGAACAATCCTGGTGATAAAGTGAAATAATCAAGACCGCAACGTTTTCTAATTGTGCATATTACACATTTAGTACAAATTATTGCTAACGCTATACTCTTAACAAACAACGATTTAGGTCAACAAATTTAGACCCCGAATCTAAACACCATCATAAACACCTCATATTCAACATAATGCAAAAGCGCAAAGTAAGACTATTTTTCATTGGAATTTCATGGATTCTTCCGAACTTTGCGGCCACAGACATATTCACACATATTAATAACTACTAATTTTAACTCACCTACCAATGAACAGGAAAACAACACACTACATTTCTGTGCTGCTGACTGCATGTGTCACACTTTTGGCAGGCGGATCATGCGGCGATTCACTTGACGCGGATCAGACAATCGAAAGAATCCAACCTGACGGAAACGAAGGGTTCACACTCGAAAAGGCGAAATCAGCGTTCGAAGCGGAATATGACGGCGCCGTGAAAGTGCCAATGGATGAGACACACTTCGAATCTCCGTTCGTCTGGGAGTCCGGAGACATCCTTCCTGTTTGGAAACTCGCCGAGCGTCATGAAGACGTCAACACTGACTATTTCTCAGTCCCGATTCTGACCTCCAGACGCTACTACGCCACC
>OLWU01000419.1_pt1 | contig 11162 bp, 7 predicted proteins | sample 1673351 | NCBI WGS metagenome assembly OLWU01 (sample SAMEA103958109, study PRJEB25191) | human gut metagenome | biome: human-associated habitat [ENVO:00009003]; feature: intestine environment [ENVO:2100002]; material: feces | place: Germany | collected 2013/2015
AGCGGATGTCCACGCAGATGCACCTCTGGAGGTCTGGCTCGAACATCACGTCGCTTGACATTGACTCCCAGTTGCCGTCGAAGGCCAGTCCGATGAGCTCGCCGTTGGCGTTGAGGACAGGGCTGCCGGAGTTGCCGCCGGTGATGTCGTTGGTGGTGAGGAAACAGCAAGGGAGGTTGCCGTCGGCCATAGCGTACTGTCCGTAGTTTCTCTTGACATAGAGCTGCTTGAGTTTCTCAGGAACGATGAACTCATAGTTGTCCGGATCCTCTTTCTCCATCACACCGTAGATTGTGGAGTAGTACCTGTAGTTGAGAGCGTCTTTCGGGGAATATGACTTCACGGTTCCGTAGGTGAGCCTCATCGTGAAGTTGGCGTCCGGGTACATGGCCTTGCCCTTGCTCCATTCCATCAGACCGGCGGTGTAGGCCTTGGATGCGGCCTTGATGTTGTCTTTTGCTTCCTGACTCTGCTCTCCGCGCAGTTTGACAAAGACATTCACGATGGAAGAAGACAGCTTGTTGACCGGATCGTGTCTGATGGCGGCGATGCCGTCCTTGCCGATGGCTTCAGCGGCCTTTTCGTAGGATGTCAAAACAGTGGTTCTGAACAACTCATCGACGTACTTGTCAATGTCCAGAGTCGCGAAATCCTCTCCAAGATCCGGATAATTCTCCGGCCTTGCCTTCTCTCTGTAGAATTTAAGCAGGGCGGCGGTCTCTTCCTTGTCCAGAGGCGCATAGTAGTCCTCATAGACAGCCTTCATCGCCTCCAGACCCTTGGCATTGGCCGTTGCGGTGTCGGAATCGGCCTTCAGGCTGTTGTGCCAAGCGCCGTTGAACGCGCTGGTGAAATTCATGAGCTCAAGTCTGAAAACAGTCTCGCTCAAGAGCTTGACATCGAAATCCACCTGCTCGTTCGTCTTGATTCCGGCGGCGATGTCAGCGATCGCGGTTCCGTAAAGCTCCGAGCGCTTCTTGTTCTTATCGACCCATTTCTGGAAGCGGGCCTCCTTATCGTGCTCCTTCTCGATGATATTCAAGTCCTTGAACGCCTTCTTCTCACCGATCCACTTCTTCCAGCCGTTCGCCGAGCTCGCATATTTGTTGGCATATTTCAGCCTGATCGAAGGATCCTTCTCCATCCATTTCCACATAATGTCCTGTCGGAGGGTCCTGGCCTCGATGGCTATGTCGTTCAGTGCCATCATATGGTTCAACTGCGCTTCGGTCTGGTATCTCTGCGTGCGGCCAGGGTAGCCCATAATCATCGTGTAATCTCCCTCGTTGATGCCTTTCAAGGAAATCTTCAGAGACTGTTTCGGAGTGTAAGGAACATTGTCCTCTGAATATTCAGCAGGCTCGTTGTCCTTGCCGGCATATACCCTGAACATCGAGAAGTCGCCCGTGTGGCGCGGCCACATCCAGTTGTCGGTCTCGCCGCCGAACTTTCCGATCGATGCCGGAGGGGCACCCACGAAACGGATGTCCTTGAATATCTTATAGACAATGATGTAGTGCACGTTGTTATTATAGAAGGAGGTGAGCTCCACGTCGCACCCAGGATTCTGCTCCTCTGAGGCTTTGACAAGGGCTTCGGAAACAGCCCTTCTCTCTTCATCGCTCTTCGCTCCTTCGATCGCGTCGGTGACATCGCTCATGTTCACAAGGAACGTTACCGAAAGTCCTGGAACGGGGATTTCCTCGTTGCTGTTCATCGCCCAGAATCCATCCTCAAGGTAGTTGTGCTCGTCAGAGGAAAGCTGCTGGATGCTGCTGTAGCCACAGTGATGGTTGGTCACCAGCAGTCCTTTGTCGGAGATCATCTCACCGGTGCAGCCTCCGCCGAAGATGACGATAGCGTCCTTGAGCGAAGAATGGTTGACACTGTAGATCTGGTCAGGGGTGAGCCTGCAACCGAGATCCTTCATCGCGTCCGCATTGAGTTTCTGGAGGAGCGGAAGCATCCACATCCCCTCGTCTGCCATCGCGCTGAATCCGACCATGAGGGCGGCCGCGAAGGAACAAATCAATTTTCTCATATCAAATACTTTTAAATATGTCTGTGTCCGTAATCAAAAAAGATTACCGGTTATATTTACTAAAGTAGCTATTTCCAATGAAAATAACCAACAAAAGTAGCCATTTCCTGCTTAAACTCAAATTTCTGGTTATATTTGCCGTTTCCGGCAGGCTGGAGGGAGGTTGACCCAAGGTCGCTGAGCCTGTCGAAGCGCCGGTCGCTTCGACAGGTTCAGCGACCAAAAGGAATTGTCCGCCGGCAAGGTTTGAATTTATGAATATAAAGAAAGAGATACATCTGCTGCCGTTTATGGAGGCGGGGCGCATCGAGGCCGGCTGTGACGAGGCCGGGCGCGGTCCGTTGGCTGGCCCTGTCTATGCCGCGGCCGTGATACTTCCGGCGGATTTCCACCACCCGTTGCTGAACGATTCCAAGAAGATGAGCGAGAAATCCAGGGATATCCTGAGGCCGATCATTGAGCGTGAGGCGATCGCTTGGGCGGTCGAGGCTGTCAGCGCTGAGGAAATAGATGAATTGAATATTCTTTGGGCATCCGTTACCGGAATGCAGCGCGCGGTCAGGAGGCTTGACCCTAAACCGGACTTCCTGCTGATCGACGGCAACCGTTTCAGACCTTTCGATGAATATGGCTTCGGCACCTACAGCACTGTGGTTCACGGTGATGCTACATATTCATCAATCGCGGCGGCGTCTGTGCTCGCGAAGACTTGGAGGGACGAGAAGATGCGCCAGCTGGCCAAGGAATATCCTGAATATGGCTGGGACAGGAATATGGGCTATCCGACCAAGGAGCACATCGAGGCCATCAAAAAATTCGGGTTGACACCGTGGCACCGTAGGTCGTTCCACCCCAAGGAACTTGAACCGACATTATTCACCGGTCTTTAGTCCGAGTTCCTTCTCGTAGCGGAGGATGAGCTTGCGGTTCATGCTGATGATTTCGTCCTTGTCTTGGAGCCTTTCGTTAAGGCGTTCGATGTCAGCTTTCAGCGAGGCTATTGTCTTTATGTAGCCATCCTCAAGATCCCTCATCTTTCTGTCATAGTTCTCCTTGATGTCATTTATCCTTTCTGTCGCCGAACTTATCGGTTCGAAACCATTCACCAGTTCAGCCACGGAAGTCCCGGTCTTCTCGGCGAATTTTCCCACATGCTCGTTCAGGATTCTGGTCTTGCCTTTCTCAAGTTTCCGGTAGGCGTTCAGGGAGATTTCAAGACGACGTGCCATCTCGGTCTGTGAAAGGCCGAGTTCGTTCCTTTTCTTTTCAAGATTGTTCTTTATCGTTGCGTCGTCCATTTGAGTGAATCTTCAAAAGCGTTACACAAACGCAAAAATATCCAAAAGAAGATTCTTCGGTTTGTAATCATAAGTTGCAAAATGTAGCCAATGGTTATAAAAAACATATAAAAATGATAAAAAACAGAAAATATTCAGTTGTTACCCCCGCTTGTCACCAACCTGAGGTTGTTTTTTCAAGAGGAAGTGCTGTCCTTTGCGAAAACACTTTTTATTATGGACAGGACAGAGAATGACTATTCCGCCTTCGAGAAGGCGATGGATGAGCAGAGGCTTTACAGGCAAATTCCGGATTTCACGGGAATATGCTTGCGGATAGGAGCGGATCCGGCCGCGTTGGACGCCGTGATTTATGATGAATTGGGTTATCGGGGGCAGGATCTGGTTGATTTTTATCGCCGCTGCGAGAATATTCATTAAGAAAGATTGTGGAATAGTGTTGTTATTGGGACATTTTTTTATTAGATTTGCCTTTCGGCGAACTTATGAGGCGCTTACAAAGGTAAATCGATTTTTATCAAGTTGTTCCCCGTAATGCAATTTTGCCAACAATGATTTCATAATTAATAACTTATAGTAATGAAGGAATATTCTACTAAAGACATCCGTAATGTGGTTCTGATTGGTAGCGCCAAGTCAGGTAAGACCACATTATCTGAAGCCATGCTCTTCGAGGGCAAGGTGATCGCCAGAAGAGGCACGGTCGAGGACAAGAACACTGTTTCCGACAATGAGGAAATCGAGAAAATCAACCAGAGATCGATCTTCGCCACTCCGCTTTACGCAGAGTTCATGAACACGAAGTTCAACGTGATCGACGCTCCGGGTTCCGATGACTTCATCGGAGGCGCTGTGTCAGCCTTCAAGGTCTGCGAGAACGGTATTCTTGTCATCAACGCACAGCAGGGCGTCGAGGTGGGCACAGACATCTTCGCTCGTTACGCCGATAAGTACAAGCTGCCTCTCATCGTGGCTGTCAACCAGCTTGACTCCGAGAAAGCCGACTGGGAGAAGACCATCGCCGAGATGAAGGAGACTTTTGGCCACAAGCCGATCATCGTCCAGTTCCCTGTCAACCCAGGCCCTTCATTTGACGGCTTCATAGATGTCCTCAAGATGAAATACTATCATTTCAAGGACGATAACGGAACCCGTGAGGATCTTGACATCCCTGCGAACCTTATGGACGAGGCCGAGACTCTCCGTCAGGAGCTCATCGAGAAGGCAGCCGAGTTTGACGATACCCTTATGGAGAGATTCTTCGAGAACGGCTCGCTCACCGAGGACGAGATCCGCGAGGGTCTCGGAAAGGGAATCCGTCAGGGTGGCGTGCTTCCTGTCTTCTGCCTCTCCGGCAAGAAGGACATCGGTGTGAAGAGGCTCATGGAGTTCACCATCAAGACCGCCATCTCCCCTGCGGAGACCAAGTTTGTCACCAAGGATGGCAACGAGGTTGAGTGCAACGCCGGAAACCCTACTTCCATATTCATCTACAAGACTGACGTCGAGCCGCATCTTGGAGAGGTTTCTTATTTCAAGGTTATGTCCGGTCATCTGACAGAGGGTATGGATCTTGAGAATGCGGAGACAGGAGACAAGGAAAGACTTTCCGCCATCTATGCCGTGGCCGGTGCCAAAAAGGAGAAGGTCTCCGGACTTCAGGCGGGTGAGATCGGTTGTACAGTGAAGCTGCGCGCAGGAAAGACCAACGTGACCCTTTCACAGCTTGGTTCCGGCATCGCCTACGAGCACATCGTATTCCCGGCGTCCAAGTACCGCTGCGCCATCAAGGCCGAGTCCCAGAACGACGAGACCAAACTCGGCGAGGCTCTCTCGAAGATTTCCGCCCAGGATCCTACGATCATCGTTGAATATTCAAAGGAACTCAAACAGACTATCCTCAGCGGCCAGGGCGAGCAGCACATCAATGTCTGCAAGTGGCGTCTGGAGAACGAGTTCGGTGTGAAGGTCGTTATGTTCGCTCCTAAGATTCCTTACCGTGAGACCATCACGAAGGTGGCTACGGCGACTTACCGTCACAAGAAGCAGTCCGGTGGAGCCGGTCAGTTCGGTGAGGTTTCCATCCTCATCTGCCCTATCGTTGAAGGCGTTCCGTTCACGAACAAGTTCAAGATTGACGGCAAGGATGTTGTCCTCAACGTCAAGACCAAGGAAGAGTTCGACCTCGAATGGGGCGGAAGGCTTGAGTTCTACAACTGCGTTGTCGGTGGAGCCATCGACGCGCGCTTCATGCCGGCCATCCTCAAGGGACTCAATGACAAGATGACCGAGGGCCCTCTCACCGGTTCTTATGCCCGTGACATCAGAGTCTTCGTCTATGACGGTAAGATGCACCCGGTTGACTCCAATGAAATCTCCTTCATCCTCGCCGCGCGCAACGCCTTCAAGGAGGCATTCCGCAACGCCGGTCCGAAGATCATGGAGCCTATCTACAATGTCGAGATCATGACACCTGCCGACTACATGGGAGCCTGCATGTCAGACCTTCAGAACAAGAGGGCGCTCATCGAGGGTATGAGCTCGGACAAAGGATTCTCAGTCCTCAAGGCCCGTGTTCCGCTCGCTGAGCTTTACCGCTACTCCACAACCTTGAGCTCGTTGACATCCGGCGCCGCGACATTCACCATGGAGTTCGCTGACTACCAGCCTGTTCCTGCTGATGTCCAGACCAAGCTTCTTGCCGAGTACGCCGCTCAGGAGAAGGAAGAGGAGTAATATCAACAGACCTTTATGGTCGATGACAAAGAATATTCAGCCCTCCTCTCCGGTATCGCTGCCGGAGGGGAGGGCTGTTCATTCCTAAGCGTTAAAATTAGTTGCCTTAGATTTCTGAGGAAAGATTACCTGATTGAATATATTCATTTATGAAAAAGACATTCTTCTCCCTGATGGCGGCTCTGTTGCTGCTCTCATCCTGCGAGGTTCATCATTTTATGACCGACGCTTCCTATCGTGCCACGGTTGAGGCGGATCTGAATAAAAGGCTGCGGCCGGAGCATCTGCAAGGCTTCTTTGCGGTCGATAAAGACAAGAAATGCCTTACGGAGTCCAACGGCTTTGTCAGCGACCTCTATCTGACGACAGAAGAGTTCGAGGCTTTGGAGTTTCTCTATGCCTATATGCCGCTCGCGGACGTTACGGATTACAGCACAGACTATTACCTTCAGAATATTCGTTCGTCCTTCGCCGCCCGAAAGGAGATGGGGTGGAATGTCCCGGAGAGGATATTCAGGCATTTCGTGCTGCCTGTCAGGGCGAACAATGAGAACCTCGACACTTCAAGGGTCGCCTTCTACCGTGAGTTGAAGCCACGTGTGGAGGGTATGAATATGAAGGATGCCATTCTGGAAGTGAATCATTGGTGTCACGAGAAACTGACCTACAAGCCATCCGACGCTCGTACCCTGTCCCCGCTTTCCTCGATGAGAAGTTCGTTGGGGCGTTGCGGTGAGGAGTCCACATTCGCTGTGGCGGCTCTTAGGGCTGTGGGAATCCCTGCCCGTCAGGTTTACACCCCTCGTTGGGCGCACACGGATGACAACCACGCCTGGGTTGAGGCTTGGGCTGACGGTGATTGGTACTTCCTTGGTGCCTGTGAGCCGGAGCCGGTCCTTAATCTGGGGTGGTTCAATTCTCCGGCCAGCCGTGGATTGCTGATGCACACAAGGGTTTTCGGAAACTATGACGGCCCGGAAGAGAAGGTTATGGTCGGGCCTAACTTCACGGAAATCAATCTGATTGACAATTACGCCAAGACCGACCGTGTTGATTTCACTGTAGTTGATGAGAATGGTTCCCCGGTTGACAGCGCCTTGGTTGATTTCAAGATCTACAACTATGCCGAGTTCTATCCTGCGCTTTCCAAATACACTGACGCTCAAGGGCGTACATTCCTGACCGCCGGGATGGGGGATATGATGGCCTGGGCCTCGAAGAACGGCAAGTATGGCTATTCCAAGGTCTCTTTCGGCAAGGACACAGAGGTTAAGATCACGATTTCGGACCAGCATTCATTTGATCCTCAGTCAATGATGATTGTCCCGCCGCCGGAGACCGCGAACATCCCTGAGGTTACTCCGGAGCAGCGTGCTGAGAACGACAGACGTTTCGCTCAGGAGGACAGCATCCGAAAGGCTTATATGGCTACATTCTTCGTCACGGACAGTTCGGAGAAAGGGAGGCTTCTGGCATTCTCTGCCGGCAACCACGAGGTGATCGAAAAGTTCTTGGAGGATCATCCGGACGCAAGGGCTTTGGAACTGCTTAAATCCTTGAGCAATAAGGATATGATAGATGTGACGAGGACTATTTTGGATGACAGTTACAATGCTTCGGACGCGATTCTCTGCCCAAGGGTCGAGAACGAGTTCCTCAGTCCTTACAAGTCGTTCTTTGCAGGTCTCTTCGGAACCGGACTGTCAAAGGAGGAGTTGTCTGTCCCTTCGAACCTGATCAGATGGGTGCAGGACAGCATCACTGTGCTGCGTGACCCTAAGGCCTGGAGCATTCCGATGTCTCCTATCGGCGTTTATCAGGCAAGAATGGCGGACGTTCGCTCAAGGAATATATTCTTTATCGCTCTCGCCAGGACTCTTGGGATTGACGCGCGCAAGGATCCTGTGACCGGAAAGATTCAGTACAAGGCTGACGGCCAGTGGGTTGATGTGGATTTCGAGGCTTCCTCGCAGGTTGTGGCTCCTACCGGGACACTGGTCCTGAACTACGAGCCTACGGCTATCCTGGCGAATCCGGGCTACTATTCCCACTTCACTGTCAGCAAGATAGAGAACGGCCGCACGAAACTTCTGTCGTTTGATGAAGGTCAGGTTGATATGGGCGGAGGCGTCAGCTGGGCGAATATATTCAAGAAAGGAACTTCGCTCGATGTCGGTGATTATGTGCTTGTGAGCGGTAACCGTCTTTCCGATGGCAGTGTGCCTGTCACGATGCAGCAGTTCTCTGTCAAGGAGGGCGAGACCACGACGCTTGATCTCCGCATCACCATTCCGGAGGACAAACTGTCCGTGATCGGTTCGTTCGATGCGGAGACAAAGTACCGGATTGAGCCTGATTCAGAGCCGGTTTCGGTGCTTTCTACCACCGGCCGCGGGTTCTATGTGATCGGTTTCCTGACCCCTCGGCAGGAGCCGTCTGTCCACGCAATCAACGACATCATCGCCGCGAAGGCGAAACTGGAGTCCTGGAACCGTCCGATCCTGCTTCTGACCACCGCTGATGGTCTCGGATGGCTCAAGGAATATTCCTCCTCGCTCCCGTCCAACGTCCATTTCGGCATAATCCCTGACGGACTCGACCTGAAAGACCGCCGGATGCCGTACTTCCTTCTCGCCGACACTTTCAACCGAGTCTTCTTCACCACCGAAGGCTACACCATCGGCCTCGGCGACCAGCTCGTCACCGCGATCGCGAAGTTATAGCCCATATAATAAAACAATTGAATGGCTGTGGAGGCTAAATTGTTGTAAGCGAATATATTGAAGCACCCTGCTCCTTCGGGTGGGAGTAGGGTTATTTTATTGATTGCAGGTCAAGCATTTGACCTCCACTGCCAACAGCTGCCCCCCTGCTGTTGCTGAGCCTTAATCTTCCGGTCGATGATCCTACGGTCACAAAGTCTGTGGTTGCTGAGCCTGTCGAAGCATCGAAGCGACCATAAATGTCAGTATTGTTTTTGCTATAGTTAATTGCTAATTTTGCTAGGTTTAATCGCGGAATCATGAAAAGAATAATTATCGCTCTGATAAGCCTGGCGTTATCTGTCAGCATCTATGCACAAGAGATCACCGGAAAATGGAATCAGACCCACCAAGGTTCCGAGAATAGCTCGGAGATGATGACATCCGAGACGCTTTCCTTTATGAAAAACGGCACGTTTGAGGATGCGATGACTCTTGAGATGAAGTATGTCGATGACAAGAACGCCCAGGCTCCGCTTATACTTAAAGTCAGGATCTCGTGCGGTGGCACATGGTCTCTTACCGATAAAACCCTGTCTCAGACTTATGACGCGAAATCCGTCAAGACCGAGATTCTGGAGCAACCGGACGGCTTCCCGAAATTCTTCCTGAATGTCCTCAGCAAAAGTGTTGTCTCGGAATTCAAGAAACACTCAAAGAAACCGATACGCTGCAATGTGGTCTCATTGACCTCGGATAAGCTCCAGCTTCTGGAGGTCGGAGCCAAAGACTCCGAGACAGAGACGTACACCCGCGCGAAGTGAAATATCTTTGTGGAGGGCAACTATTTGTAAATGAATATATTGATAAATCCTGCTCCTCAAATGAGAGGAGCAGGATTATTTAAGTAGTTGCCAGTCAGGTATTTATTTTCCACGAACTGTTGCTGGGTGCAGGCTCTGTGGTTGCTGAGCTTGTCGAAGCATCGAAGCTTTACGCCCCTATGATCCATTTGCTTCCAGGAAGGCGTGAGATGAGTTCTGAGGTCAGGGCGCAGCAGACGAATGTGCAGACCGCGATGAACGGAATCGCCGCCGCTGTGTGCAGCTGGAGAGTCTGGATGGACACCACTGACCATAGGTGCAGCCAGAAGATATGCATCAGGTACATCCCGTAGCTCAGTTTTGAAAGACGGGTGATGATCCTCGGTGCTTCCGTCGCTTTATGCAGGAGAACATCAGGAACGTTCCGGCTGTGAGGCAGGCCACGTTGATCGTGCAGAAATTCCAGCCGATTTCGAGCACCGGAGTGCTTATGACAATTCCCGGAGTGGCTTGTACATAGAACGAAAGAATGGTGACGATCGCCCCGATGGTCATAAGCACAGCTCCGACAATCATCTTCTTACGTGTGCTCCAGTCAAGGTGTTCACGGATATAATGCGCCATCACGAGGTAGCCAAGGAAGCCGGAGAAGTACCAGAGCAGGTGATACTGGTTCCAGAAACATTGTCCCCAAACCTCTCCGAACCAACGGTTTAGGTACGGGATGCAAGTAGAAATGGCGAACAGTATGATGAAGAACCGCTCCTCACGTTTGCCTACCTTTTCAAGCCACGGGGATATTACCGGAATGAAAAGATACAGGCTCAGCAGAGGGAATATGAACCACAGATGCCCTGCAAGTGACGGAAAGTTCAAAGGAATATGTGTCAGATCGTGGATGCTTGTCTGAAGGTCGATCTGTCCCCAAAGCAGAGGAAGCGTTGAGTAGAGAATCGCGAAGATGAGAAATGGCGGTACAATCTTGGTGAATCGCCTCTTGTAGAACTCCTTTGTGGACATCCCTTTCTTCATCGGAGCCAGCAGAAACGCTGACACGATCATAAAGAGCGGCACCGCCATCCTTGAGAATCCATCGTAAAGGGACACGAACAACCGGTCAGTCTCATTGGCCAGAAACGACTGAGGGCCAGCCATATTGGTCGCTCCCGGTCCCGGATAGAAATTCTCGCTCGCGTGCACCAGCATAACAAGGAAGCATGCGAACACCCGCACATAATCCAGGAATACGATCCTTTTGCTTTCGTTCATCTATCTTCTTTTTTAGAAATATTCAATGTCATCATGTGATTCTCCAACCGGAGCCCCGCAAAGATAGAAAAAAACGTGTTTCGTGCGCAAATAAAGGTGTCCCATGCACAAAGAAGATATTTTAAAGTCTAGTTGCGTAGTACGTGGGAATTTGCGTCCGAAAAATTTGTATCTTTAAACTTTTGTTGATAAATGCTAAGTAAGCGTTAAAAAATAAGTTGAACTAAATTTTGTGTTAGATTTATGAGGATAGATTTCTTTTGGAAGAAGGAGTGTGCCGGTGGCACATGAC